>Ga0209008_1000002_pt1 | contig 310709 bp, 277 predicted proteins | sample JacPin_JW_Ref_O3_FD_187963 | JGI IMG/M metagenome (GOLD analysis project Ga0209008, IMG submission 187963) | Forest soil microbial communities from Algoma, Ontario, Canada - Jack Pine, Ontario site 1_JW_Ref_O3 (SPAdes) (version 2) | ecosystem: Environmental > Terrestrial > Soil > Boreal... | reverse complement strand
CGTCCACAGCAGACGATTCGTCTCAGGCGTCAACATCCGTACAGTTGTCAAAATGCTGACACCTTGATTCCTACGCAACGTCACGAAGTGCGGATAAGTCGCGGCTCCTCACCAGCTTGAACGGGCTGCCGTCTGGCGGATGAATTGCCTTTAAGGCCATGGCACGGTATCGCGCCTCTGCCTTCGATTAATTGATGGCGGCGATCTTAATTCGAACTTCGGAAGGGTTAGCGCAATGTTTTCGGACCTGAACGAGAGAATGGTCGCCGACAAGAACCTCCGATACCGGCCAACATTGCTGGGGCTGAAATTAGGGTTTGGCGAGAAGGAGTCCTGAGTATGAAACCGTTACGCACTCTTTGTCTGGTGCTGCTGGCACCAGGGCTGATGTGGGCGCAGGCGAGCGTTCCGCAGGCGAGTTCGTCGTCAAATGATACCGAGCTGGCCGCGGAGCTGAAAGCTCTGCGTGAAGCTCTATCACAAACGCAAAAGCAGATGAGTGCGCAACAACAGGAGATCGAAGCGCTGAGGCAGCAATTGGGCGCCACACAGCCCGCTGCCGCCAGCACCCAAGGTGGGGCGCCGCAAATGATCAACGCGGCCCTGACTCTGCCCGACTCCCGGTCCGCGAGCAGTTACAACGGCGCGAGTGCGGCGATTCAACCGCCGCCGCAGGATAACGGACAAGGAAACCGGCCGCTCGGAAGCTTTAATATCGGCGGGCTGGCAGTTACTCCCGGCGGGTTCGTGGATTTGGAAAACATATACCGCACCACCAACACGCAGAACAATATTGCCACGAACTTCGGCGCCATACCCTTCAGCAACACTACGCAGGGGCAGCTGAGCGAGTATCGCCTCACCGGGCAGTATTCCCGTTTCGACGTGGACGTCAGAGGCAAGTTTGGGGCCAATGATGTGCAGGGCTACTGCGAAGCGGATTTCAGCGGAAACGATGCAGCGAACGTGTATCAAATCGTGAACGGGCACACTCTCCGTCTCCGCCTTTGCTGGATGAATCTCAAACGCGGTAACTGGGAGATCATGGGCGGTCAAACTTGGAGTTGGCTCATGCCGAACCGCGACGGCGTGGGTCCGAACCTCGCCGATTTGGTGCTTACCTACAACGAGGATCAGGACGTCCAGGTCGGCCTCCCGTATACGCGCGCTGCCGAGTTCCGCGTCGCGTATCACTTCAATGAGCATTGGGCCATGGGACTGGGCATCGAGGATCCAAACCAGTTTATCGGCGGGTTTGTTGCGCTCCCCACGGCTTTTAGCAGCCAGTTGAGCCCCCAGTTTGACAACAATGCTCAAGTTGGTGCTCCTAATCTTTTTCCAGATATTCTTGCCAAGATCGCTCATGACACAGAAATCAGAGGCAGGCATTTCCACGTCGAAGCTACTGGATTGGTCACGGGAGTGAGGGCCGGGGTTTCCACAGTGGCCGGCGGGCCCTTGTCTAAACACTCGGCGATAGGAGGGGGTGGGGACCTAGCCGCGAATTTTGCGCTGTTTCACAATTTCACTCTTCTGGGCAATGCGTTTTGGAGCGACGGCGGCGCTCACTACCTAGTAATTACCGGACCTCAAGTCGTGATTCGCCCAAACCCGGCAGGGACCGACGTCTTTCCTTCACTGGTACACGCGGGAGCAGCGCTCGGCGGCTTCGAGTGGACCGTGAACCCCAGGACCACCGTGGCGGCTTACTACGGGATTGACTACTATGGGCGGAACTTTTTCCCGGACACGACGAACACCGCACATCCGGACACGATCATCGGTTTTGGCGGGCCTGGTTCCCCCAACACAAATAACCGAACTGTTGAAGAAGTAACGCTCGATTTGATCCACGCTTTCTGGAAGAGTGAAAGATACGGAACGTTCCAGTACTACACCCAATATTCCTACTTAAGTCGTGATCCGTGGTTTGTCACGCCTGGCGACCCTAAGAACGCGCATCTCAGCATGGTGTACACGGGCTTTCGCTACGTTCTGCCTTCGGCTTCGTCATCAGGCTATGCCTCATCCAAATGATGGCCTGTTTCAAAAACGCGAGCGGCGAAATGGCAACACAGTTATCTGGCAACAGCTGAGACGTAGTGACAGGCATCGCATGGGAAAACAGAAATCCAGGGACTCGGTCGTGGAGCAATTGGTCCCCTTCATCCTACGCCCGAAAGGAGGTTTTATTCAGCCATGAGCGCATCTCAAGCTGCCACAAGCCAAACCCAGGCCCAGACTCAGACTCAGGCTCAAACACGCGCGTTCGTCATCGCCTGGTTCTTCACCGTCGTCTTCTATTTTCTTGAATATGCGGTGAGGTCCTCGCCCTCCGTAATGATTTCGGAATTGGAAGAGCACTTCAGCACCAGTGCGCTCGGCATCGCCACGATTCTGGGAGTGTATTACTACACCTATTCCTCGATGAGTCTGGTCGCCGGGGCTGCTTTGGATCATTTGGGAGCCAAGCGCTCCGTGCCCGTCGGAATGGCGATTCTGGGTTTAGGCTGCCTGCTGTTCGCCGTGCCGACCGTAATCGCGGGAGACATCGGCCGTCTGTGCCAGGGTGCGGGCTCTGCATTTGCATTCACCGGTGCCGTCTATTTGGCGGCACGCGGATTCCCTGCGCGCTACCTGGCTACTGCTATCGGAGCCACGCAATGCGTCGGAATGCTCGGTGGCTCGGCTGGACAGAATGTCGTCGGGCCGATGATTGAGCGCGGTCTCGGTGTTCATGTTTTTTGGATCGGAATAGGAATAATAATCCTGGTCGTTGCAGTTCTGCTCTATGTCTCCACCCCCAAGGAGCAACTCGGATCGCACATTCAAGAAGGCGGCTTCGGCTCGCTGCTGAAGCCGTACGAAGTTGTATTTTCAAATCCTCAGTCGTATCTCTGCGGAATTGTTGCCGGCTTGCTATTCGCTCCCACCACGATCGGCGACATGATCTGGGGAGTCGCGGCATTTCAAAAGGATCTTCAGTTTTCCTACCACAACGCAGTGGTGATCGCTTCCATGGTCCCTCTCGGCTGGGTATTCGGATGTCCGCTGCTCGGCTGGCTCTCGGACCGTATCGGGCGGCGAAAGCCCGTAATCGTGGGGAGCGCGGCAGTGATGATGCTGGCGGGCGCGCAAATCGCGTTCCACCCATTGCCGATTTCGGCGAGGTTGGGGATGTTCATTTTCGGGGTGGCATCCGGCGCCGCGATGATCCCCTACAGCATCATCAAGGAAGTTAATCCGGACAATGTGAAGGGCAGCGCGACCGGCGGGATCAATTTCCTTGTTTTCGCGATCACAGCGTTCCTGGGCCCCGTTTACGCGCACCGTATCGGCAGGGGCACCGGGAACGTGCCGAACCTGGCGGTGCACTTTCAGAGGGGCGCGCTGTTCTGGATTGCTTGCTGCGCGATTGCAATAGTCGTGAGCTTCTTTCTTCGTGAAACCGGAAGTGCGGCGCGTCCGCAACCGGCGACAAAATGAGCTTGCAGTAACGCAGCAGTTAGTTTTAAGTTTGCAGGTTTTTCCGGAATCGAATGATGCGCAGATACAACGCAATTTCAAGGGAGGATTAAGGCGATGGGAAATCGATTGGCGGATCAGTTGATCGCGAGACTTGCCGAAGCGGGCGTGGAAAGGATTTACGGTGTGGTGGGCGACAGCCTGAATCCGGTGACGGATGCACTTCGGCTGAACAACAAAGTTAAATGGATCCATGTGCGCAACGAAGAGGCCGGCGCGTTTGCCGCCGGCGCGGAGGCGCAGCTCACTGGCAAGCTTGCCTGCTGCGCGGGCAGCTGCGGCCCCGGCAACCTGCACCTGATCAACGGCCTTTTCGATGCTCATCGCAGCAATGCTCCGGTGCTGGCAATCGCATCGCACATTCCCAGCAGCGAAATCGGCACGGGATATTTTCAGGAAACGCATCCGCAAAATCTGTTTCAGGAATGCAGCCACTATTGCGAGATGATCACGAATCCGGCTCAGTTTGAGCGCGTCCTGCACATCGCCATGCAAAGTGCCATTGGAAAAGGCGGAGTAGGCGTGGTCGTACTGCCCGGCGACGTGGTTGCATTGGAAGTACCGGCGCAAGCCGGCTCGCGTTCCCTGGTAAAACAACGGCCGAGCATCCGTCCTGGCGAAAAAGACTTGGCAAAGCTGGCGGACCTGATCAATTCCTCGAAGAAAGTTGCGCTCTTCTGTGGAATCGGATGCGAAAACGCCCACGATGAGGTAGTGGCTCTGGCGGAAAAAGTGAAAGCTCCGGTTGGATATACCTACCGAGGGAAGCCATACGTCGCATACGACAATCCGTATGAGATGGGAATGACCGGCATGATTGGTTTCGGGATGTGCTACGAGGCGATCCACGAATGCGATCTCCTGCTGCTCCTGGGCACGGATTTTCCGTACGACAAATTCCTGCCGACAAAGACGAAGATCGCGCAAGTTGACATCCGGGCTGAAAGTTTGGGACGCCGAAGCAAAATCGATCTGGGAATTTGGGGCGATGTGCGCGAGACACTAAAAGCGCTGCTGCCGATGCTGGATGGAAAGCAGAACCCAGACTTCCTGGCTACCACGGTCGCAAAACACAAAGAGAAGCTGCGAAAAATGAATGTGTACGTGGACCACGTAGGAAAACGCACGCCCATGCATCCCGAGCCTGTCGCCGCCGCGCTCAGTGAAATCGCTGCGCCCGACGCCATCTTTACCGTAGACACCGGCATGTGCAACGTCTGGTCCGCCCGGCATGTTAAGCCGGCTAAGGGCCGGCGCATCATCGGTTCCTTTAATCACGGTTCCATGGCCAATGCGCTCCCCATGTCGATTGGCGCGCAATGCGCCTATCCCGGACGACAGGTGATCTCCCTGTCCGGAGACGGCGGTCTGGCGATGCTCATGGGTGACTTGCTGACGATCACACAGTACGACCTCCCTATTAAGGTCGTCGTGTTCGACAACGGCGCTCTAGGGATGGTGAAACTCGAGATGGAAACCGCGGGATTTCCCGACTATCAAACGGACCTCAAGAATCCAAACTTCGCCAAGCTTGCCGAAGCCATCGGCATGATGGGTGTGAGGGTCGAAAACCCAGCCGATGTGACGTCGGGCCTCAAGAAGGCGTTGCAGCATTCTGGGCCCGCGCTCATTGATGTAGTCACCGATGCAAATGCGCTTTCGATTCCGTCTCATGCCGACCGCTCCCAAGCCGTGGGCTTCGCGCTGGCCATGGGAAAGATGATTCTCTCCGGCAACATCGAAGAAGTTGTGGCCACCATCGAAGGCAATATTCGACATGCCGGCGAGTCATTGGAAGCGATCTAAACCGATATACGAGATAGCTGAGCCCGCCATTGCAGGCGCAGGTGTTCAGGCAATGACGGACGGCGCTCAGTCGGAGGCAACCCGCGACACGTTGCGATACCGGAGAAGTGTGGAGCAGCAGTTGCGCTCTCGACGCGTATGGTCAGCATCGGCACCCATCGAGCGGGCTATCGCTCAACAGAAGAACTTGAACTGGAACACGGGAGCATGCTAATAGAACGGCCCCGCACGCGTTCGGAATGCGAGCGGGCCGCCGCGGCGAGCGGGAGGGCATCGGTTCGAAGCAAATGAAATGCAGCGGGCAAACTCGTAGCCTGGGGCGAAAGATAGCGGGTATCGCTGTGTTGCTCGCGGGTGGCTTGCTGGCTGCGTCATTGTGTTTCGGCGCTCCGACGGACCCCTCGCAGAGTACGAACATCTTCCAACCGCTGTCCACGCCGGCGCACTCCATCTTTCATTTGTCGATGCTGGTCCTGGCGATCACCGGCGCTATTTTTGCGGTTGTTTTCAGTTTGCTGGCGTACTCGGTCGCGAAGTTCCGCAAGCGCGCTAATGATGATGGCCGCGAGCCCGCGCAAGTTTACGGCAGCAATCAAATCGAGCTCGCCTGGACCGTGATTCCCATCCTCATCGTGCTGGTGTTGTTCCTTGCCACCGCGCGCGTGATTCGCTCCATTCAGGACGCTCCCCAACCGCCGGGGGCCATTGAAGTGACCGCCATCGGTCACCAGTTCTGGTGGGAATTTCGTTACCCTGCTCTGGGTGTAGTCACCGCGAACGAACTGCATGTGCCCGTCAGCAACCCTGCAAATTCCGCACCCACGTTTCTCACTTTGCTTTCTGCCGATACCGATCACAGTTTTTGGGTGCCGCGGCTGGCCGGAAAGACGGACCTGATTCCTAACCACCCGAACCGCACCTGGATCGACCCTCAGGAGACAGGACTCTATCTTGGCCAGTGCGCTCAGTATTGCGGCGTCGAACACGCCAAAATGCTGTTGCGGGTTTACGTGGATTCGCCGGAGCAATTCAAGCAGTGGGTCGAGGCGCAAAAGAGGCCGGCCGTCGGCGATGACGCGGTGGCGGAAGGCCGCCGCATCTTCGAAACTACCGCGTGCGTGAACTGCCACGCCATTTCCGCAACCATCGCCAACGGGCGTTTCGGGCCGGACCTCACGCACCTGATGAGCCGCGACACTATCGCGTCCGGCATAGCACCGAATAATCGCGAGAATCTGCGAGCTTGGATCCAAAGTCCCGACTCGATGAAGCCGGGCTCCTTAATGCCCGCGATGCAACTGACTGATCACGATCTCGACGCGCTCACGGCATACCTGGTGACGCTGCGATGAGCACGAGGAGATAGCGATGTCGTCAGATACCATCGCCCTCAGCACAGTCGGCCCCGATGCCCGGCCAATCGGCGAACGCCTGCACGACTGGATTGTCACCGTCGATCACAAGAAGCTGGGGATTATGTACATCCTCTATGCGCTTTTCTTTTTCGTCGTTGGCGGTGTCGAAGCGCTCATCATGCGCATACAGCTGATCGTTCCTCACAATCATTTCGTTTCTCCCGAAGTTTTCAACCGCATGATGACGATGCATGGCACCACTATGATTTTCTTCATGGTCATGCCCATCCTTTTTGGGTTCGGCACGTATCTGATTCCGCTGATGATTGGCGCTAGAGACATGGCCTTTCCACGGCTGAACGCCTTCGGTTTCTGGATGACTGCTTTTGGAGGGCTGCTTCTTTACTTTAGTTTCATCGGCGGCAATGGGCTTTACGGCGCGGGGACTGCTCCGGACGTTGGATGGTGGGCTTATGCACCACTTACCTCGCACGCATTCTCAGTCGGGCACAGCACCGATTTCTGGACTCTTGCCGTGCTGGCGACGGGTATCGGCAGTATCGGAACAGGAGTCAACTTCATTGCAACAATCCTCTGCATGCGCTGCCCCGGCATGACTCTCGGAAAAATGCCCCTGCTGGCATGGCTAAATCTCGTGGTGGGCGGGATGGTTATCTTTGGCATATCGCCTCTCACCGCGGCACAGATCATGCTCTGCATCGATCGCTATCTTGGCGGACACTTTTTTGATACCCAGGCAGGGGGTTCCGCAGTTCTTTGGATGCACTTCTTCTGGATTTTCGGCCACCCGGAAGTTTACATCCTGGTAGTACCGGCCTTCGCTTTCGTATCCGAAATTGTCCCAGTGTTCTCTCGCAAACCGATCTTTGGGTATCCCATCATGGTGGCGGCGACAATCGCCATCGGGTTTATCAGCTTCAGCGTCTGGGCTCACCACATGTTCACGGTGGGGATGAACTCTAACGGGAATAGTTTCTTCGTTCTCACGACCGTGGCGATCGCTGTTCCAACGGGGATCAAGATCTTCAACTGGCTGGGGACGATGTGGGGCGGGAAAATTTCGCTCCGGGTTCCAATGCTCTTCTGTCTTGGCTTCCTGTTCCAATTCCTGATCGCGGGCTTGACGGGAATCATGTTGGGGACGGCGCCGTTCAACTGGCAGCTCAGCGGCTCCTATTTTGTGGTTGCGCATTTTCATTACGTCATCGTTGGGGGAATCGTTTTTGCACTCTTCGGAGCGTTCTATTACTGGTATCCGAAAATGAGTGGAAGGATGTACAGCGAGACGCTCGGGAAATTGCACTTCTGGCTATTCATAATCGGGTTCCATCTCACGTTTGATTTCATGCATATCCCCGGGATCTTGGGAATGCCGCGCCGGATTTACACCTACGAGCCGGGCCGCGGATGGGAAAACTGGAACTTGATCGTCACCATCGGCGCATTCTTTCAAGCGGCAGGTGTGCTTGTGTTCGTCTTCAATCTTCTCTGGTCGCTTTGGAAGGGTGAACTTGCCGGAAATGATCCCTGGGATGCGTGGACGCTCGAGTGGTCCACCAGTTCGCCGCCCCCCGATTACGACTTTGCCGAGACACCCGTGGTGCGCAGCCGGCGCCCGCTTTGGGACCTGAAGCACCCTGAAGATCCGGATTGGAAATATGAATAGACAGGAGAACTTCATTGAGTAGCGCGGCGTACACACGAACTACGGCGGAACCTGAGTGGGTTCTGCCATCACGCGGGCGCGTGGGAATGTTCTCCCTGATTGGCGCAGAGTCCGCGGTCTTCACAATTTTCGTGGTCGCCTACATTTTTTACATCGGGAAGAGTGTTGCGGGTCCGACGCCCCAGGACGTCCTGGAGCTTCCAATTTTCAGCACGATCTGCCTGCTCTCGAGCAGTCTCACAATTCATCTGGCCGTGCGAGCGCTCCGCCAGGCGAAAGTGGGCGCGTTTGGATTGTGGTGGTTCGTAACCATGGCGCTCGGCACGATTTTTCTGGTCAGTACGGGCCTTGAGTGGCGTCACTTGATTTACGACAAGGGCTTGACCGTCAGCACAAATCTATTTGGCACCACCTACTACTCGCTGGTTGGCCTGCACGCCTTCCACGTCACGGTGGGCTTGCTCATGATCGCTCTGGCCATGATTCTCACGCTGTTCGGCAAAGTAAAACCGGAGCACAGCGAGCGAGCGGAGGTTTTTTCGCTGTATTGGCATTTCGTGGATGTGGTGTGGGTGATTGTGTTCACCGTGGTTTACATCATCGGCCGTTAAGGAAAAATGGCGTCACATGAGTCCTGCTGAATCGCGATCGCAAACACCGGAAGCCACGCGGAGCACCATCCATCTGCCGGCACCGACGGCTTGGCCCATCGTTCTGGCTTTTGGCGTCACTCTGCTCTTGGCGGGATTGGTCACCACCTCTGCGGTGAGCCTGCTGGGAGCAATTCTCGCTGTCGCTGGATTCGTCGGCTGGTTCCGGGATGTCCTCCCGCAAGAACAAGAAGAGACGATTGAAGTCAAAGTGGAAGCGGCCGTGGTCTCCACCTCTCGTCGCGAAGTCGCCAGGCTGCCGGTTGCGCCGGATCTGCCGCGCGCGCTGCTGCCACTCGAAACATATCCAGTCTCCGCGGGTATCAAAGGCGGCCTCGCCGGCAGCGTGGCCATGGCAGTCCTCGGTTGTCTGTTCGGCATTGTGAAGGAAGGGAGCATCTGGTATCCGATCAACCTGCTGGCTGCGACCGTTTACACGCAAGCAGCGCATCTCAGCATGGCCTCACTCAAAGCATTCCATCTGGACATGTTCTTAGTGGCGACGGGCATTCATCTGTTCACATCACTTCTCGTAGGACTTCTATACGGCGCCATGCTGCCCATGATTCCGCATCGCCCCATTCTTTTGGGCGGCCTGGTGGCGCCAATTCTCTGGACGGGATTGCTCCATAGCGTTCTGGAGCTGCTGAATCCGCTGTTGAACCAACTCATCAGCTGGCCGTGGTTCGCCGCTTCGCAGTTCGCGTTCGGCATCGTCGCTGGATTGGTCGTGGTACAGCAGGAGCAAGTACGCACGCGGCAGCTCGTGCCGTTTCTGATGCGTGCCGGTGTCGAAGCGCCGGGCATGATGAAAGAACGCGACGAGAAGGACAAATCGCGATGAAGTTCCGCGTGCCGATTTTCGCAGCCGTGGGACTTTCCGCGCTCTTGTGCGGATGCGCCGATGCGCCCGGGCGCCCCGCGCCGGGCGATGTGCCGGCGGTGCCGAGCGAAGTCACGGACTTCAAAGTACTCTACGGCGAGAACTGCTCGGGGTGCCACGGCGATAATGGCAAGGGCGGAGCTGCAATCGCTCTCGCCGATCCTGTGTACCTGGCGATTGCCGACGATACGGTTGTGCGTCACGCCACCGCGGATGGAATTTCCGGAACGTCCATGCCGGCATTCGCGCAAAGCGCCGGCGGCATGCTCACCGATAAACAGATAGACGCGCTCGTCCAAGGAATGCGCCAGCGCTGGGCCCAGCCGGATGTCCTGCGCGGCGCGAATCCACCTCCATATTCTTCTTCGGAGTCGGGCGATGTGTCGCGCGGTTCGGTGACCTACGCGCAATTCTGCTCTTCCTGCCACGGCGCGGGTGGTCGCGGCGGACAGAAGGCCAGCTCCATCACCGATGGATCGTTCCTTGCCCTGCTCAACGATCAGGAACTCCGCACGATTGTAATTGTGGGCCGCCCCGAACTCGGCGCGCCGGACTGGCGCGGCAATATTCCCGGCAAGCCGATGTCGCCGCAGGATGTGTCCGATGTTGTGGCCTGGCTCGCTTCCCAGCGGGTGAAATTCCCCGGCCAACCTTACTCGACTAGTGACAAATCGACGGGAGAAGTTCGATGACGTTACCGACGGACCTTGGCAGGCGCGATCTCTTCATGAAGATCGGCATCTTCTTGAACGGCATCGTGGGTGTGGTTCTGGCTGTGCCGGTCGTGCGCTACCTGCTTTCCCCCGTTGCCCACGAACGGAAAGGGAGCTACGACAGCTGGGTTTCGCTGGGCGACCTTGGGCAGTTTCCTTCCGGTCAGACGCGCCTCGCCACCTATCGAAACCCTACTGTCTCTCCGACCGATGGAGACACGGCAGATATCGCGTGCTGGGTACGAAATGTTGACGGGCAAAATTTTCAAGTCTTCGCGATCAATTGCGCACATCTGGGCTGCCCGGTGCGCTGGTTCCCGCAATCCAGCTTGTTCATGTGTCCTTGCCATGGCGGTGTTTACTACCAAGACGGCGCTCGCGCTTCCGGACCTCCGGAACGCGGATTATTCGAATACCACTACAAGGTTGAAAACGGAAACCTGTTGATCAAATCCGGCGAGATGCCCACGCCGGGCCAAGCGTCAAATATCGTTCGAGAGATACGGCCATGCGTCTGATCAAAATAATCGGCGAGTGGTTGGATGCGCGTTTGCAAGTTGGCGCAACCATCACGGAGACCGCCGAACATCGCATTCCGCGCCAAACCGCCAGTTGGTTTTATGTTTTTGGCAGCGCCGCGTTTGTGGTGTTCATGCTGCAAATCGTTACCGGCATACTGCTCGCGTTTATTTATGTCCCGTCCGCCGGCGAAGCCTGGAACAGCCTGCAGACTTTGAATCATCAGGTCTCGCTGGGGTGGTTCATTCGCGCGCTGCACGGCTGGGGTTCGGACTTTATGGTGGCGATTGTGTTGATCCATATGGTCCAGGTATTTTTATTCGGGGCGTACAAATATCCGCGTGAACTGACCTGGATCGTTGGCATATTTCTCTTGATTGTGACACTGGGTATGGCGTTCACCGGGCAGGTGCTGCGATTCGACCAGGACGCGTACTGGGGCTTGGGAATTGGGGCTTCCATTGCCAGTCGCGTCCCGGTGATGGGACCTTCGATCGTCAACCTGATGCTGGGTGGCCCCATTATCGCCGGAGCTACCCTGTCGCGGTTCTTTGCGCTGCATGTGTTTATTGTCCCCGGCCTGCTGATCGCGTTGGTTTCGGTGCACCTATTGATGGTGATCAAGCTGGGGATTAATGAGTGGCCGATGCCGGGGCGTTTGGTGCGCAAGGCGACGTATATCAAGGAATACCACGAGCTGGTCAAGAAGGACGGCATACGGTTCTTCCCGGACGGTATGGGGAAGGATCTGCTTTTCGATGGCTTCATCCTGTTATCCATCGCGGCGTGCGCCATCTATTTCGGGCCGTTCGGTCCGTCTGGCCCGCCGAATCCTACGATCATCCAAACCGTTCCGCGACCGGATTTCTTCTTTCTGTGGCTATATGCTGTGCTTTCGTTCTTGCCGCCCTCGATGGAAACTCCTGCTTTGCTGATCGGACCTGTAGTGGCAATTATCTGGCTGCTCGTTATGCCGTTCGTTTTCGGCGAAGGTGAAAAGAGTTGGCGGCGACGGCCCGTGGCCGTGCTCACTATTTTGTTGGTCGCGGTGGCGTTGGCAACGTTCACGCGCCTTGCGCTGCATACTCCGTGGAGCCCGATTATGGATGCCTGGAGCGGAATCCCGATTCCGAGCGACTTTCTGCACAACCGCACCGCTCTCGAGCGGCAAGGCGCGCTGGTTTTTCAGGTGAAGCAATGCCATAACTGCCACTCGCTGGATGACCAGGGCGGGAAGCGCGGTCCGGCTCTGGATGCTGTTGCCGTACGCTTGACGCAGGATCAACTGATTCGGCAGGTGATTCAAGGTGGCGGAAATATGCCCGCCTACGGCAAGAATTTAAGTCCCGCTGAGACGACGGCGCTGGTCGCGTTTCTGGAATCGCTGCATCCCGCCGGACAAGCGCCGGCGCGCGACGCCGCGCGGGCCATCGCCCTGGCCCCGGACGCAGCGGCGCCTGCTTCCGGTCACCCGTAAACCTTTTGTGAATAGTTATGAATGTTGACGCGCAGGCTCACGCGATCTTGCAATCGTGGTCCAATCCCGTCGGACTTGATCTGGCGCTGTGCCTCACCGCCCTGGTTTATGCGCGAGGGTGGTTTCGTTTGCGCGCTACATTCCCGAATCTGATTTCGCTCTGGCGGCTGGCAGCTTTTTTCTGTGGAATCATTTTCGTGTGGATTGCGATCGGGTCACCGCTGAACGCCTTTGACGATGCCTTGCTCACCGTGCACATGCTGCAGCATCTCCTGTTAATGTCCGTCGCGCCTCCCTTAATTCTGCTCGGCGCACCGCAGCTGCCTCTGCTTCACGGACTGCCGCAGCCTCTTGCTCGCGGCATCGTGAGCCCAATTCTTCGTTGGAGTTCGGTGAAGCGGCTTGGACACCTGATTGCGAATCCCGCATTTGGCTGGCTCGCTGCGGCATTTGCGCTGATAGGATTTCACGTCCCTGCGGTTTTTGAACTGGCGTTGCGCTGGAACTGGCTGCACGAAGTGGAACACGCCAGCTTCCTCGCAGCGGGTCTATTATTCTGGTGGCCGGTGATTCAGCCGTGGCCCAGCGTCGCGCGTTGGCCACGCTGGGCCATCCCGTTGTATCTGTTCGGCGCCACGTTGCCGTGCGACACGCTTTCCGCGTTCCTGGTCTTCTGCGATCGCGTGGTCTACTCGCCCTATCTGGCAGCGCCGCGACTGTTCGCGTGGTCAGCGCTCGAAGACCAGCAATTCGCTGCCGCCCTGATGTGGACTTGCGTAACGATCCTCTTCCTGGTCCCCGCCGTCATAGTGACAATCCAGCTTCTCGCGCCCGTCAGCGCGCAAGTGCCGCCCAGCGGCGCCGAATTGAACGGAACCGCTGCGAACACACTTGACGCTCCGAAGTTGGAGGCTGTCTAGCGACGGGTCAACTGACCTTTGCTGTTTTGAACGTGCCGGCAGGGACGATCCGCTGCGCTGGGTCCGTTTACTCCCCGACGTTCCATATGTAGAAGTAGTCCGCATCGCTGGCGGTCGCGACCTTCATTCCCGCCTTGCGCGTGGCGCGATTCAGCGCGGAACGAACTTTTGCTTTGGCTTCCGCGAGTTCGGCCAGGGGCACCTTGATCGCGGCGCCTGGCTTCAGCTTGTCGAGATCCTTCAGAATGGTGGTGACGATCAACTTGTGCTTGCCGTTGCGGCCTTGCGGCACGTCGGCTTGCACCATGGTTTTGAAGTGCATGGCGGTTTTCTTGCCTGTCGAGTTTCCCATCGCATCCCCCTTTGCCTTAACGTAGCGCTAAACTGACCTGCGCCTAACGTATCGAATCGTATCGAGCCGGTCAAGTGAAATATTCGGGGCGTAGCCGCGTACGTAGCGCGCGAGCCGGGGGGCGTATGGCCAGTTATCGCTAAGCGGGCGTGCGAAAAGCAACCGGCGAACCGAACGTCGCACAAAAGATTTTACCCGTATGATTTCCCGCGGGGTATGGTGCAGGTGAGTTCAAGGAGCCCGAAGATGCTCAAACAGAAAACGCATTTCGAGCAGGTTCCCCTGGCAGTCGTCGAGAAAATTCTCAAAGAGGCTGGTGCGGAAGCAGCCATCGAACCAACCCGGGCGATCGCGGATCAAAAGCCAGCATCACAGGTATCAGTTGCCGGCACGCTCGGCGCCCGCCGCAAAAATCTGTCACTAGTTCGCGGAAAGCAAGTTCGTTATCAAGCGCACTGAAGGAGGAAACACATGGAGCAGCTACACACTGAAAAATTCGCCGTGGTTTTCAGGAACCGGGATTCTGAAAGGAGATATATGGAAGACCTGCTCAAGGAAGTACTGACGTTCGCCGAAGGAACCGGAAGGTGGTTGAACGAGGCCGCCCAGCATTTTGAAAGTCTCGCGGCGCAACTGGCCGCGGACGAAAAAGCCAAGTGGCACTTGCTGGCCGCCGTTTATCGTGAACGAGCTCAAATCAGCGAAAGCTTGATGGCGAAAACGCGTGATAGCCTGGCGGCTGGCGACGGTGAACTGTCAGAATCGCGATAGTCGCCCGCCAATCAAGAGCGCGAATCAAGAGCGCCAGTCAAGCGCGATAATTGAGGTCGCTGCGCTGATAAGCCGCCGATATCCCGCAATGAGGGCACGCAATTTGTGCTCCGCCCGGTGGAAGGTCCGGTTTCAGAGGTACTCGCAATAGATCGCTCGCTGTCCCCTCATCGCGGATCGCCGAGTGAGTGAATTCCACTTTGCATTCAAAGCATTTCAAAACCCAGCGCGCCATGGCGACACCCGGCCAACCATAACGCGCCCGCATTAGCCCATAAATACCCGAAAACGTGTAGAGATCTGCCTAAGGCCGGCCAGTGCAGCCCCGTGGCGACTGGGAAACTGTGGAACTACCAGCCTCCCCGCCTCGTATCACAATGCGACGCGGACCCGGAGGTTACCGTTCTGCTTGCAACTGCGCCAGACTGTGTGGCAGAACTGTGAGCCATGATCGCGGCAGGCGATTCGGCCTTCCGAAGGTTTCTGAAATCGAGCGCAGGCCCTCTGTGCATTCCTGATTGAGCCGAGGAGGTAACGCGGGCATGCAAATCCCTCAGTTTTTCGAGACTCTTTGGGCTGATGTGAAATTCGCGGCGCGCGGCCTGCGGAAAAGTCCCGGCTTTCTCGCCGTAGTCGTTGTGTCCCTAGCGTTGGGAATCGCCGCGAATAGTACGATTTTCAGCGTGCTCAACGCATTGTTGTTCCGCCCTCTGCCTTATCCGCAACCGGAAAGCCTGGTGGTGATTTGGCAGACCGACCAAGCTCATCCTGATTCCACGAACGCGCCGCCGATCGCCGAAAACGTGGACTGGACAAAACAGAACCATGTCTTCGAAGATATTTCGCTCAGCAGCTTCACGGACCGGGCCATCGTTTCCGGACTCGGCGAGCCGCGACCGCTGCACACGCAATACGTCACACCCAACTTTTTCGCCCAGCTGGGTGCAAAACCGATCCTTGGGCGGACTTTTCAGGCGGACGAGCAGCAAGACCTCTCGCAGGCCATCGTGATCAGCACTCCGTTCTGGAAGCGCGAATACAATGGCGACCCGCACGTGCTGGGCAAGACACTGAATGTGGAGGGCGTCGTTTCCACGATCGTAGGAGTGATGCCTCCGGGTTTCGCTCCCTTCTATGGGTTCCCGATTGATCTGTGGCAACCGATCAATCCCGCCAACGCCCGCTACAATGCGCGATTCGACCACTGGCTGATGCCGGTGGCGCGCCTGAAACCGGGCGTAACGCTGGCGCAAGCGCAAGCCGACATGGACGTGATCGCGCGACGGCTGGAACAGGATTACCCGTCAACGAATAAGGGCCTGGGCGACAAGGTTTTTCCCCTGCACGAGGACCTTTACCGCGACGCCGGCAGCGCCCTTTATCCGCTTCTCGGCGCTGTTGCGTTTGTGCTGTTGATCGCTTGCGTGAACGTCGCCAACTTGATGCAGTTCCGCACCGAGACGCGGCGAAAAGAGTATGCCTTGCGCATGTCTCTCGGCGCCGAACGTCGCCGCCTGGTGCAACAGTTGCTGACCGAAAGTGTTTTGCTCGCCGTCATCGGAGGCGTGCTGGGCACAGTGTTGACGCTCGTCGGCATCCGAGTGTTCCTCGCGCTCGCCGGAGGAGATTTTCCGGATGCGGAGCTGATCACGTTGGATGGCCGCGTGCTGCTCTTCACGCTGGGAATTTCGCTGCTGACTGCCATCCTATTTGGACTGGCCCCCGCGCTGCGCGCCTCTCGTCCAGATCTAAATGCAGTGTTGCGCGAAAGTGAACGCAAAACAATGTCCGCGTCCAGCCGGATGGCGCGGCACGCCTTGGTGATTTCCGAAGTGGCGCTGGCCATGGTGCTGCTCGTCGGCGCGGGATTGATGATCAACACGATTTTGCATCTGAAGCGAGTGAATCCAGGATTCGACTACAACCGCGTGCTCACCATGGATTTCCAGCTTCCTGAAGGCGGCAAATATCTGGAACGCGTGCCGGGCGGCGACATGGAAAGAACTCTGCCCACGGCGACAAATTTTTATACGCGGCTTCTCGATAGCGTTCGCGTGTTGCCAGGCGTCGAGTCCGCGGCGCTGATCGGAGCACTACCGATGCACTGCTGTTCGGAATACTACACATTTTCGATTCTGGGCCATCCGGCGCCGCCTCCGGATGACCGCCCCAGCGCCGGCTACAGCGAGACAAGTGCCGGGCTTTTCAGCACCATGAAAATTCCGCTGGTGAAAGGGCGCTACCTTGACGAGCACGACAAAGAGAACACTCCCTGGGCGATCGTCGTCAATCAAGCGTTCGCGCGCAAATACTTTCCGAACGAAGATCCCATCGGCCAGCAAATTCTGCTGCGCTACGATCCTTATCCCGTGGATCAGCCGCGCCCGCGGCAGATCGTCGGCGTGGTAGGAGACGTAAAACATCGCGGCCTGGGCAGAGATGCGCCTCCATTCGTTTACGCTTCCTACCTGCAGCAGCCGGCCATTTTTCCCGGCGGAGCGACGCGCGCTCATTTGCATGAGAATCTGGTTTTGCGCACATCGCTCGGCCGTCAGGCAGGCCTCGTCGCGAGTGTGAAGCAGGCCATCGCGAACATCGATCCCGATGAGCCCATCGGCGACGTCAGGTCCATGGAAGAAGTAATGGGCGCGTCGCTCGGCGACTGGCGTTTCTACATGCAACTGCTGGGGATTTTTGCGAGTGTGGCAATTCTGCTGGCCGCCGTCGGCATTTACGGCGTGATGTCCTATTCGGTGAACGAGCGCACCCACGAAATCGGAATTCGTATCGCGCTCGGTGCGCAGCCCTCCGACGTCCTGAAGCTGGTCGCCAAAATGGGATTGCAACTGACGTGCATTGGAGTAGTGCTTGGCGCCGGTTTGGCGCTGGGTCTCGCGCGCTTGATCTCCACTTTTCTTTACGGCGTCAAGCCCAGTGATCCGATCACGTATGTCGCCGTCGCGCTAGCATTGGCTGCCGTCGCGTTCCTCGCCTGCTACATCCCCGCACGCCGCGCCACCAGGGTTGATCCCATGCTCGCGCTGCGCTACGAATAGCGCAATTTCGCGGCAAATCGCTGTACCGGAATAGTCCCCGCGCGTTTACAGGTTTCGACGTATGGCTCAATTAGCGGGTCTCGCCTAGTCTCTACGTGCGCATTCAGCTTCAGGACTCAAGCGAACGCTCAAGCAGCATGCGCAGGCGCTGCTGTTTGAGGGCGCGAGGAGGTAAAGATGCTGTACTACGCGTTGGTTTTCCTGCTGGTGGCGCTCGTGGCGGGATTTCTGGGATTTGGAGGCATCGCCTTCGCCGCAGCGGGCATTGCCAAGATTTTCTTTTTTGTTTTTCTGGTTGTGTTTCTCGTCACGCTGATAATGCATCTTTTGCGCGGCGATAGCGCCGGGAATTAGGGTCAGACTTGGTTCCAAGTGGGCGGTCGGAAAGTGCGGCCGGAATTTCCGCACAATTTCATTCGTCTCAGGAGATCGAAATGAAGAAGATGATGTGGGCATGCGCGATGAGCGCTTTGATGTTGCTGGCGGTAAGCGGTTGGGCAGACGATACGGAAAAGGATCAGGATCGTCTGCAAACTTCCGGCACCGTGCTGCACGAGATTCTGAATGTTCCAGACGATATACCGCAAGACCTGCTGGATAAGGCCGATTGCGTCGTTGTGTTTCCGTCCGTGCTGAAGGCTGCGTTCGTGGTTGGCGCAAGTTATGGCCGCGGCGCGATGACCTGCCGCAGGGGCGAAAACTTCAACGGTCCGTGGGGCGCGCCTTCGATGATGGCCCTGGAGGGCGGCAGCGTGGGCTTTCAGATCGGGGGGCAAGCAACGGACTTCGTTCTGCTGGTGATGAATGACCGCGGCGCCAACGGAATTTTGAGCAGCAAGGTGAAACTGGGCGGAGATGCATCGGTAGCGGCTGGACCGGTGGGCCGGGACGCGTCGGCGGAAACGGATGTTTCGCTGCGCGCTGAAATATTGAGTTATTCCCGCGCCCGCGGAATATTCGCCGGGGTTTCGCTGGAGGGCTCGACCATCCGGCCGGACAACGACGCCAACGTGAGAATTTACGGCGAGAAGTTGTCTGCGAAGGACATCGTGCTGGCTCACGACACCACGGTGCCGCCATCGGCCGACAGACTGATCGCGACGCTGAACGCCAGGACGCCGAAACACGTGGTGCAGACTGGGCAGTAGGCGCATTGCCGTAAGCAAGGTGCAGAGAAGTTTTGACCGGTTCCTTCCGAGCGCGGCAGCGCGCTCGGAAGGAAATGTTTTTGTCCAATGGTCCGCGCAGGTTATTCGGATCGTGTTGTTGTCTTGAGATTGTTCGGGTCAACGACTTCAGTGGGGTTAGCTTTGGATGCGTGTCGGCCTGACACAGTTGTTCTTCAGCGCCTTTTCCGGGATTCCAACTCGTCTATTGAATAGGTTGACCGAGGTCGCTGAGGTGTGTGATTGCGGATTCAATCGTACCAATCAAGTCCCAAGCCCGCGCCTTGGACACCACGGCATAAATTCCCGCGCCGCGGGCGGCTTCGTACAGCTCGTCCACTTCGGAAATCGTGAATAGAATCAGCGGCACCAGCGGATCGATTTTCGATAAGCGAGCTGCCACTTCAATTCCGCTGAGGGCCGGCATGGTGAAATCCAGAATTACGACGTCGGGGCGGAGTTTTCGGAACTGCCTTATCGCCGTCTGCCCGTTTTTGGCTTCGCCGCAAATCTTCCACTCGCGCGTTTCCAGGATCGCTCGAATGATGCGCCGCGTCGTTTCGGAATCCTCTACGATTAAGATTCGGAGATCCATGGCCGTCTCCCTGAATATCGTTATAGCCGTGAATGCGCTGTGCAGGAATACACGCATCCGTGTAAATCCGGATTTTCGCGCCGTTACCCGGCCCCACGGCTAGCGAATCGGGCGCGGCAAATTCACGCAAGTCCTGTCCCATCATGCTTTACTAGCGAAAGCTGTGCTGCCGTCCGTGTTAACCGACTCCCGAGTTTGGCACCATATACATTGATTACTGTAGATGGCGCCTGACGGCTTTATGGTATGACTTCCTCTTCGCTGAAACTAGCGCTAAGTCGATGTGTGTGGTGATGTTGCGTGCCCATTTTTCAAGTTCATTCAGGTTGCGTAGTCAAGCGAGATATCGGCTAGTTGAGCCAGGAGCCGCGAAATTGGCGGCGCCCGCCGGCCCTATACCGTGGAGAGAGGAATGAAGCGAACCGATCCCAGCAAAACCAGCACACCTACAATTCCTGACCCTAGGCCGAGCGCGAAAAGTAACGGCCGCGCCGTGACGGAGGTGGAGACCGAGCCGGTATCCGCCGACCTGAGCGGAATCCTCGCAAGCCTGCAGACCATGCGCGACGGTGATTTCTCGGTGCGGCTGCCGGGGAACTGGACCGGGTTGGCCGGAAAAATCGCGGATACCTTCAACGACATCGTCACGGCAAACCAGCAGATGGCGAAGGAATTGAAGCGCGTCGGGCAAGTGGTGGGAAAAGAAGGCCGCACGCGAGAACGCATGCGCTTTCATTCGCCCAAGGCGGCGTGGGGAGAGATGGAAGTTTCTGTCAACACGCTGGTAGATGACTTGCTGCGGCCGACGACGGAAGTTACGCGCGCGATTGCCGCGGTGGCGAAAGGTAATCTGACGCAGACGGTGCAACTGGACGTTGACGGACGCCCGCTGGAAGGCGAATTCCTGCGCTCCGCGACAATCGTCAACACCATGATTCAGCAACTCGGCGTGTTCACCGCTGAAGTAACGCGCGTGGCGCGCGAAGTGGGCACCGACGGAAAATTGGGCGGCCAGGCGCAGGTGCCAGGCGTCGCAGGAACTTGGAAGGACCTCACCGATTCGGTGAACTCCATGGCCAGCAACCTGACCGGCCAGGTGCGCAACATCGCCGAGGTGGCTACTGCGGTGGCGAGCGGCGACCTATCACGCAAAATCACGGTGGACGTGCGCGGCGAAATTCTGCAGTTGAAGGAAGCCATCAACACGATGGTGGACCAGTTGCGCTCGTTCGCTTCGGAAGTGACGCGCGTGGCGCGCGAGGTGGGCACGGACGGCAAGCTCGGTGGACAGGCGATCGTGCCGGGCGTCGCGGGTACGTGGAAGGACCTTACCGACTCGGTGAACGCGATGGCCGGGAACCTCACCGCGCAGGTACGCAACATCGCGGAAGTTACGACGGCAGTGGCGCGCGGCGATTTGTCGCGCAAGATCACCGTGGACGTGAAGGGCGAAATTTTGGAATTGAAAGACACCATCAACACGATGGTGGACCAGCTGAACGCGTTCGCGGGCGAAGTGACGCGCGTGGCGCGCGAAGTGGGTACGGAAGGAAAATTGGGCGGCCAGGCGCAGGTGCCTGGCGTGGGCGGCACGTGGAAGGACTTGACCGACAACGTGAATTTCATGGCCAGCAACTTGACTGGTCAGGTGCGCAACATCGCCGAAGTGGCGACGGCGATTGCGAGCGGCGACTTGTCGCGCAAGATCACGGTGGACGTGCGCGGCGAAATTCTGCAGCTGAAAGAAACACTCAACACCATGGTGGACCAGCTGAACCGGTTCGCCGGCGAAGTAACGCGCGTCGCGCGCGAAGTAGGCAGCGAAGGAAGGTTGGGCGGCCAAGCGAACGTGCCGGGCGTCGCGGGTACGTGGAAGGACTTGACCGACTCGGTGAATTCGATGGCCGGAAACTTGACGGCGCAGGTGCGCAACATCGCCGAAGTGACGACGGCGGTAGCGCGCGGCGACTTGTCGCGCAAGATTACCGTGGACGTGAAGGGTGAAATTCTCGAGTTGAAGAACACGATCAACACGATGGTGGACCAATTGAACGCGTTCGCGGGCGAAGTGACGCGTGTGGCGCGCGAAGTGGGCACCGAGGGCAAATTGGGCGGCCAGGCTCAGGTGCCCGGCGCGGGAACGTGGAAGGACCTCACCGACAACGTGAACTTCATGGCCAGCAACTTGACGGGCCAAGTGCGCAACATCGCGGAAGTGGCCACGGCCGTGGCGCGCGGCGACCTGTCGCGCAAGATTACCGTGGACGTGAAAGGCGAAATCCTCGAACTCAAAGACACGCTGAACACGATGGTGGATCAGCTGCGCGCGTTCGCTTCGGAAGTGACGCGCGTGGCGCGCGAAGTGGGCACGGACGGAAAGCTCGGCGGACAAGCGCAGGTGCCTGGAGTCGCCGGAACGTGGAAGGACCTCACCGACTCAGTGAACTCGATGGCCAGCAACTTGACGGGCCAGGTGCGCAACATCGCGGAAGTGGCGACGGCCATCGCCAGCGGCGACCTTTCGAAGAAAATCACCGTGAACGTGAGCGGCGAAATCCTGCTGCTGAAAGAAACCATCAACACGATGGTGGACCAACTGAACGCGTTCGCAGGCGAAGTGACGCGCGTGGCGCGCGAGGTAGGTAGCGAAGGGCGCCTCGGCGGACAGGCCAACGTGCCAGGCGTGGCGGGAACGTGGAAGGACCTGACGGACTCGGTGAACTCGATGGCCGGAAACCTGACCGGCCAGGTGCGTAACATCGCGGAAGTAACGACGGCTGTGGCGCGCGGCGACTTGTCACGCAAAATCACCGTGGACGTGAAGGGCGAAATTCTGGAGCTGAAGAACACCATCAACACGATGGTGGACCAGCTGAATGCGTTCGCGGGCGAAGTGACGCGCGTGGCGCGCGAAGTGGGAACGGAAGGGAAGTTGGGCGGCCAAGCCGAAGTGCCGGGAGTCGGCGGCACGTGGAAGGACTTGACGGACAACGTGAACTTCATGGCCAGCAACTTGACTGGTCAAGTGCGCAACATCGCGGAAGTGGCGACGGCAATTGCGAGCGGCGACCTTTCGCGCAAGATCACGGTGGACGTGCGCGGGGAAATTCTGCAGCTCAAGGAAACGCTGAACACGATGGTGGAGCAGTTGCGTTCTTTCGCCGCCGAAGTGACGCGCGTGGCGCGCGAAGTGGGCAGCGAAGGGCGGCTGGGCGGCCAGGCGAACGTCACGGGCGTCGCGGGAACGTGGAAGGACCTCACGGACTCTGTAAACGCGATGGCCGGAAACTTGACCGGTCAGGTGCGCAACATCGCCGAAGTTACGACGGCTGTGGCGCGCGGCGACTTGTCACGCAAGATCACCGTGGACGTAAAGGGTGAAATTCTCGAACTGAAGAACACCATCAACACCATGGTGGACCAACTCAACGCGTTCGCCGCGGAAGTGACGCGCGTGGCGCGCGAAGTGGGCACCGACGGAAAGCTGGGCGGCCAAGCGCAAGTACCTGGCGTCGCCGGCACGTGGAAAGATTTGACGGACAATGTGAACGTGATGGCCGCGAACCTCACCGAGCAAGTCCGCGGCATCGTGAAAGTGGTGACCGCCGTCGCGAACGGCGAGTTGACGAAAAAACTTACGGTGAACGCGAAAGGTGAAGTCGCCGCGCTGGCCGATACCATCAACAATATGACGGACACACTCGCGACGTTTGCGGACCAGGTGACCACCGTCGCGCGCGAAGTGGGCGTGGAAGGCCGGTTGGGCGGCCAGGCGAACGTTCCCGGAGCCGCCGGCACGTGGAAGGATTTGACCGGAAACGTGAACCTGCTGGCGGACAACCTGACCAACCAGGTGCGCGCTATCGCGGAAGTGACCACGGCGGTGACGAAAGGCGATCTGACGCGCTCGATTCAAGTGGAAGCCAGCGGCGAAGTCGCCGAGCTGAAAGATTACATCAACACCATGATCAACAATTTGCGACTCACTACCGACCGCAACAACGAGCAGGACTGGCTGAAAACCAACCTCGCGCGATTCACTGGAATGTTGCAGGGGCAGCGCGATTTGACGACGGTGGGACGGATGCTGCTGTCCGAGCTGGCTCCTCTCGTCAGCGCGCAGCAAGGTGTGATTTATCAGATGGAGTCGGAAGAATCGGGGACCATGGTGCTGCTCTCAGCGTTTGCTGATAGCGATCAAAACGGGCATTCCAATCGTCTGCACTTGGGAACTGGGCTCGTAGGGCAGTGCGCGGCGGAAAAACAGCGCATGCTCATTACCGAAGTGCCAGCCAACGCCGTGCCGATCCGCTCCGGATTATTCCAGGCCGTGCCGCGCAGCGTGATCGTGCTGCCGATTCTTTTCGAGGACCGCGTGAAAGCAGTGATCGAGCTGGCGTCGCTCAGCGTATTCACCGCATCGCATCTGGCGTTTTTGGACCAACTGACTTCCAGCATCGGCATCGTGCTCAATAGCATCGAGGCCACGATGCAGACCGAAGGCCTGCTGAAGCAATCGCAACAACTGGCCACCGAACTGCAAACCCAGCAGACCGAATTGCAGCAGACCAACGAACAGCTGGCGCAAAAGGCGCAGCAGCTGGCCGAGCAGAACGTGGAAGTGGAGCGCAAAAATCAGGAAATCGAGCAGGCGCGCCGCGCCGTGGAAGAAAAAGCCAAGGAGCTGGCGCTTACCTCGAAATACAAGTCGGAATTCTTGGCCAACATGTCTCACGAGCTGCGCACGCCGCTCAATAGCATCCTGGTTTTGGGCCAGCAACTCGCCGACAATCCCGATAGCAATTTGACGAATAAGCAGGTGGAATTCGCGCGCACTATTCACGGCGCCGGCACGGACTTGCTGAACTTGATCACCGATATTCTGGACCTGTCGAAGATTGAATCCGGCACGGTATCGGTGCAAGCGGAGGAAGTGTTCTTCGCCAGTCTGCTGGACATGATTGCTCGTCCGTTCCGCCACGAGGCGGAAAACCGCCACCTCAATTTTGAAGTTCACTCTGATCCTAATTTGACGCGCAGCCTGGTCACCGATTCGAAGCGCTTGCAGCAGGTGCTGAAAAATTTGCTTTCAAACGCATTCAAATTTACGGAGAAGGGCGGCGTGCGTATGTCCGTATTCGTCGCCGAAAGCGGCTGGACCGAAGGCCACCCGCTTTTGGGCAGGTCCGCCTCCGTGGTTGCGTTCGAGGTCACCGATACGGGCATCGGCATTCCGCCCGAAAAGCAGCGGATTATTTTTGAGGCTTTCCAGCAAGCCGACGCCGGAACCAGCCGCAAGTATGGCGGTACCGGATTGGGCCTGGCGATCAGCCGCGAACTTGCGGGACTGTTGGGTGGTGAAATCCAACTGCGCAGCACGCCCAATGAAGGCAGCACGTTCACATTGTATTTGCCGCAAACGTATGTGGGCCCCTCCACGGGCGTCGCCGGGGCTGAAGCGAAATCCTTGGCGATACCCGCGTCTGGACAAGCGGCGGCGGCAATCGCGTCCAAGCGCGCGATCGAGCAGATCACCATCGCGGACGATCGCGAAAATTTGCAGCCGGACGAGCCGATTCTGCTGATTGTGGAAGATGATCCGTACTTCGCTACTATGTTGTGCGATCTGGCGCACGACAATGGTTTCAAAGTGCTCGTCGCCACGCGCGGAGCGGAAGCGCTGGCGCTCGCTCATGAATTCCAGCCGACAGCCATCTCGCTGGATGTTTTCTTGCCAGACATGCTGGGCTGGACGGTTCTGAATCACTTCAAACAAGATCCGCGCACGCGCCACATTCCCGTGCAGATGTTGACGCTGGATGAAGACCGGCAGCACGGTCTGGCGCGCGGGGCGTTCTCCTATCTGATCAAGCCGACGACTTCTGAGCAGCTGAAGACCGCGCTCGCGCGCATGAAGGAATACACCGCGCCGCGGCGCAAGCGTTTATTGGTGGTGGAAGACAATCCGGCCGAGCAGCTCAGCATCCGCGAATTGCTCGGCTATGAAGATATTGACGTGGAGATTGCGTCCACGGGCTCGCAGGCGCTCGCGGCCATTGACTCGCAGGCGTTCGATTGCGTGGTGCTGGACCTGCGGCTTCCGGACATGTCTGGATTTGAAATATTGGAACGCTTTCGCGACACTCCTGCGCTGAGCGATTTGCCGGTTGTGGTATTCACCGGGAAAGATTTGTCACCCGAAGAAGATGCGCGGCTGCACTTGCTGGCGCGTAGCGTGGTGGTGAAGGGCGTGGAATCGCCGGAGCGGCTGCTGGATGAGACTGCGCTGTTCGTGCATCGCGTGGTCACTGACCTGCCAATCGAAAAGCAGAAGATGCTGGATCTGCTGCACCATTCGGACGAAGCACTGGTAGGGAAGAAAGTATTGGTAGTTGACGACGACGTGCGAAATATTTTCGCGCTCAGCAGCGTGCTGGAACGCCGCGGAATGACGGTGCTGACCGCCGGCACCGGCCGCGAAGCCATCAACACGCTGGAGTCCACTCCGGACGTAGCCATCGTGCTCATGGACATCATGATGCCGGACATGGATGGATATGAGACGATGCAGATCATTCGCGGCAATCCTTCCTTCCGGCGCTTGCCGATCATCGCTTTGACCGCCAAAGCCATGAAAGGGGACCGCGAGAAATGCCTGGAAGCGGGCGCTTCCGAGTATCTGGCGAAGCCGGTGAACACGGAGCAATTGCTTTCCGCGTTGCGGATGTGGTTCCACCGGTAAAATGATTGGCGGTTCGCGGCGATTGGACTTTCAGCGTAACGGGCGTCGCAGCGGGCAGCGGAGCGGGCGGCGCAATATTTTCTGCAGCGAGAGGCTTGAAGCAAGAGGGAGAAAATGCGCGAGCAGGAAAAGGTAAATATTCTGATGGTGGATGATCAGCCCGGCAAGCTGATCACCTACGAAGCCATTCTCGGCGAGCTGAATGAAAACCTGATCAAAGCCCGTTCGGGAAAAGAGGCGCTGGATCATTTACTGAAGACCGATATCGCCGTAGTGCTGATGGACGTAAGCATGCCGGAGCTGGATGGATTCGAGCTGGCGGATATGATCCGGCAACATCCGCGTTTCCAGAAGGTCGCGATTATTTTCATTTCCGCCGTGCATTTGACGGATATCGACCGGCTCAACGCCTACCAACGCGGCGCGGTGGATTATATTGCCGTGCCCATCGTTCCGGAATTGCTGCGCGCGAAGGTGCGGGTATTCGCGGACCTGCACCGCAAGACGCGCCAGCTGGAAATGCTCAATCGCGATCTGCGTTCACTTTCCGCGCGGCTGCTGGCGATGCAGGACGAAGAACGCCGCCGCATCGCGCGCGACTTGCACGATGGCATCGGACCTTTGATCGCGGCGCTGTCCATGAACAATGGAATGTTGGCGCAGCAAACCAAAAAACTGGGACCTGAGGTTGCCGAAGTCTTGCAGCAGAATAATCAGCTGGTGGAGCAGCTCTCGAAGGAGACGCGCACGATTTCGCATCTGCTGCATCCGCCGCTGCTCGATGAGATCGGCCTGCTGCCCGCGATAAAAATGTTCGCGGAAGGATTTGCGGAGCGCAGTAGCGTGAAAGTCGCCGTGGAGCTCTCGCCGGACATTGGGCGGCTGCCTCCGAATGTGGAGATATCGATTTTTCGCATCGTGCAGGAGTGCTTGACCAACGTGTACCGCCATTCCGGAAGTAAAACAGCGCAAATCAAAATATCGCACACACCGGATAAGCTGCTGAGCGTGCAAGTCCGCGACGAAGGCAAGGGCATGACTGGCACAAACGGCGCGTCCACAACTTCAGGATCGAGCCATGGCGTGGGTTTGAGCGGGATGCGCGAACGTCTGCGTGAGCTTGGCGGCACGCTCGAAATTCAGTCGGGTAAGAATGGCACAACGGTCAGCGCGGCCGTTCCAGTGAATAAAACGATGGTGAAAAGCTTATGACTTCGACGGCCGCCGGAATGCGTGGGTTGATTTTCGCGCGTCTGCAATCGCGCGCCACCGGCCCCGCGGGGGCTCGTTAATGCGCACGCGATTCCTGATCGTGGACGATAGCGAGCTGGTGCGGAAGTCTCTGCGCACCGTCTTGCAGGCAAATCCCGACTGGGAGATTTGCGGCGAGGCGCCAGACGGCGAGACGGGCGTCCAGTTGTTCAAAGAGTTGCATCCCAACATTGTGATCCTGGACTTTCAGATGCCGGGGATCAACGGAATCGAAGCGGCGCGGCGTATGTCGGAGTTTGCGCCTGCCGTGCCTATCGTGCTGTTTACGCAGCATGCCAGCACCGACCTGGAGAGACACGCTAAGGAAGTCGGCATCCGGTCCGTGGTGTCCAAAACGAACGCGTTTCCGATGGTGGGGATGATCGAGGCGCTGCTGGGGCCCGTAGATTCTGGGCCGGCCGTCGCAGAACCGGGCGATTCTGAAAAAAGCCAAGCTGAATAGCTGACCAATTGGGATAGCCGCTCCGCCGTCATAAGGCCCCCACCAGTCAAAAATACGATAGTTACTGTATGGAGAGCCTGCGCAGAGAAGTTCATAGTGCGCGTAGGCTCATCAGGCAATTCCCCTTGCCATGACCATGCCGGGAGGATGTTCCCCCATCCTCCCACCCCCCTTTTCGACCCAGACCAGAGAACGTTTTGCCGCGCTGCAACTGTCCGCGCAGACTGGTGGCGTGCCACGGCAGTTCAGGCGCCCGGACGACCAGGCTCTAGGTTTTGCGTCTTACTCGCGTTTCAGGCGATCGAGAAGCGGGGGCGGCAATTCGTGCAGCAGTTCCAGGAAGACGCCGTTCGTCCACCCAAATCCAATCACATTCTGGCTATAACCCTCCACGATATGAGTGGTGGAAGTGCGTTTGACGACGTTGTACTTTTCGCGGATGTACTTGTCGGTCACAAAATTCTCAATCACCATGCTCAGGAAATTATAGGCGACGCGGTCGGCCTCCGCGACGTAGCCATAGCGGCGCATGCCGTCCACCGCAAGCAATTGTATGGGCGCCCAGCCATACGGGTAATCCCACTGCGCTTGCGATTGCACGCGGCTCATGGCCAGGCCGCCGGGCTGTTCGAAGAGCTGAACGATTTTCACTACGGCCTGCGCTTGCTCCGGTGTCGCCAATCCCGTCCAAAGCGGATAGAAGGTGGTGGCGTACTCGTAGGTGGAAAGTGTGTGGGTCACGAAGTCGTAATCGAAGTAAAGGCCTCGCTTGGCGTCCCACAGATATTTATCTATCAGCTTTTGGCGCTCGCTCGCGCGGGTGTTCCATTGCGCGGCCTCTGCGGGCCGCCCGAGCAGGGCGCTCATCCGCGCCAGATCTTTTTCAGTTTTGTAGAGCAGGCTATTCAGGCAGACGGGCGCGTAATGGTGGGTCTCCGCGCTGAACGGGCCAAAGCGAAACGAAACATCAAATCCCGATTCGCGCATGCTGCGGTCGCCCTTGTAGAAATCTGCTGACAGAGTGACCTGCTCGACCGGTGAATCCACAGTAGCTTGCTTGCCGCTCGAGTTTTGGCCCGCTTGTTCCTCGTTAGCGAAAACCGGGAAAAGCGGTCCTACCAGGGATCCGGCCGGATGATCTTTATCCACCAGCACGATATGAGGATCTTTTGTTCCGTGGTGTAGCAGGAAATATTGCGCGACGCCCTGGTAATAATTGCTGGGATCGCCGATGATTTCCGGAACCGGGCCTTCGCCGTGATCGAAATAACGAGACAAGCCCGTGTCGCCGGCCAAATGCGGCGGGTGAGTCCATTGCTCGTAGTCCCTGACCGCGAAACCGTAAGCTTTTTGCAGCCATGCATTATCCTTCCGTCGCGCAGAAGGGTCCTCCGCGTCATACACCGCCAGGATCATGGATGTAAGAAATGGAGGCTGCGAGCGCGATAGATAGTAGGTGCGGTTCGCGTTCAGAATCGAGCCGTAATGCTCAATTTCGTAAAAGAAGTTCTCCACCATCCCCTTCGCAAGCTCCAGGCGCTGCGCTCGCAGCAGGCCGACAATAATGAAGTAACTATCCCAGCCGTACATCTCGTTGAATTGGCCGCCCGGCACGACGTAAGCGTGAGGCAGATAGAGCAGCCCCTCATTGGAGATTTTGTTCAGCTGCACATCGTCGGGGTTGGTGATAACCTCCGGCAAGCGTTCGACGTGGACCCGGCAACCCTTCACCAGTTCCTGAAAGGCCGGCAAGCTCTGGAAGTCCGCTGGGAAATACAGATAAGCCTCGTCGCCGACTTTCTGGTCTTCATAGGTTTTGCATCTGTCCAGAGAGCGGGTGAGGTGATCCCAGCCTAATGCGATGTACCGTTGCACATCGTCGAAGTGTTGAAACTCATTTTTCATGGATGGGTTTTGAATCGCCGATTCAGTATATGACGCATCGAGCCAAGCCGCCGGGAACAGGAAAAGGATGAGTGCCAAGGCAGGGCGCAGCCAGACTGAAAATCGGTCCACAACCGGAAGAACACGACGCGAAATCGGCGCGCGAGGCATCTAATCCTTTGGTCGCACATATGTGCGCGAGTCGCCGTACGCTGCAATCGTACCGCGGCGCAGCCTGGAAAAAAATCAGGTGAACACTGGATTCAGTTTACGCATCCACCGCGTAATCATGGGGTTGCCCCACTGGAGATTCTACCGGGTGCTCGGAGAATCTCCACAGCATGCTTCTCGATGGTCGGCCTAAGTGTACTATTTTGAACAACAAAAGTCGGGAGCTACTGGCAGCATTCGTGCTGCTTTTATTCCAGCGAGGCTTGCCTGGACATCTCTAAATCCAGCTAGAGGTTAACGTGAAGCTGAGCTTACGCCTGATCTTATTCCTGGTTGCGGCCGTCACCATCGTTACATTCGTTGTGTCCAAAAATGAAGTGCGCGCGGAGAAGCGGGGCCTGCGCACGGACTTGGTGCACCGCGCCGAAATCCTGGCAGAGAGCTTGCAGGAGATCGTAGAACCGGCGCTGGAGAAGGGCTCGCGCGAACAGTTGCGCCACATCGTCGAGCGCTTCGGAAACCGGGAGCAGCTCGCGGGCGTGGCAGTTTACGATAATCACGGACAAGTGCTTGCCGAGAGCTCCAACCTTAACCGTTTCGTACCTCCGCCCGTTCCTCTGGCTAGCGTGATTTCCAGTAACACCGGCTTGAGCCAATTCATAAATGTCGGTTCCGAACCGATGCACGTGTACTACCTGCCGCTGCACGACAAAAACTCCGTGGTCGGCGTGCTGGCGATTTTTCACGAGGTGGGCTACATCGAAACGCAGAGTGCGCGTATGTGGCGCGCAACTTTCTGGCACGTGATCGTTGAGGTGTTGTTGATCGTCCTGATCACCGTGCTGATTATTCGCTGGACCATCGTGCTGCCGATTTCACGCACCGCGCAATGGATGAAAGATATGCGGCGCGGCCGCTTGCTGCCCACTCCGCCGGGCCCGAAGGAAAGTTTCCTCGCTCCCTTTACGAATGAGGTGATGAATCTCACGCGCAGTCTAGCGGACGCGCGTTCTGCCGCCGAAGAAGAGGCGCGCCTGCGCGAATCCGGCGAATCTGTGTGGACGGCGGAGCGTCTGCGCGTAAGCATTCAGGGAAAAGCTTCGCAGGGATCGCTGGTGGTTGTGTCCAATCGCGAGCCGTACATGCACGTGCACAAAGCGAAGGAGATTGAGCTGCTGGTCCCGGCCAGCGGTCTGGTGACGGCCTTGGAGCCGATTTTGCGTGCCTGCGACGGAGTCTGGATCGCGTCGGGCTCCGGCGATGCCGATCGCGAGACAGTGGACGGACAGGACCATATTCGCGTGCCGCCGGACAAGCCGGACTACACTCTGCGCCGCGTGTGGCTCTCGAAAGAAGTGGAAAAAGGGCACTACTACGGATTTTCGAACGAAGGGTTGTGGCCGCTGTGCCACATCGCCCATACCCGGCCAATTTTCCGCGCGTCGGACTGGCAAAATTATCAGGAAGCGAATCGCAAATTTGCCGAAGCGGTGCTTCAGGAGATAGAGGGAGTCGAGAATCCGCTCGTGCTTGTGCAGGATTACCATTTTGCGCTGCTCCCGCGCATGGTGAAGGAAGCGCGTCCCGATGCGCGTGTGGCGATTTTTTGGCACATTCCGTGGCCCAATCCCGAAGCGTTCGGCATTTGCCCGTGGCAGCGGGAACTTGTCAGCGGACTGCTGGGCGCGGACTTGATTGGATTCCAGATTCAGGCGCATTGCGATAACTTCCTGGAGACGGTGGACGCCGCCATGGAGTCCCAAATCGAATGGGAACGGTTTGCAGTGAAACGCGGCGGACACATTACGTTCGTCCGTCCGTTCCCCATCAGCGTGGATTTCCGCGAGGCGCAGCGCGCCCAGGATCCGACGGTGTCTCCCTACGTGCTGCGCAGCGAGCTGCTCGGCAAGTTGGGCATCAAGGCGAACTTTATCGGGGTGGGCGTTGATCGCGTGGACTACACCAAGGGGTTGCTCGAACGCCTGCGCGGCGTCGAAAGGTTCCTCGAGAAGTGGCCGGCGTATCGCCAAAAATTCACATTCATACAAATCGGCGCGCCCAGCCGCACGGAAATCGCGCGCTATCACGATTTCCTGCTGGAGCTGGAGGCGGAAGCCGCGCGGATCAATGCACGCTGGCAGACGCCCGAGTGGAAGCCGATCGCGCTGCTGACGCGCCACCATAGCCACGAGGAAATTCTGCCGTATTACCGCGCGGCCGATTTCTGCATGGTCACGTCTCTGCATGACGGCATGAACCTGGTGGCAAAGGAATTCATTGCTTCGCGCGACGACCAGGAAGGCGCGCTGATTCTGAGCCAGTTCACCGGAGCCGCCCGCGAATTGCGCGACGCGATCATTGTGAATCCCTATGACGTGGAACAGCTGGCCGAAGCGATTCGCGTGGCGCTGGAGATGGATACCGAGGAACGTCAAACGCGCATGAAACTGATGCGCAGCACCGTGATGCGCCATAATGTGTTTGCATGGGCCGGCAGCCTGATCACGGAGCTTTCCGAAATCCGCATCGAGGAACCCCAGGCAGAGCTCGGCCAGACCAGATGAACGAATCGCAATCCGCGACCAAACACACATCGCAGATCAGGCCCAAGGAGAAGCGCGCAATAGAACTTTCGCGCGCCCACGGCGTTCCGGCCGCGGCGCAAGGCAATCCCGCCATTCATTCGCCGCGCTATTTGTTTCGCGCGTGGGGTGAAATCGCAGACCGGCTGCGCGACGCGAAGACTTGCGCGCTGCTGCTGGATTTCGACGGCACGCTGGTGAAGCTGCGGCGCAGGCCGTGGGAAGTGCGCGTGCCGCAACGCACCAAGCGGCTGCTGGAACGTTTGGCGCGGCATCCCAGACTTTTTGTCGCGATCGTCAGCGGGAGGCGCTGCCAGGACCTGCAAACACGGATTGGCGTCAACGCCCTGCGTTTCATCGGGCTGCATGGAGCGGAGCGGGACGACAAGAAGATGAAAATCAGCCGCGCGGCTGCCGGAATTCTGGCCCGGGCACAACGCGGAGCGCGCCAGCAGATTTCTTCGCTGCGCGGCATGCGCATCGAAGATAAGGGTATGAGTTTCGCGGTTCACTATCGCGAAGCCAGCCCTCCCGTCGCGCGCGCCGCAAAATCCCACCTTTTGAATGTAGTCGCGCCGGAGCAAAAAACGTTGCGAATACTCGACGGCGCAATGGTGTGGGAAGTCCTGCCCGATGAGATTTGTGGAAAAGGTGGCGCGGTGCGCGAACTGCTCGGCGAATTGCCGCGGGGCACGCCGGCGATCTATATTGGCGACGACGGCACGGACGAATCCGCGTTTCGTGCCCTAGACGATCAGATCACCATACGCGTGGGAAAGCCGCAAGGGAGCGCCGCGAAATATTATCTGCGGGATCCTGGCGAAGTGATTCGCTTTCTTTTGCGGCTTGAAGCAGAACTCGCATAGGCGCCGCGCCCGCGGTGCTTCCGTACTCGTGCAGCGCCCTTTGCGCCCTTAGCGTTGCCAGTCGGTTGAGCGTAAGCGCGTTCAAGAATTCAGCGTCACGCTAGCTTGCATACGGCGTCTTGCGGCAACGCGCTTGCGGCCTGTTGCACAAATGTGACCTGCCTGGTTCGAGCGTGTTCGTCGCGCAGCGCTTGCAGGAGCATCCATTCCATATCGGTTGGACGGCAGGGAGCCGAGATGACGTCGAACGCGCCCAGCTGCATGGCGTCGAGATACTCGTCCCAATCAGTAATGCGCGCGGTGAGAACGATTCTGGTTCTGCGCTTGCTGGCGCGCGCGGCAAGCAACAAATCGCGGTAATCCCCATCGGCTAGTGAGCGCGCGCAGAAGATCAATCCCACATTATCCTGGGCCATGTTCTGCTGGCATTCGGCGACGCTGGACGCAACAATCGGATCCAATTCCTGTTTCTCCAAAATATTCACCATCGTCCGGCGATCTTCCAGGTCGGCCGAAGCGAGCACAATCTGCCAGGGGACGTTCATTCGTGCCTCCAATCTATTGAGATGCTTCATCGAGCCGTCCATCGCAACGCGCGCGTTCCGCAATTTATTTGCGCGGGCCCGCCCAATGGCTGAAAAGCAGAATCAGGGAATTCAGAACCAGAAATGCGCCCAGCAGTGCTTCGCGGGTTTTGTTTTTCTTGCGGGCTGAGGGCATAGGCGTGATGGACTAGGCAGCACGCTTTCTCTGGCGCGTGCGAGCTGCCTTACGCGCTGCGGCGCGCAGACCGGTTTTTCCTTTCGTATGCACCGCTTTCTCCGCGGAATTGTGCCGGGCGGTTGCGCCGCGGCGACGGGCGCTACTACGAGCCTGCTGCGAAAGAGCGCGCGGCGATACGGAACCAGTCCCTTCCTGCTGCAAAGCTCGCAAAGTGGCGCGCGATCGGGTCTGCGAAACTTTACGCTGCGGCGATTTGCCTTTGCGCAGATGGCGTTGTGCCTGCGCGCGGATTTTCGCGGGACCCTTTGGCGGCGGCAGTTTTACGCCGGCGCGCCGCGCTTTCGATAGCCCAATCGCGATCGCCTGCTTCACGCTGGCCGCGCCGTGCTTGCCTTCCCGCACATGATCGATTTCCTCGCGCACGAATTCGCCCGCCTGCGTGGAAGGGGATTTCCCTTCGCGAGCATCTTCGCGCGCGCGTTCCAGGGCTTCCTGATCATCATTGGTCGGCATTGCGTTTGCTCCGTCTGCGAAAGCGTGACCGGCATTCTAGGAATTCGGCAAGGGGAAGAGGGAACCGGCCCAGCCCTCATGCCTTGTCTTTGCAAGGCACCCGATTCCCTTTCATCCCCTGCGCCGACCATTGTGCTGGGGAGCGCTGGGCTGCGGAATACGGCCTAATTCCTAAGGCGCGGGGGAAATCACTGTACGCGGGAAATTGCGGTCAGCAACGAATAGATATTCGAGCGGATGAAAGTGAATAATGCTTCTGAACTGAAGGAGGGAAGGGCTGCCGATTCTCGGCGGCAACCCCTTTTGGAGGAGGTGGTCAGGCGGATTATTGCGGCGGAAAGTCTTTCAGAAGCTCTTCCACGATCTTATGTAGTGTTCCTTTGCCATCGCTTTATACGCGATCCGATGGTTCGCATGGCTTACTGCACAAGATAGCGTCACCAATCGAGATGCGATATCAGGCGGTTTTGGTAAACGAGCTTAGAGAGTCCTGTATTTCGATCGTGCACCCGGATGCTGCCAGCGGCGCGCCGCTTTCCGTCACGTAGTAGCGTTCCGGTGCAAATGTCGATTCGCAAAACGGACATCTCTGTTGCCGGGGACGCGGCCGCAGCGGCCGATGCAGCAGATACATGGACTCCGCCCATTCTTCCAACACAATGCGTGCGGCGCATTTCGTGCATCGGCAGCAAAGATACGTGTACATCACATGCCTCCCAAGGTAATTGCCAAAAGCGGCGCTGCGCTCTCGCGGCAGGAACTAAATCGGGCAGGTGCCGGACTCGTCAGGAATTGCGTTTGCGCGCTTCCCACTTTACGTTTTTGGCGATTCCATTCAATACAGTGGATTACCTAGGGGGCCCCACGACCTCGTATTGCGCTGACGCCGAATGCACGGCAGACCCGCCCGCAAAGTTCGAGGATGCAGTGCAAGCCGCCGGGCGCGGGTTTGAACAAATGGGGGCTACGAGCTACTTGGCGTGGTTTTACAGGCAAATCCCTATTGGCGGGTATTGCGCGCCAGACTAAATTTACGTACTTTACGAGATGCTAGGCATCTCACTTCGGCCCTTTGTAAATTTTTCGTTAAATATTCGCTGCTCATGAACACCACTGACCGGGGAAAGCGCGCTCGCGCAACCGGCAGAGAATTCTCAAGAGGAGATGATCTCTAATGCGTAGCCGATTGATTCGACCGTTGCTGCTGGCAATGGCAATGCTATTTCTTTCTTCCGCGTCTTTCGCGCAGATCGGTGTAGCAATCACCATCGCGCCACCGGAGCTGCCCGTTTACGAGCAGCCAGTTTGCCCCGGCGACGGATATATCTGGACGCCCGGATATTGGGCCTGGGGCGACGACGGTTATTTCTGGGTTCCCGGCACCTGGGTGGAAGCGCCGGAGGTGGGTTTCTTCTGGACTCCTGGCTACTGGGGCTGGGGCGGCAGCAGTTTTGTCTGGTACGACGGCTACTGGGGGCCGACCGTAGGATTTTACGGCGGGATCAACTACGGCTTCGGCTACTTCGGCCATGGTTTTGAAGGCGGGCGCTGGGACGGCGGGCACTTTTTTTACAACCGCGCCGTAGCCAACGTCAACGTCAACGTGATTCACAACGTGTACGAAACGAAAGTGGATGTGAGGAATGATGTGCACGTCAGTTATAACGGCCATGGTGGAATCGATGCTCGCCCCACGGCCCAGGAAGAAGCTGCCGCGCACGAGCGGCACGTTGGTCCGGTGGCCGCGCAAACCGCGCACATAAACGCCGCACGCGCGAACCCGGAGTTCCGGGCTTCCGCCAACCATGGAAAGCCGCCGATCGCAGCTACTGCCAGACCGGGAGAATTTAACAATCGTGGCGCGGAGAATGCTGGTGGTCGTGGCAACACCGCTGTGCACCCGAAGGATCTTCCGCCTGCGGAGCGGGCCGCACCTCCGAACACCGGCAACGCGAAGCTGGACCAAAAATATCAGCAGCAGCAGACTAAGCTTGCCGGGCAGCAGGATAAGGAACGGCAGAAACTGCAGGCGCAGCAAGACAAGGAACACCAGCAACTGACGAAGCAGAAAGCCACTGATGAGAGGACGCAGCAGGTCGAGCAGAAGCACCAGCAGCAGACCCAACAATTAGTTCAACGGCACACCCAGCAGCAGCAACAACTGCAGCAGAGGCAAGCGCCACCGGCTCCCCATGCGGCGGCTCCAGCGGGCAGGCCTAAGTAACCTTGATGTAAGTCTGTCGCATTGCTGACAACCTGACAGCGAGGGCACATGCCACCCGGCCGTGCCCTCGCCGTTTTTTTTGCGACGCAGCCGGAACTACCCTTTCAATCACGAGTCTCTGGCAAGAAGTGCGGCAAGAATTGCGAAAAAGAATTGCTGCCGGGATTTTCGGCGCGTCACAGCAGAGCCGTGGATGTTTTGCTCAGCAGCTGGGATCGCCGGCCACCAAAGCCGCGAAAATTGCGGCCTTGATGGCCAGCGAGGAATTGCAGATTCGTCCGAGAATTGCGTTAAGACTTTTTCCGCGGTACCTTGGCGCCCTTCTTCCGCGCCTCAGAAAGTCCAATCGCAATCGCTTGCTTGCGGCTGGTCACTTTGCCGCCCTTGCCGCCTTTGCCTGAACGGAGCGTGCCGCGCTTTTCGCGGCGCATCGCGCTTTTCACGCTCTTGCCGGCGGCTTTGCCGTATCTCGCCATTGCGCACCTCCTCTTTTTCGATTGGCGGAATTACGCGAAGCGCCGCTTAAGCTTTGGCTTTCTTCGCGGTGCTTTGCACGACGACATCTGTCTTGTAAGCACGCGTGAATTCATCCACCTGCTTCTGTGCCACGTCCTTAGCGATGCCGTAACGCTCCTGAATTTTTCCGATCAGCTGGTCCCGCTGGCCGTTGATGGCCGTGAGATCGTCGTCGGTCAGTTTGCCCCACTTCTCTTTCACCTTCCCGACAGACTGCTTCCATTTGCCTTCGATTTGATCCCAGTTCATTGGAGCCTCCTGAATTGAGTGTCCAACTGCTCAGCCATAGTGGAGACAAACGCTGCGGCCCGGAATACAGCGCAACACCTAGCTGCACGGGACAATTCGCCTTACATTGCGCGAGCGGCTGCGCGATGGGACTGAATGTAGGCGAATTTTTGCCTATGCCTGGCCTAGGGGAACCACGAACGAAGGCTACAGGGATTGCTTGATAGCTAAGGCCAGGACGGAAGCCTAGTCTGACCATGCAAGCGCGAAAAACCCGGTCGGTGATACGACCCAGCCAGAAATTGGGGACCCTGATGAGCCACCGCAATTTGAAGAGTCTTTACGTTGATGAGTTGCAAGATCTCTACAGTTCCGAGCAGCAATTGATCAAGGCGCTGCCCAAAATGGCGAAAGCCGTAAATTCGGAGGAACTTCGCAAAGGATTCGAGGAACACCTGCAACAAACCCGGCAGCAAGCCACACGCCTGGAGCAAATTCTGAGCGCCTTGGGCGAGCCAGTGAAGGGCAAGAAGTGCAAAGGTATGGCCGGGATCGTGGCGGAAGGTGGTGAAATGTTGTCCGAAGATTTCCAGGGCGCGCTGATGGATGCGGCCCTGATTTCCGCGGCGCAACGCGTGGAGCACTACGAAATCGCGGCCTACGGCGCGGTGCATGCCTACGCTGAATTGATGGGCGAAAGCGAAGCAGCATCGTTGCTGCAGCAGACGCTCGAAGAAGAGAAGGAAACCGATCAGAAGCTCACGGAGTTGTCCGAAGGAATTAACTCCGAAGCTTTCAATAGTGGCTCGGAAGCGGAAGAAGCCGAAGGCGAAGACAGGCCGCGCCACAAAGCGGCCAAGGCCGGTGGTGCGAATTAATTTCGCAGCCTGGCTCCGAGGCGCGCGGACCGTTGCCGCGCTTTTCGGCTGAAACTAACGGGAGAACTTCATGTTGCTGCTCATTCTGGCAATTGTTCTGATCCTCGCGCTCTTTGGCAGTTTGCCTGCCTGGCCGCACAGCAAGGATTGGGGATATTACCCAAGCGGCGGAATCGGCGTGGTGCTGGTGATCCTGCTAATACTTTTTCTGATGGGCCGTTTGTAGCAGGCTCGGCTAGTGTCGCCTAGTAATGTTGGGAGCGGCCGGCGAGCGTCACCGGCGCTTGCATCAGCGCCGATTTAAAGGCTGAGGCAATCACTTTGGCGGCAAGTGGATCGTAGATGAAGTAATTTCCAGGACGCGTTGCGAGTAATTCTGAAACGCGCGCCTTTGCATTCTCTAAACCGTGAACAGCTTCAATCCAAATCGGCCCGGTTTCCGCAAGGTCCCGGAAGATGTCGTAGCTCTCGCTCATATTTCCCCCTTACAGGCTGCGGGCAAACTGCTCCGCAGAGCATCAAAGTCGGTCTTAATGTGAAAAGCAATTCAGCTACCAAAGGTGCCTCGGAAGGAGGGCGCAAGCTGTTATAAACAGGTAGGTTATCACCTAATTCTTTCGGCGATAAGACAACGGTGCGCTGGATGTGTAAATAGGGACGAAATCCGGTACATATTTCGCAATCGCCGGCTGGTTCCAGGGATTGGTCTGCCGATTGACCGCAAGGTTGCACGCATCGTTGCACGCAACAATGGAAGCCGCAAATCGCTCGCAGCAGGTTGCATGAAAGCCGAATGCGATTTCGCGGTCGCTCGATAAAATATGCGAGGAATAGACTTAGTGACGCTTCGAATCTTGATCGTGGACGACGAAAAAGCGGTGCGCACAGCCTTGGGAAAGCTGTTAGCCACGCGGAAGGAATGGGAGGTGGTGGGCGAGGCCGCTGATGGCGCGGCAGCCATCGGACTGGCGCGCGAACTGCAGCCTGATATCGTGATTATGGACATCACCATGCCGCGGATGAATGGCCTGGAGGCCACGCCAGAGATCAAGAAGGCGCTGCCCGCCGCCGAAGTGCTGATCTTCACCCAGCACGATTCCACACAGATGATTCGCCAGGCAAAGAATGCCGGCGCCAGCGGCTATCTGCTAAAGTCGCAGGCCAATTGGCTGGTGGCTGCTGTGGAATCCATCGGCAAGCACATACCATTTTTTGAAGGCAAGAATCTGCCGCAGATCGGGTAGTTCTTGCGATGCGCGTATTCTTTTGTTGATCACGGCGGAGTTTACCCACCGGCAGTTCTCCGGCCAACCGGTGATGGCATCCGGTCCCGGCCCCAGTCTGAGCGATTTCTGTCACCATTCGTGCCCGGCTCAGGGTAGTCTGAGATATATGCCCACTAAATCCGCTGGGAAGAAAAGGGTAAAGAAAGCTCGCGCGCCCCGCGCCGCCAGCGGAAAGCTTCATTCCGAATTACTGGAACTCGCTCACGACGCTATCATCGTCCGCGATGTGGACAGCGTAATTCTGTTCTGGAATCGCGGCGCGCAAAATACCTACGGCTGGACTCCCGCGGAAGCCTGCGGAAACGTGACCCATCAATTCCTCAAAACAGAGTTTCCTGAACCGATCGATCAAGTGTATGAAAAACTCTACAAGGTTGGTTCGTGGGAAGGCGAAGTGGTGCACTCGACTCGCGATGGAAAACGCATTGTGGTGGCGAGTCGCCAGGTCTTGCAACGCGACTCGCACGGCCGCACGATAGGCATTCTGGAAATCAATCGCGACGTCACCGCTCGTAAAGAGGCTGAAGAAGCGCTGCGCAATCTTTCCGCGCGACTGCTGCAATTGCAGGATGAAGAGCGCCGCCGCATCGCGCGTGAACTGCACGACAGCACCGGACAAAGCCTGGCCGCACTCGTGATTCACCTCTCGGCGGTGAGCGCGAAAATTGCCGATGTGGACCCGTCCGCCGCCGAGTTGCTGCGCGAAGCTATCCTCCTCTCGCAGAAAGCCTCTGACGAAACTCGCACTCTCTCTTATCTTCTGTACCCACCCACGCTGGACTATTCGGGATTGCGCTCCGCGTTGGAATGGTACATCGAGGGATTTACACAACGCAGCAAGGTGAAAGTGGACCTGAATGTCTCGGTTGGTGCGAATCGCCTGCCCGAAATCGTGGAAAGAACGCTGTTCCGAATTGTGCAGGAAAGTCTGACCAACATTTTTCGCCACTCGGGCAGTGACACCGCCAGCGTTCAAATTGATGCGCGCTCCGGAACCGTGCGCCTGGAAGTGGCGGACAACGGCAAAGGGATTCCCGAAGAGACCCTGGCAACCTTGAACAGCAGCGGCGGGCAACTGGGCGTGGGTATCCGCGGAATGCGAGAGCGCGTGCGGCAGCTTGGCGGCTGGCTGCGGATCAGGTCTTGGCCTAGCGGAACCGCGATCCTTGTGACCTTGCCGGTCACGGAATCGGCCGGTGACGATGCCGGAGCGCGGGCATCGGGCTTCAACGGATAACGCGACGGCGCGGGCTGATTCGCCCGCGAGTACTGACGTTTTCGTATTGTTCTGGAGATATCGCCGCTCTGCTTTAGCTATACGCTGTCATCGCGCCCGTGCTTTTTTGCCAGTGATCGAACATTGTGCACGACGCCACGCAAATGCCCGGAGATCACATGAAGTTCGGCAAACTGTTCGCGGCTAGAACGATAGCTTTTTGCCTCGTCATCCTGCTCGTCGTACCCCGTCCTTCCAGCGCCTATTCTGTTCTGGCTCATGAAGCGATCGTGGACGCCGCTTGGGATGAAGCGATCAAGCCTCTGCTGCTCGAGCGGTTTCCCCAGGCGACTCCCCAGGATTTGAAGGCCGCTCACGGATTTGCCTACGGCGGCTGCGTGATTCAAGACATGGGCTACTACCCGTTCGGCAATAAATTCTTCAGCGACCTGGTTCACTACGTGCGCAGTGGAGATTTTGTCGCGGCGCTGCTGCGCGGTTCGCAGAACCTGAACGAGTATGCGTTCGCGCTCGGCGCCCTGGCGCATTACTCCGCGGACAACGAAGGTCATCGCACCGGCACAAACCTCGCGGTGCCGCTGCTCTATCCCAAACTCCGCCGCAAGTACGGCGATGTTGTCACCTACGATGAAAATCCTCTCGCGCATCTGAAAACTGAATTCGGATTCGACGTGTTGCAGGTTGCCAAAGGACGATACGCCTCAGACGCGTATCGCGACCGCATTGGTTTTCAGGTTTCAAATGAACTCCTGGCGCGCGCGTTCCAAGAAACTTATTCGCTGGACCTGAATTCAGTGCTTACCAATTACGACCTGGCGATTGGTTCCTACCGCAGAGGCGTCAGCCAAGTGATACCGGAAGCGACGAAGATCGCCTGGCAGACCAAGAAAGACGAAATTCAGCGCGGCTCTCCGGGAATTACGCGCACCGCATTTCTCTATCGCGTTTCGCGATCCACTTATGAAAAACAGTGGCCCGGTCAATACAAAAAGCCCGGCTTTGGCACGCGGCTGCTCGGTTTCTTGCTTCGGTTCATACCCAAGGTGGGACCGTTCCGGGATCTCGCGTTCAAGATCCCCACTCCCGACGCCGAGAAATTGTTTGTCGCCAGCTTCGGCAATGCGCTGCAGGATTACGAGCAACTGGTGAAGCAGGAAGGCAATTCAGGCCAGGCAGTTCTGGTGGACGAAAATTTTGACACCGGCACGGTCACGGGTCCGGGCCAGTATCCGCTGGCGGACCAGACTTACGCCGCCCTGCTGGACCGATTGCAGAAGAACAGCTTTGCTACGGTTTCGCCGGCGCTAAGGGCGGCGCTGCTGGCCTACTACGCGGATCTGAACGCGCCATTTGCCACGAAGAAGGACCAGAAGGAATGGGCCAAAGTCGTACGCGAGATCAATCAATTGAGAGGTTCGCAAGCCACCCAGCTGCCGGCTACCCAATCTGGCGCCTTAAGGTGAAATACTGACCTTCCAATTTCCTAAGCCACTCTTTTTCTTATACTTCGCTCGGAGCGCCTACAGGAATACCCCTACGCATTCTACAGGACAACTCCGATAGACTGATCCGTGGAGATACCGTAATTTGTGCGCGGCTTATGAGCGCCTAGGCCGCAAGGCGTTTATTTCATTCATAACGAATTCATCGGCCGGTTGCTCCGCCTCGAAACGTGCAGGCCCCGGAATGTACTTCATAACCGGGGCGGAGCAACGGCGAAACCGGCAGCCTGTTCATAGAAAACAAAAGGAATGGCATCGTTCATGACGAAACGGATTGACGGCCGGGCTCGTCCCAATATGGGAGGTTTTCTAACGGCCATTTCTAGTACCATCGCCACATCAACCCCAACTCGCGGGAGAGCAAAATGAAAACGCTTCGCATTCTGATTGCCGACGATCACGATCTCATGCGGCGTGGCATCAAAGGGATGCTCACATCGCACGCGGGATGGGAAATTTGTGGTGAGGCGCATACGGGCCGCGAAGCCGTTTCGAAGGCCCAGGAACTGCGGCCGGACATCGCGATCCTGGATATCAGCATGCCAGACCTTAATGGCGTGGACGCGGCGCGCAGAATCCGCAAGGAATCTCCCAACACCGAAATCCTGATTCTCTCCGTGCATTATTCGGATCAGCTAATTCGCGACATTCTGGAAGCAGGCGTGCGCGGCTACATCGTGAAATCTGATTCGGACCGCGATTTGATCGTCGCCGTCGAGACACTGGCAAATCACAAGCCGTTTCTCACACCCCGCGCCACAGAAGTGATGCTTTCCAGCTTCAAGGAAGGCAGGATGCGCACCGAGCTGCCTACCGCGCTGCGCGACCGGCTCACTTCGCGCGAACGGGAAATTGTTCAGCTGCTTGCGGAAGGCAAGAGCAGCAAGGAAGTCGCGTCGTCGCTCAACATCAGCGTCAAGACTGCTGAAACGCATCGCGCCAACATCATGCGCAAGTTGCAGCTGCACACTGTCAGCGAACTGGTGCGTTACGCCGTGCGCAATCAGATCGTCGAGGCGTAACCTCGCAGGTCCATTGCGTTCCCGTCGAGGACGCAATTGGCGTTCGCAGGGGACGGCGCGCCAGCGTTCCTGCATTTGATTCTGCGCAGCCTACAGCAAAATCCCAAGAGTGCCTAACACGTTGCCAGTATTGTTCGATTCGCTGCCCTGGGCGATTATGCCGCTGCGGAGGAGAACGAAAAGCTGTAAATTCTGCGCCAGATCTTGAGGGCTGGCCGGCTCTTTGTTCTCCTCGCGCGCCAATCGAGAAAGGAATCCAGCCATGGACCAGGCAGCTTCGGTAACCAAGAATCCCGCCACATTTTTGCATCGCGACTCAGCTGCACAATTTCAGTCGTCCGTCGAGCACCCAGTGGTGCTGGTCGCGACGACCGATCCAGTTATCAGCGACAACATGCGTAGTCTGCTGCAGATGTATCCGCTGCGCACGCTGTGGGCGAAGGGAGTCGGTGAAGTGGGCGCGCTGCTCGCGAAAGAAAACGTCGCCGCATGTTTCTGCGGCTTTTGGCTGGTGGATGGCACCTACAGGGACGTGGTGCGGCTACTGAAGCGCCAGCCAATGGAAGTTCCCGCGATCATCGTGTGCGAGCCGGCGTGCCCCAACGAATACCGGGATTATCTTGCCGCGCTGAATATTCGCGCGTTCGATTTCATCTGCCATCCCTACCGCAAGACCGATCTCGAGCGGATTCTGCAAGCCACGCTCTCCGAGCGTGCCGCTGCGGCGCGGCTGCGCGGTTCGATGGTAGACACGATGAATGTGCTGGAAACGCGAGCGGGTCTGCGTTAGGCGAAGTATCACGAACAGCCGGACGTTCCACAACTCGGCGGAACGATTTGGCCCGGAGTGCGGTCACCTCCAGGCCAGTCGTGTGAAACCTCAATCCACTAAGCTTTGCTGCCCGCCGCAACCAATACGATCCCACCAATTAGCGCGAGGCCGCCCACAATCGGCGGCAGCGGAATCGTGTTGTGCTCCGTTTTGGTCGCCTGAATGGGTCCAACGTCCAACACTTTCTTGTGCGTGGTATAGGTAACGCCTTGATAGGCGAGCGCGAGCACGCCCAGAACGATGAGCACAAACCCCAGCAGCGTTGCGGTCTTCATGAAATCTCCTCACTTCGCGATTCAGCAGGACTAATTAAGTGTCACGCTCGGCTCATCAACCCGCCAACGAGCGACACCAAGAACAGAACCAGAAAAACGAAAAATAGAATTTTGGCGATGGATACGGCAGCGGCGGCAATGCCCAGGAATCCAAACACCGCTGCAATCAGCGCTACCACGAAAAAGACTACGGCCCAACGCAACATAACGCCTCCTGTGAACGAATCTGCCGGGTGGTCATGACTTACACGCTCGCTAACAACCGGCGAGCGCTCGGCGATGCCACCCTTTTACAATTTTCGGCCCTGAAACAAAATACACTCAATCAACTAGAGTCGCGCTGAGTTCGCTGTAGGCTTGCGGCCGCTCGCTTTCACTTACGTATCTAAAGGCTTTAGCGGCCGAGCCACCTTCGAGGCGCGTCAGCCCCAGCGTCGCTCGTCGTGTCGCTTCGCTGTACCGCAAGGTCCTCACGAATCTACGCGCTTCGCGGTATAGCCGTGCCATCTGAATCGCACTAATGTCGGTGCATCAGAGTCGCAGATTTTTTTGGGCGCTCCAAGGGCGCAGCCAGCCGGCGCTGAAAGCGAATTGAAAAGGAGATCCAAAAATGCATCGTCCATCGAAAATCGGCAAATGCTTGTCACTCCTGGGGGCCACGCTGTTCTTCAGTGCTTCGTTGATCGCGGGCGCCGCCCAGCAAGATCAGCAACCGGCTCCGGATAATTCCAAGGCCAACCAGGGCGACGCCAGCAAGGGCGCGATGACCGCCCAACAACAAAGCGTGAATCCGGCCGACCAAAACATCACCAAGCAAATCCGTAGCGCCATATATAAGGACAAATCGCTTTCCACCTACGCACACAATATCAAGATCATTACCCAGGATGGCAAAGTGACGCTGAAGGGTCCGGTGCGCTCCGCAGATGATAAAGCCAGTATCGAGGCGAAGGCCGTTGCGGTCGCCGGCGCGGACAACGTCACGAACCACCTCAAGGTCGCACCAACAAATCAGTGATGGCGGGCGCACGCAAGGGTTTCACACTCTAGTTCACCAAAAGGAGATTCACACATGTCCGGCAAAAAGACCGCAGTCTTCGGAATTTACTCCACGTTGTCCAGCGCGGATCATGCCACTGACACGCTGGTTCGATCCGGATTTTCTCCCAGCGATATTTCCGCGCTGCTCCCCGAAAATCTCGGCTCCCGGCAAATCGGCACTACCAAAGCCACCAAAGCGCCGGAAGGCGCTGCCACCGGAGCAGGCTCCGGCGCGGTGCTTGGCGGCGCGCTCGGCTTGCTCGCTGGAATCGGCGCGCTGGCCATTCCGGGCGTCGGCCCGCTCATCGCTGCCGGTCCGATCATGGCGGCTCTCGCGGGCGTCGGTGTCGGAGGCGCCGTCGGTGGATTCACCGGCGCGTTGATCGGCCTCGGCATCCCCGAATACGAAGCGAAGCGTTACGAAGGACGCGTGCAGAAGGGCGGCATCCTGCTGTCCGTGCATTGCGATTCTTCCGAAGCGGTGAAACGCGCCAAAGACATCATGAAGATCACCAATGCCGAGGATATTTCCTCCACTGGCGAATCTTCCGCGGACGTGAAAGCGGACGATCAGCGTGCGCGCCACACAACTTCCGGCAGCGGCGCATAGATTCCCCGCGGGAGGAAGCGTGCAGCTCGGCGCTTCCTCTCATTTTTCTGTTTCAAAACTAAAGAATTTGACGAGAAAGCCGATTTAGAAACGACGGAATTCGCACAAAAAACGGAGGGCATCATGACGGCAAGACATAACTGGACGGAATCAATCTCAGCATTCGCAGTAGGAGTCGGTGTAGGCGCAGCGCTGGGCATGCTGTTTGCACCCCGCTCAGGCAGTGACACTCGCGACTACCTGGCCGAAAGCGCGCAAGAACAATTGGACGGCGCAATCGCCGCCGGCCACAAAATCACGCAACGCGCGCAAGACGGCATTGACCAGGTCAAAACCCGCGTGCAAAAAGCCGCGGACGTCGGCGAGCGCGCCTACCGCGAGGCCAAGAATACGCCAGCGTAAGGCGCGCCCGCTGTAGGACGCGTCCAAATTTCATCCACTTCAAGACGAAACTCGTCTCCGCACAATCACGCGTTGACGCTACAGACTAAAACAGGAGACCCAGATGAAGGCAGAAGCACCGTCGCAGACCGCAGACAAAGTGAGTCGCAAGGAGTTGATCGAGCTATTGAATGAAGACTTGGCCCGCGAGTATCAGGCCATCATTTCCTACGTGGTGTATTCGCAGGTGCTGAAGGGCGCCGAATTCATGAATATCGCGGCAGAATTGGAAAAGCACGCGGCCGAAGAACTCGCCCACGCGCTGATGATTTCCAACCAAATTGATTACCTCGGGGGAATGCCCGCCGTCCAGCCGAAACCCGTCCGCACTTCGGAAAAGGCCCGCGAAATGTTGCGCTTCGATCTGATCAATGAAGGCGAGACCATCCGCAATTATCGTGAACGAGTCCGCCAGTGCGAGCAATTAGGTGAATACGCAATGGCCGAACACATCCGCGAGATCCTCATGGACGAACAGGACCACCAGATCGCATTGGCAACCGCTCTGGGCGAAGACGTGCCGGTGGTAAAGGATCCTCCGAACCACGCGGCGAAAAAAGCATAAGAAGTTTTTATCCGGCTGTTGGAATGCTGCATGAATCGGCAAGAAAAGCGCCAAGCAAATCGCAACACCAGTCACTCAGGGAGAAAAACATGAAAATCACTGAACGCAAGCCTATGCAAAAAGCTGAGGATCTTCTCACCACCGTAGCCCGTTCGATCGGTTCCACGCTGGGAGCGGTCGCGGCAAAGGTCAATGCAACAACTCGTCCGTCACGCCGTCGTCGCACCGCGGGACGCACGCGCACTCGCAAGCACGCTTCTGCTTCGCGCAACAGCCGCCGCGCCTCCGCCGCAGTTTCCAAGCGCAGCAACAAAGTCGCGCGTCTCATCAAAGAGAATCGTAAGAAATCTTCGAAATAGCCCAATTCAGTTCATTGCAAAGGAGAATTCCCATGCGAAAGCTCATGCTTCCCGGTTCATTGCTCATGTTGCTTGCCGTCGGCACTCTCGGCGGCTGCTCGTCCGAGCCCGCAAAATCTCCGGACGTCGCTGACAGTATTCGGAAATCGCTAGACCAATCGGGCTTGAAAGGCGTAAAAGTAAGCCAAGACCGGACCAAAGGCGTAGTGACTCTGGACGGCCAAGTGCCGTCGGTCATGGACAAGTCGCAGGCGGAGACCATCGCAAATTCTCTGGCTGGCGGGCAAGTGGTGGCGGATCAAATCGCCGTCGTCCCTCCCTCCGCGGAAAGCGACGCCAAGGCGGTGAATTCGGATTTGGATAAGGGCATCGAAAAAAACCTGGACGCCGCCCTGATTCAGAACCGCCTCAACAAGCGTGTGAAGTACGACGTCAAAGCCGGCGTCGTAACTCTCAGCGGCGAAGTGGACTCTCAGGCCAAACGCGCGTACGCCGAAAAAGTCGCGGCCGCGGTTCCAAACGTTCAGCAGGTGGTGAACGAGTTACAGGTGAAGGACCAGAAGGCCAGCTCTATAAATTAGCACTCGAGAACTGCGCGTGCCGCCAGCGAGGATGCAACGTCCGGTTCTCGCTGGGATGAGGGATCCGAAGCCCGCGCGGCCAGGGAGCCACTTAGCACTGATGTGTTGCGTTTCTAGGCATCGAGCACTTTACACAGCGTCTTGAACACTTCCAGCCGGCCATTCTTGTCGTAATTGATGTAGCCAAGCTTGCGAAATTTATTCATGAAGAGATTCACGCGCGGGCGCGTCGTTCCCACCATCTCTCCCAAGATGTCCTGATTCATTCTGGACAGAAACGTCATGTCCGCGTGTCCCGCGTCGTAATCGGCCAGCAACAATAACGTGCGCGCCAGCCGCTTTTCGCTGGAATTGAACAGGTGATCAATTAAATCCTGCTCGATTCGGTGATTCCGGGCCAGCAGGTAATTGATGAAGCGCGAACAGACAGCGGGCTCCTCGATCATGATCCTCAACATCTTTTTTCGGTTAATCACTATGATTGACCCGGGCACCAACGCTACTGCCGACGCAGAATAAAACGCCTGGCCGTTCAGACAGTTCTCGCCAAAAAAATCGCCCCGGCCCAGGAATCCTAGAATTCCGCGCCTCCCTCGATTCGAAACCAGCATCAGCTTCACGATGCCTTCCTCGATGTAACCAACATCCGTGCACTCGTCGCCTTGCGTGAAAATCGTCTCGCCCGCGTCATAGCGTACCGGTTTTGATACCGGTAGCCCCGTCGGAAACAGAATCTGTGCTTTGTCCGCCCGTTTCTTGGGTGTCATTTGGTCCTCAAATGTCGAATGCGCCGCGGATTAATAAGCCGAACTTTGTCATTCAGAGTATGATTCCCCGTTTTGCGCGGTCCTATTGTGCAAAAGTTCCGTCCAAGTGCAAGAAAAGATTGGCTATGTCTAAGGTTGAACATGCAGGTTCCGCTTGGGTGTGTACACTGACGGTAGGTGAGTCGTGTGTCCAGCCTCTTGCCACAGACGAGGCTAAACTGTTGCTCTAACATCGTAAGCTAGAGGTGCGTATGGATTTAGGGTTCGACATCTTCAAGACGATGGATGACGGCACGCCGCTATGGATCAAGCAGGTGTCCAGTCTGGATGAGGGCAGGCGACACCTCGAGACTTTAATCGGCGCGGCGCCCGGCGAGTACTTCATCCGCGACGCGTCCTCAGGCGAGATCGCTTTCAGACTGGGCAACATTTCATCCACCTGAGTTATCGCGCTACGGACCACCTGAATTTCATCCGGCGGTCGGACGCAAGCGTTACGCTTTCGTATGGATTTTGGAAGTTGGCCGCCGAATCCGCTGGGCCTGCGATAAAATTTATTCTGGTGCCCCTTCGATGAAGGTTTCTCGTTCGACTCTGTTGATCTCTTGTGCTTGGGTGTTTTTTGTCGGCGGCTACGGGGCCGTCACACTGCTGACCTCTCGCGACTCGACCTTGGCGGCATTCGGATATTTCTTTGCCTGCATGGTTCCGTTGTTCGCCAATAGCTGCCTGCTCTGGAACGCGGCCTCGCCTTACCGCCGCCAAAATGGGTTCTGGATGCTTCTGGCGTTGGGCTGCGCTTTTTGGCTCGCGGGAATCCTGGTGGTGGTTTACACCCAGTTCAGCCTGCACCAGCAGGCTCAAGTCCCGTTCATCGCCGATCTGATCTTCTTTCTTCACACCGTTCCATTCATGGCCTCGCTGGCGCTGATGCCTCACGCGCGAAAAATGCGCGAAACTCTGCGCTACGGTTTGATCGATTTCTTCCTTCTGGCCTTCCTGTGGCTCTACATCTATATTTTCGCGGCAATGCCTTGGAAAGTGATCTCGCCGAATCCTGCGTTATTCCACTCGCGCGACTTCACGAGTTATCTGATCGAAAATCTGGTCGTCGCGATTGGTTTTGGCCTGCTGTTTCTGCGCACCCGGGGCTCCTGGCGCACGGTGTACGGCCATCTTTTCGGCGCCACGTCCTTATACGTCACGGGTATGACGTTGGCAGTCATGGCCATGCGCCACCTGCTGCCCTACTCGGGCAGCCTGATCCGGCTGCCCCTGCTGGCTTCGTTCGTTTGGCTCGGCACGGCGGGGATTGTCGCTCGCGATTTAAAGTTTGAGCCGGAACCGCAGCAGCCTTCCGTGCAGCGCGATACGCAGTGGCCGGCGCGTCTGGCGATGTGGGGTGTGTTGGCAGCGCCCGTACTGGCCGCGTGGGACGTGCTCTTCAGCACCGCGCCGGATTCGGTGAAGAGTTTCCGCCTGATTGTCACGCTGGTGGCGATTTTCGTCGGCGCCGGCCTTGTTTTTTTCCGCCAGTATCTTGTGTATCAGGAGCGCACCAGCCTGGTGCACGAATTGTGGGAGTCGCTGGAAAACGTCAAGCGGCTGCAAACCCATTTCGTGCAGTCCGAGAAATTGGCCTCGCTCGGCCAGCTGGCCGCGGGCGCCGCGCATGAAATCAATAATCCGCTCACCGCGATTCTCGGTTATGCCGATGTGCTCACCATCGAAAACGCCACGAACACTCGGGCGCATTCTCTGGGAGAAAAAATCCGCGAGCAGGCCCGCCGTACCAAGGACCTGGTCAACAATTTGCTCAGTTTTGCGCGCCAGGTTCCCGCTGAAAAACAATTGTTGGACCTCAATAGTGTCCTGACCGGCGCCGTGCAGCTGCGCAATCTGGATTTGCGCGGGAAAAATATCCGCATCGAGCTGGAAAATCGCAGCATCCTGCCCGCCGTGCGTGGCGACCCGAATCAATTGCTGCAGGTGTTTTACCACTTGATCAGCAACGCGGTGGACGCCATGGAAACCGCCGGCGGCGGCGTGCTGCTCATTCGCACTTTGCGCGAACGCGGCAACGTGGTCATCGAATTCTCAGACACCGGACCGGGCATGAGGGAACCGGAAAAAGTATTCGACCCGTTCTATACCACTAAGGAAGTTGGCAAAGGCACGGGGCTCGGCCTCAGCATCTGTTACGGAGTGATGGAAGAGCACGGTGGACGCATCAGCGGATTCAACCGCCCCGAAGGCGGCTGCACGTTCCGCCTGGAGCTGCCGGCAATTCTCGCGGTTTTTCCCCAGACTTCCACGCTGCCCGCTGCTCCCGTCAACACGCGCTAGTGTGCGCTCCGCGATTCAGCGCCGTAGGCGCGGCACAGCTTTGGATAGCGCCACCGCATGAATGTGCTAGAGTCTGAAATTCCATGAGCAGCTCCGCGACAATCGCCGCGCCCGCCATTTCCACCGAACATCTCACGCGCCGCTTTGGCGACCTGGTCGCCGTCCAAGACGTAAACCTGCGCGTCGCTCCCGGCCAGTTCTTCGGATTCCTCGGCCCCAACGGCGCGGGAAAATCTACCACCATCAAGATGCTCACCGGCCTGTTGGCCCCTACTTCCGGGCGCATGCAGATTCTCGGCGTTGATCTGGCGCAGGATTCCGTGGAGGTGAAGCGCCAGATTGGCGTCGTGCCCGAAGGCATGGCGCTGTTCGGGCGCCTCACCGGTTCTGAGTATCTGAATTTCGTCGGCCGTATGTACGGCCTCGACCGTGCAACGGCCGCTAAGCGCGCCGCGGAACTTCTGGATTTCATGCAGTTGGTGGACCAGCCCAAGGCGCTGGTGACCGATTATTCGCACGGCATGCAGAAAAAACTGGCGCTCGCCGCCGCGGTGATTCACGGCCCGAAAATCCTTTTCCTCGACGAGCCGTTTGAAGGCGTGGACGCGATCGCTTCCAACACCCTGAAATCCATGCTGCAGAATATGATCGCTCGCGGCGCCACCATTTTTCTCACCTCGCATGTGCTGGAAATTGTCGAGCGCCTCTGCAGCCACGTGGCCATCATCCATCGCGGCCAGCTGGTCGCGCAGGGCTCACTGGAAGAACTGCGTGCCGGCGTGGAAGCGCAAGCTGCCGCTGCGCTCACCGCCCCTGGTGCGCCGCATGAGGCTGGCGCATCCGCTCCTGCTCCCGGCGAAAGGCTCACCCTCGAGCAGATTTTCCTGCGCATCGTCGGCGGCACGCGCCGCGCCGATCAGGAACTTTCGTGGCTGGGCTGACCTTCTCTCCCGAAATCCGCGGCCAGTTCGCCGCCATCGCCCGCGTCCGCTGGCAGCTTTTCGTAAATTCCATGCGCACGATTCGCGGACGCATGGAAATCGTTGCACGCGGATTTACGTTCCTGGCCTTCGGCATGGGCGGCTTTATGGGCTCCATTGCCATCGGTTTCACAGCGTGGTATTTCGTTTCTAGCGGAAGAGCGGATTGGCTTCCCCTGCTGCTCTGGCCCGTGTTCCTGTTCTGGCAATTCGTCCCCGTAATGGCCAGCGCCTTCACCGAGAATGTGGATTCATCCAACCTGCTGCGCTTCCCGCTCACCTTTCCTTCCTATTTTCTGATTCGCATCGCTTACGGCTCGCTCGATCCCCCCACATTGATGGGGTGCCTCTGGCTGCTGGGCACGGCCATCGGAATCGGCTGGGCCTCGCCGCTCCTTTTCCTGCCGGCCGCCGCAGTACTGCTGCTGTTTGCAATCTTCAATATTTTGCTGGCCCGCATGCTTTTCACTTGGGTGGAGCGCTGGCTCGCGCAACGACGCGCTCGCGAAATCCTCGGCGTGCTATTTCTTTTCATGGTCATCGGCTTTCAATTCATCGGGCCGCTCATCCGCCATTTTGGCAACCGCTCCCATCAGCCCGCGCTGTCGCACGTCGTCGTCCAGGCCCAGCCCATCGAGCGGCTGACGCCACCGGGCCTGGCGGGCCTGGCGATCGCGCACTCCCTGCGCGGAGAATATGCACCCGCTCTAGGTTCGTTCGCGCTGTTCAGCGGATATACGCTGGCGGTTCTGTGGCTGCTGAACGTGCGTTTGCGCGCGCAATATTTGGGCGAAAATCTAAGCGAAGCGGGAGCGCGCACCGCCACGCCCGCAGGCAGGCAGAAAATTCGCCTCGGCTGGAATATTCCCGGCGTTTCCGGCGCGATTTCCGCCGTCGTCGAAAAGGAAATTCATTATCTTTCGCGCAGCGGCCCCATGCTGTTTACGCTGGTGATGCCGTTGGTCGTGCTCCTGATTTTCCGCTTGACGCCCGGGAAGGCGGATAGCTCCTCCGGCATGTTCAGTCACTCCGCGGATCTGGCTTTTCCGGTGGGCGCCGCATACGCCGTGCTGATCTTGACCAACCTGGTCTTCAACAGCTTCGGCGCCGACGCCGGCGGAATTCAGTTCTATTTTGTTTCGCCAGTGCGCTTCCGCGAAATCCTGCTGGGCAAAAATCTCACGCACGCTCTACTGCTCGCGCTCGAAACGGTCCTGGTCTGTGCCGGAGCAAGCCTGATGTACCGTCCGCCGCCATGGGACATCGCGCTCGCGACGGTCACCGGCGTATTCTTCGCGCTAATCGTGAATTTGACGGTCGGCAATCTGCTCTCCGTGTACTCTCCCAAGAAAATTGATCTCGGCGCCCTGGGCCGCCAGCACACGTCGCAAGTCACCGCGCTGGCCGGCCTGGGCATCCAGGCCGCAGTGCTAGGCCTCTGCGCCCTGGCGCTTCTCGCCGCGCGCGCGTACCAGCACATCTGGTTCGCAGCCATAATTTTCCTCGCGCTAGCCGCCATCGCCACCGTGTTCTACGCGCTCAGCCTGAATCGCATAGACGCCATAGCCCAACGCCGCCGCGAAGCAATGATCGCCGAACTCTGCCGCGCGTGATCTGCGTATGAATTTGTGCGAGGCGACAGGTTGCGATACATTCAGTCGGCGCGCGAAATGTCATAGAATCGAAAGGAACCTTCAATGAAACGCTGTACGCCCTTCCACCTGAGTGTGTTGCTTTTCTTCACTTTGTCTTCGACTTCGCCGCTCTTAGCCCAAGCGCAGGCTGGGCACGGGAATCTCTTGGACGAGCTTAAGTGGTTCGTCGAAAATCCCGCGCCTCCGGGATACGAGAACGCTGTGGCGGATGGGATCCGATCGGAAACAGCCAAGTTGCATCCAACGACGGACAATCTCGGCGACGTGATCGTCACCATCGGCAGCGGCGCGCCGCATCGCCTGATCGTTACCCCGATTGACGAACCCGGATTCGTCGTCAGCGAAATCACGCCGGAAGGCTATTTACGCCTGCAGCGCCTTCCGCAAGGCGGATTACCTCCGATTTTCAATGAATTATATTCCGCGCAGCCCGTGAAAATTCGTGCGTCCAGTGGAAAATGGATCGACGGCGTCGTCGCGGGCCTGTCCGTACATCTGCAACCCGGCCGAACCAATCCGCCGAAGGCGACGGACCTCGAAAATACCTACGTGGATATCGGCGCAACCTCCGCTGCCGAAGTACGCAGCGCCGGAGTTGATTTGCTAAGCCCTGTCGTAATTAACCGCGGGCTGGCGGAGCTTGATAACCACACGAAGTTTGCGGGTGCGTCGATTGGAGACCGTGCGGGCACCGTCGCGCTCCTCGAGATTCTCTTCCGATTGGATCCCGCAAAAATTAACGGCACCCTCACCATCGCTTTCGTCGTGCAGCAGCGCACCGGCTCACGGGGCCTGCAGCGCATTCTCACGCAAACGCAGGCCGACGAAATGATCTACGTTGGACGGCTGCTCCCCGGCGGGCCCATTCCAGAAATGGAGACGATGCATCGCGCACCGCGGCGCGAGCCCGGCAGTGGTGTAATGGTTGGCGTCGAGAAGACGGACGGCTCGTTATCTGGATTTGCGGACGAACTCAAGCAGCTGGCGGATGCTAACAAAATTCCGTTCACATCCGACTACTCCGCGAGCATTCTTCCCAGGAGCTATCTGCCCATGCCGCCACTCCCGCCGAAATGGGCGCACATCGGAATCGCTACTTCCTGGACTGATACGCCAGCCGAGCTGATCGACTATCAAGATTTCGACTCCTTGATCTGCTTTCTCGCCGATTACATTAGCGGCCCAAACGCGGGGCATGCGAGCCTCGGTGGAAGGGGCGGCGGTTACATCGACACCAGACCAAAACCGCACCGTGTGCAGCTGTCGAATCGTGCGATGCTGCAAAAACTCACTGAGAAATACGGCGTCAGCTATCACGAAGACGAAGTACGCGAGGAGGTACAAGATCTTCTTCCGCCGTGGGCCAAGCCCGAAACCGACGACGCCGGAAACCTGATCCTCCATCTCGGCACCGCCCCCGCCGGCTCAAAAACCCCCCGCGTCCTGGTCGTCGCTCACATGGACGAAATCGGCTTCACCGTGAAATCCATCTCCAAAGACGGCCGCCTCGAAGTCGAATGGCGCGGCGGCGGCGAACTCAGCTTTTTCGCCGGCCATCCCGCGCTCGTGCACACCGCCAAGGGCGACCTCGACGCCATCGTCGAGCTGCCCAACGGCTGGGACACCGCAACCTTCAAATGGCCAACGGACTCGGGCCAGCCAGACTCGAAAAATCCCATTCGCGTTGATGTCGGCGCGCGCACTCCCGAAGAAGTCGCGAAGCTCGGCATCAACCTCGGCGACACCATCACCATCCCCAAAGCCTACCGCCCGCTCCTCGGCACGCGCGCCAATGGCCGCAGCTTCGACGATCGCGTCGGAGACACGGCGCTGATTTCCGCCGTGTGGACGTTAGGCGCCCCGCTGAAAGATCGCGACGTCACTTTTGTCTGGTCCACCGGCGAAGAAGAAGGCCTCGTAGGCGCCGCGAAAGTGGCCAAGCGCCTTGCCGACGAAGGCCACGTGCCCGATTTCGTTTTCGCCGTGGACACTTTCGTCAGCGCCGACTCGCCCATCGAATCGCAGCGTTTCGCCGATGCCGAAATCGGCAAAGGTTTCGTGATTCGCGCCGTGGACAATTCCAATATCGTCCCAACACCGCTTGTCGAGCGCCTCATCAAGCTCGCGCGCACCAATCAGATTCCCGTACAGTACGGCGCCACCGGCGGCGGCAATGATGGCTCCGCCTTCGTCCGCTACGGCTCGGTGGACATCGCGCTCGGCTGGCCGCTGCGCTACTCACATTCCCCAGCGGAAGTGATAGACACGCGCGACGTGGATTCCCTCGCGCACATCATCACCGCAATCGCCAAGAGCTGGTAAACGCGACGAGCGGCGCACCATCAATAAATGTACATATCCGTGGGCCACGCCCACACTTTGCTATAATCTCGCGCCGTGAGCGACCCAGCTTTCAAACCGCCCCGCCACATCGTCATCGAAGGCCCGATTCGCGTCGGAAAATCGACGCTCGCCAAAGTCCTGGCGGAACAATTGCACGCGCGCCGCATCTTCGACGCTGACGACAATCCCTTCCTCACCGATTTCTACGACGAAAAACCCGGCTCCGCCTTCCGCGCCCAAATGTATTTTCTCTACGAACGCTATCGCCGCCTGCTGGACACTCGCCCGGAATCGGATCCCGCGCCCATCGTCAGCGATTTCCTGTTCGAGAAGGACAAAATTTTCGCGTATCTGAATCTCGAAGACGAAGAACTGAAACTCTACGAGCGCTATTTCGAAATGCTCGCGCCCTCGGTCCCCACTCCGGATCTCGTCATCTACCTCCAAGCCAAGCCCGAAGTCCTACGCAAGCGCGTCACGAAAAAAGGTGATCCCGCGGAAACGCAAATTTCTCCGGAATATGTGGAAGCCGTCGCCAACGCCTACGAACATTTTTTCTTCCGCTATTCAGGCGCGAATCTGCTGGTGGTGGATACTTCGGAGATTGATTTCGTGGAACGCAACCAGGACCTGCAGGAATTGCTCCGCCGCCTGCGCCAGCCCGTGAAAGGCACGCAATATTTCCTACCGCTCGGCCAGGGCTGAATCACTGTGTGTGAACTCCGGAATCTTTGTAGGTCGTGGCTTCAGTTCATCCTGAGAGCCTGCTGGCGGCAGGATCGAAGGGCCACGACGTGAGTCCCGCGAAATCGAGCGGCTTCAGCCGCCGAAGTACAGGACTTGCCTTTGACGTTTCCTTCGATTTTGTAGCGGCCGCCTGCTTTTTCTTTTTAGGCGGGCGTCTTTGACGCTGCCATTTGTTTTTGCAGTACCCACACAGAATCTGCAAGCCCGGCTTCCAATACTTCCACAATCACTATTCTCTTTGGAATTTCGCAAGAAGAGAGAAGGGGGACGGGACGGGCGGCCCCGCCAGGCTACCCGCCCCGCACTGCGCACAGGAGGAACTCAAATCCAAAAGCTCAGCGCTCAACGCCAGCCGCGCATCTCAGCCACACACTTAAACTAAGCAGCTTTGTGCGTGCCCGTCAGCCGGTGACGCAATCTTCCCAGCGTGCGATTCACCGGATGGCTGCGATGCAAGAACGTCAGCACCGGCATCCGCCGCACACCGATTTTTTCCAGCGCGCGCCGGATGCGGAAATCTCTTCCCGCCGATACCAGCCCTTTTTCCAGCGTGGTGATCGCCTCAGACGTGCGTCCGGCCTGGTAATAAACCTCCGCCAGATTCAGGTACAGCTGGGCGTGGTTGTGCTTCATGCCCAGCGCTTCGCGGCACAGCGATTCCGCGTCGCCGAATCGTTTTTCCGCCAGCGCGGCCAGCAGGCCGGTGTAGGAAAGATAAAATGGGTTTTTCGGAGCGATGCCAAGCGCGCGCCGGGCGTGTTGCAGCGCTTCTTCAGACTGCCCGTCTCGGAGGTTCTTCAGACACTCTTTGAAATCGTTCATTCCAGCATCTGAGGGGGATGTGGTTCCGATCCAGTGGGACATAGGCTCCTTCCTTAACCCTGCGGGCACCAGCAGGGTGACTGAACGCAGCGTACCTTTGCGCCCCGCGCGCGCAAATAGAACGTCCGTACAGTTTTTGGGCTACTCCCTTTTACTGTCATTGCGGACAGGCAAATATTTCTGCAAGGCAGCTCGTTCTATCCAGCCATCCGTCAGCTCCCGAACGCGCCCGAACGCACCCGGAAGCCCCTGTGATTATTGGCTTTAACCTCCGAAGTGACGCCTTCGACTTTGACGTTTCTTTTGACTTCGTGGCGGCCGCCCGCTTTTGCCTTTTAGGCGGGCGTTCTTGACTTTGCCGTTCGTAGCGCCGGCATCTCGCCTGCACTCGCACTTGAATTTGTAGCGGCCGGTTCGGTTTCATCGAACCCGGCAGCCTCTGCTCTTGATGGAGGTGCTGAATTGGTAGGGGCGCTGCTTGCTGCGCCCGCCTTTGACATTGCTTTCTAAATTGTCGCAGCCGCCTGCTTTTGCCTTTTAGGCGGGAGTCTTTGACGTTGCCGTTGGTTTTGCAGCCATAGCGGCGCCCTTCACCACGCACGAGTCCTGTACACACACAACCTTTTGCATTTCGCCCGCCCGACGAGGATGATGAATCTGTGAAAATGTCGAACAACACCAACGGCCGTCCTAGTGCCCTCCCGCCGGAGCTCTCAACCGACCGCCCCCGCGCCTCTGACGATGCGCCGAGCACCGTCATCCTGCTTGCCCTGAGTCATTTTTGCGAAGGGAGCCCGGCGCCTTTGCCTCATGTCGGCCCCGCTGCAGCCGGGATCTCCTCTTCTTTCTCTGTGCCCTCCGCTTTTGTCTGCGTTCTCTGTGTTAAATCTTTTGCCTTTTGCAGCACCGCCTGCCCCCAAAACCGCCAATTTCTATTCAATACAAATGAACCGCTCCCCAATTTTGCAACTCGCACAAAACAAACCACTTCATATTTCCCATTCGTCGCAAATAGATGCCTTTCTCACACCTAAGACCTTGCAATTCACACAAAACAAATCACTTCATCACAACTCACGACACTTTTTCTATTCAACACAAATGAACGGTCACTACTCACGACTCACCAATCACTACTCACGACTCCACGAAATCGCGTCGCGCCGCGTCTCCCTTGCGACGAGGCCTCGTCGCGGGTATGCTGCGTCGTGAATTTCGAGGAGTGACGTGCAGCTAATCCGCACAAAAAGAATCAGAACTCTCGGCGGCGCACTATTCATAACTTTCCTCGCCCTGGCTTTTGCCGAACCGCTTCCGCTGACCGTTTTTGCGCAGTCTGCATCTCCAGTCGAACACGGAAAATTCATCCTGCACAAATTCGAGCAGCCCATCGGCGAAGAAACCTACCAGATCACCCGCGACGGCGATGCACTGAACGTAAAAATCGACTTCAAGTTCACCGATCGCAGCACTGCCGTGCCGCTCACCGCTGCATTTAGTTCCGCAAACGACTGGACTCCTCGTTCCTTCGAAATCAAGGGCAAGAATTCCCGCGAGACGGATATTGACGAAGCCGTAGAAGTGCAATCTGAAAAGATCCGTCTGCGCGACCGCGACAAGTGGACTGAAGCCGCGCGCCCGCCGCAGTTTTTCACCATCGCTGGTTACGCGCCCTCCACCATGCAGATGCTTATGGTCCGCTACTGGGCAACTCATGGCTCGCCGCCGCAGCTCGCCACACTTCCCAGAGGCCAGGTGAAGATCGAGCCGCGCGGCACAGACGCCGTCGGCATCGATGGCAAGGAGCAAAAGTTCGACAGGTTCACCATTGAAGGCTTAATCTGGGGCCGCGAAACGCTTTGGTTTGACGCGAATCGCAATCTTGTCGCCGCCGTCACCACCGACGCGGAGTTCGACCACTTCGAAGCGATTCGCGAAGGCTACGAAAGCGGCTTGGGAACATTTGTCGGCCTTGCCGGCTCGGATGGCATGGCCGCGCTCGCGGAAATTTCCAAGGGCATTTCCGGCAGCCGCGCGGAAAAGATCGCGCTCGTCGGCGGCACGCTGATTGATGGAACGGGCCGCGACCCCGTTCCTGATTCCGTTGTCGTCATCGAAAAAGGCCGCATCGTGGAGGCCGGGCCGAAGTCGCGCGTGAAAATTCCCAGCGGTGCGCAGAAAGTGGATGCGCGCGGAAAAACCATACTCCCCGGACTCTGGGACATGCACGCGCATTTCGAGCAGGTCGAATGGGGGCCGATTTATCTGGCGGCCGGAGCCACCACCGTGCGCGATTGCGGCAATGAATTCGAGTTCATCACCGCGGTGCGCGATGCCGTCGCGAGTGGCCACGGCCTCGGCCCGCGTCTGCTGCTCGCCGGAATTGTGGATGGTACGGGGCCCAGCGCCATCGGAGTGGAGCGCGTGGATACGCCCGAGCAAGCGAAAATGTGGACCGACAAATACCACGACGCCGGGTTTCAGCAGATGAAGATTTACAGTTCCGTGAAGCTCGAGGAAGTGAAAGACGTCGCGGAGGAAGCGCACCGCCTCGGCATGACGGTCACCGGCCACGTGCCGATCGGTTTGAACGCATATCAAACCATCGAGGCGGGCCAGGACCAGATCAATCACATCCCCTATATCGTGGATATTATGGTTCCGACGCTTCCCGCGGATGCCAGCCGTCTCGATCACGCCAATGGCGCTGCAAATTTGGATCTGAATTCGCGCGCAGCGCAGAAAGCGATCGCCTTTCTGGTGCAGCATGGAACAGTAGTGGACCCGACCCTCGCGCTTTTCGAGTTTTTCTCTGCCAGCACTGCCAAGCCCGCGGCCAGCATCGAGCCGGGCGTCCTGAAAGTCGCCCCGGAACTGCAGGTCATCCTTGCGGACGTCGGGCCGCCGTCGCCCCAAGCGGAAATCCGCGAAAAAGTTTTTGCAAAGGAACTTGCAGTCGTCGGCGCATTGCACAAAGCAGGCGTTCCGATTGTCGCCGGAACGGATCAGACGGTTCCTGGGCACAGCCTGCACCGCGAGATCGAACTGTACGTCCAGGCGGGATTCACGCCGATGGAAGCGATTCAGGCCGCGACAATTGTGCCGGCGCGCGTGATGGGGCTGGACAAGGAAATTGGCACAGTGGAATCGGGCAAACGCGCCGATGTAATTATTCTCGATGGCAATCCGCTTGAATCCATTCGCAATATTCGCAAAGTTGAATTCGTCATCACCAATGGCATCATGTACAACTGCGCCGAGCTATGGCGCAGCGTCGGCTTCCAGCCGTAGGATGCATCGAGAGGCGAAACAATGGACAAATGGACACGCAGAAAGTTCTTCTTAGCCACGCTGACGGGCGGAATTGCGGCCAGCACGCGGCGGCTTTTTGGCGCTGCTGGTCCGGAACGCAAAATTCTCGCAACTTCCGATGATGCAGAAGACTCTGCCGCAGCAGCGCAGGGCGATCGCCCGCTGATTATTTCATCCGCCAACGGCTTGCAGCACCTCGATGACGGAATGGAGTTGCTTAAATCGGGCGGCGACACGCTTGACGCGGCGCTAGCCGTGGTGACCAAAGTGGAAGACGACCCCAACGACGATTCCGTCGGCTACGGCGGCTTGCCCAATGAAGACGGCGTGGTCGAGCTGGACGCAAGCGTAATGCACGGGCCAACGCGCCGCGCCGGAGCTGTCGGTTCCATCCAGAAAATCAAGAATCCTTCGCTCGTCGCCAAAACCGTGATGGAAAAAACCAATCACGTTTTCATCGTGGGCGCGGGCGCGCAGCACTTCGCGGAAGACGAAGGTTTTGCGCCCATGAACCTTCTCACCGAGCGTTCACGAATAGCCTGGCTCGCGTGGAAAGCTTCTATTTTCGAAAATTGGCGGCCGGGGCTTGACAGTCCGGAATGGAAAGAAAAACTTGCGCAGCTGCTAGACACGCCGGAAAAGCTAGCGTGGCGCGCTCACATTGAAGATGTCGTGAAGTATCCACCAACCGGAACAATTAATTGCCTCGCGGTGAATGCCAAGGGCGACATTTCCGGCACCACGACTACGTCCGGCTTGGCGTGGAAGATTGCCGGCCGCGTGGGCGATTCGCCGCTTATCGGCGCGGGACTTTTTGTGGACAATGAAGTCGGCGCCGCTGGCTCCACGGGCCGCGGTGAAGAAGACATCAAGATCGCCGGCGGCCACACTATCGTGGAAATGATGCGCAGAGGTTCGTCTCCCACTGACGCGTGCATGGAAGCGTTGCATCGCGTGGTGCGCAATTACAAACCGTTTCCCGATCGCCTGAAGAGATTCCACATTCAATTTTACGCAGTGAACAAGAACGGGGAATACGGCGCGGGCAGCCTGTGGGGCAAGCATAAGGACGGCAAGCTGATGCAGTTCGCAGTGCACGATGGCGCCAAAGCGCGGCTGGTGCGCACCACGCCGATGTTCGATGAAGTAGGCGGAGATTACTAGATCTCGCGCGAGCGAGCGCAGCTTCGTTCACGCGCGCACAAATCGCGCTGTACTCCAAACAAAAAATCCTTACCGTCTTTTCGCGCGCCCAATTCCACGCGTTAATGCACGAGTTCGGACGCGAACACCAAATGAATGCCGCGAGCTTCCAGCAGCGGAACGCCTTCGGCCAGCGCTGCGATGGTCGCGGGACGCGGATGACCGATGGCAATGGTGAATCCGTCGCGCTGCGCGTCGCGCGCTGCGAGCGCAAGCTGCTTGAGGATCGCGTCGCGCGACGCGACATCGTCGAGGAAAACCTTTCGTGACGCCGCAGGAACTCCGGCGCGTTCAGCCGTATCGTAAGCGACGGTCTTCGCGTCGGTGCGACTATCCACGAAGAACAGTCCGCGCTGCCGTAATGCGGGCATCAGCGCCTGCATCAAAGCAGGATCGGCAGTGGCGCGCGAGCCCTGATGATTATTCACGCCTGCAACGTACGGAACGGTTTCCAGCATTCCCGCCAGCGTCGCATCCACTTGCGCGGCGTTCATGCCCACACGCAGCTCGACGTCTTCGGGCTTTGCGCCGTCTGCTTCGGATTCCATCGGCAGATGCAGCATCACCTGATCGCCGCGGCGCTGCGCTTCTTCGGCGAGCTCGCCCGAGAGCGGCAAATGCGGCAAGACGGAAACGGTGAGCGGAAAGCCGAGCGCGAGCACCGCATCGGCAGCGGATCGGTCGTAACCGAGGTCATCAATGATGATCGCGAGTCGTGGACTTTCACCGCTAGCGGATTGCCGCGCTGTTAATGGCGTGGAAGCGTGGGACGCAGCAGCGCGAGCGGCGAGCGGCGTTACGACGTGAACGACATGTGTGCGCGCACCATGGAACATATAATCGAATCGGATCACGCCGCTGGAAGCGGTCTCGGTGACGGAAAGATCGTGCTTGCGCGCGATGGTGTTCAGAGCCTGCGCGAACGCAGCGGTCTGCGATGGAACGCTCAGAGAGATGTAAATGTTGTCTGCGGAGAGAGCGCTCGATGAACCGCGTTTCGCGGGCTGCAATTCCGGGCGAATGGCGATTTCGGATTTATGGCCGTTGATCTTCTGTGCGGCGCTGACAATTTCGCCGGTAATCGCGCGAAGCTCGGATTTCGAGAGGTTTTTCTTGCCGCAGCCGGCGAGAAACAGAAGAACAAAAGCGGCGCATGCCGCGAAAATCCACACAGCGCCGCGCGAGTTCAAATCTAGGCGGCCAGCTGCTGCCAGTCGTACACCAACTTGGCTGCTTTCTTCTCCACCGCTGCGCCGCCCTGCAATATTTCCAGCGCCTTCTTCACGACGGGATCATCAGGCGAAGAACTGGGAGCTGCGGCAGGCTGCGTGAGATCCGCTTGCGCCATAAGATCATCAATCGAAGGATGCACTTCCGCGGTGGGCGGCACGCCTTCGGCGGGAATGTCCTTGTTGCCAGGAGTGAAATAAGTCGCGACGGTGAGAATCAGCGCGGAGCCATCTTCCATTTCAATCAGCTTCTGCTGCGAAGCGGTGCCGTAGGTGCGCTCACCGACCGTGCTGCCGCGCTTGTTGTCAGCGATCGCCGCAGCCAGAATTTCAGCGGGTCCGGCAGTACCGTTGCCGATCAGCACGGCGACAGGTTCGGTCCAGACAACTTTCGTCGGATCACCGGAAGTGACGACGGCGGTGACCGTCTGACCCTTCAGCGTCACGATCGTGCCGGAAGAAAGGAAAAGCTGCGCGGTCTGAATTCCTTCCTGGTCGTCGCCAAGCGAAGAATCGCGCAGATCGAGAAGCAACTTCCTCGCGCCGGATTTCTGAAATTGCACCAGCTTCTCGCGAATCTGTTTGGAAACTCCCGGCGTGAATTCCGATACGCGCAGATAAGCCACGTCGCCGTTCAGGCGGTCTTCCACCAGCTTGGGCGCCGCGAGCTTCGCAAGAGTGATGTTCATTTCCTGCGGCTCCGCTTTGCCGCGCCGAATCACAGAAAGCTGCACCGTGGTTCCCGGATTGCCTTTCAGCAGCAACTGCGCCTGATCAATGGCCATCTGACCGGTGGTGAATCCCGCGATTTTTTCCAGGATGTCTCCGATGCGCAGGCCGATTTTCGCGCCCGGGCTGTCAGGCAGCACGCCGATCACGCCGATGTAACCGAAGCGGCGCGTGAGCGCCAGGCCGCTTTCCGCCGGCGGATTGCTGGCGCTCTTTTCCTTGAAGTCTTTGTACTCGAGCGGACTCAGATAGGCCGATTGCGGGTCCAGGGAATCAAGCAACCCGTGCAGCGAGCCGTTGGTGACAGCGTGCATGTTGGGTTCGTCCACGTAATCGCGCTGGATGTGTTCCAGGACTTCGCTGTAAACGGTCAGCGCGCGGAACGCTTTGTCGTCCGGCGACCGGCCGAGCATGTATCCGGTGGCGGCGTAGGCGACCACCAGAAGGGAAATCCCCAGAACAATCTTTTTGCCGAGCGGGCTCATGCGTTGTCCTTTGTAGTGCCCAGTATTAGGGCCGCAACGTTTAGATGACAGCAGGCCGAAGCCGGTTTCCTGCCACGACGGTTGCCTGCCGCCGGCCGCGCGTCCGGGCTTCGTATTAGACTCCCCCGGCGCGGGTAAGAAAGCATGATTATACCGTGAGTTGGGGATTGTGTGGCGCGTGATTCGTGATTCGCGGAACCAGCTAAAGTTGAATTGTGTGTTGATTACAGAGGAGTTAGAGGAGTTTCCAGTCGGGGCGCAGCCGATTGGAAATGGCGTTACGAGGGAACAACGACTAATGAATTGTGATCCGCGACTTGGCGGCCTTAATTCGCAACGCGTGGCCCGGGACCCGCGAACCGCGCCAGAGACGAAGGTGGCCAGCACAGCGAATCGTACTGCAGCACGCTTCTCAGCGCGCAAGCGGTTCTGCGACTTTAGATCTTGCAAAATTGATGAACGTGTAAGCAACGGCTGTTCCGCTTCGGTTCAATTTCGACTGCAGCACGAAATAATGGGATTGGAGAATATAAATTATTTGATGTAACGGATTGTGTTTGGAAGCATCCAACACAGTGTCGGCAATTGCTGCTCTTGATGTGAAATGTGGCGCACGACTGAGCGCGTTTTCACTCGCACCCTCGACCTCTATGCCGCTGGAGGGACTGTATGCTTGAGCTTAGGCCCGTGCTTTGGCAGGAAGCTTTCATTAAAGCAGTGGACGAGCCGGACCGCGAAACACTCGCACGGCTGATTCGTGAAGCGGAGCTGGCAATCGTGCAGCGGCGGCAACAACTGAAAAATCCCGCGGACTATCGCGACGAATTGCGCGCGATGAAGCTGGCGACGCTAGCCATGGATTCAGTTAAGGTTCAGAAATTGGGCGGCGTCAGGAACCTGACGTTGTTGAAAGATTGCTGTTCGTTTCAGAAATCTGCTTGAAGAATCGCGTGCCGCGGATCGGCGCCGCTACCCACGTTCCTCAGCCCCTCCAGCGCAAACCACACCTCACCAGCTCAGTTTGTCCGCGAGCATGATTCGTATACGCACGGTTATTTGTGAAATTTAGAGACCCGAGGACCGGCAAATGACATTGTCTGGAAGGAATATGCTTTTAGTCGGGCAGAGTTTTCAAACACGTCACGGATTGACGGAACGGCTCGCGCGATGGGGATTCCGGTGCCATTTTGCGGGAAATATGCGGGCGACGCGCGAGATGTTGCGTGCGGTGCGCGTGGACGTGGTGCTCAGCGATATGCACCTCTCCGATGGGACCGGCATTGCACTGCTAGGGATTTTGGCTGGCCTCGCAGTTACGGCGTTTCTTTGCTTGCCCGTGGAAACCAGCTGCTTCTGGTTGCCGGCGATTGACGCAGGGAAAAAATGTTTGGGATCGCCGGCGCTGCGGCCCGCGGAGTTTGCGCGAGCGCTGGAAGAGATGGCGCGGTGTTTGGGTGCTGCGGCGAGAGGCTGAGTTTTTGCAGCGCGATGAAATGTCGAGATCTCACCCACGCGAGGTCGCACGCTCGCGGGGCATTACGATGTGAAGTCGATGGACCAGAAACGCGGGGCGGGCCGCAGAAATTCGAAGCCGACTAGGACCGTGCCGGCCTGGGTTTTTGTTACGCGGGCAACGCGGCAGGGCAACTCTTCGTCGGTCTGCATGTTGGCGAGCAACAATTCCTGCGACGGAGCCACTTCGCGCGAAAGCGAGAGCAAGCCTCCGTTGGCGCTGACGTTTATCGTGACGACGTGCTCGATGAACGGTTCATCGTGCGAATGCGCATAGATGAAGACCGGCAGGAAGGCCGCGACGCGATGATCGCGGCGCCTCTCCGGTTTTGGCACTGCGGGTGCGGCGGCCGGTTCGCGGCGATTAGCTTTTCCAAGTAGAAATAATTTGCGCCAGCCCATGAATTTCCTTCTTGCGAAACCGTACTGCGGATATCGGTATCCGCGCGGAATTCTTCACTGGGCCTTCCAGTAGTTTACACCTGACCACCTCCGAAAGTTTTGCAGACTGTGCGCGTGTGGATTGGCTTGCGCGCGTCTTTGCACAGGACGAGCAACGGCGGGCTGGTTCGGGTAAGCTAGCGAGATGATGACGGGGCGCGATTGGGTGCGAGTGAGGCTGTGGCGATGACGGCGGCGGATTTTCGGCGCATGGCGCTGCGCTTTCCGGAAGCGACAGAGGGCGCGCACATGAATCACCCGGATTTCCGCGTGCGCGGAAAGATTTTCGCGACGCTGGGGTATCCGGAGATGGCTGTGGGGATGGTGAAACTGTTCCCGGACCAGCAGCAGGAGTTCGTGCGCGCCGAACCGAAAGTGTTTGCGGCGGTGAACGGCTTGTGGGGACGACGCGGTGCTACCTACGTTCACCTGAAAGCCGCGAAGAAGGGCAGCGTGCAAAGGGCGCTGACTGCGGCGTGGCGGAACACGGCGCCGAAACGGCTTGCCGAAAAATTCGAGATGAGCGGCCGGGGCAAGGGGCGGGTCTGAGACCCGCCCCTACAGATCGCGACGCGACGGGCGGCCGCACCGGTGCGCGACAGAGTTGACGGCGCGCGGGGCCGCTGATTTCGAGCGCGGACTTGCCGCTTCGCTGCTTTACACCTTGATTCCACTCACAATTTCTCGCGGAAGCCGTTGAGATGAGCGCTCGCCCTTTTTCGTACACACAACTCGGCTTGGCAATGGCGGCGGGTCTGGCACTGCGTTTGTTCTTCATCTGCCATTTTCCGTTTTATTCCGGGGACACAAAATTCTACGAAGAGCTGGCGCGGAATTGGCTGGACCACGGCGTGTACGGATTGTATGTACGCGGCACGCTGACGGCGGTGGACATGCGCGTGCCGGGATATCCGGCGTTTCTCGCGGCGATTTATTTCGTGATTGGACGCAGCGCGCGGGCGGTGATGGTTGCGCAGGCATTTGTGGATCTTGCGACCTGCGCGCTCGCGGCTTTGATCGCGGCACGGCTGGCGCCGGTTTCGCGGCGCGCCGTCGCGGGGACTGCGGCGTTGTGGATGGCTGCGCTGTGCCCTTTTACCGCAGATTACACGGCAGTGGTGCTGACGGAAACGCTGGCTACTTTTTTTACGGCCGCGGCGGTGCTGGTGTTTGTTTATCTTTTGACCGCGTCCTTGCTGAATTCGCGGGTGAATGCGCCGCGTGATTTATCACGGGGGCGAAAAGCGTTCTCATTTGCAGGGTGGTTCCTGCTGCTGGGAGTTATCGCGGGGCTGGGAACTTTGGTGCGGCCGGAAACACCGCTGGTATTAGCCGCAGCTGGGGTGACGCTTTGCATTCGCTGGTGGCGTCCGGCGAATTGGCCGCAGCTGATTCTGGCAACGTGCTGGATGTGCGCCGGATTGCTGCTGCCGCTGGCGCCCTGGGCGGCGCGCAATGCGCGAACATTTGGGCGCGTGGAATTTCTGGGGCCGCGTTACGCGCAGACGTATGGGGATTTCATTCCGCGCGGTTATTTTGCATGGACGCAAACTTGGATGACCCGATTTGGCGACGCGTATCTGGTGACGTGGAGTCTGGGGAATCAGCCGATCAGCATTGCAGCGATCCCGGGCTCCGCGTTCGATTCGGACGCGGAGCGCGCGCGCGTGGCGGAGCTGCTGCGACGATACAACAGCGATTTAGCGATGACTCCCGCGCTGGACCGCGAGTTTGCAACTCTTGCGGAGGAGCGCACGGCGGGGAATCCGTTGCGTACTTATACTTACGTGCCCGCGGGGCGGATTGTGGCGATGTGGTTTACGCCGCGCATCGAATTGCTGCCTTATTCGGGAAAGTTGTGGCCGCCGGGAGAGAAGTGGCGCGGGAATCCGGCGGATTTCGGGGTCACTCTTGGATTTGGGATTTTGAGCTTGGCGTATCTGGGGTTGGCGGTGGTGGGATGGTGGCGATATCGCGCGCAATTAGCGGCGACATTCTTGATTTTGTTTGTCGCGATTCGGACGCTGGCGATGACGCAGCTGCAGACTGTGGAGCCGCGGTATGTGATCGAATGTTTTCCGGTGATTGTGGCGCTAGGCGCGCTGGCGTGGGCGATTCCGGAGCACGGCGAATATCCGAATCAGGATTTGTCGCGGGCCCCAACCGTCGCGGGTTCCTGAGGATGAACGAAATTGCCTGCGGGCGATGCGGAAGTTGAGACCGGCGGCCCCGCGGCGGTGGCACCGGTTGCGCCTTCAGCCGTCGCGGGCGCTTCAATTTCCCAATCGCAGCCCTCTTTGATGCAGGTGCGGAAATGTCCCTGCTTGGTGCGTTTTTCGACGATGAACGGCGCGGCGCATTTCGGGCACAGCTCGTTGATCGGCTCGTGCGGAGTGGTGAAATCGCAATCAGGATAGCGGCTGCAGCCATAGAAAATGCGGCCGGCGCCGCGTCCGCGCGAAATGCCGCGGCGCACGAATTCGCCTTCGTTGCATTTCGGGCATTTGATGCCGAGCGTGATGGGGCGCGTGTACTTGCATTTCGGATAATTCGTGCAGCCGATGAAATCGCCGAAGCGGCCCTGGCGGCGCAGCAATTGCGCGTCGTCAAGCGGGCATTTTTCATCGAGCGGAACGTCCGGCTGGCGCGCGATGCGCGTGCCGCTCACCAGACGGCGCGTGGTTTTGCAATCGGGGTAGCCCTTGCAAGCGAGAAAAACGCCGAAACGCCCGCGCTTGATGACCATTTCCTTGCCGCAATTATCGCAATATTCGATTTTAGCGACGCCGTCCGCTTCCGCGGGCAGCTCGGGCGAAAGATCTTTGATGTAGTCGCAGTCGGGATAGCGATTGCAGCCGAGGAAAAATCCGTGGCGCGAAATGCGCTCGAGTAATTCTCCTTCGCTGCATTTTTCGCACTTCAGCCCGGTGGGAATCCCGGCTTTGTAGGACAGCATCTGCTCGTCGGCCTTATCGAGATCCACGACGAACGGATCCCAGAATTCTTTCACCGCCTGGCGCCAGGGAAGTTTGCCCTCTTCGATTTCGTCGAGCTCCTCTTCCAGGCGGGCGGTGAAGCCCACGTCGAAAATGTCCTCGAAACTTTTGACCAGCAGAACGCTGACGCGTTCGCCAAGCATGGTGGGCGAGAAGCGGCCCTGATCCTTGGTGACGTATTCGCGCTCGACGATAGTGGAAATGATCGCGGCGTAGGTGGAGGGGCGGCCAATGCCTTTTTCTTCCAGTTCTTTCACGAGCGTCGCGTCGTTGTAGCGCGGCGGCGGCTCGGTGAAATGCTGGTCCGGGCGAATCTGATCGAGGCGCAAGGATTGGCCTTCGCGGACTTGCGGCAGCGAGCGGCCCTCGCCTTCGTCGTCCTTCTCATCGTCTTCGCGATCGGCGCCCGCCACAGGGGTCTGGTAAACGCGCAGATAGCCGTCGAATTTCTGGACTGAACCGGTGGCGCGGAAAGTGTAGTCGCCGGCGGAAATATCAATCGTGGTTTGATCGAAAATCGCGGGCAGCATTTGCGATGCGACGAAGCGCTGCCAGATCAGCTGATAGAGCTTGAAGAGATCGTCTTCCAGAAACGGACGCACGTCTTCGGGCGCGCGCAGCACGTCGGTGGGGCGCACTGCTTCGTGAGCTTCCTGCGCGTCCTTCTTCGATTTGTAAAAATTGGGTTTTTCCGGTAAGTAACTCGCGCCGAAGCGTTCCGGAATCATGGCGCGAACCTGGTCTAGCGCGTCATTCGAGACGCGCACGGAATCCGTACGCATATAAGTGATCAGCGCAATCGAGCCTTCGTTGCCGAGCTCAATGCCTTCATAAAGCTTTTGCGCGAGAGACATGGTGCGCTTGGCGGTAAAGCGCAGGCGATTGTAAGCAGCCTGTTGCAGCTTGGAAGTAGTGAACGGCGGAGGAGCGTTGCGCCGCTTTTCTTTCTGCGCGACGGACGCGACTTGCCATTTGGCTTTCTGCACCGCGGCGACGACTTTGTCCGCGGCCTCCTGATTCACAACTTCGATGTCCTCGCCCTTAAATTTGTTGAGCTTGGCTTCGAAGAGCGGCGGCGTGCCGGCATCGAGCAGCGCGTGAATGGTCCAATATTCCTTGGGGATGAAGGCGCGGATTTCCTGCTCACGCTCGACGATCAGGCGCAGTGCGACGGTCTGCACACGCCCGGCGGAAAGGCCACGGCGCACTTTGTTCCACAGCAGCGGCGAAACCTTGTAACCAACGATGCGATCGAGCACGCGGCGAGCCTGCTGGGCATCCACCAGATTTTCATTTACCTCGGAAGGATGTTCGAACGCGGCCTTGATGGCTTTCTGCGTGATCTCGTTGAACATCACGCGATAAATTTTCGGCGGTGCACCATTGCCGTTCGTCTTGGGCGGCTCTTTCTTGGCGGCGGGCTTGGCAGCCTTCTCCTCGCCTTCCTTTTCTTCGTGGACGACCAGATCCGCGTACTTTTTGGGCTTGCCCAGGATTTCAGCCAGGTGCGCGCAGATGGCTTCACCTTCGCGGTCCGGGTCGCCCGCCAGGTAGATGGCGTCCGCTCCGCGGGCGGCTTTCTGCAGATCGTGGATCACCTTGATCTTGCCGGGGATTACTTCGTAGGTCGGCTCAAAGATGTTCTGGGCCGTGACGACCACGGGCTTGACGACCTTCTTTTCGGGAGCGCCGGCCTTGGCTTTGCGCTTCTTCTTCTTCTTGCCGTTCTCCTGCCCGGGCAGAAGTATGCCGATGGTTTTCTTGGGCAGGTCCATCACGTGGCCATAGGAAGCCTTGACCAGGTAATTCCGGCCCAGATACTTGTTGATGGTTTTCGCCTTGGCGGGCGATTCTACGATTACCAGTGATCTTGCCATGCTGTCGTTTATTCCCTCATGCCCACATTGGATGCTTCAGGCTATCTTGCGGACTTCTTATCATTATATACAAGCGTTTTTATGCGAAGCCGTTCTCAGGCCTGCGCCGACGTTCCATCCTAGCTGCAATTGTCCCGGCTGGTTACAACAGGACTTTGAGGAATTGCTTCCCTGGTAACTGACGTACCACGCCTTTGAGCTCCAGGTCAAATAGAGCGGCCAGCACTTCGGAGGACGTTAGCCCCGAAAGTTCGACCAAGTCGTCCACGTGGCGCGCTTCATCCGGGCCGAGCAGGTGGTACAGCGTCCCCTCGGCGGGTGCCAAATCCTTTTCCACTAGCAGCGCTCGTTCTTCGCTTGTGGCCGTCTCGACCGGCAGCAGCTCAGCGCGAATGGGCGTCGGCAGCTCTTCGATCACGTCCTCCCAGCTGGTAACCAGCTTTGCACCCTGTTTGATGAGCTGGTTGGGGCCAAAGCTGGTGGGCTGGGTGGCGTTACCAGGCACTCCGTAGACTTCGCGCCCAAATTCCATGGCCAGCCGGGCGGTGATCAGGGAGCCGGAGTATTGCGCGCCTTCCACAACTACGACGCCGACGGCCATTCCCGAAATGATACGGTTCCGGATGGGGAAGTTCTGCGGGCCGGGGAAGGTGCCCATCGCGAATTCGGAGATGATCGCTCCGCGCTTTTCCATCTCGGCGAAAATCTTTTTGTTCTCCTTGGGATAAACCACGTCAATCCCGCAACCCAGCACGCCAATCGTCGCCCCGGTGAGCGAACTCAGCGCCCCTTTGTGCGCACAGGAATCAATCCCGCGGGCCAGCCCGCTGACGATTACCAGACCTCTGTCAGCTAAATCCCGGGCCAGTTTCTCTGCCATTAGATTCCCGTAGGGGGTAGGACGACGCGAGCCGACGATGGAAATCAGGTGGCGGTTCAGAAGTTCAATGTTTCCGCGGGCATACAGCAGGGGTGGTGGGTCGTAAATCTCGCGCAGGCGCTGGGGGTACTGCGGCTCGTCCCAGGTGAGCAGGCGAACTCCGGCGGCTTGTGCCTGGGCGAGTTCCTTGGCGGCAGCGCTCATCGGCTGGCGGGTGTGGATCATCTGGGCGACGGCTGCAGGCAGGCGGTGAGATTCCAGCTCGGTGAGCGAGGCGTTGAAAATGGCTTCGGGGCTGCCCATTGCGCGGAGGAGTTTTCCGGCCATGCGTGCACCCAGGCCGGGCGTCAAGGCAAGGGCCAGCCATCCCAAGTATTGGTCGGGGGCCATCGAAGGTGCGGCCAGCTTACGCGGGCAGTGCAGAACGTGTCAAGGTAACTATATGCTTATACACACGGGAACGGCGCGATTTATACGCATTTCGCACCCCGTATGAATCGCAAGCCGGATTAGGTGCGGAACAAGTGAATCTTGTAGACTCGGCGCTGCACGAACGAGCCACTAAATGCGCAGGAGGCACGCTTTGAAGACCACAATTTCCGTGCTGGCGATTTGCTTGGCAATTTTCGCGGCGGCGGTGGCGTTTCCGTGCGCGGCTCAAACCATTCAAGTGGATATCACGCCGGCGCACGTGACGAATCACTTCGCGCCCAATCAGGCGCTCGGCGCGGGTGTGGACCGCATTGCGCAGGAAGCGATCGATAAGGATCTGGTGCAGCCTGCATTGGATCGCGCGCTGAGTTCGGGCTGGCAGCCGGTGAGTTTTCGCCAGAATACGGAACTTGCGGTGGAAGCATGGCACTGGAATCCGCAGGGAACCTGGAGCGACGCGAGCGGCAAAGGGTATTTCACCGGGTCGGCAAATCCCGCGGAATTTTTGCGCTATTCGTACGGCTACGCGCTGCCGCATCGCGGATTCACGCGCAACGATGGCACGGACAATTCCGGATTTTCACGGCTGACGGACGGAGACGCGAGCAGCTACTGGAAAAGCAATCCGTATCTGACGCAGCGATTCACCGGCGAAAGCGATTCCGCGCATCCGCAATGGATCGTGGTGGACCTGGCACAGCTGCAGCAGGTCACGAGCATCCAGATCCAATGGGCCGAGCCTTATGCGGTGCGATATATCGTTCAGTATTGGACAGGCGACGATCCCATAAAAGCCGTGACGCGCGGCGTGTGGCAAACATTTCCAGGCGGAGTGATCACGGATGGCCACGGCGGTGCGGCCACGTTGCAGCTGAGCTCGACTCCATCGCCGGTGCGATTCTTGCGCATCCTGATGACGGAATCTTCCAACACTTGCGATTCCCACGGTTCAGCCGATCCCCGGAATTGCGTTGGCTATGCGATCTACGAGCTGTACATCGGCACGACAACGCCAGGCGGAAAATTTCACGATGTAGTGCGGCACACCGCGGACCAGGAGCAGACTACGACGTACTGTTCGTCAGTGGATCCATGGCACGAGCCTTCCGACTTGCGTTCCACGAAGCAAGCGCAGGTGGGATTCGATTTATTTTTCACCAGCGGCGTGACGCGCGGGCTGCCGGCCATGATTCCCGTGGCGCTGCTTTACGACACTCCCGACAACGCGGCCGCGGAGATGGCTTATTTGCAAAAACGCGGCTACCCGGTCTCGTACGTGGAAATGGGCGAAGAAGCCGACGGGCAATACATGTTGCCCGAAGATTACGCCGCGCTCTACGTGCAATGGGCGATGGCGCTGCATCGGGTGAATCCGGCTTTGAAACTGGGCGGACCCTCGTTTCAGGGCGTCAATCGGGATATCGAAGTGTGGCCGGACGCAAGCGGGAATGTTTCCTGGACCGCGCGCTTCGTGAATTATCTGAAGCAGCACCAGCGTCTGAACGATCTCGCATTCTTTTCTTTTGAGCATTATCCCTACGATCCGTGCCGGATTCCCTGGGGCAGTTTGTACGACGAGCCGGACCTGGTGAATCACATCATGCAGGTGTGGCGCGAAGATGGCGTGCCGGCGAATATTCCGACGTTCATCACCGAAGGAAATCTTTCATCGTCTGCCAGCGAGACGTACATGGATCTTTTTTCGGGACTGTGGCTCGCGGATTACGTCGGCTCATTCCTGAATGCGGGTGGCAGCGGCATGTATTATTTCCATTATTTGCCGCTGCAGATGGAGCACGGCTGCAACGATTCTCCGGGAACGTTCGGAATGTTCACCGTGGATGCGGATTACAAAATTCAGCAGCCGCTGGCGCAATTTTTCGTGGCGCAACTGATCAATTTGGAATGGGTGCAGCCGGGAAGCGCGGAAAATCGCATGTTTGCGGCGAAGGGCGACGTGGATGACGGCGCGGCTCATGCGCTGCTGACGGCTTATGCTTTGCAGCGTCCGGATGGGCAGTGGTCGTTGCTGGTCGTGAACCGCGACCAGCAGAATGCACACGCGGTGCGAATTTCTTTTCGCGATGAGGCGGCGCACGGCGCGAGTTCATTTGTTGGGCCGGTGCAGATTTCGACTTTCGGGCGCGAGCAATATCACTGGCAGCCGGCGGAGACGCGATTCATGGCGCACGACGAACACGCCGGGGAGCGTCCAGTAGTGGTCAACACCAAAGGGTTCGCCGATCCGGATGGGCCAATCAAGCACTCGGACCAAAATGCGCAGAAGGACACTTTGTTCGATTTGCCAGCTGCCTCCGTGACGGTAATCCGCGGAAAGATTGGCGCGCCCTAGAAACCAGGGACGGAAAGCGCGCCTCATCATACGTTAGGCGCGGCGAACGAAATTTCCGTCTCGTTTCGTTGACTTGCGCGGGCACACAGCATAAATTTGTCCATTACCCCCAGCCGTTACCACGTAGTTCCGATCACCCAGATGCTTCGAGTGCGAGGTTAGAACAGTTACCGAAATCCCAGCCCGAACCGTGCCGCTAGTGCGCACGCAATCATTCTGAATATCGGGGATTCACAAGCATGGCCAAAGGTTTCCATTTCGAGAGGAGTAAGACGGCGATGATAAAGCAGAAAATCGGGAATGCTAAATATGGTGCGACGCGCGCCCAGCCACGCTCGATCACGCGCATGGCATTTTTAGGCTTGGCTTGTTTCGCATTGCTGATGTTCGTGTACGCCGGATTCGCCCGTGCGGATGTCGCCGCATTCGATCTTGCCGGGCCGCCGGTGGAAATGCGCGTGACGCGCGACGGCAAGACGTTGCCGATCTCCCGCATCGCCAATCTGCAGCCCGGTGATCGGCTCTGGATTCATCCCGCGCTTCCCGACACACAGTCCGTGCATTACCTGCTGGTGGTGGCGTTCCTGCGCGGGTCAACAAATCCGCCACCGGAAACGTGGTTCACCAGAGTGGAAACCTGGACCAAGCAAGCACGCGAAGAAGGGATCGTGGTGACGGTTCCGCAGGACGCGCAGCAGGCACTGCTGTTTCTGGCACCGGAAACGGGCGGAGATTTCAACACTCTGCGGAACGCCGTGCGCGGACGGCCGGGCGCGTTCGTGAGAGCGTCGCAAGATCTGAACCAGGCCAGCCTGGACCGTTCGCGCCTGGAAGCGTATTTGGACGACGTGAACGCGACGTCGAACGAGGATCCCGCGGAGCTGAAGGAACGCTCGGTTTTGCTGGCGCGCACGCTGAACATCAAAGTTGATCAGCAATGTTTTGACAAGCCGAGCGAGCAGCAAGCTCCATGCCTGACGCAAAATACCGATCAGCTGATTTTAGATGATGGGCACAGCCAGTCCATGGTCACGGCGCTGACTTCCGGCCCGTCTTCGGATTTGATGGTCCAAGCCAGCGCCACGCCGACGGCCGGAGGGGGATATTACAGCGCGTACGTGGGAGCGGTGATAGACATCGCGCGCATTTTGAACAGCCTTCACACGGCTGAATATCAATACATCCCGGCGCTGGCGTTGCCGAAAGACGACCGGCTGAATTTGCGGCTGAATAATCCTCCGTCGTTTCGCAATCCGAAATCGGTGATCGTGGTGGGACTGCCGGCAGTGGAAGCGGCGCAACTGCCGCCGCTGCGCCCGGTGGATCCCAAACAAATTTTCTGCCTGGAGAAATCGCCCCTGGTGCTGCAGACGGAGGGTGCGCCGCTGGTTTTTTCCACGAATATCGCGCATGACTTCACGTTGCACGTGGAAGACAAAGCAGGCAATCATCTGGATCTGCCCGCGAAAGCCGAGGCGGGACGCGGCGGCTTCGTGATTGACGCGCACGAGCTGCCGGCGGCGGAAAAACTAGGTCCAGACGTAACCGGAACCTTGCGCGGGCGCTGGGGATTTGCGGAGTTCGAGGGGCCGCGCTTTCTTTTGCGGTCGGCGCACGCCGAGAAGTGGATGGTGCCGCCCGCAGATGCGCAGGCGTTGATAGTGGGACGCGACGACGTGTTGCACGTGACTTCTGAATGTGCGCCCTGCGTGGAAAAAGTGACTGTGAAGGATCATGACGGCAAAGATCTGAAAGCCACATGGAAAGTCAGCAAGCCCGAAGAATTGGAAGTGACCGTGCCGCTGAAAGATAAGAGCGCGGGAGAAGTGACGCTGGCCATAAAACAATTCGGGCTGAGCGCGGCGGACGAGCTGCCCTTGCTTTCCTATTCCGAAGCGGCGCATCTGGATCGCTTCACCATCAACGCGGGAGACAACCAGGGAGTGCTGAACGGAACGCGGCTGGATGAAGTTTCGAGTTTCGAATTGAACGGCGTGCACTTTGTTCCGGCAAAATTATCGCGCGTGCAGCAGAAAGATGAACTGGGCCTGGCAATTTCGAGTGCGACGCCCGCCGCCAAGCTGGAGCCTGACGAAACAGCAGTAGCGCACGTGGGATTGAAGGATGGGCGCATCGTGGATTTGCAGACCACCGTCGAAGCGCCACGTCCTAAAGTGACATTGTTGAGCAAGAGCGTGCAGCCTGGGCCGGTACCGTCGGCGATACGGCTGGGAAATCACGACGAATTGCCGCTGGAGGGACGGCTACTATTTTTCGTGAAGAGCGAAGTGCCGGAAAAATTTCCGCGGACGGAAAAAATCGAAGTGGCTACCGCGGATAATGCTTTTGACGCGGTGCTGAGCGTGACCGACGGCAGCCTGGTGCTACAGGATGCGCAGAGCGTGTTGGCGCTGCTGGATCCGCTGAAAAGTTTCGGACCTTCGGCGTTTGGGCCGCTGCAATTCCGCGCAGTGAGCGCGGACAACGCTAAAGGAGACTGGCAGCCGCTAGCGAACGTAGTCCGCTTGCCGTCGCTAAAGGAAATTCGCTGCCCGGATGCGCCGGACGAGCAGTGCAAATTGAGCGGAACGAATTTATTTCTGATCGATTCGGTGGCTTCGAATGCGCAGTTCACGAATCCAGTGCCCGTGCCGGTGGGATTTGTCGGCACCACGCTGAGCGTGCCGCGGCCTAATGGCACGCTGCTGTATATAAAGCTGCGCGATGATCCTGCCGCGGTGAGCACAGTGGTGCTGCCGGTTTTGCCGGAGAATTAACGCGTCTGCGTGAAGGCTTTCGTCGTGGGCCTGTACTCTGCGTTCATAGGCGCGCTCTTCCGGCTAAACTGCTGCTAGAATGCGCGTCATGCGACGCGTCCTGAAACCTTTCTGCACCTTGTTTCTCGTGATTCTGGCTGCGGCGATTTTCGTTCGTGCCACGATCAAGGACCGCCCGTGGTGGACCGTGCAGACCAACGGGATTGATACGAATTTGCGCGGCGTGAGCGTCGGAACGTTTGCGGATTCCCGCGGCGTGGGCACCGTCGTGGTGTGGGCTTCCGGATCGAATGGCGTGATTCTGCAGTCGAAGGACGCGGGCAAGACCTGGAAGCGCTTGCACGTAGCGGGCGGCGAGGCACTGGATTTCCGCAGCATACAGGCGCGAGATGCTACGACCGCTTACGTCATGTCCAGTGGAGACGGTGACAAATCGCGGATTTACAAGACGACGGATGGCGGAGCGACCTGGAAATTGCAGTACACGGACAAACGCAAGGGATTTTTTCTTGATGCTCTGGTGTGCGACTCAGCGATCGAATGTCGCGCGGTGGGCGATCCCATTGATGGAAAGTTTGTGATCCAGCGCAGCCGGGACGGTGAGAATTGGGAGCAGCTTCCTACCGACCAGATGCCCGCCGCGTTGCAAAATGAAGGCGCTTTCGCCGCCAGCGGAACTTGTTTGGCGATTTATAGCTATGAGCACGTCTATTTCGTAACGGGCGGGCCCGCGGCGCGCTTGTTTCATTCGAGCGATGCCGGCTACAGCTGGACGGTGAACAACACGCCGATTGTGAGCGGCAACGCATCCTCGGGGATTTTTTCCATCTCGGCTTGGGGTAAGGATTTGGTTATCGTGGGTGGCGATTACAAGGATCCCAATAATCGCAATCACGTCGCGGCTTATTCGAAGGATCAAGGCAAGACGTGGAAATTGGCGGAGCAGCAGCCGGGCGGATTTCGTTCGGCGGTGGCGCGCATTGACGAAAAATCGCTGATCGCTGTCGGTCCGAATGGAGAGGACTTCAGCAACGACGGCGGCGCGCACTGGAAGAATACGGATTCGTTGAATCTCAACGCGCTGGCCGTGCTCCGATACGATTACGCCTGGGCGGTGGGACCAAACGGCACAATTGCGCGCTTGAAATCGTCACCCATCTACATGCTTCACTAGCGGCATTTGCGCGGTTGGCGGGAGAGATCCCTGCCTCCGGCATGCCGGATTCGACCTGCTTGAGGCAAGGGCGCCGACCTCCCTTCGCAACATCACTCAGGGCAGGCAGGAAGACGATGCTCGTCGCATCGTCAGAGACGCGGAGGGCGCGGCGAATTCACGCGTAATTCTTTTGCAGATCAAAGGATGTACATGAAAATCGCGATGAAAATGTTTTTGCTCGTAGTCGCTGCGTTTGGCTTTTTGTTTTCAGCTGGTGGCTCGATGGGCCAAGCCGCGGAATCCGCGAACGGCATTGCAGGCGTCTGGGTTGGCGTGCTGGGCGGCGAGCTGCGTGTGATGGTGACGATTACGAAGTCCGGCAGCGGGCAACTGGGCGGCACGATGGACAGCGTGGACCAGCACGCCGTTAACGCGCTGAGCAATGTGACGTTTCATGGCGATGCGCTGCGTTTCGAAGTGCCGCGCGTGGGCGGCGTGTATGAAGGCAAGCTGAAGAAAAACGGCCGCGACATTTCCGGCAGTTGGACGCAAACGGGGACGCCGGCGCAGGCGCTGGATTTTATGCGGCGCACGGAATCCGGTGCTACTTCGAAGGGAAATGTGGAGCAGGCGGTTCCCAAAGCCGAGCACACGCCGAAGCCTCTGCTGCCGGGATTCAATGCCGTGATTCCCATCGCACCGACGGCGTTCAAGGCGGATGGGAAATGGCATCTGGTGTACGAGCTGCACATTTCGAATATGGACAAGTGGGAATGCGCGTTCACGCGCATCGAGGTGGTCTCCGCAGATGCGGCGCAGAAAACGCTCGCGACTTTTTCCGGCGCGGACCTCGACGGAATGTTCATTCACCCGGGGTTGCCCAACGCGGAAAAAGTCTCCAAGCTCGCGGCGGGAGAATTCGGCGTGGTTTTTCTGTGGGTGACGTTCGACAAGCTGGAGGATATACCTTCGGCGATCGCCGAGCGCATCAGCGTGAAAATCGGCGATTACCCGGAGGCGCTTTCGATAGTTATGCCCCCGACGGGCGTTGATAAGAATCCTGTGGTGGTGATTTCTTCGCCGCTCGTGGGGGAAGACTGGGTGGCCGGCAATGGGCCGTCGAATACCTCGGTGCATCGCCGCGCGCTGATTCCCATCAATGGCCACGCGTATATTTCGCAGCGCTTGGCGATTGATTGGGTGCAGGCGTATCCGGACGGCAAAATGTACAAGGGCGATCCCAGCGACAACAGGAACTATCGCGCGTACGGGGCGGAAATTCATGCGGTGGCGGACGGCGTGGTGACGCAGGTTGGCGATGGCATCCCGCAGAATACGCCCGGGGCGAAATCATTGGCTGTGCCGATCACGCTGGAGACGGTTGGCGGAAATCACGTGATCATGGAAATCGGCAATGGGTTGTTCGCGTTTTATGCGCACATGCAGCCGGGCTCGCTGCGCGTGAAAGTGGGCGACAAAGTTACGCGTGGCCAGGTGCTGGGGCTGCTCGGCAACACCGGAAATTCGTCCGAGCCGCATCTGCATTTCCAAATCTGCAGCGCTAATTCGGAAATGGGGTCGGAGGGTTTGCCGTACGCTTTCGCTTCCTTCGAAGTGCAGGGGAAAGCCGGCGAAGACAACTTGTCATTATTCCCGGGCGGCCCAGTGAAACATGAGATGGAAATTCCCACGGAAGACGAAATCGTGCGATTTTCCGAACATCCCTAAAACTTAGCAGCGATGAAAGGCGATGTATTAGCGTGTGTCAGACGATCAGGAAATCAAGGACGTTCGCGACGAGGAACTGCAGCGAGGCAAGCGGCAACCTGTCAGCATTTCGGGGATGCGACGACGAGCGGTGCTACGGCGAAAATTCAAAGAGGTCTTGCAGGGTGACGACGAGGTGGCGTTTATCGATGCAATCGTCAACGACCTCGGCCAGCTGCCTGGTAGCGCCGAGTACGCGAACTCCTTGAAGATTTGGCGCGAATTTCGCGGGCGCCGCTAAAGTCGCTTCGCGCAAATGCTTCCACACGCGCGTCCTGTTCTTTCTCAGAAAACCGGGACAGGCTCTTCTCGGCAATCGCCGCCAGTTTGGCAGCCGCTTCGTTGACGGAGAGCTTCTTTTTCTTAGGCATTCTAAGCATAAGATAACAGCAAGCGCCCAGAACGCAACCGGGATAACACCACGCAGTGTCCTCGTTCGCTGGTGTGCCGCAAGACCATACCGGTGTTTGTGTTATATTCACCATTCGTATGTTGCGAGCCGCGGAATGAGCAAACTTCGCATTTCGATTGTCGAGTATTTGAATACAGCGCCGCTGGTGTGGGGATTTACGGATGGGCCGCTAGCGGGGAAGTATGATTTGTCGTTCACGTGGCCGTCGCAGTGCGCCGAAGCGTTGCGCAGTGGCGCCGCGGACGTCGCGATCATCCCTTCGATCGAATACCAGCGCATCGAGAATGTGGTGGCGCTGCCGGGAATGTCGGTGGCGGCGAAAGGCGAAGTGCGCAGCATCCTCGTAGTCTCCAAAAAACCGATCCAGCGCGCCAAGCGCATCGCGCTCGACGCCAGCTCGCGCAGCTCGCAAGCGCTGGTGCGAATTCTGGCCGCGGAACACTGGAACATCGAGCCGGAATTTGTGGAAACCGCGCCGGACGCTTCCGAGATGCTGAAAAATGCCGACGCGGCGCTGGTGATCGGCGATCCGGCGCTGCGCATCGCGCTAAAAATGGAAGCGCTCTCCGTGAAGGTTGCCAGCGGCGGTGATTGCTGCAAAGGCGATCCGGAAGATATGCCGGTGCCAGGCTTCGAAACAATTTTTGTTTACGATGTGGCGTACCAGTGGCGCGAGCTGACTGGCAAGCCGTGCGTGCTGGCAATTTGGGCCGGCCGTCGCGACGCGATTACGCCGGACGTGGTGGCGGATTTTCAGGCGTCGAAAGCATATGGCCTGGAGCGCCTGCGCGAAATTTCCGAAGCCGCGTCGATCAAGCTGGACATGCCGCCCCGCGCGCTCGAGCGCTACCTTGCGGACAACATTCATTACGGCCTCGAGGCGGAATATCTCGCCGGCCTGAATCTCTACTATGAAAAAGCGGCAGCCGCGGGACTGATTCCGCGTCTTCGACCACTGGAATTCGCGGCCGCGCGCGCCGCCTCCGCTTCCTCGTCCACGGCCCATCACGGAGCGTGATCGAACCGTGCGGGGCGATGATCCTGTATACTTGCGTGAGCTGTAGCTCGAAGGCAACTGCGCCCGCCTGAAGGCGGCCGCTACAAAGGCAAAACGGATCCGCACGCCACACCCCGGATCCCGCGAAAAATATGGGCCTCACACAACAAGAAGCGCTGGAGCTTTTCAATTCCGATGACTTGATCGGTATCGGGATGGCCGCGAACGAAGTGCGCCGCGCGAAGACGGACCCGCGCGTGGCGACTTACCAGATTGATCGCAACATCAACTACACGAATTTCTGCACGGAGTATTGCTCGTTCTGCGCGTTCTACCGTCCGCTGGGCGCGAAAGACGGCTACATCCTGCCGCTGGAATCCATTTACGAAAAAATCGAAGAGATGATCGAGTTGGGCGGCACCGGCGTGCTCATGCAGGGCGGACTGCATCCGGATTTGCGCATCGAGTTCTACGAAAACATGCTGCGCTCCATCAAGCAGAAATTCCCGCAGATACATTTGCACTGTTTTTCCGCGCCGGAAATCGGCTGCATCGCGGAAGTTTCCGGCTTATCGGTGCGCGACACGATTGCGCGCCTGCGCGACGCAGGCCTGGATTCAATCCCCGGCGGCGGAGCGGAAATTCTGGATGATGAAATTCGCGCGAAGATTTCGCGATTGAAGTGCCGGTCAGACGAATGGGTGAGCATGCATCGCGACGCACACGCGCTGGGCATGCGCACCACGGCCACCATGATGTTCGGCTGCGGCGAAGAATATCGCCACCGCGTGAATCACTTCGAGACGATCCGGCAGCTTCAGGAAGATACCGGCGGCTTTACTGCGTTTATTCCCTGGATTTTCGCGCCGGAAAATACGCCCTTGGGAAAGAAGATTCCCGAGGCGACGGCGTTTGATTATCTGAAGACGCTCGCGATCAGCCGCCTGTATCTCGACAACATCGATCACATCCAGTCCAGTTGGCTCACGCCGGGGATTAAAATCTGCCAGGTCGGTTTGCAGTTTGGCGCGGACGATGTGGGCAGCATCCTGATCGAAGAAAATGTGGTGTACGCCGCCGGCGTGCGCAACCGCACCAACGAAGCAGAACTGCGCCGCATCATTTCCGATGCAGGTTACATCCCCGCACAACGCGATACGCTGTATCGTTCGTACTCTCTGAAACCACAAGCAGTCTGCGCGCAAGCATAAGCGGTCCGACGCTGGCCGAAATCTTCGGATTTCTGCGACCGATTATGCGGAAAGAATCACGGCGGGCTCGACGACGGTGGCGGGGAATTCCAAGCTGATGCTGGCGCCGAAGGGCTGCTTGTTACTCAAGACGATTTCGCCGCCGGCTTCTTGGATGATGCCGTAGCAAATGCTGAGGCCGAGGCCGGTGCCTTTGCCCACCGGCTTCGTGGTGAAGAACGGATCAAACGCGCGGTTCAGGTCGCTGAAGCCGGGGCCGGAATCGTCGAAGCGGATGAAAACGCGATCGCCCTGGCGCGTGGCGGAGATAGAGATGGAGCGTTGCGAGCTTTCTTCCACTGCGTCAATCGCATTGTTCAGAATATTCAGCAGCACTTGCTTCAGCTCGTCTTCGCCGATGGAAATGCGCGGCAGGTTCGGCGCGACGTGCACGTCCATTTTTACGCCGAGCTTGCGAATGTGGAATTCGCGCAGCTGGATAACGTCGTGCAGCGCGGTTTCGAAATCAGCGGCACGCGCGGCGGGATTATTCTGGCGTGCAAAACGAAGCAGACCGTCAACGATGCGCTTCATGCGGCGCGCTTCAGCCCCCAGCTTCTCGACGCGTTTCGCGGCCTTCTGGCCTTCCACTTCCTCGCTCAACAGATCCGCGTAGCCCATGATGCCGGTAAGAGGATTATTCAATTCGTGCGCGACGCCGGCCACCAGCTGTCCCAGCGCCGCCAACTTTTCGGAGCGCACCAATTGGTGATGCAGGCGCGAATTTTCGATGGTCACCGCAAGATCGGAAGCCAGCACCTCAAGCTTCATGATTTCGGCGGTCTCGTTGACTGCACTTTCTTCCGTGGTCTGCGCGGCGCTCAGGCACAGGCAGCCCAGGTGCGAGCCGCGCCAGGAAACCAGCGGGACGAGCACTTCATGCTCCGCCGCAGCCGTGCCCGCGCCAGCGCTGCGCGAACCTGCGTCGCCTTCGGTGGAGCGGATCAGGAAAGAATTGTTGCCCAGCTGCGTGCCTTGCTTGCAGAGGTCTTTCACCTTTTCGATGGTCCATGCTTTGCTGCGTTCTTCGAAGCGTAACTTTTCCGCCGGTGAAAATCCGGTGCAACCGCCTAGCCGCAGGGAACGATCGTCGCGCGCCAGAAACAGCGCCGCGCGCGGGAAACTTGTCGCTCCCGTGACGGCCGCTGTGATTTCTCCGCACAGCTCCGCCGGATCGCTGCCGGCCAGCAGGCGCGAGGTGATCTGCGAAAGCTGCAGCAGAAGCCTGTTCGCGGCGCGCTCGCGTTCGTTCGCGCGTTCAATCACGCCGGATTTATCTTCGATCAGCGCGAGAATCATCCCAAACGCCACGAAAAATTTCGGCACGTTCCACAGCTCGGCATTCACCTGCAGCTTCGGCGCGTAGTGCGCCAAGAGCGCGCCCGCTGGGAACACCGCGCCCCAGGCCACAAATCCTCCGGTGACGGTGATCACGCCCGGCGAAGGCCGCGGGAAGCGTTTCCAATAGAGGATGCCGCAGAGGCCGAAGGTGAGCGTCAGGATCGCATTGATGCCCAGATCGGCGCTGCCGAGAAGCTGGTCGTGCATCGTCCAGATTCCGGTGATCGCCAAAATAATCGCGATGCCGATGGCGTACGGCTTGGTGCGCGGAAAGCTGCGCAGCGCGAAAGCCGCGCCTCCGAAGAAAATCGTTCCCAGCGCGAGAGTCATCAATCCATAAACGTGCCAGTCGAACACCGCAGCGACGGCGTGGAACGCTGTGGGAACGGCGAGAAGCGCGAGCATCGTCAGCCGTTTCTTGCGGTCTTCCACAGCAAGCGTCATCGAAACCACGAACACCACGCCGGAAAGTTCCAGTGAGCCGATGTCAATTGACTCCAGAATGTTTTCCAGCGTGCCGGTGTGCGTCTCAAAAGCCTGAATGAAAAAGTGCAGGAAGATCAGGGCCCAAGCGTACGTCCAAAGGCGGATTCGCGCGGAGGGCGCATGCTTGCGGAGTGATAGAAAAATCCCAACGAGGACGAAAAGGACGAGAATCGTGGGAAGTTTGTCGAGCAATGAATTCACTGATCGCCCCCGAGAGTACCAAGGTTACGGTTCGCGGGCAGGGGCAACAATAGAACGACGGTACCAAACTTCGCCGCGGTCCCGTTTCGGGAATTGCGGGGACTGTCAGGCAAGCCCTATTGTTTCAATGGTATACGGAGGTCCAAGGTGACTTCGCTGCCTTCAGCCAGGTCCACGGGATCGACGGGAATGAAGACGCCTCGGACGTAGCGCGCGCGCAGGGTGCGTGTCGGATTAGAGCGCGGCGGCGCTGGAGTTTGCGTCGGGCCGGTAGGAGCGTTTGCGGCTTCGTTTACGAGGCGCGATTTGCGATCTTCGAATTTCGGGACGCCTGCGGAATCCAGCGCGACGTTCGCCAGCGCATCGGCGTCGGTATTCAGCTCGCGGCGCACGTGTTCAATGGCGAAGTATCGCAATTGGCGGCTGAGTTTGGAGGCGCGTTCGTGCAGCGGCTTCAAGTCCGGGCTTTTCACTTTGTAGCGGCCTTGCATCTGGCGCACCAGCAACTCGGAATCGCTGCGCACTCGGAGCGCGGCGATGTTGTGGCTGGCGGCGTAATCCAGCGCGGCCAGCAGCGCAAAATATTCGGCGACGTTGTTGGTTTCACGCCCGATATTTTTCGCAAGCTCGAGCGCGATTTTTCCTTCAGGGTCGCGCAGCACCACGGCGTAGGAAGCAGGGCCGGGATTGCCGCGCGACGCGCCGTCAATATTCGCGACGTACACGCCCGCGGGCGGCGCCGGCGCGTGCGAGTCCGCGAACAGGCGTGCGCTTCCCGGCGGAGGAACTTTTCTGGTGGGGTTCACAGGGCCGCCAAATTTTTTCGGAAATTTTCCGCGCGCGGAGTGCACGCGGCGTGACGGACGGTTAATAATTTCGTCTTAATTTTCACTGTGGGAAGGTGTGGAACCGGAAGGATCGCCCGCAGGCCCGGCTGCAGCCGCCGAAGCAGCAGGTTCCACGTAATAGAGAATGCGCGTGCAAGTCTCGCAGTGGAACATTTCGTGGCTGGTGCTGCGGCGCATTTCCTGAAACACGTGCGGGCGAATGCGCATGCCGCAAGCGCTGCATTTTTCGTCGCGCACTTCGGCGAGCGCCACGTTGTCGTGCTTTTTCATGATGCGGTCGTAGTGGTCCATCATGTCTTCGGGAATTTCGGCCGTGGCGCGGGCGCGTTCGGTGTTTCCTTCGGCCAGCTCTTTTTCCGCGGCAGTTTTTTCCTTTTCGATCTCCGCGCGCTCGCCGCGGGCGACTTCTTCCACCTCTTTCAGGGATTTTTCCGCGGCTTTTATTCTGCGGTCATATTCTTCGCCGGCCACCATTTGCTCCAGCAGCCGGTCTTCTGCCTTGGAAATTTCGTCTTCGGCGTTCTGCACTTCGTGCTGCAGCGCTTTGTACGCCTCGTTGGTTTTTACCTGCGAGGTTTGGTCCTTGTACTTGCGCACGCGGTCTTTCCACTGCTCCACGTCCAGTTCGTATTTTTTGCGGTCTTTTACGATGGCCAGCTGCGCGGCTTTGCTCTTATCGAGTTCCGCTTTGGCGGCGGCCACGTGGCCGTCAACTTCCGCGATTTTTTTGGGCAGGGCCGCCAGGCGCGCGCGGACAATTTGCAGGCGTGTGTCCACGCTCTGCAGGTCGAGCAGACTCTGTAGGACCTTCAGCACTATGCCGCTATTTTAGCACACTGTTGATTGCCGCCCGGGAGCTGGGATTGCGCGATGGGCGCCGGGCTATTTGGCTTCATCGCCGCTACAGATTGGCGCACAGGAAGGCGATGGCGCGATGCCAGGCTTGCGTTTGTGCTTCGGCGTCGGCTGCGGGTGTGCCACCGAAGGAAAATCGCGCGCCGCGGAGATGCTTGTTGCGCGAATCGCGGGCGGTGACCGGCAAGTGGGGATAGCGCAGCATGTGTCCGGCATGCGCGAAGTGCAAATGTTCGGCTGTGTGCGCGCCCCCGTTGCGCTTCAGGCGCGCGATGATCGCTTCGCTCATTTCCGCGGCGGGCCACAGGTGATCGTCGCCGCCGGAAATCAGTAGAATCGGCCCGCGAATATTTTCCACGGAGATCGCGGCGCGCTCCACCGCCTCGCGATTGCGCAGGCCGGCGCGAAAAAGATTGCGGAACAACACCGGGCGCTTCAGCGCCACCACCGGAAAAGCCGAGCGCCACATAAATCCCCGCAGCGGCAGCGGCGCGAATGGGACCGCCTTTCCGAGCCATGTCCAGCAGGGAATAAGTTCGCCGGTGGATTTATCGGGGCCGCTGGCGGCCCAGGCCACGCTGCTGGGAGCGTAGGCCACAACCGCGTGAATCTGCGGAAACGTCGCGCCGAGCAGCAGCGCCAGTTCCGCGCCGCGCGACACGCCCAGAATTGCGACGCGCTGCGGATCGATAGCTGGTTGCGCGGAAAGCCAGGTCAGAGCTGCCTCGAAATATTCCAGCGGGATGCGATGCAGCCACGCGAGCAGCGGCGCTATGCCAAAATATGCCAGCGCGAGCGTGGCGAAGCCGTGGCGTGAAAGCACCGCGGCCTTGTCCAGATCGAATCCGCCGCCGGAGCCGCTGAGAACAATTACGACAGGATGCGGCCCGCGTCCCGGCGGAATAAATAATTTCCCCACCGTTGTTTCGTTGGCGTTTGAGCCTTCCGCTTCGGTCGGGATTTTCAAATCGCGCGTCGCGGTTTCCGGGGCCAAGAAACTCCGCGCAAGGCTGGCGCGCGCGATCACGCACCCATCAAGCAGCGCTTCGAAATCCACGCGATCTGGCGAACTATTGCTCTTCGCGAAACTCGAACTTCCGTCCGCGCTCGCTGCAGCGGATTCCATGGACCAGAAAAGCCCCATCGGCGCAACGCCGCGATAGCTGCCGCCCAAAGATTCGTGCAGCGAAGCGTCGATCACGCCAGCCGAGTCAGCGCGAAAGCGGGCCAGCGAACTCCAGCGCCGCCCGTGGTCATCTTCCGTCGCAGCCTGAATGGAAATCAGCGCGGAAGCAGGCAGCCCGCGCACGCAAACGCGCACATCTTCATCCACAAACGCGGGATTCGGTGCAATCTCGAAATGGACGCCAGTGTTGGCCGAAGCAGCGCTCAACGCGTGGTAAACCCTCTGTGGGCGGTCATAAGTTATTTATAGCACAAGGCTTGCCGCGACTCGGCGCAGCTGAGTCTTTTTCGCCTGCTCATCCGTAGTATGAATATGACGGCCGCGGCAACACTTTACGGTGCGATGATACGCGGCATAGCGGGAGCGAGCGCAGGCCGCGACGGCTCAGCAGCAGGTTACTGGGAGGGGCGGGTGGCTCTGGATAGCGACGTAGCGCAACTTCGGCGCGGCGACCTGGACGCGCTCTCAACCCTGCTGACGCGCTATCAGAATCGGCTCTATCGTTATCTGCTGCGCATGGTGCGCCAGCCGGCCGAGGCGGAAGACCTGTTCCAGCAAACCTGGCTGCGTGTGGCGGAAAAAATTCAGCAGTACGATCCGCGGCGCAGTTTTGAGGCATGGCTGTTTACGCTGGCGCGCAATCTGGCGATTGATCATCTGCGTCGCGTGCGTCCTGAAAGTCTGGACGAGCCGATTGGCGATTCTGCTGCCGGGGAAACCGCAGCGACTCGTTTGCCGTCGCACGACCGGCCGCCGCTCGAAGGAATCCTCGCGCGCGAACGCGCGCAGCGCCTGGGCGTGGTGCTGGAAATGCTTCCAGTGGTACAGCGCGAAGTGCTGACTCTGCGCTTCGAGGAAGAAATGAAGATCGAAGAAATCGCCGAAGTGCTGGGCGCGCCGCTCTCTACGGTGAAGACTCGTTTGCGCCGCGCTCTGGAACGCCTGCGCGTGATTATGGAAACGAGCTATCCCGGAGAAAATTGGCAATGAACGAACACGACAAAATCCGGGCGTTGCTATCACTGGCTGCGGCGGACGTGCTCGATCCCGGCGAAGAAAAACAATTAATGGATCATCTGCGCACGTGCGATTCGTGTGGCGCGGAGCTGGAAAAGTGGAAGTTGCTCGCGGGCGGGTTGCGCCGGCTGCCGACGCCGCAGCCGCGCTCCATCGTGGTGGAGCGCGCGCGCGCCCAGGCGCAGATTCGCCTCGCGGAAGAAATCGAGCATCGCTGGAATCGCACGGTAATCATCGGCCTGCTGATATTCGCGTGGATTTTGACGCTGCTGAGCTGGCCGCTGGTGCGCCTGTTCACCGGCGGCGTGCTGGGAATGCTGGACCCAAGATTCAATCACGCATGGATTGTGTTCGGCGTGTTTACGACGACGGTATGGCTGGCGGGAGGCGCGGCGGCTGTGTTGCTCTCGATGCAGCAGCGGCGCGAAAGGAGATTGGCATGAGTCGATTCAAAGAGGAACTGAAGATAATCCCGCGCGCGGTGCGGATTATCGTGGCATGCGTTTTATTCGCGCTATCCTCAGGATTCACTCTGTTCGTGATGTATTCGCACGATCAGGGCCTCGCCAACACGCCGGAAGTGGGAAAGATTCTGATGATCGTGGGTGTGGGAATCGTGCCGGCGATCTGGCTGCTGCTGATCGGCTACGTGTACGCCGATGCGAAGCGGCGCGGCATGCGCTACGTGATGTGGACTCTGCTGGCGATTTTCATTCCGGACGCGATCGGGATCATTCTTTATTTCATTTTGCGCGATCCACTGATGAAGCCGTGCCCCGGATGTTCGCAAGTTCTGAAATCCGGATACACGTTCTGCCCGCACTGCGGCACGTCGCTGCTGCCCACCTGCCCGAATTGCGGGCGCGGCGTGGAAGTGGGCTGGGCGAACTGTCCGGGTTGTGGCACGAAGTTGCCGTCGCCGCGCGCGGCGTAGGGCGAGAAGATGCGGTTAGCCTTTGTCGCGGTCCCGCGGCTGCGGGACCGCGACGAAACCCTCGGAGTTTTTCCTTCGCACCAAATCCCGGTAGAATATCGTCGAGTTAGAGGAGGATTGCGATGCCTTACGTGCAAGTGACGTGGGTGGCGGGGCGCACACCCGAGCAGAAACGCAAATTAGCCGAGCGCATCACGCTGGCGTTGATCGAAGACGGCCGCGCCAAACGCGAAAATATTCAGGTGACGTTTGTGGATTTGCCGCCAACGGATTACGCCGAAGCGGGCGTGACGGTCGCGGATCAGAAGCGCACGCCTTAATTGTAAGTGACGAGCGCTGATGCGCGTTGACGTGCGCCACCGGAACTCCGGCGCGCGTCCCCCCAAATCGTCCCACCCAGCCTCGGTTACGCAGTCCCGCGGCGCTTACGCCGAAGGATGCATGTCGCGGCGCACCAGCACTGCATCGAGGAAGTACCCGAGCCCCACGCAAATCGGGATCGCGCCGAACGCCGCTGCCTGCATCGCGTCCGATTCGTATCGCGCCAGCAGCATGAACGTAATCAGATACCCCAGGCCTCCTGCGGTCAGGAGAATTGCGGACTTGCGCGAACGCGCGTGCGGCGGTAATTCATCGGCCATGGGCACCGCCACTCCCTTGGCGATGGCGGCCAGGCGCTCTTCCGTGCGCAATTTGCGCACGCGGTACCAGGCATAAATCGCGGTCAGCGGAACCGAGAACGACAAAATCACAGCGACCAAACCGATAGGCTCCATCGTATTTCTCCTCTCGTGAATCCAGCGCCTTGAACACCGCGCGGCCCAGATTCATGTCCAGCTTCGGTTGAAGATACGCAGGGACGCGTGAAGATGTTCCGCGCGAAAGATCCGGGAACATTGCCGACTATCGTTTGATTGAGTCTCTCGTGCAGTTGTAGGGGCGGGTCCCGCGGCTGCGGGACCCGCCCCTACAGACTAACGGACTAGTGGAATGGGTCGGAACTGTGGGGCGCGGAAGGTCGCTTTACGGTGTTGGTTGCACTTCCATGGATTGATCCACGGCATAATTGCTGCAGCCGGGGAACGTCGCAGTAGGGCAGTGCGCGATGGCGCGAAAACTCTGGTCCGTGGTTTCGACGGAATAGGTGTAGCCGTTGCGGCCGGTTTGCTTCATAGTCAGCTCGCCGCTGGAGATCAGCGCATCCAGCGAAGTATAGGAGCCTTGCATGGCCTGGTGCGCGCGCTCGGCCTGCGCGATTCCCACCAAATCATTTTTCACGCCGACGATGTCAATCGTCTGCGCGGGCGTCCCGGTTCCCGCGGATTGCAGGCTCGAAAAATAATATTTATAAACCAGCGCCGCCAGCAGCGCGACGATCAGAAGTCCGGCCAAGCTTTTCATTCTGCACCTCGATTTTCCAGTCTAAAAATCAGCTTACATCCGCGCAAGGGGTCCCGCAACCGCGTGTAATCCTTTTGCTACGGCGTGCGTCTAACCGGGGTGCGTGTTGAAGTGCGAGCGAAAGCCTTCGGAATCCCCGGGTTTTTTGCACCGCCTGAACCACAGCAAATGGAAAACGAAGCAGCGCGAATTTGCCGGGCCGCCGGTTTGACTCTCATGCGCAGGGTCATTGATACTAACCCTCGCTGCCAACCGGCCGGGCTTCGCGCAGTAAATTCCCTCGACGGGAGCAATTGAGAATGACGATACGCCGTGGTTTCCGTGCGAGCGTGCGGTCGCTCGCAGCTCTGGCAATGTGCGCAGCGCTCGCGGGCGCGGTCTGCAGCGCGCCAGTCTTTGCCCAAGAAAACGCTGCGCAGCAGAATACTGCCGAAGAAAACAGCGCGCAGGTCCGCCCGCCCAAGCTCAACTACACCACGCACACGCTCCCGAACGGCCTGCAGGTAATTCTGCTCGAAGACCACGAAGTCCCCATCATCAACCTGCAAGTCTGGTATCACGTCGGCGGGAAAGACGAGCGCCCCGGACGCACTGGCTTCGCGCACCTGTTTGAGCACCTGATGTTCAAAGGCTCGGCCCACGTTCCAGCCGAGGAGCATTCGCGCATTATCGAAGCCGTAGGCGGATTCGACAACGCCGAAACCTCCGACGACACCACCAATTTCTTCGAAACTTTTCCCAGCAATTATCTCGAGCGCGTCCTGTGGCTCGAGGCGGACCGCATGGGCAGCCTCAACGTCAGCGAGGAAAATTTTAAGTCCGAGCGCGAAGTGGTGAAAGAAGAGCGCCGCGTGCGCATCGAGAACCAGCCCTACGGCTACCTGCAGGAAGATTTGCGCGCCGCTGCGTTCACCGTGCACGGCTACCATCACACGCCTATTGGCAGCATGGCGGATCTGGACAAGGCCACCATCCAGGACGTCCGCGATTTCTTCAACACATTCTACAAACCAAATAACGCGACGCTGGTGATCGTCGGCGATTTCGATTCAACACAGGCCCTGGCGCGGGCCAATAAATATTTCGACGGCATCCCCGCTTCGGCGAAACCGATTCCGCGCCTGAATAATCCCGAGCCGCCGCAGACCGCCGAGCGCGTGGCCAGGAAATCCTATTCCAATACGCCGCTGCCCGCCGTGGTGATTGGTTACAAAATTCCCGCGCGCTATGCTCCGGATTCGTATTCGCTGGACCTGGCGTCGAATATTTTGGCCGGAGGCGAGAGCAGCCGTCTGTACCAGACGCTCGTTTACAAAGAACAGATCGCCGTGCAAGCCGCCGGTTTCGGCGCGTTCTCCGAGGATCCCAATCTTTTCTGGGCCTACGCGATTATGAATCAGGGCCACAGCGCGGAAGAGGGCGAAAAATCGCTGGTGGGGGTGCTGGACGGATTAAAAGCCGCGCCGGTGGAAGCGCGGGAACTGGAAAAAGCCAAGAACCAGGAAATCGCCGGGTTCGTGCTGGGCCGCGACACGGATGAGGAAAAAGCGGTGGCGCTCGCGTCGGCCGCGGTAATCGGAAAAGATCCCGGCCTCGCGAACACCGAGCTGGATCATTACCTCACCGCGACTCCCGCGGACATCCAGCGCGTCGCCAAAGATTATTTTCAATCCACGCGCGCCACCGTGCTGATCGTCACGCCGGCGGCGCCCGGAGCGCCTGCCGGACCCGCGCAACAATGATCTCTGCGGCGCGATGGGCGAGAAAATTTCAGGAGCAACGATGAAGCGGGCTAAGAGCTGGTCAAGTTTTCTGTTTGCAGCAATCCTGTTCGTGGCGGCGGCCACAGCCGCCACGTTCGCACCAATCGCAATCGCGCGGCCGCAAGCATCGGCGCCGGTGTCGCGCAGCGAAACCGAGCCCTCCACATCGCAGGGACCGCAGAAAGCTTCCGGAATCGTTCCGCCCGGCGTGAAGCTCGCGCAGGAAATCCCCGCACCGGGCGCGCCCAGGCCATTTGAATTTCCCACAGCGGCCACCAAGACCCTGCCCAACGGCTTGCGCGTTTTCGTGGTCACCGATCATCGCGAACCCGCCGTCGCCGCGCGCCTGGTGATTCTCTCGGCGGGCACCATTCAAGATCCCGTGGGAATGCCGGGCGTCGCGGCTATGACGGCCGGTCTGCTGACGCAAGGAACCGCGAAGCGCTCCGCCAAGGAAATTGCCGAAGCGATTGATTTTGTGGGCGGCACCCTGGACGCGAAAGCCGGACGCGACGCCACTACCGTAACGCTCGACGTTGTGAAGAAAGATTTGGGCGTAGGGATGGACCTGCTTTCTGACGTCGTGTTGCATCCATCGTTTCGCGCCGAAGAGCTCGACCGCCAGCGCCAGCAACTTCTCTCTGACCTGGAAGTGCAATACTCCGACCCGAATTATCTGGCGACGCTGGCGTTTGCGCGCACGCTCTACGGAGATTCGCCCTACGGCTTGCCGGAACAAGGCACCCCAGCCACGATTAAAAAACTGCAGCGCGAAGATTTCGTGAAATTTCACGACGCGAACTACGCGCCGAATCAAGCTGTACTTGGTTTTGCGGGAGACATCACGCCCGAAGAAGCGTTCGCCATCGCCGAAAAATATTTTGGCAGCTGGCCGAAACTTGATGTCCCCTCCGCTCCGCCGCAGGTCCCGCCGAGCGCCACAGCCACCCACGTCTGGCTGATCGACAAGCCCGACGCCGTGCAAACGCAGATTCGCGTCGGCAGAATCTCCATACGCCGCGCCGATCCCGATTTTCTGCCGCTGGATGTGACCAATCACATCTTTGGTGGCAGTTACAACAGCCGCTTGAATACGGAAGTGCGCATCAAGAAGGGCCTCACCTACGGCGCATCATCCGCTTTCACTCCGCATCGCTACACCGGCTCGCTAGCTGTGGAAACCTACACGCGCACCGAAGCCACCGTGGACGCCACCAAGCTGGTGATGGATCTGCTGACGGGAATGTCCCAGGGGAAAATTTCGCAGAAAGAACTGAACTTCGCGCGCGATTATCTAGCGGGTGTGTATCCCATCGAAACAGAAACCGCCGAGCAAGTTGTCGATCGCGTGCTCACCGTCGCCGCGTTCGATCTGCCTGCGGATTACAATCAGACCTACCCCGTCAAAGTGCGCGCCACTTCACTGGAACAAGTGCAAGCCACCGCGCGCAAATATTTCGCCACGGGCGATCTGGACATCGTGCTGGTGGGAAACGTCACCGCATTTCGCGATGCGCTGAAAAAGCAATTTGCCGGAGCGGAAATCACCGAGATTCCTTTCGGCGAAGTGGACGTTCTTTCGCCGGCGTTGCGCGCGTCCAAGCAGGCCGCCACGGCTTCCGCCGCTCCGCCGGCCACGCCCGAATCGCTCGAACAGGGCAAGCAAATCCTGCTGGCCGCCGCGCAAGCCGCGGGTGGCGATGCGCTGCAGTCCGTCGCGACCTTGGGCTTTAGCGAAAACGGCACTCTGCACAATCCGCGCGGCGACCGGCAGCTGGGCGTGACCTGGCAGGTTTCGTATCCAAATCGCTCCTATGGCGAAGTGAACCTGGGGTCCGCGACGATCGTGCAAGTCTGCGACGGAACATCGTCATGGCTGAAATTTCCGGACGGAGTCCACGAGACTACGGACATGATCGGCGAATTCAAGCGCGGCATCACCCTCTTTGGCGGCGGCTGGGGGATCTATCAGCAAGCGCTAGCCGGAAAAATCACCGGCCAAGCCATCGGCGAAGAAGAAATCGCCGGGAAGAAAACGCTAGGCGTGGCAATCACCGGTCCATTTGGCGCGGTGAAGCTGTATTTCGATCCCACCACTCATTTACTCGCGGCGGCGCGCTATCAATCCGTCAGCGATCATGGCTCCAGCGACAACGAGCAGCACTGGAGCGACTATCGCAACGTGGAAGGCCGCCAGTTCGCTTTCGCCACGGATACCTATCGCGACGGCACAAAACTTTTCGAATCCACCGTGCAGGCGGTGCAAATCAATCCGAAAGTTGATGAAGCGCTCTTCGCGAAGCCTCCAATCGCACCTGAAGCTGCGTCGCCTGCAGCGGCTCCGACCCCTGCGCCCGCGCCTGCTCCCGGCCCTGCGCCCAAATGATCCAGCGCAGCTCACTTCACCGTCAGGATCACCTTGCCGATATTTTTCCGCGCATGAATATATTTGTGCGCCGATGCCGCGTCAGCCAGCGGAAACGTCTTGCCGATCACCGGCTTAACCTTCCCGGTGCTGTACAGCTTGAAGATTTCGTCGAGCTCTCCGCGCAACAGCGCCCCGCGCGCCGGCATGCGCCCCAGATTCACGCCGATGATCGAAATATTCCGCGCCATCAGCTTCAAGGGATGAAATCGCGGCGTCTGCAGCAGCGCTTTGGCTCCGCGGATCGCGTTTTTCTTCCCGTCGGCACCGGCCGCAGCGGAAAATCCGTACACCACCAATCGTCCGGTAGGCCCCAGGCACTTATAACTGCCGGCAAAAGATTTCCCGCCGATCGCGTCCATCACCATTTCAATTCCGTCGGGCGCGAATTTCTGCACCACGTCCACGAAATTGTTTTTCTCGTAGTCAATCGCGTGGTCCACGCCGATTTTGCGCAGATATTCCTGCTTGGTTGGCCCGGCCGTCCCGTAAATTTCCAGGCCGCGCGCCTTCGCCAGTTGCACCGCGGCGATTCCCACACCGCCCGCCGCGCCATGAATCAGAATACGGTCGCCGGACTGTAGATTGCCCATCGCGAACATCGAATGATACGCAGTGAGGTAGTTAACGGGAATAGCCGCAGCGTCGTCGAACGGCATGCCCGACGGCAAACGAAAAACGCGCCCCGCCGGAGCCGCCACCCACTCGGCGTACGCATTGAATTGAGTAAGCGCAGCGACGGCATCGCCCACGCGCAAAGGCTCGCCGTCGCTGGCCTTGCCTCCCTCGGCAACTTTTTCCACCACGCCGGAAACTTCGAATCCCGGCACAAAAGGCGGCTTCGGTGTGCCGGGATAGATTCCCATGCGCTGCAGCAAGTCGGCAAAATTCACGCCGACGGCCTTCACGCGGATCACCACTTCGCCGGGTTTCGGCTGCGGGTCCGGCACTTCGCGCACCTCAAATACATCCGGAGGCCCGTACCTCTTTACCACCATCGCGCGCATCTAACTCCCCCTCTGCCGAATGTAGCTCAATTTCCGATGAACCTGTCACACTGTAATTTCTTGAAGCTGCACCGCTGTCCCGGGTTCCATCCGCTCCAGGCTTTTAACTTTGGTTTCAAAGGCATCCTATCTTAAACTGTTAGACTTTGCGCAACGATGAAAACCACACATAGACCACGAGTCCTCTTTACCGGCATCACGATATTAGCGGCTGCCTTCGCCACACTGGCTGCTGCGCGACCCGCGCAGGCGCCCACGCCCGCGGTGCTCACGGCCATGCAGGACGAGCTCGACCGCTCGATGGCCGCCATGTCCAAGGGCGATCCTCCGGACTATTTCATCAGCTACACCGTCGCGGACCGCCAATACTCGGAAGTCTCCGGCTCCAATGGCGCGTTGCTCACCAGCGGTGAGACTCGCGCGCGCTGGCTCGAAGTCCAGACGCGCGTTGGCACCTATCAGCTGGACGACACGCACAAGCTCGCCGACCGCCAGCCCAGCTGGACGAGCCCGGGCGGCTCCGTCACCGTGGACGACGACATCCCCGTGCTGCGCCGCGAAATCTGGCGTGAGACCGACCGCCAATACCGCGCCGCCACGCAAGCGCTCATCAAAGTGAAGACTAGCCAGGAAGTGCAGGTGCAAACCGCCGAAGGCAGCGCGCCGGATTTTTCGCGCGAAGCCCCGCACACCTCTATCGGTCCGCGCGTCGAAATCAAAGTTGACCGCAAGCCCTGGGAAGAGCGGGTCCGCAAATACACCGCTCAGTTCAGCAAATCGCCCGAAGTGCTGAATTCCATCGCCACTTTCACCGCACTGAGCATGAATCAGTATCAGGTAAACACCGAGGGCACCAAGCTAGCTTTCGGCCAGGTCCATTACCGCCTCGAGCTCTACGTGCAAAGCAAAGCGCCCGACGGCATGGACATCAACCGCTACGCCAATTTCGATTGGCTCGATCCCAAAGACTCCCCATCCGACAAAATCGTCTTCGATCGCATTCAAGTGATGATTCACGAAACCGAAGCGCTCGATAAAGCTCCGCTCGTGGATCCTTATGCCGGCCCCGCGCTGCTCACCGGACGCGCCGCCGCCGTCTTCTTCCACGAAGTTTTCGGCCATCGCGCCGAAGGTTTCCGCCAGAAGGACATCAACGAAGGCCAAACGTTCACCAGCAAAGTCGGCGAGCAGATTTTGCCTGATTTCATTTCCATCAAGGACGATCCCACCGAAGCAGACTTCGGCGGCCAAATGCTGCTGGGAAATTACGCGTTCGACGATGAAGGCGTTCCAGGTGAAAACGTCCAACTGGTAGATCACGGCGTGCTGAAAACTTTCCTGATGTCGCGCTCGCCGCTCGTCACCATTCCGCAATCGAACGGACACGGCCGCCGCCAACTGGGCTTCGTTCCAGTGGCGCGCCAGGGAAACCTGATCGTCTCCAGCTCGCGCACCGTCACCAACGACCAGCTTCGCCAGCAGCTCATTGCACTCGTGAAGCAGCAGGGCAAGCCCTTCGGCCTGCTGATTGACGACATCGCCGGCGGCTTCACGTTCACCGGCCGCCAGCAGCCCCAGGCGTTTCAAGTTCTGCCGCTGGTAGTTTACAAGGTGTTTCCCGATGGCCGGCCCGACCAGCTCGTCCGCGGCGTGGATATCGTCGGCACGCCGCTCGTCTCGCTCACAAAAATCGTCGCCACCGGCGACACGCCGGATATCTTCAACGGTTACTGCGGCGCCGAATCCGGCTCCGTGCCGGTTTCCGCCGTCGCGCCCGCCATCTTGATTTCTGAAATGGAAGTGCAGAAGAAACAAACTTCCACCGACAAGCCGCCGATCCTGCCGCCGCCCGCGCACGATCCGCAAGCAAAGGGGCAAGCCCAGTGAAGATCTTCGTAACGTTTGCATTGCTCGCGGCCTGCGCGTGCGCGCTTCCGCTTTCCGGCGCCACCACCACGATCCCGAAAAGCACCGTGCCGATGGTGCCCCCGGCTGCAACTGCAACACCCGCAGCGTTGCAGGCAGCCGTTCCCGAATCCGAAAGCGACAAGACCCTGCACGCCATGCACGATGAGATGGAACGCGCCCGCACGCGCTTGCAACTCCCCGGCGTGGAAAAACCGTTCTACCTGGAATACCGCCTGATGGATCTAGACGTCCGCGCCGTCACTTCGACGTTCGGTGCGTTGGTTTCCACTTCCACCACGCGCAATCGCTTCATGTCCGTGGACGTGCGCGTCGGCGATTATCATTTGGACAGTTCGAACTTCATCAGTGAAGACGGCTTCCAGGGTTTCCTCGGTTCCACCGGCGAAGTGGGCATTGACCGCGATTACAATTCGCTGCGCCAGGATTTGTGGCTGGCCACCGATCAGGCCTACAAGCAAGCCGTCACGCAAATGTCGCTAAAGCAATCTTTCCTGCGCAGCCTCACCAAGCCGCCCGAAATTGACGACTTCTCTCAAGCCGCGCCGCTGGTGAAAATTGATCCGCACGCCGAGCCGGAGTGGACCAGCCGCAATTGGGAAGACGAATCCCGCGCAGCGTCGCTGGGACTGACGAGTTTCCCGCACCTGAGCGGCGCGCGCGTGAATTACTACATGATTTACGTCACCTACTATCTGATGAACAGCGAAGGCACCACCATTCGCAGCTCGCGCAGTCTTGCCGCCGTTGAAGCCGCGCTGGACACGACGGCCGACGACGGCATGGCTCTCCACGACTATTACGCCGTGTACGTCAACAAGCCCGCCGATCTTCCTGATCCGTCGGCAGTCGGCGCTGCGCTCACGCAGACCGGCACCGAGTTGATGACCATGCGTCAAAGCCCGCTCATGCAGGATTTCACGGGCCCCGTGCTGTTTGATCCGCCGGCCGCTGGCTCCCTGCTCGCCCAGGCTCTGGCGCCTTCGCTCTCCGGAGCGCGTCCGCCGCTTTCCACCATGCCTGCTTTCGATGAAATCATCGAACGCATGGGCGGCCGCAGCGAATGGTCCGGCCGCGCCAATACGCGCGTGCTGCCCGCCAACGTCTCGCTCGTGGATGATCCCACGCTGAAAGAGTTCAACGGCCAGCCGCTGCTAGGAAATTACGATGTTGATGACGAAGGCGTAAAAGCTCAGCGCGTCGAACTAGTCGAAAATGGCACGCTGAAGAATTTGCTGATGTCGCGCCGGCCCGGCTCCGATTTTTCCGCTTCCAACGGCCACGCGCGCTCCGCTTTGCTTTCAGATACGCGCCCGCTCGCCAGCAACTTGTTCCTGCAATCCAACGGCGGCCTGAACCAAGCCGCGCTGAAAAAGAAATTTCTCGACGCCTGCCGCGATGACGGCCACGAATGGTGCCTGGAAGTGAAGAGCATGGATAATCCCGCGCTCTCGTCCATTCGCCAGGAAGATTTCAGCGATTTTCTCGGCGGCATCGCCGGCGGCGTCGCCAGCGGCTTGCGCATTCCGCTGGTCGTCTATCGCGTTTACGTTTCAGACGGTCACGAAGAAATGGTTCGCGGCGGACACATCGAGGGCCTGCAACTGCGCGCCATCCGCAATATCCTGGGTATCGGCGACGATGAAACCGTTTTCCCCTACATGCAAAATACCCAAGGCGGATTCGCCGGCACCGCGCTCGGTGCCTTCGGCTCAGCCAATGGCGGCATCCCCAGCACGGTAGTCACTCCATCCCTGCTGCTGGACGAAATCGAATTCCGCGGCTTCCACGGCGAACCGCGCCGCCTCCCGCTAGTTCCCGCCCCGCCACTAAAGTGAATCGCGCCACAGCGCGATTCACCCTGAGGACCGACAGCGCCGGTTCGAAGGGTCCGCCCCACGCCGCGAATCAGCCTCAGAAGCTCTTCGCGTTCCAACCACTTCCACACAGCGCCGCCTCCCGCTAATTTCTTCACAACTGAGGATCCCGCAGAACACTTTCATCCACCGCGCCACAATTCGTTACCCAGAGGTATAATCGCGCCCACCAATGCCCCTCACTCCCGGCACCAAACTCGGTCCCTACCAAATTGAATCGCTCCTGGGCGCAGGCGGTATGGGGGAAGTATACCGGGCGCGTGACACTCGTCTCGACCGCGCCGTCGCCATCAAAATTCTCACGCAAGGCGTAGCCGACACGCCCGAAGTTCGCCAGCGATTCGAGCGCGAAGCCCGCGCCGTTTCCAGCCTCAGCCATCCGCACATCTGTGTACTCTACGACGTCGGCAATCAGGACGGCATCGAGTACCTGGTGATGGAGCATCTCGAAGGAGAGACGCTCGCCGCGCGAATCGCGAAGGGCTCGCTCACAACTGCCGAGCTGTTGCGCTGCGCATCCCAAATCGCCGACGCTCTCGATAAAGCCCATCGCCAAGGCATCGTCCATCGCGATCTGAAACCCGCCAACGTGATGCTCACCAAGACTGGCGCAAAGCTCCTCGATTTCGGCCTCGCGAAAGACGAAGAAATCCTGCAGGTCGATCCGGGCTCTTCACCCACTATGAGCCGCCCGCTAACCATGCAGGGCTCAATCGTCGGCACCATTCAATACATGTCTCCCGAACAACTGGAAGGCAAACCAGCCGACGCCCGCAGCGACATATTCTCCTTTGGCGCCATGCTCTACGAAATGGCCACCGGCCGCAAAGCTTTCGAAGCCAAAAGCCAAGCCAGCCTGATCGCCGCAATCTTAAAAGAAGACCCCAAGCCCCTGCGCGAATTGCAGCCGCTCACGCCGCTGGCGCTCGAGCACGTTGTCAAAGCCTGCCTGGCGAAAGATCCCGACGAACGCCCGCAAAGCGCCCACGACCTGAAGCTGCAACTCGAATGGATGCGAGAATCCAGCGGAATTTCACAATCGCAGCTGGCGCAGACAGAGCAATCAACAGAAGCATCACCATCCCGCCGCAAAACTAAAACCGCCAGTATCATCGCCGCTTCCGCACTCTGCACGCTTCTAGTCGCAGCCGTGATAGGCTATTTTTTCAAGCCGCAACCCGCTCCAGCAGACCGCCTGGAATTTTCCATCCCCCTGCAAAATGAAATGAGCCATCTGGCGCTTTCCGCCGATGGCCGCATGCTGGCCTTCGTCTCACCCGATCCAGCCTCCGGCGCCAACATGGTCAGCGTCCAGCGTGTCGGTTCGCCGGGAGTATCCGTACTGCCCGGCACCGCAGGCGCCAGCTATCCATTCTGGTCACCCGACGACGCCTACGTCGCATTTTTCGCCGACGGCAAATTAAAAAAAATCGCGCTTTCCGGCGGAGCTCCGCAAATCCTGGCCACCGCCACCAGCGGCCGCGGTGGCGCCTGGGGTCGCCGCGGCGTCATCATCTTCTCCGCCCAGGCCGCCGGGTGGTTGTCGAAAGTGAATGCGGATGGCAGCAATCTCGTTCCCCTCACCGATAAGCTTTTCGACAGCTCGAAAACTGTTTCGCACCGCTGGCCTGTTTTTTTGCCCGACGGCGAACACTTCCTGTTCATGACTCTAACTTTCTCCAACAACGTGACCGACGATTACAGGGGGGTCTACTTCGGTTCAATTGCGGGTGACGCGAAGCGCATCGCGCCGCAAGCCATGTCCAACCCGGGCTACGCCAACGGTCACTTATTTTATCTGGATGACAAAAAGTCGCTGCGCGCGGTTAGCCTGGACCCCGGCAACGGCACGGTAACAGGCGATGCACAACTCGTCACCGATCAAGTCGGTTTCCAGCCGTCCGTTTACTGGGGCGCGTTCTCCGTGGCGGAAAACGGCACCATCGTTTACAACCCCACTGTCGGAGCAGGGCTCTCCGCCCTCACCTGGTATGACCGCGCCGGGAAGGAACTGGGCCGCGTCGGCGAGATCGGAGTTCTCTCCAATCCCACGCTGTCGCCCGACGATGGCCGCCTGGCCGTGGACGTCGCCGACACCAAAGCGAACAACATCAACATTTGGCTCAGCGATCTCAAGCGCGACACTTATTCACGCTTCACGTTCGATTCGTCCGAAGATGTCGGAGGCGTCTGGTCGCGTGACGGTTCCTTGATCGCCTATCGCTCTTTGCAATCCAGCGATACCAACGTCTTCGTAAAACAGACGCAAGGCTTGCAGCCCCCTCGCTCCATCATCTCTCTCAAAGAACGTTCCCAGGCAACCGACGATCTCAATCCCAACTCTTGGTCGCTCGACGGTGCGCAACTCCTTTGCACCTTGCAGCCCGCCACCGGAGGAACCCAGCTGGTGCTGCTCCCCACATCGGGCGGGAACATGACGCCATTTCTGACCACCAAGACCAGTGAGACCAACGGTCAGATATCGCCAGACGGCAAGTGGGTGGCCTACGCCTCAAATGAATCCGGCGACTGGGAAATCTACGTCACCACTTTTCCCACCGCCGCCGGAAAATGGCAGGTGTCTCAAAGTGGCGGTTCCGAGCCTCGTTGGCGCGGCGACGGCAAAGAGATTTTCTACATCGGAGCTGGCGGCACTCTGACCGCGGTCCCCGTCAGCACCACAGGAACGTTCGCCTCCGGCAACTCCACTCCGCTCTTCCACACCCAGCTGCGCGCTCAGGTGTCATCCACCGATCAATTCACCTACGACGCAACCAAGGACGGCCAGCGCTTCCTCGTCAACCGCTACGCCAAGCCCCCGCAGGTCGCTCCGTTGCGCATCATCCTGAACGCCACCGCCCCTGCGGCAAAATAACGCCATCGTCGCCGCATTCAGCGCCTGCGCCCGCTCGACAAAATAGTCGCATCTTCGCCGTATCGTAGGGGCGGGTCTCAGACCCGAACGCCGTGGCAGCCTCACAGCGTATAATCCCCCGATGGCTTTGGACGCACTCGAACGCGCATCCCACGAAAAGCGGCTGGCGGCGTTGGCCTCGGTGGGATCGGCCGTTCTACTGATCTCGCTGAAAGTATTTCTGGTGGTGCGCACCGGCAGTTTGGGCGTTTTGTCCGAAGCGCTGCACTCGATCCTGGATTTTGTGGCGGCGGTGATCACTTATCTTTCGGTGCGCGTGGCGGATAAGCCCGCGGACGCGGATCATCTCTACGGCCACGGAAAAGTAGAAAGTTTCTCCGCGTTCGTTGAGACCGCGTTGCTACTGTTCACCGCCGTGTACATTATCTGGGAAGCGTTCCAGCGGCTGCTCTTTCACAGCGTGCACATGCGCCCCAGCTTTCAGGCGATCCTGGTTCTCGGGCTGTGCATGTGCATTGATTTCGTCCGGGCGCGCGGCTTGAATCGCGTGGCGCAAAAATATCCCAGCGAAGCGCTGGAAGCGGATGCGCTGCATTTCTCCACCGACGTATGGAGCACCTTCGTCGTAATCCTGGGTATTTCGGGGGCGTGGCTTGGCGAGCGCTACGGAATTCCCTGGCTGGGCACGCTGGATGCCGTCGCGGCGCTTGGCGTCGCCGGCCTCATCATCTGGATCGGTTCGCGACTCGGTAAACGCACCGCAGACGCGCTTCTCGACGTCGCCCCGCACGGCCTGCGCGAACGCATCGAATCCGCCGTGGACAAAACCGAAGGTGTGCTGCAGTCCGAACGCGTCCGCGTGCGCCGCGCCGGCCAGCGTTATTTCGTGGATGTGACCATTAGTGTGCCGCGCACTGCGAGCCTGGAGCAAGCGCACTCTGCCAGCAACGCCGTGGAAAAACGCATCGCGCAGATTGTTCCCGCGGACGTAGTCGTGCACGTGGAGCCACGCGCAAAAACGGATGAAAATTTATTCGAAACCATTCGCGCGATCGCGCAGCGCCGCGGCCTCGCCGTTCACGAACTTTCGGCGCACCAGTTCGATCATCGCCTGTTCATCGAGCTGCATCTGGAAGTGGACGAAGGCGCCAGCCTGCGCGAAGCGCACCGCCGCGCGTCAGAGCTCGAAGAGGACATCCTGAAGGAAACCGATCCGCGCGCGCTGGTGAATATTCACATCGAGCCGCTGGGCGTGAAAATCGGCGGTGCCGAAGAAATGAAAGAACTCGCGCGCACCGTGCAGGACTTTCTGAATTCACTGCAGTCCGAATACCACGAGCTCACCGACTGCCACGAAGTCCACGTCCGCAGCGTGGATCACAAAATCCTGGTCTCCTGCCATTGCGCGATGGACGGCAGTCTGCCCATCACCGAAGTTCACGACATCACCGCCGCCCTGGAAGACCGCGTTAAAGAACGCTTCCCGCAAATTTTCCGCCTCACCATCCATCCGGAGCCGGTGGAGGAGAGTTGATGTGCGAATCAGGCGCGCGATGCAAAAACCTGCGCCGCGAGCGCAATCACGGCGGGAAAACATTCCAGCACGTACCGCGGCTCCGGCGTTTCCACAAACTTGACGAAAAATAGCGTGCGCACCACGCAGAATAAAATCAGCAGCGCCCAACCGGGCCGCCGCCGCGCCAACCAAGCTCCAGCCAGCGCGAGAGCGATGTAGATGATGTTCACGACGCTCAGTCCCAGCGTCACCAGAAAATCAGGCCGGTCGTCCTGCCACTCTTCGCGCAGCGGCCATAGATGCCCTGAAGAAGGCAGCAACTCCACGCGCGGCGTGAACCACAAAGTCAAAGTTCGCAGCAGCGGCACTTTCACGTACGTCCGCAGCGGATGCCGCGCGGTTCGTTCGCGCGCAATCTCGCGAAATCCCTGGTCCAGCGGTGGATCAATCGTCAACGCCTCGTTGTATTCTTCGAGCAAGTCCGCCATGCGCTCTTTCTCGTCCTGCGAGTCGAACGCATACGCCGGAAGCTCGTCGATCGCGATCTCTTCCTCGTTGACTTTCCATTGCGTCAGGTACACATCGCGAAAACGCCACATCCAGGTGTTCGTCCACGCGGTAAATCCCAGTGGCGTGTATTCACCCGGCAACTCGCTGTACCGCGGCGCGAGAAACTGCACATCATGCAGCGTGTTCCAATTGCGCGCAGCCCAAGGGACCAGCGGAATCAGCAGACCCAACCCCATCAGCAGCCCGGCGCGAGTCAGTTTCATCCAATCCGTCGGCCGCCACCACTTCGCCACCAGCACCAAACCCGCCGCAAACAATACCAACGGAGTTTCCGGCCGCACCAAAGTCCCAAATCCCACCACAATCCCAGCCAGCAACCACGGATTCGCCAGAAACGCCGTAGCACGCGCCACGTGCGCGCCGCCAACATCCGTCTGCAGCAACACTAAGATCGCAAGCGCAGTGAGAAAGATCACCAACGTTTCAGTAAGCACCACCGCCGTGTAATTCGCGGTGAAAGGACAAAGCGCCGCCAGCCACAATCCCGCCAGGGCCACGCGCCGCCGCGATTTCTCCGGCGCCAGCCGCGCCGCAATCAGCGCGACCACAAAACAGGTCGCCAAATCCACCACCACCTGCGCCAGCATCGCCGCTCGTGGCGATTGCCCCGCCACCGCAAACACCGCAGCTAGAAACGCCGGATACCCTGGAACCCGCATATCCACGGGCGTCAACTGCCCATGCACCGCGAACCCGTACACCCCGTTCTTCAGCCAATTCCACGCCAACTCGATGTAAAATGGACCGTCGCCCGTATCGGTTACCGGAAACTTCAGCACCAGGTAAACCCGCAGTGCCAGTCCTGCGCATACTGCTGCGGCGACGTTTGCGCGCATCTTATTGCTTGCAGTCATTGACACCGTCTCAAGGGCCAGCTAGCTTGGATTGTCTGAATGCCTGAACGCAAGCCAATTTTCTACGATCAGGAACGCCGCCGCTGGCGCCGCACGAGGCGCGTGCTGGAAATCACCGGAGGGCTTTTCACGCTCATTCTGGTCGTCTTCGTGGTCAATGTTTTCCGCAAGCCCGAGCTGCCAGACATTCTTGCGGCGGCGACGCACTGGAATATTCACGCGGTTCCCGCAAAACTGAAATCCAAAATCGCGCTGCGCGGCCGCAAACGTAAAGTGGCCGCTTTAGGCAAGCTGCCGCAGAATTACGATCCCCTGCGCGCGGCATTTTACGTGGCCGACGATCCCACCAGCCTCGCTTCGCTGAAATTGCATTACCACGATATTGATTTGCTGATCCCCGAAGCTCTGCACGCATCTTCGGCGGATGGCCGGCTGGACGTCGAACAAGATCCCAAATTGCTGACGTGGATGCAGACCAACACGATCGAGCTGCCGGTCATGTCCATGGTGAATAACTACGACGGGAAAACCTGGGTGATCAAAGAGATGGCGGAAATGCTCGCGAGCCCCACGGCGCGCGAACATTTGTCGAAATCGCTCGCGGATTTTGCCAGCGTGCAGCACCAGTCCGGCATCGTGGTGGATTTTGAGCTGGTGCCACAAAGCAGCCAGCCGGATTTCGCGCGTTTCATCCGTGATCTCGCGGTCGCCATGCACGCCACTAACTTGAAACTGATGGTCGCGCTGCCCGCCGCGGACTGGAGCTACGACTACAAATATCTGGCGGCGCAGGCTGACGCCGTAATCCTGATGAATTACGACCTCCATTATCCGACCTCGGACGCCGGACCCATCGCGCCGCAGGACTGGTTCGAACGCAACATAGACAACATCGTGAAAATTGTGCCGGCAGACAAAATCATCATGGGTATCGCGAACTACGGCTACGACTGGCCGGCAAAAACAAAACAAGTTCCGCACCCCATCGCGCAAGCACTTACTTTTCAGCAGGGAATTATCACTGCGGTCGAGTCGGAATCGGATGTGACCTTCGATCCCGACTCGCTGAACCCGCACTATTCCTACGCGGACGAGCAGAATCAGATTCACAGCGTCTGGATGCTCGATGGCATCACCGCGTACAACGAGCTGCGCGCCGCCGAGCGCGCCGGCGTGCGCGGCACCGCGCTGTGGCGCCTGGGCATGGAAGATCCTTCGATCTGGTCCATCTGGGACGCCACACATTCCACCGACGCGATTCGCGCAAAACTCGAGGAAGTTCCACCGGGCTACGATTTGATTCTGGAGGGCGCGGGAGACATCTGGCGCATCACCGCGACGCCGCAGAGTGGCCGGCGCACTTTCGATTACGATGCCTCGAGCGATGTGTTCGACGACGAATCCTATCAGAGTTATCCGCTTTCCTGGCGCATCGAGCAGATGGGTGCCGCGCCGCACAAAGTGGCGCTGACTTTCGACGACGGTCCCGACGAGACGTGGACGCCGAAAATCCTCGATATCCTCGAACAGAAACATGCTCCAGCAGCATTTTTCGCGATCGGCGAATCCGCCAATCAGCATCCGCAGCTGGTAAAGCGTGCGTACCAACAAGGCGACGAAATAGGCAATCACACTTTCACGCATCCAGATTTCGAAACCATCTCGAAATCGCAGTTGCAGATCGAGCTGAATCTGACGGAACTGCTCATCGAGAGCAACCTCGGCGTGAAGACGCTGCTGTTCCGCCCACCGTACGGAATTGACCACCAGCCAGAAACCGCCAGTGAAATTCAGATGCTGCCGATTCCGCAGGCCATGGGTTACATCATCGTGGGCGCGCAGATTGACCCGCACGATTGGGGCGAGCCAAATGGCGGCGCTCCGCCCACTACAGACTTGATCGTCCAGCGTGTGCTGCACGACGCGACTCTCGGCCGCGGCAATATCATTCTGATGCACGATGGCGGCGGCAATCGCTCCAACACCGTCGCGGCGCTGCCGCAGATCATTGACGGACTTCGCGCCAAAGGCTACGACTTCGTTTCCGTTTCCGATTTGCTCGGCCAATCGCGCGCACAGGTCATGCCTCCTCTCTCGCACCAGGAATGGCTGCTGGTGCGCGCCGATGCTTTTATTTTTGAGGTGTTCCGCTGGTTCCGCACGGGCATCGCGTTCATCTTCATCGCCGGGATTCTGCTGGTCAGCAGCCGCGCGCTGATCATTGGCTTACTGGCGCTCATCGAAAAATTGCGCCCCGCGCCGGCCGATCATCCTGAGTACAAACCGAACGTCACCGTCTTGATTCCCGCGTACAACGAAGAAGCCGCCATCGTCAATACGGCGCAATCGGCGCTGGCTTGCGATTATCCCAAGCTGGAAATTCTTGTGGTGAACGACGGGTCCACGGATCGCACCGCCGAGCTGGTGAATGCGAATTTCTCGCGCGAACCTCGCGTGCGCCTGATTAGCCAGCCGAATCGCGGCAAACCCGCCGCGCTGAATCACGGGCTCGCGGAGGCCAGCGGCGAGATTATTGTTTCGATTGACGGCGATACCATCGTGGATCCCGAAGCGATTCCGCGCCTGGTGCGCCATTTCGCGGATCCGAAAGTGGGCGCCGTGGCCGGCAACGTGAAAGTGATGAATCGCAATCGCTGGCTCACGCGCTGGCAGGCGCTGGAATACATCACCAGCCAGAACCTGGAAAAGCGCGCCTTCGATCTGCTGAATTGCATTCCGGTGGTGCCGGGCGCTGTGGGCGCGTGGCGCACGGAACTGCTGCGCGCGAATCATGGGTTTTCCGGCGACACGGTGGCCGAAGATACCGACCTCACGCTCACCATCCGTCGCAATGGCTGGAAAATTCTCTACGATGAAGATGCCATCGGCCGCACGGAAGTCCCCGAGACTGTGGAGGCGCTGATTCGCCAGCGTTTTCGCTGGACGTTTGGCACCATGCAGGCCGTCTGGAAGCATCGCGACGCAGTCGGCAAGCCGCGCTACGGCACGCTGGGCTGGATCGCCATCCCCAATATTGTGATGTTCCAAATTATTTTGCCGCTGGTCTCTCCGCTGATTGATCTGCTCTTTCTGCTTTCGATCGCGTTGTGGGGCCTGGCGCAATTGCGCATCGCGCAACTGCCGCAATTGTGGACGCTGCAGGACGTGGAGCGCTCCCTGATTTTCTTTGCGCTCTTCATGCTGATTGACTTGTTCACTTGCGTCGTGGCGTTTGCGCTGGAAAGGCACGAGGATTGGACTTTGCTTGCGCCGCTGATTCTGCAGCGTTTCTATTACCGGCAAATGATGTACGTGGTTTTGTTCCGCGCGCTGAAGGAAGCGGTGCAGGGAAGGCCCGTGGGATGGCGCGGCGTGGAGCAGCATCCGCCTGTGCCAGTCCCGGCGGCATCCAGCGTGAAACGCGAAGCATGAAGCAAGATGTAACCCGTCGGTTTCTGATTAATCCACCTCTACAGCGCTAGAACGAATCCCCTACGGCGAATACCTGATGGAAACACCTGAAAGCGCGGCGTAGGGTTTCTCTTGAGCGCCGGTGTCGGTATTGACCAGGGTGCTCGATACCCGCGAACGAGATTGTGATCTGAACGAAATCACTCAATCCATCAGGAGGAAGCAGCGCCCATGCAAAATCGTGCAAAGATTTGGAACACCGCAAAAGTAGCGATGGCGACGGCCGCCGTAGCCGGATTCCTGGCGTTTTCGTCCACGCCGGTCCGCGCCGACGACTGCCAGAGCAGAACCGAGAAAATTGACCATAACTTGCACGACGCCATTGCGCATCACGGCCCGGACAGCAAGGAAGCCGCTCACTGGCGCAGCGAACTCGCGGCGCAACGCGACCGCTGCTGGAAGGCCGACCACAGGTGGTGGGATGAAGACGGGCATCGCTGGCACACCGAGCGCGATTGGGACGAGCACGACCACGAGCACTAGACTGCGCGCGTGATTGAGCGCCCTCGGGCTGCGCCGCTCGCCGCGGCGAATGGCGCAGCTCCTTTTGGAATAATCGTTTCGCTCGCGGCGCGTACACCACGGGCCAATCGCGGTACGCGTCTGCACCGTAACCACTTCACACACGGCGGATTCGCGTCCCCAGCCACATTAGTTTTGCGGAAACCGCCCAGGTTCTGCTAGCATCCAAGTTGTTGATGGGCTGCATCCCGATTTCCGGGAGCGGCACCGGAGGAACAAATGAGTGTTGCACCGCGCGCGGGCAACGGTAAAGTCACCGTGCCTGACATACTTTCCCGCAAGGCACATTCCCTCGCAGGCCATTTCGAAACCAAGCAAAAAATTACCTGCCTGACGACGTATGACTACTCCACCGCGCTGCTGCTCGATCAAGCCGGCGTGGATATCCTGCTGGTCGGCGATTCGGTCGGTATGGTGGTGCTCGGGTACGAGAACACGCTGCCGGTGACGCTCGACGAAATGGTGCATCACACGCGCGCAGTGCGGCGTGGCACGCGGCGCGCGCTGCTGGTTGCCGATATGCCGTACGGAAGTTTTCACGTTTCGCTGGATGAATCCGTGCGCAACGCCGTGCGCCTGGTGAAAGAAGGCGGCGCCGAAGCGGTGAAGGTAGAAGGCGGCGAGCGCCGCATTGAATTGATTGCCCGGCTGGTCGAATCCGAAATTCCGGTGATGGGCCACGTGGGACTCACACCGCAATCCATTCACGCGCTCGGAGGATTTCACGTGCAAGGCAAGACGGCTGACGCGGTGCGGCAGCTCGAACGTGATGCGCGCGCCGTGGAAGCCGCCGGAGCATTCGCGGTTGTGCTGGAATCCGTACCGCGCGACACGGCCGCTCGCATCACCGAAAAGCTGCACATTCCCACCATCGGTATTGGCGCTGGCCCTGAGTGCGACGGCCAGGTGCTGGTGTTCCACGATCTGGTGGGCCTCACGCCGGGCCACAAGCCGAAATTCGCGCGGCAATATGTGGACCTCGGCGCGGAAATTTCCCGCGCGGTCACCAGTTATTGCGAAGATGTCCGCCGCGGAGATTTTCCGTCGGATGCCGAATCGTTTCATTCGCCCGCGCAATTGCGCGAGCAGCTGCCGACGCGCCAGCGAACCTGACGCGTGCCGTGCGCCGCTTCGACGTACGAGTTTGCGCGATGACGGCCTAGCTTGTCATTCCGAGGGTGCAGTTGGCCCGAGAAATCTGCTTTTTCCCTGGCGCAAAGTCGAAAAGCGGATCCCTCGCTGCGCTCGGGATGACAAACGAATGGGTCTTTGCGCAATCTATAAATCAAAGGAATAGGGATAGCTCAATGAACGCGGAAGATTTTCGCCTGCTGTACGATTACAACTCCTGGGCGAATCATCGCACGCTCGACACCTGCTCGCAGCTGAGCACGGAGCAATTTACGCGCGACATGGGCTCGAGCTATCGTTCCCTGCGCGACACGCTGGTGCACATTATGCTGGTGGAGTGGCTGTGGCTGGAACGCTGGCACGGCCGTTCGCCGAATTCCTATGCTCCCACTTCGGAATTTCCAAATGTGGAGTCCGTGCGCGCACGCTGGGCGGAAATTGATAGCGACTTGCTGGATTACATCGCATCACTGTCTCCGGAGGAAGTGCAGCGCGTGGTGCAGCACACAACTACGGCCGGCGTGCCGCAAGCAGCGCCGCTCTGGCATATGTTGCAGCACCTCGCGAACCATGGCACCTACCACCGCGGCCAGATAACCACTATGCTGCGTCAATTGGGCGCGAAAGCCACCGGCACGGATCTGATTACGTTCTATCGCGAACGCGCCGCGCAGGTGGCCGCCAAAGCATGACACGCTCGCGCTCTTGCTGCTGCGTGCGCAAATCTCGTTTGCGTTTCGCTTGAGCGCTCGCGCCTGCCCACTCCCATGGAAACCATCCACACCATCGAATGGATGAAGCAAATTGCGCACGAAGCCCGCGCGCACGAACGCATTCTCGGCCTCGTGCCCACCATGGGCGCGCTGCACGAAGGCCATTTTTCGCTGATACGCGCGGCACAGCGCGAATGTGCGCCGCTGGCTGTATCGCTATTCGTGAATCCCAAGCAATTCGGCCCGGCGGAAGATTTCAGCAAATATCCGCGCACGTTGGAGCAGGACCGCGCCGCGCTGGAAACACTGGGCGTGGATTTTCTCTTCGCGCCCTCACCGCAGGATATGTATCCATCGGGTTTTCGCACCTCTGTCGTGGTGGAGGGCCTGAGCGATCGCCTCGAAGGCCGCTCGCGCCCAGGACATTTTCGCGGCGTCACCACCGTGGTGCTGAAACTTTTCGAAATCGTGCAGCCGCGCTTTGCATATTTTGGCCGCAAAGACGCACAGCAGGTTCGCCTGATCCGCCAAATGTCGGCGGACTTGAATCTCGATACCAGAGTGGTCGTTTGTCCGATCGTGCGCGAAGCGGATGGCCTGGCGCTTTCTTCGCGGAATGTATATCTGATGGGCGAGGATCGCCGCGCCGCCGCCGCGCTCTCACGCTCGCTCGCAGCGGTGCGCGACGAAATCGCGAAAGGCGAGCGCGACACCGGCCGCTTGCTGGCCGCGCTGCGCCGCGTGCTGACGCTGGAACCGCGCATCGCACTCGACTATGCCGAGCTTGTGGACAATGAAACCCTCGAGCCGGTCCCGACTCTGCGCGGCACGTGCTACGTCCTGCTCGCCGCCAAAGTGGGAGACACGCGTCTGATTGACAACGCGCTGATCGAACCCGACGGCGAATCTTTCCGCGTCATGGTCTAACGAGTCCCCACGGGCCACACCAATGCCGCTTTTGCGGCCGTCATTGTCCCCCGGCCCGTTTGAACGCCGGATCGGTCGCAAGGCCCGCAAGCTCTGTCTTGACCGATTGGGGAATATCCGGAGAAGCGCGCATGTAGTCTATGTAATCCGCCACAAGGGGATCGTTTCTTTGAAAGGACGATAGCGACCAGCCAGCCGCCGTGTAGACAACGCCGCGTACGATCGACGGTGTTAGTTCCGAGGGACGTTCACCACTCTTGCGCAGTTTGTCGAAGTCGTCGTAGTCGGCCCTCCAACCCAGCGCGCTGGCGATAGTCTGCAGAGGCCTGAACTGGCCGGTGGATCCGAACACCGCCCACATCATATCGAGATGCGTAAAGAGCGCCTGCGTCGGAGTCAAATCGAAAGGATCTTGCAACGGCTGAAGGTGGCGGAATTTCTCCCGTTCCTCCAGGTCCAGAGCGCCAAGCACGCTGCCGATGTCGTATCCCGCCGAACGCAGGACGAGGAGCCCAAGCGCTCGCAGCAGTGGAGGTTGCATGGCGATGCGTGCTTAGAAGTCCCGCGCCGCAATCGGATCCGCGGTCAGCGCGGCGTTCAAGAAAGCGGCCGTTATCTCCGTGCGCCCTTCTTGCGAGTGTACCGTTTCCTGCGCAATCAGGAATTGCAAGACCGGAAGCAATCGCGCGGGGTTCGGTTGCCGGTAATACGTTTGCAAGAAAGTGCCCACTTCCTCGTCGTCCTTGAACAATTTTTTGCTGCCCGTTTCGAAGCTCTCGATCTGAATCGTGGAGGAATTCAGAACCTGGTAGCCGGTCGGGGACTCGACTTCGTCGGACACGGTCGCGGTTCCGTCGGTCGCGTCAACGGGGGCGCACCAATGGTCCGCCGACGCGCCGAGACTGACCATGGTTTTGAACGAGTCCGGCAGTTTGAGGCCTGCGGCATCCAAGGCGCCCGCGACAAAGTCTCCGCCTTCCGGCTTGAGCTGTTTGAACTCGGACGGAGACGCTAGAGGATGGACGTCGCTGTGACCGGCGAACTGCACTTTGAAAGACAACTTGTTATCTTTCAGGTAGTCGTCATGGTTGTCGCCTGTGGAAAAGATGGCAACGCGAATGCACTGCCCAGGATTGAGAAGGGAAATATTTCCTGGGGCATTCACCAGCTTCAAGGTGTGCGGCCACTGCGTCTGGACGACGGATTCGGCCAGAATTTCGATCTGCGGTTCAATTTTCGCAGGTGATGGTTTATGCGGAGGATAAGTTGCGTTTTGCGCACGAATCGGCAAGGCCGCGCAGATAAACGCCAGCAGCGCCCCAATGGCAATTCTCCGCATCAAGCTAACCGTCCTCTCCAGAGAACTATTCTCCGCCCAGCGCTTTCAGAACTTCCGCGGCGTGGCCTTTGGGCGTCACTTTGTCCCAGATGGCGCGGATTTTTCCGTCGGGGCCGATCCAGTACGTCATGCGCACGATTCCCAGGAACGATTTACCCAGGAAACTTTTCATGCGCCGCGCGCTGTACGGCTCGATTACTTCGAATTTCGTGTCGGCGAGCAACGGGAAAGTCAGCTTGTGCTTTAGTTTGAATTTTTTCTGCGCTTCCACGGAATCACCGCTGCAGCCGACGATGGCGGTGTTCAGTTTATCGAATTGCTTGAGGGCGTCGCGAAACTCGGACGCTTCGTTGATTCAGCCTGGAGTATTCGCTTTCGGATAAAAGTACAGGATCAGGTTTTTGCCGCGATAATCCTGCAGCGAAACTGTAGCGCCGCTGTCGTCGGTCACCGCGAAGTCCGGAGCTTTGTCGCCTACCTTGAGCATCTATGTTCTCCGGGCGGCGTGCGTGACGGGATTCCGCCGGTGCGCACCGCGGAATTCGTCTACGAATCACGTGACGGCGCGGCCGCCGATGACGCAGCGTCGCCGGCGGGCTGCCCGCCTTGCAGCGCTGTCAGCACATCCGCAGCGTGGCCTCTAGGAACCACGCCATTCCAAATCTTCACGATCTTGCCGTCCGGGCCGATCCAGAAAGTGGTGCGAACGATTCCCATGAACGTCTTGCCGAGGAAACTTTTCATGCGTCGCGCGCCGTACGCTTCAATCACTTCGAATTCCGTGTCCGCCAGCAGCGGGAAATTCAGGTTAAGCTTCTTGCTGAATTTCGATTGCGCCTCCACGTCGTCCGCGCTCACTCCGGCGACCTCCGCATTTTGCGCCTGAAAATCCGCGAACATGTTGCGGAAGCCGTTCGCTTCGTGGATGCAGCCCGGTGTATTCGCCTTCGGATAAAAATACAGAATCAGATGCTTGCCGCGGTAGTCGGCGAGCGCTACTTTTCGTCCGTCGTCCGCCAGCACTTCAAAATGCGGTGCCTGATCGCCTTCCTTCAGCACGATGTTTCTCCTTCCGCCCTCAACGCTTTGCACCAGTCTGCTGTTTTGCCGCGCTACTTTGCGACGCTACTTCGCCACGCTGCTACGCTTCCGCCAGCACGCGCTTCAGGATGTCGTTGACGATCTGCGGGTTAGCCTGCCCGCGCGTTTCCTTCATCACCTGGCCCACGAAGAACTTGAACACCCCTTCGCTTCCCGCGCGATACTTCGCTAGGTTGTCCGGGCTTTTCGCAATCACGGCGCGCGCAATCTTTTCAATCGCGCCCGAATCGGAAATTTGTGCCATGCCTTCAGCCGCGATAATTTCCGCGGCTTTTTTCCCGGTGTCGAACATGGTGGCGAACACTTTCTTGCCGCTGGCCGCCGTGATTTCGCCGCGCTCCACGATCGCCAGCAATTCCGCCAGTGCCGCCGGCGCTACCGGACAATCCTCGATTTCCTTGCCGGCATCTTTCAATCGCCGCAGCAATTCCACCGAAATCCAGCTCGCAGCGGCTCGCGCTGGAGCACCAGCGCGCACGACAGCTTCAAAATAATCGGCCAGCGCACGCGTGGCCGTCAGCACGCCGGCATCGTACTCGGCGATTCCGTATTCGCTGACGAATCGCGCGAGCTTTGCAGCCGGCAATTCCGGCATTTCGCTGCGCACCTGCGCCACCAGCGACGCCGAAGCCGTCAGCGGCAGCAAATCCGGATCCGGAAAATAGCGATAGTCGTGCGCGAATTCCTTCGAGCGCATCGCTTCCGTGCGTCCCGCCGCCACGTTCCACAGCCGTGTTTCCTGCATCACCGTGCCGCCCGCCTCAATCGCACCGATTTGCCGCTCGATTTCGTATTCCAGCGCGTGCGCCAGATAACGGAACGAATTCAGGTTCTTGGCTTCCACCTTAGTTCCGAATTTTGGCGCGCCGCGCAAACGAACGCTCACGTTGGCGTCGCAGCGCAACGAGCCTTCTTCCATGTTGCAATCGCTCACTTCCGTGTACTCCAGTACTTGTTTCAAGGTCGTCAAATATGAATACGCTTCAGCAGGCGTGCGAATATCAGGCTCGGAAACAATTTCTATCAGCGGAGTGCCGCAGCGGTTGTAGTCAATGTAGCTCCAGCGGTCGGAATCCGCGAAGCCTTCGTGCAGATTCTTGGCCGCGTCTTCTTCCATGTGCACGCGCGTGATGCCGATGCGCTTGGCCGCGCCCTCTGCCTCAATCGCGAGCGAACCTGCCAGAGCCAGCGGCAGCTCGTATTGTGAAATTTGGTAGCCCTTCGGCAGGTCAGGATAGAAATAATTTTTGCGCGCGAAGACGGAGCGCTCCTGAATCTTACATTCCAGCGCCAGCGCCGCGCGGATCGCCAGCTCCCGCGCGCGGCGATTCAGCACCGGCAAAGCTCCGGGCAAACCCAGACACACTGGACACGTATTGGAGTTCGGCGGGTCGCCATAGCGCGTGGAGCAGCCGCAGAACGCTTTCGTCTGGGTCTTCAGCTGCGCGTGCACTTCCAGCCCGATCACAGCTTCGTACTTGGCCATAATCTCGGGCGTCACGCGATTTGCTTCCTGAGTGTCTCGGGTCATGTTAGACGGCGCGGCGCACGGTGCAGTCCTCGGCGCGCCGCGAACTCAGAATTATAGCATCCGTCACAATCGTTGGGGTCTGTCCGCGAGAAAACCAGCTTTCAGGCCGGCCGGACAGCCGTTCAGGACGCGACCCGCCGCGCGAAAAAAACGCGACGGGCCTGGCAAGTCGAATTCTCGCGGTTCGCTATTTATTCCGCGTGCCGGCTGCCCGAGGGCAGGTCCACCTTGATTCCTGCCATGAAATTCAAGCGCAAAGCCGGAAAGCCAAAGGCCTCCTCATATCTCTGGTTCAGGAAGTTATTGAGCCGCCCGTAGATTTCGATGCCCTTGGGCAGCTGGTAGGCGAAGCCTGCGTTCATCAGTTCGTATCCGTGATTTCGGAAAAGGCACTGAAAAGGCAGCATGGTTATGGGGTTTATCAACTCGCAAGCAAAAGTCCCATCGTTCGGCTCGACGTCCAGCACGGCGCCGCGAATGGTTCCGTTCATGTTGAGCATCAACCGCTTCTTCGTCCAAGTCGCGTTGAATCCGGCGGCGTTGCGCGGGCGGCGAAGCAGTGGTTCCCCGACCGAGAAGGGATCGACGGGTTCCGGAAAGCCGTCCAGCGCCAGAATCGCGGTGTTCATCCAGGTGTAGGTACCGGAAAATTCGAACGAGCGAAAGGGATGGATGCGAACGCTCGTTTCCACACCCCAAGCTCGGGACTTCCCGATGTTCTCCGAATCAAAGTTGGAGGGAAGGTCGCCGGTGGACACAATCTGATCTTTGAATTTGTTATAGAAGTAAGTGACGTCCAGAATCGCGCGGTCGTGCGCCATGCGTTGCTCGATGCCCGCATCGTAGCTAATGCTTTCCTCAGGTTTCAGCGCCGGATTATTCGTAAAGGCGAGTTCGAATCCGTTCGGCGCGCGGAAGCCCGTTCCAAAACTGGCGTGCAGGCGCGTAGCTCCGAAAAATCCGTCGTCATCTGCCTGCCGCGCCATATACGCGGCGGAAATCCGCGGTGTGACTTTGGCCAGGGTATTGGCGGGAATCCCAGGCTGGCCTGCGTCCAGGTTGAACGGAACGGAATCGGTTTGCAGGTCATCCACGCGCACTCCCAGATTGATGAACCAGCGATCGGCGGGAGTCCAGCGGTTTTCCGCGAAGAACGCATAGCTATTGCGTCCCAGCAGAAACGGCAAATCGGTGGTCCCTTCAACAAAAAGATTCTTGAACTGGTCCCGGTCGTATTCGAATCCCGCTACCAGCGTGTCCTTGGAAGAAACAGCGATCTCGCTCCTGGTATGGGCCACCACGCGCAGATTGTTGGTGAACGAGTTTCCTTCCGTAGGCGAAAAGAAGGTGACGCGGTCCGTAGAAACGCTTACCGTGGTGACTTGCTGAAAGCGCGAAGAGATCTGTTCGACTTCCTGCGCCTGGTAGCCGAAAAGATTTTGGTTCTGGTGAGTGGCCGGGTCGCGCCCTGGAAATAATCCGTCCGGGTCCGAGCCCCACGGGCCGGGCAGCCCCACCACGCCGTTGTAGCCCAAGAAATTCACGTTGAATTTTCGGCGCGGCGAACGCGAGTAACCCAGGCTCACCGTGGAGCTCTGATCGCGGTAACCGTCGTTCTGAATTTGTCCCCTGGTTTGCAAACGCGACAGGCTGTACGCCCAGCTGAATCCTTTGTTCAGTCCCGCTCCGGTGGTGCCCAATCGCCACGTGTACAGACTTCCGCCCTCTCCGACGAATGAAAAATGCGGCGGCCCATCTCCATGAACCGTCTCGATGTTAATCACCCCAGCCACCGCATTTGATCCGTAAAGGGCGCTCTCTGGGCCGCGAATCACTTCGATTTGCTCGACTCCCTCAGCGGGCAGCGGCGACAGATCGAACCCGCCGCCGAAATCGTTCAGTTCAATTCCGTCAATCATCACCAGGTTGTAGTCCGAATCCCCGCCGCGAATGAAGGCGCTGGTAACCGTGCCGCGGCCTCCGGACTGATTGATTTCGACACCCGGCAAGCCTCGCAGCACGTCCAAAGCAACCTGCGCGCCGCGATCGTCAATCTCGTCCGCGGAGACAACGCTTACCGAGGACGCAATTTGCGAAGTTAGCGCACCGCCCGGCGCGGCAGAGACGACCACCGTGTCGCGCAAGGCGCTCAACTGCAAGTGGAGATCGCTGACGCGTTTTTCACCGGTCGCCAAGTCAATATCCATCGGCAATTGATCGAGGCCCGAAATGGTGGCCACGATTTGGTATTTTCCCCCGCGCAAACGCGTGAAGCTGTATTGGCCCTGCGCATTTGTTTCTCGCGTTTCCAGTTCGGCCATCGCGTAGAGCAGGGTTACGCGAGCCCCGGGCACTACTTGCCCGGCGGGATCGAAAACCGTGCCGGAAATCGCTGCGTCCTGTTGGTCATGCGTGGAACCGGTCGCAGTCGCGGAACCGCCGGGGGAGGTAGTCGGAGTTTGTGCGTGGGCGCTGCAGGCCAAAAGCAAAAATAAGGAAGCGAAATACAATACGGCGGAGCTTAGTCTCATTTTTCCCCCTCTCCCTCTCGCGCGGGAGTTGAAGGTTGTCCAAACGACGCACGCGCCTCCTCAGGCGCTTGCGTATCCGGATTGAGACTCCGCCGGTCTCCTGGCTTGGCGGCTTGCCGTGATTTCATCGCACTACATTAATGAGAATGAAATCCCGGCAGCAGCGCGGCCTTCCCATCTTCCACTCGGAATCGCGGGTTCGATGCGATTCGTCGCTTCAGACAGTGGTGCACGCTGAAAATTTCCGCCTTACAGTCGCGCGGCGGCGACGGTTTTTCACCGTCTTCCCGTGCGCGGAGTCTCTGGTGATTGTGGACGGCGCCGTGAAAATTCCACGTGCGCCGCTTTCTACTAGGAATTCGCTAGTGGCTGCCGCGCAAAATCACGCGCGGGCGGCCGTTCGAGCGCATCTCCACTTCCAGCGGCGCTTCGAACACTTCTTCCAGCACATCCTGCTGATACACCACCGCTGGTTCGCCGATGCGCAGGCATTTGCCTTTGTGCAGCAAGGCGATGCGGTCGGAAAATTCCGCGGCCAAATTTAATTCGTGTGTCACCACTACCACGGTGTAGCGATTTTCGTCGGCCAGCCTGCGCAGCCGCCGCAGCAATTCCACTTTGCCGCCGATATCCAGATGTTGCGTGGGCTCATCGAGCAGTAGCAGGGAAGGCTGCTGCGCCAGCGCCCGCGCCAGAATCACACGCTGCTTTTCGCCACCGGAAAGCTCGCCCATCCAGCGGTCGCGCAAAGCGTCCGCGCCCACCTGCGCCAGCGCGTTGCCCGCCATCAGGCAATCTTCGTCGGATTCGAAGCGCAATCTTTTGCCGTAAGGATAGCGCCCTTGCAGCACGTATTCCCACACGCGCAGCGGGAAAAGCAGCTCGCTTTCCTGCGCCACCAACGCGATCTGCTGCGCGCGCGTGCGCAATTCCAGCTCGCTCACTTCCGTGCCGTCCACCTCCACGCGCCCGGACAACGGCTTGATCAATCCCGCCAGTAATTTCAGTAGCGTGGATTTTCCGCTGGCGTTCGGCCCCAGAATCGCCACCAGTTCGCGTTGCTGCGCTTCGAAGCTCACTGGCCCCAGCGTGAATTTCGGCGCCGAGCGATCCGTCGCAGAATAAGCGTAACTGGCCTGCTCGACTTTCAGGCGCACATGCTTCGGCGGCGCGAACGGGATCGGCTGTTGCGCCATCGCGGCTCCGTTTTCCGCACCGGCGTTCATCGAATTCTCCTGCGCATCAGGTAAATAAATACGGGCGCGCCCGCCAGCGCCGTCATCGCGCCCACTGGCAATTCCGTTGGCGCCACAATCGTGCGCCCCAGCGTGTCCGCCAGCACGATCACGATCGCGCCGCCGATTGCAGACGTCGGAATCAACAGCCGGTAATCCGTGCCGAAGAGCATGCGCATCACGTGCGGCACCAGCAAGCCCACGTACCCGATCGTGCCGCTCACCGAAACCGCCAGGCCAGTGAGTAACGAAGCGGCCACATACACCACCAGTTTCACGCGCGTCACGTTCACGCCCAGGTGTCCCGCTTCCTGTTCCCCGGTGAGAATCAGATTCAGGTCGGAGGAAGTGGTGTACATCGCTCCCGCCGCCACGATGAAAACAAAATACAGAAAACCAAACCAGCCCAGCACATTTTGCGTCGGCGGAGGCGCCGTCAAATCGCCCATCAGCCAGAACGTCATGCTGCGTAGTCCCGGACCGTTCACCAAAGTCAGCAGAAAAATAATGATCGCCGAAAGGAACGACGCCGCTATGATTCCCGCCAGCAGCAGCGTCGCGCTATCCAGTTGCCCGCCGCGCCGGCCCAGAAAATAAACTGCTGCGATGGTCGCTGCCGCTCCGATAAACGCAGCCAATTGAATCGCGCCCACGGTGTGCGGCGCTATAATCAGGCTGAGCATCGCGCCTAGCGCCGCGCCGCTGGAAACTCCCAGCACGTAGGGATCGGCGAGCGGATTGCGCAGCAGCGCCTGAAATCCGGCGCCGGAAGTGGAGAGCGCCGCGCCCACCAGGATTCCCAATGCGATCCGCGGCAGCCGCAATCCGAATATCACCTGACTGAATTCCGAACTGTCGCCGTTTCCGACCGCGCCGTTGTACAGCGTGACAACGATGTCCCGCATACTGATGGGATAAGCGCCCACGCGCAGAGAAATCACCACCACCACAAAAAGAATCGCCGCCAGCATCCCGCAAATCGCAAGGATTCGTCGCGGTGTCAGCGGGCGCATATGGAGGCCTCCATGCGCAAACGTGCCGACGCGAATTGTGCAAACGCGGGCGCATTTGCAGTTGTACGGGCGGGTCCCGCAGGCGCGGGACCCGCCCCTACGATCCGCTGAGGGAAATTCGGCGCGAACTCCGCTGCGGAAGTGCTAAAAGCCTCCGGATGCAATTCGTGCGCCAGCGATTCGATCGCATCCACCAATCCGGGCGCAGGCCGCGTGAATTCGTCGCTGGCCATCACCACGTGCCCCAACTTTACGGCGCGCAACTCACTCCACGTGGGGCGGTCGCGTAAATTGTTCACGCGCTCGTGCGTCTCCGCAGTCAAATGGTCAGACGTCAGCACGATGTACTCCGGCTGCAAGCGCACCACTTCTTCCATGCTCACCTGCGGCCAATTTTGACTGGCCACGATGATGGATTCCGCGCCCGCCCAGCGCAGCGCATCGGCGATAAAAGTATTTTGCCCGATCGAAATCAGCGGATCTTCCCACACCACGAATAACACGTGCGTCATGGGCCGGTCTTGCAACGCCGCGTGCAACGTGTCGAGTCGCTGCTGCAATTCCGCCACCAGCTTCGCGCCCTGCTCGCTTTCGCCCAGCAAATCCGCCATCGTTGCAGTCGCGCTCAGCATTCCGGCCATCGTGTGCGGATTGCTCGTATAGACCGGCACGCCGATTTTCAGCAGCGCATCCGCTGTTTGAGCTCGGTTGATAGACGTGGTTGCGAGCACCAGATCAGGATGCAACGCGACGATTGCTTCCAGGCTGGGATCCTGCGGCGCGCCGACGTGCGGTTTTTCCTTCGCCGCCGGCGGAATATCGCAATACGTCGTGTCGCCCGCGAGTTTCGCATCCAGGCCCAGCGCGTAAATCATTTCCGTTAGATTCGGCGCCAGACTCACCACACGCTGCACATTCAGCGGAATCGCCATGTGCCGGCCGGTTTCATCCGTCACCAATTTCGTCGCGCGTTTGTTCGCTGCGGTTTGCGCCGCGGAATCCGGGGACGTCGGCGCGGGCGCGGTGGCGCTCTGTTGCAAATGCGTTTCGGCGGCGCGAGCGTCACGCAAGCTGCACGCGAACACACCACAAGCCAACGTGAGCGCCATCAAAAAAAACCGTCGTCTCGCTTCGCTTGGTGCCAAAGTATTCCCTCGCGCAATAAAAAAAGCCTCGCGAACAGAGCGAGGCGTCTTGCCACACTCTCTCGCGCGGAGAGTGTCAGCTTCGACCAGTTCGGGTAGGTTCCCTGACTTTCGGTTCACCCTTCGAAAACGCCGCAGCGAATTCGAAGAGCCTGCGACCGGGCGCGCTGCAAGATGAAGCGCGCACCCAGCGACGGCCGATTACAGTGGCGGGACCGTGGCCGATTTTCACGGCCTTTCCTAAGAATTGAAATCCATCCACAGCGATTTCAATTTTTACCTGCGAGCGCAACCATCGCGCCAGCAAGGCTACCCCGAGCCAGCTAAGTTGTCCTCGGCGAGTGTATGCGCCAGCGCTTTTGCTGTCAATGAAATGGGAAACGTACAGCGAAAATTCACGATGCGGCCGCCTGCAGCGCGCGTTCGATCGCCCATTGCAGCGCGGGCAAGTCCCTTTCAATCCCAGGCGCCTTTCGTCCGTCTTGCACCTTCGCCCATACGCGCCTGTCACGCGCGAATAGGGTGAGTTCCAGCGTGCCCTTCTGTTTTTCCCGTTTGTCGTGCCAATGAATGCATCCGGGATACGCCGCGAGCGAGCCTTTCATTGCCAGAATCAGCTCGTGCTGCGCGCAAATTGTTTCAATCGATTTAATGGCTTGCGTCAGATCGGCGTTATGCGGGACGGCAAATTCGATTTCTCGCATGGCAACTTCTCTCACTACAAAAGTGGCGGCGCAGATACTCGGCGGGACTTGCTGCTGCGCAACCGCACGCTGCAAAGACGCTGCGGCGGAAAACGGTTGGTGCGCTGCTACCGGTTCTTCCACTTCGGAGCGCGTTTTTCCACCAGCGCGCGCAAACCTTCCTGCGAATCTTCCAGGTCGGCCAGCTCGTTCAGGAAAACTTTCATGGAATTGCGCACACCCTCGCGCAGCGGCAAACCCAAGCTGCCCAGAATTGCTTTCTTCGCCATGGTCAGCACCGGGCCGGACTGCGCCGTCACGCGCCCAATAATCTCGTTCACCTTTTCCACCAGCTTGTCTTCCGGCACCAGAAAATTTACCAGGCCTACTTCGCGCGCGCGTTCCGCGGTCATGGCTTCGCCAGTGAGCACGAGCTCCATCGCCATCTTCGGGCCCAGAATATAGGGCAGCACGGCCGCGGCCAGCGGAGGAAACGCACCCAATTTAATTTCCGGCTGCGCAAAACGCGCGTTGGGCGTCGCGATTACCAGGTCGCCCAGAGCCGCCAGCTCCGCGCCGCCGCCGTACGCAGGACCATTCACCACCACGATCACCGGTTTCGATGTGTCCATCATCGCCGCAAACGCGCTGTGAAATGCGTCCAGCAACTGAAACACGCGCCGTTGCGTGTATTCGCCCAACTCGATTCCGCCGGAAAAAGTTTTGCCCGCCGAATCCAGCAGCACCAGTTTCACTTGCCGCTTCTCACTGACGGAATTGATGCCCGCGGCGATTTCCATCAGCATCCGCTCGTTCAGCAGGTTCTGGTCGGGGCGATCGAGGCGCAGATGGGCTACTTCGCCTTCCACGCGGAATTTCACGAACTGAAAATCTTCGATCAGCGGCGCGCGCGTGGCCAGCGTGCCGAGCATTTCGGGCGTGCGCACGTCCACGCCCCGTCCCCCGCGCGCTTCTCTGGTCGTCTGCATCGTCTTGGCCCTCGGTCTTTCTGCAATTCTGCAAGCTGTGACTGGCGATACTCCGCTGCGGCTATTCTTCCGGCGGCACGATCCCGGCAGCCTTCATCCACACGCGCGCACGCTCCGCCAGCACGTGGCCATAGCCGCCTTCCAGCACAAATCTCACGAAGCTTGCGTAGAACAGGAATCCCATTTCTTTTGGTCTCGCTCGGTTGCAGAAATTCTGCCGCCACGCGGTCAAATCCCGATGCCCGCGAATCGCCGGGCAATTGCGCGGCACACAATCCGCTCTATGAGCCTAGACTATCTCGCTACCCGCCGCCACGCCGGACACGTTGGCCTGCGTACAATCCGCCACGGTCCCGTTGCATAGTTGCAACCTGTACGAACGGACAGGCTTCGCGGCGGTGCGGCTCGGTCCATTCGCCGGCGGGATCATGCCGCCAGTCAGGGGGCGCGTTTGTTCCCGGTGGCGGCCGCAATCTTGTGTTACGTTTTTTCGTTGCCCATATGCGCCAGCATGCCACGCTCGAAAACGAAATCCGCTGGCCGCGGCGTGTACTCACGTTCGCCGAGGCGGTGAAGTTCATAGACGCCACCGGCTATTGCATGCTTTTCCCCGTAAAAAATGCCCCGCTGCCGTCCCTGTACTACGCCGTTACGCGGCGCGGTCTGCACGGCAAATGGAAGTGGGATAAATATTCAAGTATGGTGTGGCGATGGAAAGACGATCTACCGCGCCGCCGCCGCGCCTTCTACGCGAAATATTTTCGCGGCCGCGGCACGTTCATTTCGCTGCCGCTCCTGCCGCATTTTCTGGCCATGCGTGAAGCCGCGGTCGCGCCCGGTGATTCCGCGCGGTTTTATTCAGCGGGGCGCATCCGTGATGATGCGCGCATTATCTGGGAAGCGCTCGAAGAGCACGGGCCACTCGCCACTCTGGAGCTGCGCAACGCGTGCAAGATGGACACCAAGGCAGGCAACATTCGCTTCAAGCGCGCGATTCTGGAATTGCAACGCATGCTGATCGTGGTTCATTTCGGCGCTGAGCAGGAAACCAACGCATGGGCCTCCGGCCGCTACGAACTGACGCGCCGCGCGTTTCCGCAGCAGACAGCGGCGGCGCGGCGCATTTCGCCGGAGGATGCACGTGACAAACTCGCCGCGAAATTCTGCGAATGGCGTCCGAATTCGGCGCCGATACAGCTCGCGCGGCTTTTCGGCTGGACGAAAGTTGAAGCCGTAGCCGCGTGCGCGCAGCTGCCGCGCATCGCTAAACAGGGCACCAAAATCAAAAGCCGGCAATGAAACTGATTCTTGCATCGTCGTCGCCACGCCGCGCGGAAGTCCTCCGCAATGCCGGATTCGTGTTTCAAGTGCGCCCCGCAGACGTGGACGAGACTCGCCAGCCGAAGGAAGCCGCCGAGGATTACGTTCGCCGCGTCGCGAAAGCAAAAGCCCACACCGTTGCCGAGCGAGCGCGTGCTGCCGGTGAACGCGCCATTGTGATTGCTGCGGACACGATCGTTCTGGCGGAGGGCCAAATTCTCGGCAAGCCCAAGGATGCCGACGACGCGCGACGGATGCTGCAGCTATTCAGCGGCAAAACTCATGAAGTTCTCACCGCTCTTTGCGTGATCAACATTGCGACGGGGAAAGAAGCTCTGCACGTTGAAAAGACGCGCGTGCAATTCCTGAAAATGTCCGAAGAGGAAATCGAAAGCTACATTCAGACCGGCGAGCCATTCGATAAAGCCGGCGCGTACGGCATTCAGGGCATCGCTGGAAGATTCGCGACACGCATCGAAGGCTGCTATTTCAACGTGCTGGGCCTGCCGCTTTCGCGCCTCTGGACCACGCTGAAAGAGCTGGGCTGGAAGGAAGACAGCGCAACATAGCTATCGCGGTGCAAAAGAAAACGGCGCCCCCGCCCCACAGTTGCGGGACGAAACCGCCGTCAGAAAACTTCTAGCGAGAACCTCTCGCCTTAAATTTCTCGCAAAGCAACGAAGCCGTCGCGCCGCTACTTCTTTTCTTCAGTTCCAGTTGACGGAGGCGGCGCCGTGGGCGCAGCAGCCGGAGGATTTGCCGGCGGGTTCGCGCTTGGCGAAGTCGGATGCGGTGAGTTCATGCCATCCTTGAAGTTGCGGATGCCCTCGCCCAATCCGCGCATCACTTCAGGAATCTTCTTGCCGCCAAACAGCAGCACGATCACCGCCAGAATAATAATCAAATGAAACGGGCTCAATGCTTCCATGAATCACCTGCCTTCCAGACTTCTCTGGATGCCAAATCGCAGCTCACGACGCCGCGGCTGCCACCGATGCGCCTTTCAGACCCCAATACCTCAAAGTATAACACGCTCGTCCCCGACCCGCCGCGTAACCTGTTCGCGATCCAGGTGCTCCAGAAGTGGAATGGCGTATTTACGCGTGATGCTCGTAAGTTCCTTGAATACAGTGATTGGCAGGCGCGCGCCGCGCTCCTTGCGGTATTTTGCGAGCATTTCACGTAGCTGCAGCAGCGCATTGCGGTGAAACACCAGGTCGCTGGAAATCTTCACCAGCACTTTTTCGCGCAGCAAAATCTGCAGAATTTTCTGCGCCCGCGGCGCGTCAACCGGCAGCTTCGCCAGCACGCTGGCAAAGTCCGGCACGGTCAGCCCGGCGCTTTCGAATTCGCGCTCGATCAATTCCTTCGCGCGGCTCTCTTCAGCGGATAGCGCGATCTCGCGCCCGGCTTGGCCCACCAGATCGCCAGCCACCACCAGCGTCCGTGCCGTCACCAGATCGTTCAGCGCCGCCTCGAATATTTCCACCCGCGCACGCCCCGCCCGCGCGCGCAATTCCTGCTTCGGAATTCCCGGCAGCAGGGAATTCGCGCGATGAAAAGTTTCGACCGCCTTGCGGATCGCCGCGGCACAGCTTGTGACGGCCTGCGCCGGCGCCACCACCATCGGCGCGCCGCCCAGAAGCCTGACGCGTTTCGCAGCCGCGAGTCTGTCTGCCGTTGCGCGCGCCTCCGCTTCGATCCATCCCGTGCGCGCGACGATTTCCGGCAGCGTCATGCCGCGAGGTGCCGCTTCCACCAGCGAGCCGAGAATTTCTTCCCACGTGCCGTGTTCCAGGACGCCGAGAAAAGGCGCTACCGCCGCATCTTTGCGTTTGTGCCGCGGCGCACGCGCGTCCAGCACCGTGCCGCCCCCAATCGTCACCACCGGCGAATACCGCCGCAGAATGAAACGATCGCCCGGAAGCAGCAGCAGCGGTTTATCGAGCCGCAACTGCGCGAACGTCGAGCCGCCCGCCGCGAGTTCGCCGCCGGCGTCATTCAGCAGAATCACTTCCGCAATCGCCTCCGCCGTGCCCTGATGAAAATGCACGCGCGCACGATTTTTCAGCGGTGGCGCGGAAGCCAGCAGCGTGACGCGCGCATCCACGCGCTGCGTCGCTTCGAATAGCCCGGCCGGCGCTAGCACCATGCCGCGCGTGATTTCTTCGTGCTCGATTCCCGCCAGGTTCACCGCCGTGCGCTGCCCCGCCACCGCTCGCTCGATCTGCTTCCCGCCGGAATGTAGCCCGCGCACGCGCAGCCGTTTCCGCGCGGGATATAACTCGACTTCTTCCTCCAATTTCACCGCGCCGGAAATCAGCGTCCCGGTCACCACCGTGCCAAATCCTTTCATCGCAAACGAGCGGTCAATCGGCAAACGAAAATTCTGCGTCGCGTCTCTCGCCGCCGCCTCTCGCGCTGCGTGCCGCAGCACGACCTTCAGTTCATCGAGACCGGCACCACTGCGCGAGCTCACCGGCACAATCGGCGCGTTTTTCAAAAACGATCCGCGCACGAATTCTTCGATCTCCAGGCGCACCATTCCCAGCGTGTCGGCATCCACGAGATCGGATTTCGTAATGGCAATAATTCCGCGCGGAATTCCCAGCAAGCTGCAAATTTCGAAATGCTCGCGGGTCTGCGGCTTGATCCCTTCATCCGCCGCGATTACCCACAGCACCAGGTCAATCCCGCCCGCACCCGCCAGCATGTTGCGCACGAAGCGCTCGTGCCCCGGCACATCCACCAACCCTAACCGCACGCCCTCAAGCTCCAGAAACGCAAAGCCTAAATCCAGAGTAATTCCGCGGCGCTTTTCCTCCTCCAGCCGGTCGGGATTCGTGCCAGTCAGTGCCTCGACAAGCGAGGATTTGCCGTGGTCAATGTGCCCGGCAGTCCCGACGATAACGTGTTTGATGGTTTCCATGACGTGCGCGCAAACGCAGCCATGCTAGCAGGAAACCACCAGCGATTAAATCGCAGGTCAGGACAGCCCCCCTGCGCGATCTCCCAACTGTCCGTTTTCGTGACGTCACGTTTCGGAATCGCCCATGCCGCATGCCAAAACGAGAACAGCAGTCTCCCTAAGTCATTGTTCAACATACAGATCGCGACCATCGGCCGAGGGCTAGACACGTGCATATCTGTAATCAACGCAAGGGGAGGACACCTTCATGGCCACGCTCTGGCAGGATGTTCGTTACGCCTTCAGGATGCTCGCGAAATCGCCCATGCTGACCGTAATCGTGATCCTCACGCTCACGTTGGGTATTGGCGCCAACACCGCAATCTTCGGCCTGGTGAATGGCCTTCTGCTGCGGCCGCTGCCGGTGAAATCGCCCAACCAGATCATGGTGCTGGCCGCGCAGGTGCAGGGCGACACCTTGAGTATCTACACGCTTTCCCATTCCGAACTCATAGATCTTCGCAAACAGTCCGATGTGTTTTCCGATGTGTTCGGTTTCCAAGTCAATCTCGGCGGCCTTAGCTATGGTGGCAAAGCAAATCAATTCGTCTATGGCTACGTGACCGGAAATTATTTTTCTGGCCTGGGCCTGCAGCCGGCGCTGGGCCGATTGTTCCTTCCGGCCGAGGGAGAGGCAGGCGGCAAAGATCCCTACATCGTCCTGGGATATGACTTCTGGCAAAAAAGGTTTGGCGGCAATCCCGAAATCGTCGGCAAGCAAGCGTTAATTGACGGGCAAGAGGCCACGATCATCGGAGTGACGCCGAAGGGATTTCAAGGCACGCAGTTCGCCCTGAATTTGGATGGCTTCGTCCCGCTGAACATGATGCCTGCGCAGGATGCGGCCACGTTCTGGAGCGACCGCAGCGCCCGCTCGTTGACCGTGCTGGCGAGACTGAAGCCGGACGTAAGTCTGCAGCAGGCGCAAAGTTCGATGAATGTGGTGACAGCGCGACTGGCGGAGCAATACCCTGCAACGGACAAGGGAATATCGGTTCACATCGTTCCGGAACGACTGGCGCGTCCGCAGCCGTTCCCCAACAATATCGTTCCATTCATCGCGGCTGTATTTTTGGCGCTGGCAGGGTTGGTGCTCCTGTTGGCCTGCATGAACGTGGCAAATATTCTGCTGGTGCGCGCCACCATGCGCCAACGCGAAATGGCCATCCGCGCGGCACTGGGTGCGAATCGCTGGCGGCTGATTCGCCAGATGCTCACGGAGAGTGTCCTGCTCTCGCTTTTCGGAGGCGTCGGCGGGCTAACGCTGGGCGTATGGGCCAGCAGCGCAGTTGTTTCGATCCTCCCGGTTGGCAGACTCCCCATCCGCGTGGATTTCGGTTTTGATTGGCGCGTTTTTGCCTACGCGATGGCAGCTGCTCTTTTCACCGGGACCGTCGTCGGATTGTGGCCGGCGTTGCGCGCGGGACGTGCGGACGTGAACAGCGTGCTGCAGAGCGGCGGCAGAAGCGATACAGCGGGTGCCGGCCGCCACCGTCTGCGTAGTGCGCTGGTGGTGGCGCAAGTGGCCGGATCGCTAGTGCTTTTGATCGTCGCCGGATTATTCGTGCGCAGCCTGATGCGCGCCCAACACGCCTACATGGGATTCGACTCTGACCACGTGCTGAATCTGACCCTCGACCCGCGGGAAGTGGGCTACGACGACGCCCGCATCAAGACGTTCTATCACGACCTCGAAGCCAGAGTCCGCGCCCTGCCCGGAGTGCAATCGGCGAGCTTGGCCTTCAGTGTGCCCATGGGAGACGTGCAAGATGGCAGCTCGATTTACATCGAAGGGCAGCCGCCCACTCCCGGCCAGCCGCCTCCGGTGGTGATTTACAACCATGTGGACGAGCCTTATTTCGACACTATGCGAGTCCCATTGCTCCGCGGCCGCGTATTCCGGGAAAATGACAGTGACAAAGCGCCGCTCGTCGCCATCGTGAATCAGACCATGGCGCAGCAATTCTGGCCCAACCAGGACCCACTCGGGAAGCGCTTCAGCCTGAAGAGCGCAACCGGACCCTTCGTCGAGATCGTTGGAGTGGCCGCCGATGGGAAATACATCTTCATCGGCTGGGACAAAAAACCCTATTTCTTCGTCCCGCTCGCGCAGAATTTTTCGGCGTACCGGACCTTGCAGGTTCGCTCTTCGTTGCCGCCGGAAAGCATGATCACGCAAATGCAGAATGAAGTTCGCGCCCTCGATTCCAATATGCCGGTCACCGACGTCGAGACTATGAGGCAGTCGTTAGCGGGCGGAAACGGATTTTTCATTTTCCAGGTTGGCGCAATCTTGGCCGCAGCCATGGGCTTTCTGGGACTCACACTGGCAGTGGTCGGCGTCTATGGTGTTGTTTCGTTCGCGGCGAGCCAGCGTACTCACGAGATCGGCATCCGCATGGCGCTCGGCGCAGGCCGTCGCGATATCCTGCAGCTGGTTTTGCAGCAGGGATTGACGCTGATAATAGCTGGAGTGCTTTCCGGAGCGGTGCTGGCGTGGGCGCTCACGCGCTCGATGGCCACGATTCTGGTGGGAGTGAGCCCCACCGACGCGCTTACCTACTTGACCGCGACTCTGCTGCTCGCGGCCATCGGCTTCTGGGCCTGCTACGCGCCCGCACGCCGCGCCATGAAACTCGATCCCATGGTCGCGCTGCGCTACGAGTAGGCCTCCGGCAGCCCGGGACTTTCGCCTGAAGCCGCAACAAACAACTTGAGCCTACCCGCAATAACGAGCTATGGTCTTACGCTGCCAATAATCCAATCACCGCCAAGGACAATCTGATGCGACGACTTATCGGCTTCGTTATTCCGCTCCTGCTACTCATCCCGGCTGTGGCCTCCGCGCAATCGCAATTGCCGAATACGCCGGTGCGCCCGGTGACTGAGGATTACTTTGGCACCAAAGTGGTGGATCCCTACCGCTGGCTGGAGAACACCTCCGACCCCGAAGTCATCGCCTGGATGAAAGCGCAGAACGATTACACGCGCGCTGTGCTCGCCCACATTCCCGGCCGCGACGAATTGCTCGCGCGCATCAAGTCGCTCGATAACGCCGGCAACACAGTTTCCGGGCTGCAAGTGTGGGGCGGTCATTATTTTTATTACAAGACGGAGCCCGGCTCCGACAATCGCAAGCTCTTCACGCGCGACACGCTCAGATCGCCCGAACGCCTGCTGGTGGATACCGAAAAGATGACCACCGCCGACGGCAAGCACTACTCCATTGATTATTTCCAGCCCTCTATTGACGGCGTTTATGTCGCCTACGGAATTTCACTGGGCGGCTCGGAAGAAAGCGTCCTGCACGTCCTGCAAAGCGCTACCGGCACGGTGCTGCCTGATAGCATTGACCGCGCCGAGTTTGGTTCCCCCAGTTGGCTGCCCGACGGTAAATCTTTCTTTTATACGCGCGCGCAAAAACTGACTGCCGGCGCGCCTCCTACCGCGAAATATCAGAAGCTGAAAGTGTATCGCCACACGCTGGGCGGCGACCCGGATAGCGAGCCGCTCGTCTTTGGTTTCGGTGCAAATCCAGGCGTCAACGTGGACGAGAACGATTTTACGATAGCGGCCTTTTCGCCGGGCGCGCCGGATTTCGTGCTCGGACTCGTCGTCCACGGTGTGAAACGGGAGATTGATATTTATGCCATACCGTTCGACGCCAATCCCGGCGCGAAAACTGTTTGGAAGAAAGTCGTGGACCAGACCGATGAAGTCACCGGCTTCGATGTGCACGCCGCCGAAATCTATCTGCTCTCGCACAAGAACGCTTCACGCTTCAAAGTTCTGCGCACCAGCCTTAGCTCGCCCGATCTGGCGCATGCCGCGGTTGCGGTGCCGGCCAGTGGAGTGGTGATCAACAACGTCGGCGCTGCCGCGGACGCGCTCTATATACAGGATCTCGACGGCGGCATCGGCCGTTTGCGCCGCCTGCCATACAGCGGCGGCAACATTCAGCCCGTAAACCTGCCATTCTACGGCGCGATTCAATCGCTCGTCACCAGTCCGCGTGAGTCCGGCGCATGGCTGGAACTCACTTCCTGGACCAAATCACCGCTGTGGTATTCGCTGGATGCGAAAATGGACGAGCTCACGGACACCGCGCTAGTTCCGCCTTCCCCGGTTGATTTCTCGCAAATCGAGTCCGAAGAAGTAGAAGCGAAAAGCGCCGACGGCACCATGATTCCGCTTTCCATCATCCACAAGCGCGGTCTCGCGCTCGACGGCTCGCATCCCACATGGCTCACTGGCTACGGCGCTTACGGCATCAACTACGATCCGTACTTCGATCCAACCATGCTGGTATTTCTGGAGCACGGCGGCGTGCGTGCCTTTGCGCACGTGCGCGGCGGCGGTGAGTACGGAGAAGACTGGCACCAGGCCGGACAAAAGTTGACCAAGCAGCACACCATTGACGATTTTATTGCCGGCGGAGCATACCTGATCGAACACAAATACACTTCCGCGGCTCATCTGGCCGGAGAGGGAACCAGCGCCGGAGGAATCACCATCGGCGGCGCCATCACGCAACGTCCTGAAATGTTTGGCGCCGCGCTGATTCGCGTCGGCGATTCAGACGCGCTGCGCTCGGAAACCATGGCCAGCGGTCCTGCAAATATTCCGGAGTTTGGAACGGTGAAGGAAGCGGATGGATTCAAGGCGCTATTTGCGATGGACGCATATCAACACGTCAAACCCAATACGCCCTATCCCGCGGTTCTTCTCACCACTGGCGTGAACGATCCGCGCGTCGCCCCGTGGCAAGCCGCGAAAATGACGGCGCGCCTGCAAGCCGCGACCAGCAGCGGTAAGCCAATCCTGCTGCGCGTGGATTACGACGCTGGCCACGGGCTGGGCTCCACCAAATCCCAGCGCGACATCGAACTAGGCGATGAAGTTGCCTTCCTCTTCTGGCAACTCGGCGTCACAGGCTACGCGCCAAGCCCGGCCGCACATTGACCACCGGTGGGTCAGCGGAGTAAACGCAGTTCGGATGTTGATCAGGCCTGCAGGGAAGGGCGGGGCCTCAGGTTTTCCTGAGGTCCTGGCAGCGCCAGGATCGAAGGGGCCGCCGTCACGCCCCGCAAATAGACGAGCCTTAACCCCCGAAGAGGTGTTTGTCCCGCGCGGCAAACCTCTCCGCCACTCACTGCAACGTCAACTCATGACGGTTTTCCTCGCTCTTTTACGCATAGCGTAATGGGTGTCCACAATCGAAGCGCCCCGTTAACAGTTAGCAAAATCTGGCGGCGCGCGCGCATTGGGCCTGCACCACTCGCTCGGCGATCATCTGGGAGTTGAAATGAGTCTTCCTCGTTCGGACTACGGCGCTGCTAGCACCCGTCTCGCGCTAAAGATTTGCGTGGCCACTCTGCTGACGCTTTTCGCGGCCGCCATCTGCAACGCGCAGGAAATTATTATTGGCGTGACCTATGTTTGCAGCGGCGAGCACATCTACCTCGAAGGCTGCAACATTCGCGATACTTCTGACACCTCCACATGCATGGTCGCGCATCCTGATCACCTCACGCCCACGGGCATCAACACCTACACCTCCATGACCCGCAGCGCGCTGAAAAAACTTCTGCCTACCTGCCAGCAGCCCACCGCAAAACAGATTGCCGCGGCGAAGGCCTTTCAGAAGAAACAGGACGACACGTTCAACGCCAACGAGAAAAAAGCCACCCAGCAGCTGAACGCCGCCACGCAGCCCGCCACTTACGGACAGCCGCAAGAACCCAAGACCCCGGAAGAGCGCGCGATTACACGCTGCGTCACTTCCGGACGGCTTCCCGCAACCTGCACGGGCAATTCACTCCTCGGCGCGTTCAGCCAGATGGTTGGCCAGGTTCTTCCCTCCGCCGCCAAGGAGCCGCCCTCCGGCCCGAACATGGCCGGCGTCTTCGAAGGCCCCGGCAAATGGCGACTGGATTTTATTGACGGCGGCGTCCTGGTCAACTGCGCGTTTCTCTCGCCCGATCAACACAACTATAAAATCGAATTCAAGAACGACCGCACCGTCATCGTGATTGACACCACCCCGAAGCCGCTCGTCCTCACCCTCAAAGCCGATGGCACCATCGTCGGCCCCGGCCCGCTGACGATAGACGGAGTGGTTGCCAGCGGTTACAAAAGCGACGGACCAGACCCCAACGCCAGCAGCGGATACACGGACAAGTATGGAATGTCCCTCTCGAATCAACAGGCGTCTTCGACTTCAGAACTCTACAGCAACGGCCAGCCCTACTACGGCCACATAAATTCCGGCGGCGGCCACACCACATTCGCTTCCAAAACAGCCACGTGCGCCGCCCAAAACCTCTCTTCGAAGGGTGCCGGAGTCGGCGTGCAAACGATGCAGACTGATCTGCTTAAAACGATGTTCGGTGGCGACAAAGGCCCCCCGACGCCGCCCGGCATTCGCATGCGCGGCATCTACGCAGCTTCCACGGGATTCAGCGTGCAGTTTTTCCCGGAGTTAGCGGTCTTGGGCTGCGGCCCAGATGCTGCCCGCGCCTATCCCTATACTGTCGTTGCAGACGGGACCAAGGCGGTGATCCACGTGAACGCGTCCGATCATCCGCTCACTCTCACTTTTAAGCCGGACGGGTCGCTCGATCCCGGCGCCACCGGCGCGTATCAGGTCCACGGACGCACCGTTACTGGCCAGAACGATGACGGCGACTTCACTTTCGCTCCCATGGAGCAATCCTGCAACCTGGCCGTGCTCACTCCCAGCTCGACAATTCCTGCAGGCGGCGCGGCGATCGCGACGAATGCATCCGCAGGGAATCGCGGAGGAGCGCCAGACAATTTAGGCGGCAGCCTCTCTACTCCGAATAAGCCCCTGGGCAACGCGATTCTATCCATCGCCTCCAAATTTCCCGCGCAACCCGGCGCTGCGAATCCCCTAGGCGGGCGTCCCTACGTGCTATTGCGCCACAGCTACGCAAACGCAATCGCGAATGGGGGCGTATCGGTCCCAGCGGGAATGACGGTGTACAAATTTGTGGCCAGCATCTGCACCAGCAAGACGCCGGAATGTCAGAAGGTCACTGACGCGATCAAAGCCGACGCAGCCTCAGCCGTCCGCGCCGACGCCAATGGCAACGGAACCTTCCCCGGTGTGCCACCGGGTACCTACTACCTGATGATCTCCACCCGCTACAACAACCAAGCGCTCAACTGGGGCCAAGCGGTGCAACTAAAAGCCGGCCAAAACTCAATGAACCTCGATCTGAGCAACGCCACCCCGGTAAATTGAACGGAACTCGTCGCCGGAAATCAGAGCAAACCATGACAAGAAGAACAGGGACGGATTGCGCGATGAACGCGGTTCGGGTGTTGATCAGACCTGCTTGGGCGGATCCGTTGCTGGCAACTCTTTCGTGGAAACAGGCTCGGCCGAGCTCATGTGTTCGTGAATAATTCGCAGCACGCCCTTTTCATCACGCTGGAAGACTTGCGTGGCGCGTCCGTGGGGAACTTCCGATTGATAGCGCTTGCCATTCGCGCGCGTCCGAGTGATTGACAAGTGGAATGGGTAAGAAGCTATGGCCAGGTCCGCTCCCAGAGCCTGCACGTTAATCGAGCCAAGCTTCGTTGCCACGAACGATGCAGGACCCAATAGCTCGCGTTCACGCCTCACCAGCATCAGGCGTGCCGGTTCCATCCGCCGCGCGTCGGCCGCAAATACGCTTGCCGAGGAAACATACATCTCCGCGAATTGAGATTTCAGTTTTCGGGAAAGGAAATCCCAGAACTTTTTCACTTCAGCCCGGACGTCGTCAGTTGAAATGTTGCTCATTATTCGCCCGGTAGGGCATACGCGTTCGAACCGTCCAATTCCCCGCTCAACTCTAGACGCGCGAGGCACTGTTTGCCAGTGCTCGCGGTTCTGTCAGTCGCCCGCCTTCTCCGTAGCGGGAGGCGCCGCAGCGCTCAGATGCTCATGAACGATTCGAAGTGCGCCATCCTCGCCGCGCTGGAAAATCTGCGTTGCTCGTCCGAAGGACGTGTTGATTTGCACTTTGCCGCCGTTGGCGAGAATTTTTTGTGTGTTGAAGCTGTACGTGTAGGCGGCAATGGCGACGTCCGGGCCCACAATCTGGACATCTATTGAGCCGACTTCTGCTTTGGAAGAGAGACCGGGTCCGGGGCGGTGGCGAGATCTCCGCGCTGCCATCAATTTCGCCGACTCGCTTCGTTTAGCCTTGCCCGTGAAAACGATGGCGGTAGGCGAGTACATCTCCTCGAGCTTGTCCGCCAGGTTCCCCGACACGATGGCCCAGAAGCGATGGACTTCCTTGCCAACGTCTTCCGTTGAAATCCTCTTCATATTTTCGCTGAAGGATAGCACAGGCTTGCATTCCTCGGACGATCTCAGCGGATCCAGCATGTTTTGGAGAGAGCGCGAGGTGCTCGGCAAGACTTACGTGACTCCCGATCAACGCGCAAACCGGAAACCAACCCAACTGGTAGAGCTTTCGGCGCTCTCGCGACGTGGCTAGGCGACTGCCCTCTGCCGCTCAGCACCTGCAATCTCCGCAACAATCTCTAGCGCCGCCGCGCGTGGATTCGCCGCCGCGGTGATCGGCCGGCCGACTACCAGGTAATCAGCCCCGGCGCGAACCGCATCCCCAGGAGTCGCAATCCGCGATTGATCGTTCGTAGCAGCCGAAGCAGGACGCACTCCCGGCACCAGGATCTTGAAGTCAGGCCCAAACTCGCGCCGCACCGCCGGGGCTTCCAGCGCCGAACAAACCACCCCATCCATCCCTGCCGTCCGCGCCAGCCGCGCCAGCGCCACCACCCGCGACCCCAGCGAACCCTCCATCCCAATTTCCCGCAGCGCCGGCTCGTCGAAGCTCGTCAGCACCGTCACCGCCAGCAGCGCCGGACGGTTTTTCTTCGTCCCCGCAGCCTCGCGCGACGCCTTCATCATGGCCAGTCCGCCAGCGGCATGCAAAGTCATCAAGCGCACCCGTGGCAGGCGCACCACCGCAGCCACCGCATGCGACACAGTATTCGGAATGTCGTGGAATTTCAGGTCGAGGAAAATGTCGTACCCGAGGTCCGCAAGCTTCGTAACCGCTCGCGGACCCTCGGACGTGAAGAGCTGCGCACCCACTTTAAACATCCCGGCTGCTCCGCGCAGTTTCCGCGCCAAAGCAGTCGCTGGACCAAGCCGGTCCAGGTCTAATGCGACGATCAGTTTCCGGGATGCGCTGTTGCCGGGCGTGTTGGCACCTTTAGAAGTTCGAGCCGGACTTTCGCAAGCCCGTGCTGGTCGAATCCTAACTTACGTGCCACTTCGTAGGAAACATCTAATTCGCGTCCTTCCACGTACGGTCCCCGGTCGTTGATCCGGACCACCTGGCTGCGATGGTTCCGCATGTTCACAACGCGCACGATGGACCCTAGCGGAAGCGTGGGGTGGGCAGCGGTGTCCGCGTACATATTGTAGGTCTCGCCGTTAGCGGTCGGCAAGCCGTCGAAATCGTCTCCGTACCAGCTGGTGGTGCATTCCCACACAGCAAGCGGCTTCTCCTGATGAGTCGCCTTATCGAGGGGGTTCTTAACAACCGGAGTGATGCCAAGCGCGACCTCTGCAGGAGAAGGGTTGCCCGATTTTCCCGGCGCCGCTGGATTCACGGGCACGGTAACCGCGAGCAGACCCAATCCTAAGAACACCGACTGCAGAACCGCGAATATCTTACGTCTCATAAGCACCTGACCCTTGTTTGAAATCAGCCTAAATTTTACCTGTCCCGGGGTACAGTGGCAATCAGTTTATCGCTGTAGAGCGCCCCGTAACTTGCTGATTTCAAATGTATTTTCGTCCCGGCACCACATTTCCAGACCGCTTACGAGCCGTTCAGAAGCCCGCGGGTCCACAAAGTGGGCCGTCCCTACTTCCACCGCTGAGGCGCCAGCCAGCACGTACTCAGCGATATCTGCCGGTTTCTCAATGCCTCCGAGTCCGACTACCGGGATCTTTACTACTCGGCAAGCCTCATAAACCAGCCTCATGGTTATAGGTTTTATGGCCGCGCCCGACAACCCTCCCGTCGTACTACCGAGACGGGACCTCCGGTTGTGTGCGTCTACACACAGTGCAGGGTAGGTGTTCGCTATTACTACAGCATCCGCTCCTTCCGCTTCGGATACCTTTGCGCTAACTCCAATCATATTAACATTCGGTGAGAGCTTTACCCACAGCGGGCGCTTAGCCGCAGCCCGCGCCGCTCCCACAACGGCAGCTGTCAGGGAGGGGTCAGTACTATATTCGATCCCCCCGCGCTCCACGTTGGGGCAGGAGATGTTCAGTTCGTAGGCCGCCAGGCCCTCGGCATCCTCCAGGACCCGGATCACCTCCACGTAGTCCGCGACGGTATGCCCGAAGACGTTGGCAATCACCGCAGTGTTGTAACGGCGCAACAGTGGCAGCTTCTCGGCGACAAACGCCCGTACCCCGATATTCTGCAGCCCGATGGCGTTCACCATTCCGCTGGCCGTCTCGCAGATCCTAGGCGCCGCCGCGCCTTCCATCGGCTGCGCCGAAAGCCCCTTCACCACGAATCCGCCCAGGCGGTTCAAGTCCACCATATGGGCGAACTCCACTCCATACGCAAAAGTGCCGCTGGCGGCGATGATGGGGTTTTTTAAAGCAAGGGTGCCAACGCTGACCCGAAGGTCAACTGAAGCGGGCCGTTGAGGGCTGCGTGCCGGCGCCGACGAACTCACAATGCGCCCAGTCTAACACGCCGGTCAAGGTTTCAGCGCGCCGGGTAGTGGGTCAGCTTTGTACCACGCGCCCAATCGGGACTCATGCGCAAGAGCTCTCGCCCTGGCTCGTGCTACTATTCGGTTATGATGAGCGTCTTTTCTCACATTCCCTGGCTACTCATGATCGCATCGCTCTCAGGCCCGGGCACACTTTCGATCAATCTCCGACCGAACTTTCCGCAAGACAAGACACTAGGTCAGCATTTGGACACGGTTTCCTTGGGCGAGCTTTCCCGGCACTGGGAGCAGTACGACCACAAACTCGTCAGGATTGAGGCGATTTATAGTGTTGGCCCCGAAACTAGCGAAGTGTATGACCCCGATTGCCCAACTAGTGACCATACTGCTTGGGTGTACTTGCGGCCGCACGGCTCGACAAGCCCGGATCCGCCAGAATTACAGCAACAACTTGGCGGACTATTGAAGCAAAGCGGTCGCGCACGAATTTCCGTAGTCGGCAGGTTCGATGGGCCGAAACAGGTAGACATTCCGCCTGACACATCGCCAAAGCTTGCAGACTTAATGCGCTCTGTAAACCCACGCTGTGGACACCAGAATCAATGGAAATTCCAATTTACCTTCTCGAAGATCGAAAGGATAGAAGCCGTACCATCAACTGAACCGTGGCCCCGATGGGGGCAACGGCCCCAGCGACGCCGTGACCCTGGTTCGGCTGGTCGGCCGGCGAGAAAAAACCCGCTTAGCCGTCTGCGTGGAACCTTCATTTTAGCGGGTCGGAACTTTAGCTCCGAAAATCATCGCTTCGCTTGCAAGGGGGTTCAGCCCCTGAGCAGAAAGGCCTCGAACATTCGTTCTGCGACTGGCTAAGAGCTCGAATGGGCCGCATCCGAATTCTGATGAGATTCCGCCCATGCGAACTTCGCGCTGTCTATGCTAGGATGATGCGCCAGATGCGCGTCGTAGAAAAAAGACAGCTCCTCTCCGCGGAAGAAATCAGCCGCACGCTCAACCGTTTAGCCCATGAAATCGTCGAAAAAAGCGGCGGCACCAAAGACCTCGCGCTGATCGGCGTCCGTCGCCGCGGCGTTCCTCTATCCGAACGCCTGGCGAAAACCGTCAAAGATTTCTCCGGCGTGGAAATTCCGGTCGGCACCATAGACATCACTCTGTACCGCGACGATCTTTCCACCGTCGGCCCGCAACCGGTCGTGCACTCCAACGAAATCAATTTCAGCGTGGATAATCGCGACCTGGTGATCGTGGACGACGTGCTCTACACCGGCCGCACCATTCGGGCCGCCATGAACGGTCTCTTCGATCTGGGGCGACCCAAGCGCATCCGCCTCTGTGTGCTGATTGACCGCGGCCATCGCGAAATGCCCATCGAAGCCACATTCATCGGCAATTCAGTGCAAACCAGCGACACGGAAATAGTGGAAGTTCACTTGAAAGAAATTGATGGCGACGAACGCGTCGTGCTTGTTGACCGCGTTCCCTGAAACCTGGCAATCCTCGCGGAGGCCTGGAAACAACCGCATCTAAAGGGAAAAAGTGCTGCAGCGCCTGGAACACCTGCTCGGAATCGAAGACCTCACCCGCGAACAAATTTCTTTTATTCTCGATCAGGCCAAGCCTTTCCAGGAATTTCAGCGTCATCCTCTCAAAAAATTAGCCACCCTGCGCGGCAAGACCGTCGCGCTGGCCTTCTTCGAAAATTCCACCCGCACGCGCATCAGCTTCGCCACCGCCGCCGCCCGCCTGGGCGCGGACACCATGAATCTCCAGGCCGAATCGTCCAGCTTGAAGAAAGGTGAATCTCTGCTGGATACGGTGCGCACGCTCGAAGCCATGCGTCCCGACGGCATCGTCATCCGTCACAGTTCATCCGGCGCGCCCGAATTTGTCGCCGACCGCCTCGGCGTTCCCATCGTCAATGCCGGAGACGGCACGCACGAACATCCCACGCAGGCGCTGCTCGATGCGCTCACCATTCGCGATCGCAAGGGCCAGCTCGAAGGCTGGAACCTCACGATCCTCGGCGACGTGCTGCACAGCCGCGTGGCGCGCTCCAATATTCACTTGCTCAGCAAATTTGGGGTGCGCATCACGCTCTGCGGCCCGGCCATGTGGGTGCCGCGCGAGCTGGAAACTCTCGCGCCCGACGTGCGCCGCGTCACGCGCATCGAAGAAGCGCTCGACGGTGCGGACGTGATCATCGCTCTGCGCGTGCAAACCGAGCGCCTGCACGACCCCGCGCTCGCCGCCGAGGAATATATCTTGCGCTACCAACTCACTCCGCAGCGGCTAAAGCTCGCGCGGCCCGGCGCCCTCGTACTGCATCCCGGACCAATGATTCGCGGCCTGGAAATTGACGATGCCGTCGCCGACGGCCCGCAGTCCTGCGTCCTAGAACAGGTCACCAACGGCCTAGCCATCCGCATGGCCCTGCTCTACCATCTCGTCGGCGGCGCCGCCGTGGAACCACCGCCGGCCAAAGTTCCCGACAAGGCGCAATGAGGCCCCATCATGCCAACCACTAACGACCGCTTGCTGCTAATCAAAAATGGCCGCCTGCTCGATCCCGCGAGCAAAACCGATGCGCGCCACGACATACTGTTGCACGGCCCGCGCGTAGTCCGTGTCGGACCCGACCTCGCATCATCCGACGCCGAAGTTTTCGACGCCACCGATATGATCGTCGCCCCCGGCTTCATTGATCTGCACTGCCACCTGCGCGAGCCGGGCCAGGAAATGTCTGAAACCATCGAAACCGGCACGCGCTCAGCCGCCCGCGGCGGATTCACAGCCGTCTGCTGCATGCCGAACACCCAGCCGGTAAATGACAACGCGTCCCTCACACGTTCCATCGTTGATCGCGGCGCCGCTACTGGCGCCGTGCGCGTCTGGCCGATTGGCGCCGCATCGATTGGCAGCAAAGGCGAAGCCCTCGCCGAAATCGCCGCCATGAAAGATGCCGGAATCGTCGCGGTCAGCGATGACGGCAAACCCGTCGCCACCGCGCGCCTGATGCGCCAGGTGATGGACTACTGCAATTCACTCGATCTGCCGGTGATTGATCACTGCGAAGATCCCTCGCTCTTCGCCGGCGGCGTGATGCGTGAAGGCCCGCGCTCCATTCGCCTCGGCCTGAAAGGCATCCCCGCGGAATCCGAATCCATCTGCGCCGGACGCGACGTTGAACTCGCGATTCTCACGCGCTCGCGCTTGCATATAGCGCACATGTCCACCACCGGCGCGCTGGAATATGTGCGCCACGCCAAAAAACTCGGCATGCGCGTCACCTGCGAAGTCACGCCGCATCATTTCACGCTCTGCGACGAGGACGTCCGCTACGACACAAACTACAAAATGAATCCGCCGCTCGCCTCGCGTGCTGATCGCGCCGCGCTAATCGCCGGCCTCGCCGACGGCACCGTTGACGCCATCGCCACCGACCACGCCCCGCATCATCCCGCCAGCAAAGACGTGGAATTCGATCGCGCCCCCTTCGGCATCATCGGCTTCGAAACCGCTCTCGCGCTCACGCTCGGCGAACTCGTGCACACCGGAAAAATTTCGCTCCCGCGCCTGGTGGAACTTTTCACCACCGGCCCCGCGCGCGTCCTAGGCATCGAACGAAAAATCGCAGTAGGCGCCACCGCCGATATCACCATCTTTTCGCCCGATCTCGCCTGGACGTACCGCGCATCCGAATCCCCCAGCAAATCCCGCAATACCCCCTTCAACGGCCGCACCTTCCGCGGCGCCCCAGTAGCCACAATCGTAGCCGGCCAGATCGTCTATCGCCGCGAACTCACCGCCATCGCGAAGTAATTCGACCATGACTGGCAGCGCCTGCGTGACAATCACGGTGCCGTTGTATTTGAATTTGTAGCGGCCGCCTGCTTTTGCCTTTTAGGCGGGCGTCTTTGACTTTGCCTTTGACTTTGTCTTCGACTCTGCCTTCGACTCTGCCCTTGAATTTGTAGCGGCCGGTTCAGGTTCATCGAACCGGGCAGCCCTCCCCGTTGGTTTGCAGGTCGTGGCTTCAGCCACGACGCAAACGCAGAAAAGTACGCGCGGTTTCAGTCGCTTAAGTACGATCTTGCGTTTCAGGCGCCGTAGGCTCGCTAACGTTATCTCTGGAATTGCACCGTGAGGACCATATGCGTCGCGGTAGGCTTCCCGTCCGTGAGCGCCGGTTCGAATATCCACAGCGCCACGGCTCGTTCAGCTTCGTGCTGCAGCACGCGCGGACCAGAAAGCGCTTTGGTCGCGCGCAAATTTCCCTTCTCATCAATCAACGCGTCCACCGTCACAACCCCGTCCGTGTCCAGCCCCTTCGCCCATTTCGGAATGGCCGGAGGAGGCTGCGCCACAATTCTTGCCGGAATCGTTTCTCCGCCGTTCGGCCCTTTCGTGTGGCGATGTTTCGGCTGGCCGGACGCATCCAGCTCAGCGTCAGGTGCGATGTCGCGCACGTGCAACTTGGGTGCGGCAGAAGCCACGGTTGGCGCCGCGCTCGCAGCTGTGGCTGAAAGTACGCCCGAAGGTGCGGAATAAGCGGTGGCGTTATTCGCGTTCGCAGCACTCGCCGCGGGCGCGCCAGTCTGCAGCTGAATCTTCTGCGCCGCTTGCGCCGGCGTCGCTCCAGAATTGTTGCCATGCGCGGGCGCTTCGCTCTCGCCACTGGGTTTTCCCGTCGTTGCCGGCGACTGCGCCGCCGCGTCGTGTTTGGCTTGAGCCAGAGCTGCCGCCACCGCTTGCTTGCTGTTGCGAACCTTAACTCGGTGCGAATGCCACGCCATTCCCAGCAACACCACAAGCAAGAACGACGCCGCGATTCCCACTTGAATCGCGCCCTTCCCGTACGTAAATCTGTGCAGCCGGTGAGCCACCGGTCGAAGCATTGCAATCAGCTTCGCTCTTCCGTCACGCTCGCCGTCATTCTCGTTTTCGACGTGCGCGCCCGCCTCGCCTTGCTCCGCCCGATCCTCGGACATCGCATCGAATTCAGACTCTCTTGCTTCTGCGGGCGCGGCTTCGCGCTTCGGTTTTCGTTTGGGGTCTTTGGCAATCAGCGCGGCCAGCAGCTCCGCGTCTTTCGAGTCGTTTTGCGCCGCTTCTTCCTCAGTCTCCGGCGGCTCTTCCATCATTTCGGTCAGCCGCGCGGCGCGCTCCGCCGAAGCCGCTTCCGCAGCCGCGGCAGTTTCCGCCGAAACCGCAGGAGCCACTTCACCAGCCGGCGCGCTGCTCTGCGCAACCGGCGCAGCATCCGGAGTAGGGTCGGATACCCCCAGCACTTTTTCTTGCGCCTCAACCGGTTTCGACGCAGGAGTCGCAACCACAGGTGCCGGAATCACCGGAGCCGCAACCGCAGGCTCTTGCATCACCGGAGCGTCCCAAAAATTCGGGTCGCGCGTCGTGAATTCCAGGTCCACGTAACCCGACTCGGCCACCTGCCGCCACTCCAACACCTTGCACAGAATTTCTCTTCCGGTACGCTCGTTGCGCAGAAAAACACACTGCCCCTGCGTCACTTTCGAACTCAGATTCACCACCGCGCCGTTGCCGAAGACGATGGTCGTCTTGGTCGTCTCCGTAAATATCTGGCGCTGCTCCGATCCCTCGACGTGCTTCGCCCCTTGAATCGTCACCGGGACTTCCAGCACCGTCGCTTGATCGCGTCTGGCGGAATCAGCCATTACACTTCACACCATTGATTGGAATTTGCTGCATTGCCGCCGTGCCCCCCGGCATTGAATCGCAGCCGTTGTCCGCGCAGATGTGCGCGCGCCGGTCCCATATCGCCCGGCGGCTCCGCTGCGGTTCGGCTTTACCCACAATCTTGACGTCCGCGGGCGTGCGCCGCAATAGCCGGGTAGTACCAATTGCCCTATTACTACCGTCGCAGCCGCAACTTACGCGCTTTTCGTTTCATAAGTGCACTCGATCCATGTATCAATTCGACACCAAGCGCCCGCTCTCTTTGTACGAAGCGCACCAACTTGCCGGTCTCACCACTTTCTCTCCCTTTCTTCATCGGCCTCGCGCGCATCCGAATCACCCGTGAAGTCCCGTATCGCGCCATCCCTGCGCTGCACGTTCCGGCTCGCGCACGTCGTTCGGAAGGAAATTAGTATTGAACATTGCTTTGACAAGAAGATAACTGCGACGTAGCCTCGCACCGTAACAATCTATAGCTCGGCGTCCATCATCTGTTCGGGAGGCCCACCATGAGAAGCCAGCTCTTCGCCCAAACGTTTTGTCTCGCGCTGGTAATGGCTTGCAGTTCGGGCTGCGGAAATGTTGCGGCGAATTCCACGCAACAGAACGATCCCGCGCAGGCCCCACAGCAGGCGCAAGCAGCGCAATTGGCGCAGGTTTTCACGCTGGCCGCGTCCAGCCCGGCAACTTATTCCACGGCCAGCGGCGCGCTGGTACCAATGCCGTCCACGTCCTTGACATTCGCGGCCCAGGCTCCCGGCCTTGCGACAATCTCGTTCAGCGCACGCGGCTCGGTTGAAGCTTCCGGCAGCCAGATCATCCCCGTCGTGTTCATCGAGTGCCACGTTGACGGCCAACCTTGCCAGCCGGATACCAACACCGTCGAATTCCTCTACCCGCAATTCTGCTGCGACACGCGTTCGTTCCACTGGGTCGCGCAAAACATCTCTGCAGGCTCTCACACCGTCGAAATTCTCTGGGGCATGGGCAATCCAACTTCCGCTGTCGTCACCAACCGGTCGCTGATTGTGGAGACGGCTGTTACTCCTTAAAATTTGCGCGAGCGGAAAAATTCTCCCGCCTCGTTCTGGTTGACCATCGTGCCTGGCAACGTGGCCGGCCGTGCGCTCCAGCAAACCGCCTGTGATACATTCTTCGCCATAAGAGATTTGTTTTGAGGGTCGGCAAAAATGGAAAAGCGTCTATCTCCCGCTATCCGTGCACAACATTTCACCGCCCTTGCGCTCATTCTGATTGCCGCAAGCTCCGCCATCGCTCAGAAACCCGCCGTCACCTCGCCGTCCAACTCATCCGCTGCCGAAAATCGCACCGCACACGCGCTCGATCTCGCGCGCACCGATCCCCTGAACCTTTACGCATTCTTAGTTCGCATGCCCAAGGGCGCGGACCTGCACAACCACCTCTCCGGCGCGATTTACGCCGAATCCTGGATTCGCGCCGCCGCCGAAGACAATCTTTGCGTGGACCTCCTGACCCACTCTTTTTTCCAGTCGCGCGCCATGACGGATAGCCTCCCGCCGCAACCGGTCTGCGGCGACGGCAATATTCCCGCAGCTCACGCCTTCACGGATCAGCATCTATACGACGCGCTCATTGACGCATTCTCGATGCGCAGTTTCGTCGCCAGCACTGGCGTCAGCGCCCACGATCATTTCTTCGACACCTTCGCGAAATTCCATGGCGTTTCGCACACCCATGTCGGCGAATTCCTAGACGAAGTGGCCGCGCGCGCCGCTGCGCAGAACGAGCAGTACCTGGAGCTAATGGAAACTCCGCCGTTCGAGCACATCGCGGCCATCGCCAAAGAACTCGGCTGGCACGCCGATCTCGGTTTCAGTGAATTTCGCGATAAGCTGCTCGCAAAAGGATTGCGCGACGATGTTGCGGCTGTGCGTGCCTATTTCGACGAAGCCGAATCCGTCCGCCGCCAGGCTGAGCGCTGCGACAAGCCCAATCCAGCCGCCGCCTGCGCCGTGCAACTCCGTTACATCTACCAAGTTCTGCGCGGTTTTCCGCCCGAGCAGGTCTTCGCGCAAACTCTGCTCGGTTTCGAAGTTGCCTCGGCCGACCCGCGCGTCGTCGGCATCAATCTCGTGATGCCCGAAGATGGCTACGTCTCCATGTCCGACTACACGCTGCAAATGCGCATGGTCGGCTACCTGCACGGTGTGTACCCCAAAGTTCACATCACTCTGCACGCCGGTGAACTCGCTCCCGGCCTCGTCACTTACGATGGACTTTCCTTCCACGTGCGCCAGGCTGTCGAAATTGCTCATGCCGAACGCATCGGCCACGGTGTGGACATCATGTGTGAGGAACGGCCCTCCGATTTGCTGAAGGAAATGGCGGCGAAACACGTGATGGTGGAAATCAATCTCAGCAGCAACGATCTGATTCTCGGCATCAGCGGCAAGAATCATCCGTTCCCGATTTATCGCAAATTCGGCGTTCCGGTTGCGCTCTCCACAGACGACGAAGGCGTCTCGCGCATTGATATCACGCACGAATATGTCCGCGCGGTGGAGACCTACGCGCTCGCCTACGCAGACCTGAAACAAATGGTCCGCACGAGCCTCGAACACGATTTCCTCCCCGGCCCCAGCCTCTGGCGCGAGCAAGATGTTTTCACCCGCCCCGTCGCCGCATGCTCCACCGAGTTCCTCGGCGCCGAAAAGCCCTCGGCCGCGTGCGCCACCTTCCTCAAATCCAGCGAAAAAGCCCAGCAACAATGGGAACTAGAACGCCGCTTCCGCGCCTTCGAATCCACCAACTGACTACCGTGGCACAGTCACTCTCGGCAACGCCTGCACGGTTCGAACCTCAACCGCCAACAAAGCCTACCGCGTCGAACTGCTCGGAGAGCGGAACACAAACGCGACGATCACATTCGCGCTCAATTTCTTTTCGTTCATCGTTGCTGGATTCACCGTCCACGTCTTCACCGCAGCGATCGCTGCCTCGGTCAAGGACGGCACCGATCGAATCGGCGTCACCTGTTTCACTTGGCTGAATTTGTTTATCACCAGGTCGAGCACCACGGTCCCCGTCGCCACGCTGTTTGCAGGATAGACGGCATAAAACGCCTGAGCCATCTGCGGAGGCTGATATCCGGAGGGAATAGGTGGCGCAGTCAGCGTCAACTCCGGCAGCGGCAAATTCTGGCTTTGCAGAGCGCCGGGATTGAAGATCACTTGAACACTGATTATGGACGGAACCGCGACTCCGTCGAGCTTGCCGGGCGAGAAGGTCCAGGTATTCACGGCGTTAATCGCTCCTTCGGCCAGGCCGGAGATGCCGCGCACCATCTGAACGTTCTCAACCTGACCTGTCTCGCTCACAGTCACTCCGAGTGACACGACCCCGGACGCGATGTTGTCAATCGGATAGGGAATGTCGCTTGCCGCGGTGACATCCGGTGGCACAAAATGCGAACCGGCCGAAACTTTGTTTCCTGTTGCCGCGAATCCGGCGCAAACCAGCAACAGCACGGCCAGCATCAATTTTGCATTCTGCCTCATACACCCCTCCGGCACCGCAATCATGAACGCATTTCGCTTCCACCGGGATTTCTGCAACTCTCTTGCGCGCGATTGCCTAGCCAAGTAGAGTCGAGAAGTCCGGCATTTGGCGCTTATCCTAGGTTGAGCCGGAAGGGAAGTCAACGAATCCAGAATGTTCGCGGTCAACGGCTGCAGAACACCGGGGATTCGAAGATCGTTTCAACGCAAACTACGCTGCGCGGCAGATCTAACGCGTGGCAGTTTGCTCAAGTGCTCATCCCACGTCGCGGACCTTACTCCGTGCGCCAAGGCGAGCGTTCCGGCCAATGCCGTAACGCTTCCGTTGCCCAGGCGGTAGTCTTATCCGTGTGGCACGTCGTGCAAGGATTCGGAATCTTATACTCGTCAGTCATCGCGGGCGTGATGAACGCGAACGTATGGGCTCGCACCTTCACGTCGGAAATGGTCGTCTCGATTTTCGGCATATGGCAGGCGACACAACTGCTCCCGGCAGATCCTTTTTTGTGATGCGTGTGCTCTTCCAGGGTTCCAGTGCGCGGGCCGTTTAACGAAAGCGGGCCATGACAATCCAGGCAGAGTTGGTCCGCGGGCTTTCGCAATTGCGCGTAATTGTCCGTGCCGTGTGCGTCGTGGCAACTGAAACAGGTCACGCCGCGCCGGTACATCACGCTCTGTACAAAATCATTGCCTTGCATGCGGTTCTTATGTGCGGTGCCGTCGGGGTAGTGCGTGAACGTCAGCTCGCCCAGCTTGTGTCCTTCCAGCTGCCAGAAATCTTGCAGTTGTAAACCCACGCGATATCCCACGGGCCAGTCGTAGTATTTGCCTTCAATCGGACTCGTCAGCGGCCGTCCCTGCGAATGGCACTGGATGCAGCTGTCGCTCGCCTGCACGTAATCGAAGCGCGCCGGATTCAGAATGTTCCCGCGCGATGGATGCTCCACATGCTCGCTGCCCGGCCCGTGGCATTTCTCGCATCCCACGTTCCACTCCGCCACCTGTTTCGTGTGGATGTCGTAATCCACCGAATGGCATCCATCGCAGGTGGGACCCGTTGGTCGCTGCATATTGTCCGGCGGGTAGAACGGCTCCCACCAGTCTGTGCCTTTCGCCACGAAATAGGGCCGCCACACGCGATGCGTCACGTCCCACTGCGCGGGCTCCGGATAGTAGTCGTCGCCCCGTTTCGTGAAGTATCGCTGCTTCCACACACTCCCGTAAACCAGCGCGACGTCGTCCTTCGTAAACTTGGCCACGGTATTTGTCGCAAGGTCTGGAATCATCGCGTCAGGATGTTCGCGCGGATCGCGTACCACATTCGCCATCGGTGTCTTACGCCAGTGTTCGTAGATTTGCGCGTGGCACTTCGCGCAGGATTGCGAGCCGGTGTAATGCGCCGACCGTGTTGCGGACGCCTGCTGTTGTTGCTCTTGTTTGCTTAATTGCCTAAGGCTGCGGATAAACACGACCAGCTTCCAACTGTCGTCGCTCTGCTCGTCGTGCGGTTTCGCCCATCCTGGCATTCCCGTCAATCGCACACCGTTCCGAATGATGTAGCGGATTTCTCCGTCCGTCAGGTTCTGCGTTTGTGGCAAACGCAAGTCAGGCGCCTTGGGATATAGGTTTCGGCCGTCCTGGGTTTCGCCTGAGCCGTCCGGCCCGTGGCACACCGCGCAGCGATCCACGAAGCTTTCACGCGCCTCTTGCAGAACTTTCGGCGTAGCTTCAAATGGATTGGTCTTCAGGCGCGCTTTTCGCGGGATAGCCAGATTACGCGCAGTACGCGCCGCTACGTGTTCCAGATAAGACGGCTCGTCCGCGGTGCTAAAACCGCGCGACACCACCCGCGCTGCGTAAAAGCCGGCCGCGATCAGCACCACCCCGCCAATCAGGAGAGTTGTTTTCCAGGCGTTCATCATCCGCATTACAACGCAGCTCTTGCGAGAATGCAAATTCGCAGAAATGCAGGTCGAAAGCGGAATTGGAGGTGCCGGATGGACCTGAAGCTTCTAATGCGCGGTAGGTTCTGCTGCCGGGTGCATGCCGTGCTGTGGCACTTCGTGCACTCCGCGCAGCGGCTGTTCTTGATGAAATCTGAAAAGCTGATTCAGCGGTCCGGCGCCTTTGCCGATCGCGTAAGATTTCTCGATCGCCTTGGTCACATAAGCCTTCGCCAGAATCACGGCTTCGCGCAGCTGCAACCCGCTCGCCAGTTGCGCCAGGATCGCCGACGAAAATGTGCAGCCCGAGCCATGCGTGTTCGGGCTTTTCACGTGGTCGCCGCCGAACGTTTCCACTTCCGTGCCGATGCACAGCACATCCGTCGGTTTTTCCAGATGCCCGCCGGTCACCACTACGGCCCGCGCGCCCATTTCCACCAGCTTCAGCCCCGCCACCTTCATACCCGCGAGGTCTCTCACTTCCAGGCCGGTCAAAAATTCCGCCTCGGGCACGTTCGGGGTGATTACGCTCACGCGCTTCAGTAATTCGTCGCGCACGAATTTCAGCCCGGAGGTATCCAGCAATTCCGCATTGCCCGCCGTCGGACGAAACACTGGATCCAGCACCACGTGCGCGAATTTGTGCTTGTCCAGGAATTCCGTCACCACCGAAGCGTTCGCGCGGTTCGCCAGCATTCCAATTTTCACGCCCGCGATCTCGATATCTTCCACTAACGTATCCAGCTGCGCGCGCAGCGTGGCCGAAGGCGTCGCGTGCACTGACACAACTCCCTGCGTGGACTGCACCGTAAGCGCAGTTACTGCCGCCACGCCGTAACAATTGTGCGCCGCAAAAGTTTTCAGGTCGGCCGCTGTGCCCGCGCCGCAGGAAGGATCAAACCCCGCAATTGTCAGCAGGATGGGTGGTGCGTGGCCCGTTTGTCCGTTGTGAGTACTCAATTGCGAATGTCCTCCGCGCGAGGCCGCTGCAGACAACTACGCCGGCGCTGCCATTTTTCGCATTGGCGCACCGGCTACCAAAAATGTACGCGTGTTCTTGTGCATCGCGCAAGAACAATATTTGAAAATTACCACGCAGGTTCGACGGACGAAAAATCCGGCGAAAATAAACGAGGGAAAATTAGTGAAATCTTATCCGCGCCAACATCACGGGAAAAGTCCGCGCACCAACGTAGCGTCCGCGACCCGCCCCACTGCCAGCACGTACGCTCCGGTACGCAGATGCGCGCGATGTTTTCGCGCCATCTCGTGTACTTCGTGAAACGCGCGCCGCATCACCAGATCCAGCTTCTGGTTCACTTCCGCTTCCGACCAGAAGAAGCTCTGCAGATCCTGCACCCATTCGAAGTAGCTCACCGTCACGCCGCCGGCATTCGCCAGCACATCCGGAATCACCAGCGTGCCTTTGCGCGCCAGCACTTCATCCGCATGAGGAGTGGTCGGCCCGTTCGCAGCCTCCGCCACGATTTTCGCCTTGATCTGATCGGCATTATTCAGCGTGATGGAATTTTCCAAGGCCGCCGGCACCAAGATGTCGCACTTCATCGTCAACAAATCATCGTTCGAAATCCGCGAAGTGCCCGGCATCCCTACCACAGTTCCAGAACGCTCCTTGTAACGCATGGCCTTCAATGGGTCGATGCCTCGTGAATTGAAAACGCCGCCGCGCGAATCGCTGATCGCGATCACGCGCGCTTTTTTCTCAGAAAATAATTTCGCGGCAATCGAACCCGCGTTCCCGAATCCCTGAATCGCCACGCTCGCTCCGCGCAAGGAAATTTTCTTCACCTTGCACGCTTCTTCCACCGCGATCACACACCCGCGCGCCGTCGCTTCATTGCGTCCTTCCGAGCCACCGATCGAAATCGGCTTCCCGGTCACCACTCCCAGCGTCGAATGCCCTTTGGTCATGGAATATGTATCCATGATCCACGCCATCGTCTGCGAATCCGTGTACACATCCGGCGCGGGAATATCCTGCTCTGGCCCGATGATCGGCAGAATTTCTGCCGCGAAGCGCCGCGTCATGCGCTCCAGCTCGGATTTGCTCATCCGCTTCGGATCGCAGATCACTCCGCCCTTCGCGCCGCCATAAGGGATATTCACCGTCGCGGTTTTCCAGGTCATCCACATCGCCAGGGCCTTCACTTCGTCCAGCGTCACCGCCGGATGATAGCGAATCCCGCCCTTCGCCGGCCCGCGCGCCACGTTGTGCTGCACGCGAAAGCCGGTGAACACCTTGATCTGCCCGTTGTCCATCTTCGTGGGGATGGAAACTTCCAACACGCGCTTGGGAGTGCGCAAAATCTGGCGCATTCCCGGATCGAGCTTCAAGTACTCAGCTGCGATATCAAATTGAATTTGCGAGATGCGGTAAGGATTCAGGTCCTCCCGCGGCGCGATGCGCGGGATAGGCTGAGTGCTAGCGGGTTTGGCAACGGTTGCCATTCGATGTTCCTTCCTGACGTGGCGAGCAACTACGCGATAAGGGCCGTAAGTCTTGCGCGAGTCGAAGTTTAGTCAAGCCGTACAGGATGTCAATGGAAACCAATGGGACAGCGGTAAATGTCCGTATCCCTGTTCACCGCAATTCGTCCGCGTAACCGCCGCACGCCCATCCGTAAGTATATGTCCAGTAAGTACTTATACCTACGGCGATTCCAGCGTGCGGCGTGTATTTTCGCCGTCCCCAGTGCCAGCGAAATCGCCCCAGAACCCCGTTGACCCCTTCGGACCAACAAGTTAGGCTGCCTCCACAGCGACGCAGCCGCCGGTGCGAGTTTGCAACCCCGCCCCGCGGCGCAATCCGGAATCCCTTCGCGCGCGTATCTATTAGGAGAAGCATTTACTTGGTGACGGCGGAGAAGCGAGCGGAGTTGAAGGCCACGGACGCGTCGCTCATAGACCGGATCGTTCAGCGTGACGAGTCAGCGCTCGCGGCGCTATACGACCGTTACGCCGGAATGCTTTCGTCCGTCTTGAACCGGATTTTGCGCGACACGCAGGCCGCCGAGGAAATTCTGCAGGATATTTTCTACCAGTTGTGGCGCAATGCCGCGCAGTTCGATTCGTCGCGCGGCTCGCTATCTGGCTGGCTGCTGGTGATTGCCCGCAATCGCGCCATCTCGCGTTTGCGGCGTCACAATCCCGCCAGCGGCGATGAGCTCAACGAGAACACGGTCGTGGTTGCCTCAAATCTGGAAAGCTCCGTCGCGCAGCAGCAATTGATGACCAGAGTAAAAAGCGCGCTGGACAATCTTCCGAAAGAACAGCGCGCCGCGATCGAGCTGGCCTACTTCGAAGGACTGACGCACAGTGAAATCGCGCAGCGCACCGGCGACCCACTCGGCACCGTGAAAACGCGCCTGCGCTCGGCGGTAGAAACTCTGAAACGGGATCTGCATTCATGAGCAGCGATCATCCAACTCGGGCGGAAGATTTCGATCTCTACGCGTTAGGCGCCCTGGACGACGCCGAACGCAAAGCGTTCGAATCGCACGTGGCTTCCTGCGCGGACTGCGCCAAAAAGCTCGCCGCCGCGCGCGGACGCATCGCGATCCTCGCCTTCGCCGCGCCTCCTGTAGTTCCTTCGCCCGGCGTGAAGGAAACCCTGATGCGCCAGGTCATCGCTTCGGCCGAAGGTCCGGGTGGCAGTGTCGCGCGGGTGCATCCCGGCCACGCTGAAGACGGCGGCGTGTTCGCGCGCTGGTGGGCTGTGCTGCTGCCGGTTGCGGGCGCGTTCGCTCTTGCCACTGTTCTGCTGTGGTTGCACAACGAGCAGCTCGACCGGCAGCTTGCCGATCTGCGCAACACCATTGAGCAGCAGAAGCAGGAGCTTGCCGAAACGCGCCACCAGGCTGACCTGATCGCCGCGCGCGAGACGCTTGTGGTTCCGCTGTGGTCGCAGAAAGGTATGCCCGATGCGCACGGGGAAGGGCATGCGCGCGTGCTCTACAATTCGAAGGAAGGGATGATGACCTACGACGGATGGCTGCCTTCGGCTCCGGCGGATAAGAGTTATCAGTTGTGGCTTGTACCGATGAGTGGAGCGCCGATCAGCGCTGGCGTCTTCAATCCCAAGAACGGCGAGATGAGCCACATGATGATGAAGCTTCCTGCGGGCGTCACTGCAAAAGCGTTTGCGGTTTCGCTCGAGCCCGCCGGCGGAATGCCGCAGCCTACAGGTCCCATGGTTCTCGTCGGGCCAACCAGCTAATCTGCCGCGCGCGCAAAATTTCGCACGAGAAACATTTTAAGTTTTCGCCGCGCCGGGAATTAAATCCACGCCCATGTAACTGCGCAGTGCTTCCGGGATGACGACCGAGCCATCTGCGCGTTGAAAATTTTCCAGCAGGGCGATCCAGGTACGGCCTACTGCCAGGCCTGAGCCGTTCAGAGTGTGGACGAACTCTGATTTTTTGCCGCCTGGCGGCTTGAAACGAATGCCGGAGCGGCGGGCCTGGAACGATTCGGTATTCGAGCAGGAAGAAATTTCCATGAACTCGGCGGCGGAGGGCAGCCACACTTCGATGTCGTAGGTTTTCGCTGATGCAAATCCCATGTCCGCCGTGCTCAGCAGCATCACGCGATAATGCAGGCCGAGGCGCTGCAAAATCGCTTCGGCGTTTAAGACCAGCGCTTCCAGTTCGTCGTAGCTTCGCTCCGGGCGCGTGAATTTGAACATTTCCACTTTTTGAAATTGGTGCTGGCGCTTCAGGCCGCGCGTGTCGCGTCCTGCGGCGCCGGCTTCGGAGCGGAAGCAGGCCGTCCAGGCGCACACTTTGATCGGCAGGGCGTCGGGTTCGAGCGTGGTGTCGCGATACAGGCTGGTCAATTCCACTTCGGAAGTTGGGGTCAGCCACAGGTCGGTGCCTTCCAGGTGAAACATGTCTGCTGCGAATTTCGGCAGCTGGCCTACGCCGGTGAGCGAAGCGGTGTTCACGAGAAAAGGCGGCAGAATTTCCGTGTAGCCGTGCTCGCGGGTGTGCACGTCCAGGAAAAAATTGGCAAGGGCACGTTCCAGCCGCGCGCCCAGGCCTTTGTAGACAGCGAAGCGCGAGCCTGCGATTTTGATCGCTGCGTCAAAATCCAGAATTCCAGCACCTTCGCCCAGTTCCCAGTGGGCTTTGGGCTTGAAATCGAATTGCGGCGGCGCGCCCCAGCGGCGCACTTCCACGTTGTCCGCCGCGGATTTTCCCACCGGCACACTTGTGTGCGGAATATTCGGCACGGTCAGCAGGAATTGCTTCAGCTGCTCGTCGAGGACAGTGATTGTCTCGTCGTCGCGCTTGATTTTGTCCGAGACCTGCTTCATCAGGGCCAGCAGCGCGGTGCAGTCTTCGCCGCACTTCTTCATGCGCGCGATTTCTTCGGTGGCTTTGTTGCGCTCGGCTTTTAGGCGCTCCGCGGAAGTGATCACCATCCGCCGGTCGGTATCGATCGAGCGAAAGGGCCCCAGGTCCAGCGTGACGCCGCGGTCCCGCGCCATCTTCTCGATTACGTCGAGGTGCTCGCGCACATATCCCAAGTCCAGCATAGGCCCAGCAGAATACATGAATCCGTTGCGAAGTGAAAAGCGGGGATGCGCAACGGCGTGATTAGTGAGTGGTGATTGGTGAGTAGTGAGGCGTGGCGCACAGGCAAGATTGCCTATGCTACGAACGGCAAATTTGTATCGAGTAGAGAACTGTTTCTCCTTTGTTTTCAGCAGAGCTCTTAGCAGAATGATGATTTTGTGAGTTTATTTGTATCAAATAGAAATGGCGTAAGGCAGCGATGAGTGACGAGTGACCATTGATGGGTGAGGCGCGGCGCGGGTGCCGAAACGACCGAAAAACGAGCGATTAGAATGGGTCGCTGTTGGTTGTTTTCAATCATTTGCGCCGCTTTTTAATATTTCGCTCACTAGCGATTAGAAATGCGTGATTGGTAATTAGTGAACCGCGAAGCGTAATACGTGGCTGGTGAATGGTGATTCTTGGAGCGCAAAACGCGTGAAAAACGCGCGCTGCAATTCGCTGTTATAAGCCGATTAGAAAAATTCAACGCATTGTTTTCAGGGGAGTTGCGGGCGTTTCTAATCGCCGTGGCGTTGATTAGAAGATGGCGAGGGGAGGGTCGGGCTGGCGAGCCGGCTGCTGACGCGCGAGCAGCGTGGTCGCCATCGCCTCCGCCGGTAAGAACGTCCCAAGATTTGCCGCATGGAAGCGCGTGAAGCGATAACCGGCTCCTGACCTAGAACAGTGGTTGTCACACAAATTCAGGAGCGACGCTGTGGCTGAACCCGGACCCTTCAAGAACCGAAGGGTCCGGCACCCTTAAAAACTAGTGCGTTCATTTGGGTGGAGTGGAAGGGTGCGCTACCCGCCGGTTAGCCAAAAACCGCTGTCCCTTCACTAAATTGCGTGGCTGGTATAAATGGTTATACCGTTCCCATCGGGGTCCTTTATGCAAAAAAGATGATGTCCAAAAAAAGTTTCATCGGGGATCTCTCCTGCTGCGATTCCCTGACTGATTAGCTCCAACCGATATTTTTTCAATTCATCCAGGCCTTTGCCGTTGATCATGAGGTCAAATTGCTCGGAGAATTTTTTATGGAATTGTCCTGTCAAACTTTCCGCTATGTCTTCTCCAACCTGCGGATCAATTGATAACAATATAAGATGAGTGCCTCCACGTAGCTCAATAATTGCGAGCTCTTCGTCAATAGCAAATGGAGGAAGGCCGAGATTCGAATAGAATTGGCAACTGCGCTTAAGGTCAGCCACCTTAAGAACCAGGTGACCCACTGCTAATTCTGGGTCAACGATAGTCTTCATCTCGCTCGATCCGAAACCGTTCATGATTCACCTCCTAAGATGATCTTCAAAATTGCCTTGAACCAACGCTGATACAGCAGCGTTGCGGTTCGTTTTGAAGAGTGTGCCTATCGAAGATACCAAACGGTATGTTTCGAGGCAAGCATTTTATTTGCGCCGCTGGCCCATCCGATGGAATACAATTTCGCAACATTGAGGAGATTGTCGAGAATGAAGGGGACTAAAGTAAAAAACGCGTACATGAAAAAGAAGGACCCTCTCTACGTGAGAGAATCCCTCTTAAATGCCGCCTTCGAACTCGCTGCGACCAGGGGCATGGTTGATGTCACCGTCAACAAAGTGAGCGAATTGGCGGAGGTTACCAAGGGGGCTTTCTTTCATCACTTCGACAGCAAAGAGACGTTGGTGACGGAGCTGATGCAGATGCTAATTACGCGATTGGACAAGCAGTTTGACCGACTGATGGCCGAGGAAAAGAAATCCGACGGATGCTTTACTCGTGCATACATTAGGGCCGCATTCTCCGAAGGTGCAGCTGAACGTAAAATTTGGGGCGCGCTCTTGAGTCTGATGGCCTCCAAAGATCAGGTCTGGCGAATTTGGGATAACTGGCTGGGCAAACGGCAAAACAGACATGCGAAAACTGATTCGAGAATCGAGCTTCACGTCGTGAGACTTGCGGCAGATGGCGTATGGGTTGAGAGAATCATGAACGCAAAATCGAAAAACCTAAAAGGTGTCGAGGAATATCTCATGGAGATGACGCGAATTCGTTAGCTTCGATCCTGAGATGGGTTTCGATGCGGGAAGGATGGTGCACGGGGGCGAAAGCGGCCGGGGAATATGCTGGTCGTGACACTTCACCGGCCACTGCACGCTGGATGCATTCAGATTCTGGCGCGGTGTCTTCGATTCAGTGCACACCCGCCGCGATGCAGAGGACCGCAACTCGGACTTGTTGGGTGATGCCACTAATTCGAAGTACCGCCGCCGCCCCCGCTGGGCTGAATCGATGAGATCTGAACGTCGGTCAACTTTACTGTCATATATTTGGTGAGTGGTTTTACTTTTCCCAGCTCCTTAGCACTCGTCAGCTTCTTCCCTCGCTTTGGGGTCTTTTGTTTGGTTGCCATCTTACTTCCTCCTGATTGGAACGAGATTGGAGGGCTACTGGCACTCTAAAGCAAGCGGCGGACCAGTACGTATTACCAAGTTTAAATGGCTAAGTCATGTGATTTCTTGGGGGCAGACCGGCGCGGGGCGAGGGGTTTGTGCTGATTGATTATTGAATGATTCAGCGGTGCTGTGATTTTTTCAACGAGGCCGTGGAGCGGGGGCGCTCGGGATACGAGTTGCTGCGGGAATTCTAACTCGTGGGCTTCTTGCGGGGGGGTGGCTGTGGGGTTTGTGCGGCGTTCAGCTTCCAGACGATTTGGCGCATTATGGCGGTCCACATGGTGGCGTCGCGGGTGGGGAGATTTAGGCGGTGGACCAGGCGGCGGATGCGATCGTCGGCGTCGGCTACGGTGCGGCGATCGAGGAAGCCGCTGGAGCTGAGGGCTTCGGTTAGGATGGCGGTGAAGCGCTCGGTTTCGCCGGCTGTGGCGGGCGGGGATTTTTTCAGCGCGCGGGTGAATTTGGTGGCGGCTTTGGCGTCGCGGACCAGTTCGTAGAGGCAGACGGCGACGGCTTGGCCGAGATTCATCGAGCGATGCTCTGCGCGGGTGGGGATGCGGAGGAGCCAGTGGCAGTGGCTGAGATCTTCGTTGGACAAGCCGGTTTTTTCCGAGCCGAAGAGGAGCGCGGCGCGGGCTTTTTTCCCGCGTGCAGCGCGCTTGCGGGTGAGGCGTTGCAGAATGATGCGCGCGCCGGCTTCGAGCGTGCAGAGTTGATGATGCAGTTCGCGGCGGCCGGCGGCTGTGGTGCCGACGACTAGCGCGCAGTCGGCGATTGCTTCTGCGACGGTGCTGAACTGCTCGGCGCTCGCTAGAACTGGCGCCGCACCTACGGCGGAACGCGCTTCGCGATATGCGGGGTCGTAGGGATTTACCAGGCGGAGGTGCGTGCAGCCGAAATTGCTCATGGCGCGGGCGGCGGCGCCGATATTTAGAGGATTGCGCGTGGCGACCAGGACCACGCGGAGATTGTCCAAGAGGGACGGGGAATTCATTAGCGCTTATTCTAGGACATTATGATTCATACTCGTGAAATTAACGTGGCAGCAACAGAAGCGTAACGTGGCGGAAAATTGGTTTGGTAGGATGGCGCGGCTGCCCCTTCCATTGTCTGGACACCGGCACAAAGGAAAATACCGATGCTGCCTCCTAAACTGATTCTTTCCCCGATTGATTTCAGCGATTCATCGCAGGCTGCGCTGGAGGTTGCCGCGGATTTCGCCGCGCGCTTCGGAGCGGAACTGCTGCTGGTCCACGTGATGCCCGCGATCGAGGACTTGCCGGAGAGTGTGTCCGTCTTCAAGGAAGGCCAGTACGACCAGAGATTGGACGACGCGGCCGCGAAACGCCTGGCTGATCTGGCTGCGACGCTCGCGCCGAAAAATGTGAAGGCGCGCACGGAAATGGGCACCGCGAACGACGTTGGCATGGAGCTGGTGCGCATTGCCGAGCACGAGCACGCGGACATGATCATCATCGCGACGCACGGGATGACTGGCTGGCACAAGATCGCGTTCGGCTCGGTGGCGGAAAAAGTGGTGAAGCAGGCGAGCTGCCCCGTGCTGGTGTTGCGCGCGAATGCGTTGGAGGATGCGGGCAGCGAGAAGAAGGCGGCTTCGTCGGCAGCTGCTTCGGACTAGTTTTTTGCCGGCGCGGCATGCGCGGAGAACAGCGTACGCCGCATCGATCGCGCCGTAACGCGATTCAGACTCCGACCTCGGCGAACTCGTCGCAGAGCGAGCGGAAATTTTCGTACCAGGTTTCGGTAAACACTCCCACCAGATATTCGGCGGTGCGTCCTGCGACGGCGACGCGAGCCGGCTTGATTTCTCCCCAAGTGCGAACGTATGTGCCGCCGGAATGGTGCTCCTCGAATTCGACCCACTGATGCAGGGTGATGCCGAGGGCGCGGTCAATCCAGCCGAGGTCGCGGCCGCGGCGGCAATTGACGATCAAGTGGTCGATGACGACCTTAACGGGCTTGAGAATTTCGATTTCCATTCTGCTGCCGATACTCCAGGGCTCGCCGTGTTGCCAGTGCAAGCGGCCGTAAATATTGGCGAAGGTGTGCCACATTTTCCAATTGGTGTAGATCTCCCAGGTGAGGGAGGGGGAAGCCTTGGTGGTGATGGCGTACTCAAACGTGTGCATCGTGTTCCTCATAGCGCACTTCGGATTTTTTTACCACACCGGGGCGTGAAACGGGGTATACTGCGCGCCTGTATTATTTATACATCGTTTGTTAAACATTGTAAAGATTATTTTCCGGCTGACCTAGATTGGCCGAAGGCGCAGGGAGCGAAAATGCCGCGAACAGCCGATGCGGGTTTAGAAGGGCGCGTTTTGGATGCCGCTTATCGCTTGTGGAGCAGAGGCGGCGAAAGGGCGCTGACCATGCGCGCGGTGGCGCGGACGGCGCGGACGACGACTCCTACTTTGTACCAGCGATTCCGCGATAAGCGGGACATTCTGGAGCTGCTGCGCAAGCGGGCACAGGAGATCATGTTCTCTTATATGCGGCGGGCGCACACGGCCGAAGAGTTTTGTTTGCGGTATTTCGAGTTTGCGCTGAAACATCGCAACGAGTACGAACTGATTCATGCGGACTGGGCGGTGCGGCTGGCGAAAGAAGAAGCGCGGCCGTCGTTTGATTTGCTGAAGAAGAGCCTCGCGGACCGATTGGGGGGAACGCCAGAGCAGCATGCGGGATTGGCGCTGGCGCTGGCGGCGTTGGCGCATGGAACCGCGACGCTGTTGCTCACGAAGGGAGTGCCGGAGCGAATCTCGCGCGAGCTGCGGCATGCTTGCGTCGCGGCGTTTGAGACATTGGTGGAAAATGCAGCGGGACGATCGTTTCGGCCGAACCATAAGAGCGCCGCGCGGCACTAGACGCGCCGGTGGTTCAAATTACGACGGATTCCTGGTATTCGCCGAAGGCGCGGCGGAGGGCGTCGGAGATTTCGCCTACTGTGGCGTAGGCTTCGACGGCGATGAGGATGGCGGCCATTAGATTTTCTGTGGTGCGGGCGCGGCGTTCGATTTCTACCAGCGTGGCTTGGGCCTTCCTCGTGTCGCGGCGGGCGCGCAGGGAATTGAGGCGCGCGATTTGGGTGCGTTCGATTTCGGGGTCAATGCGCAGGGTGGGGATGGGTTTTTCGTCGTCAGTTTGGAAGCGATTTACGCCGACTACTACTTGTTCACCGCGGTCCACGGCATTTTGATATTCGAACGCGGATTTTTGAATTTCCTGCTGGATGTAGCCGGTTTCCACGGCATGTAGCACTCCTCCCATGGCGTCAATTTTGGAAATATATTCTTGCGCGCCCTTTTCGATTTCGTCGGTCAATTTTTCGATGGCATAAGAGCCTGCGACGGGATCGGTGGTGTTCACTACTCCTGTTTCCTGGGCGATGATTTGCTGGGTGCGCAGAGCGAGCAGCGCGGATTGCTCGGTGGGGAGGGCGAGAGCTTCGTCGAGGGCGTTGGCGTGCAGGGACTGGCAGCCGCCTAGGACCGCGGCCAGGGATTGCAGCGCTACGCGCACTAAATTATTTTCGGGTTGCTGGGCGGTGAGCGACGAGCCGGCGGTTTGCGCGTGGAAGCGCAGCATCAGGGAGCGGGGATCGCGGGCGCCGAAGCGTTCGCGCATGGTGCGGGCCCAGAGGCGGCGGGCGGCGCGGAATTTCGCGATTTGCATTAGCAGCTCGTTGTGGGAATTGAAGAAGAAGGATAGTTGCGGGGCGAATTCGTCCACGGCGAGGCCGGCGGTGATGGCGGCTTCGACGTAGGCGATGCCGTTCGCGAGGGTGAAGGCGACCTCCTGCACGTCGGTGGAACCAGCTTCGCGGATGTGATAACCGGAGATGGAGATTGCGTTCCAGTTGGGGAGTTCGTGGCGGCACCAGGCGAAAATATCGGTGACGATGCGCATGGCGGGGCGCAGCGGGTAAATGTATGTGCCGCGGGCGATGTATTCCTTGAGGATATCGTTCTGCACGGTGCCGGCGAGGCGCTGCAGGTTCGCGCCTTGTTTTTTGGCGACGGCGACGTAGAGCGCCAGCAAAATCGCGGCGGTGGAATTAATGGTCATCGAGGTGGAGACAGTTTCGAGGGGGATGCCGTCGAAGAGGGTTTGCATGTCTTCGAGAGAGTCAATGGCGACGCCGACTTTGCCGACTTCGCCGAGGGCGAGAATGTGATCGGAATCCATGCCGATCTGTGTGGGGAGATCGAAAGCGACGGAGAGGCCTTTGACGCCTTGCGCGAGCAGATAGCGGTACCGCTGATTGGATTCGACGGCGCTGCCGAAGCCGGCGTACTGGCGGGTGGTCCAGAGGCGACCGCGATACATGGTGGGATAGACGCCGCGGGTGAAAGGGAACTCGCCGGGATAGCCTAGGTCGCGTTCGGGATCCCAATCGCGGAGATCGTTTGCGGTGACGACGGCTTCGATGGGAAGGCCGGAGGGAGATGCGGCGCGACGTTCTGCGGCGGCGGAGGATTTTTTTGCGTCGCGTGGCATATTCGGGTTTTAGCGCACGCGGCGGGCACGGCGGAATGACGTGACTGCGAAACAGACCATGGTGATGGCGTAAACGATGGTGAAGCCCAGCAGCCAGGCGGCGGGGCGGCTATGCCACTGGCGCCAGGCGGAAATGCCGCCATACAAAGCGAAGAGGGCGAAGATTGCGCCGGTGGTTTCGTGAAAGAGCTGGCGGATGGCGCGCCACACTACGCGCAGAGTGATTTTGGTGGAACTCCAGAGCGTGGGGTAGAAGCCCTCGGCCATGGAACAATTCTAGTACAGAATGCGTGGAGGCGCGGGAGTGATTGGCGGGCGGCTGGGGGGCTGGTTTTACGACAGCAAGTCAAAGGCTGCGATTGCCTGGTAGTGGGTCGGTTTCCGATAAGAGCTGGCAGCATTAATCAGGCATTAGCCGATCACGCGGTGATAATCTCCGTTCCAGGCAGTTCATTCAGAATGCCATGCACAGGATGGGCTTTCTCTTGATCTGGTGTTTGACAACACATAATCTCGTGCGCGCAGCGGGGGAGCAGAACATATGAACGTACACGAACAAATCAAGAAATATATTACCAGCCAACCGGAGCCAAAACGCAGTGACATGCGAGAGTTGCATCGGCTCACACTTCGAGCGTCACCAGAATGCAAATTATGGTTCTTCGATGGTAAAGACAGCAAGAATCGTACTGTTTCCAACCCTACGATTGGATATGGATTGCACACAATAAAATACGCCAATGGAAAAAGTAGAGAGTTTTTTCAAATTGGCGTGAGCGGAAACAAAACCGGAATCTCTGTCTATATTGTTGGTCGCAAAGATAAGAAGCACTTGGCCAAAACGTATGGGAAAAAACTAGGCAAGGCGAGCGTGACCGGATATTGCATTCGGTTTAAAGGTCTAAAGGACATAGACATCGATACGCTTGAAGCGGCAATACGATATGGGCTTGCAGCTCAGAATGAAAAAGGCAAGCTGACGAAATAATTCTCCTGTTAAGGGTGAGCTGGCAGCGTTAGCCGGGACTCGTCGATTTCGGCGGTGATAATCCCTGATAATAACGGTCAGGAATCCCCGCTCAAGAAAAGCGCTCAAAGTCGGTTCGTTGCAGCAGCTTTACGTGCTTCCCTTTGGTTTGCCTCGGACCGGGATTTTCCGAGTCGCGTCTTCCCAGAGACCTGAGTTGCAATCAGTTTGACGTTCAAGGGATGAGTCTTTTTCCGGAGCCATTCGTAATACGGATATGATGGGCCGCTTATCCCGCTTCGCCTTTCCGCAGGAGGCTGACATGCACGACACGAAAGAGCGGTTGTCTCTATTCTGGATCTTCGCGTTATTAAACTACCTGTATGCGGACGTGGTTGCGCTGTTCGCTATCTTTGGCTCGCCAAATCTGGCCGACGCTCCACATCTCCCACCATGGGCTTTGATGGGTTCGGCGGTCTTGATGGAAATACCCATCGCCATGATTGTGGCGTCTCGACTACTTCCGTTTAGAGCGAACCGGCTGACGAATATCATCGCGGGTGCAATTTTGACCCTTATAAACGGTTTCCTGACATTCGTTCCGCCTCTTGTCGGTGCCCGGACGCCCGCTCTTCCAGAGTACTTGTTCTTCGCAACGATCGAAACTGTGTGCACCTCGGTCATCGTCTGACAGGCGTGGACTTGGTCAGGGGTTGAAGCGCCCGTTCGTCCGGAGCGGATCGTCCGCCAACCGGAAGCTGGGATCACTACTTCTTAGAGCTGCTGCTGCGCTCGCAACGAAATTCGCTCAAAGGAGGTGAATGTGAAAAAAGAACGCCTAACACAGATCGTCCTGGTGATCGTGGGGTTGCTCAATCTGGCTCTGATTTATTATCTATATATGGATCTGCGGCATTCCAGCTGGCTTTTGGAGCAGAAGAACGAGTGCGAGCCGATGTTTCTGAGCTTCTTTATTCCGGCCGGGGTCTTTCTGCTGCTGGCCGCAAGGAGACCCTCTGAGCATCGCTGGATGATTGCTCTAGTGGCTTGGTGGAACATCTCTCATGGCGTGGTGATGGCTATTCAAACCGTAGAAGCCCGGATTCACGGCGTCCACAGGGAGTTTACGGATGTGGTCTTTTTCATTGCGATCGGAGGCGTCTTGTTAGCGCTTCTGCCAGCAAAACGAGAGGCAGTAGCGTCGAGCGTTGCGCCGACCCGCTGAACCCGCAGCGTTTGTCAGGAGTCGAGCCTGATAACTGGGAAACTTCTCCCGAAAGTCATCAGTAAACACTATGCGACTTCCCGATATCGATGATCCCTAATGGAGTGAGCGTTCTGCGGAGCCGCGCCCCAGTATATCCGATGCACAACGAGGAAGTCGGAATGATCGAGGGGAAAGCGTCGGGTTCTTTACTTATTCGTCAGCGCACGCCTGGTCGTTCTCTGCGCCGCACGTTTCTTTCCTTGCGCTTCGTTCCTCGACTGGATGGCATGCGCGTTGACGATTGCCCGAATTAGTCCCGGAAAGCGTTGCTCGACTTCCGTACAACGCGAGGTGTTGTGGACTTCCACGCCCCGACGCTCACCACGGATGAGCCCCGCCTCTCTCAGTTCCCTGAAGTGCTGAGAGAGTGTGGACTTCGGGATCGTCTTGTCACTGACTGTCAGAAACGTCGAGCAGTTCTGCGAGCACTCCTGTGACACGATGTCCGCAAAAATTGCCACTCGCACCGGGTCGGACAAGGCGTGGAGAATTCCTTCTACCGTAATCTCCTCAAGCGATGGGTGGAACAGAGGCCGCATGCTAATAAGACTAGTCATTCGAGGGAAAGGGTTCAATAGTTCCGTAGTTCTGAACTACTGCATCTTTTCAGGGGTCAGTTTCATCTAGTCAGTAAAAGCGAGTGCGGGGCGGACCAGCGCAACAGCCCCGCGGCGCCGCTGATAACGACGTGGCAGCGGGCTCTCGCATTAATCTAGCGCACGCATGAAGGGAGAAAAGTCATGGGAAAGCTCGAAGGAAAAGTAGCTGTCATCACAGCAGCGACGTCCGGCATGGCGCTCGCCACCGCCAAGCTCTTCGTCAAAGAGGGCGCGTACGTCTTCATCACAGGACGCCGCAAGGATAAGCTCGATGAGGCGGTCAAGCTTATCGGCAAAAACATCACCGGTGTGCAGGGCGACGCCAGTAACCTAGCCGACCTCAACCGCCTCTACGATACGGTGAAGCGCGAGAAGGGCAAGATCGATATTCTTTTCGCCAGTGCCGGACAGGGCGAGTTTGCCAAGCTCGAAGAAGTAACCGAAGAACACTTCGACAAAACCTTCGGCCTGAACGTGCGCGGCACGCTCTTCACGGTGCAGAAGGCACTCCCTCTGTTCAACGACAACGGTTCCATCTTCTTGAACGGATCGATCGCCAGCATCAAGGGATTCCCGGCCTTCGGCGTGTACAGTGCGAGCAAGGCTGCGGTGCGCTCCTTCGCTCGTACTTGGCTGGTAGAGCTCAAGGAACGCAGGATCCGAGTCAATATCCTCAGCCCTGGCACCATCGACACGCCAATCCTGGACCCGCTCGGGCCAGACGCGAAGGAGTTCTTCAAATCTCAGATCCCTCGCGGCGAAATGGGACGCCCCGACGAGATCGCGACCGTCGCTCTCTTCCTCGCCTCGAGCGATTCAAGTTTCGTCAACGGCATCGAACTCTTCGTGGACGGCGGCACGGCCCAGATCTAAGTCATCAGCAGATCGAGCGGGGTCCGTTGGGAGATAAGGATGCTCCGCTCCTGACCACGACGTCCGACTAATACTTCGGTATGGATTGATACCTTCGTCCAATTGATTCTTTGTCGCGCTTCTGCCAATCTCGCGTTGGACAGTCACTCGCTGCGACGCCGAAGAGGAGTATCAAATGGACGGCACGAATGGACCGAAAGAAACCACGCGCGTGACCGCTCCTGCCGCCTTGACCACGCTGAGTGTGAACGTTTTTACCGCCCCGGGAAAGGCTATGGTCGGCGAGCGGCCAAGGCCCTTTGGTGAAGCGCTCGGCTTCGACCCGATCACGTCGACTTTGATCTTCGGCGAGCACGACGCGGTGCTCGTAGATGCGATGATGACAGTGGCTGAGGCCGAGGCTCTGGCGGATTGGGTTGCTCTGCACAACCGCAACTTGGAAACCATCTATATAACGCACGCGCATTTCGACCACTTCTACGGTCTGGGCATTCTGCTGGACCGTTTCCCGGGCGCTCGGGCTATAGCAACGCCCAAAACGGTGAACGTCATGCAGATGTATTTGTCTCCGTCAGTGGAGCGGGTAGCCCGCCGGCTCTTTCCTGTGCAACTAGCCACGAAGTTTGTTGCACCGGAGCCCTATGGGCAGGACACGTTCACTCTCGAGGGCCACAAATTGCGCATCATCGAGCAGGGCCACACCGATAGTACCGACACCACGTCTCTATACGTTCCATCGATCGGCCTGATCGTGGCTGGCGACGTCGTGTACAACCAATGCCACATGTACGTTGGCGACACCACGCCCGAGAGCCGAAACAATTGGATCGCGGCGCTCGACCGGTTAGCGGCGCTGAACCCGGAGATTGTTGTCGCCGGTCACAAGAAGCCCGGCGCGCCCGACTCTCCCTCTGCGATCCAGGACACCAAGCGTTACCTGCAGGACTTCGATCGGTTGCAGAAGACCGCGAAGTCGGACAAGGAGCTGTTCGATCAAATGACGGAGCTATACCCGCGTTGGGTAGCGAATCAGTCGTGGTTGATGTTCGGATTTCCGCAGTGATGATGCATATCAAACGCTGATTCGAATGTTTCTTCAGGCCTAATCGGCAACAAACATGAATACGAAAGATCCGGAATCGGCGGATGAGCACCGTTTGCCGGAATTGGAGACGCCAATGAGCAGCGTACAAATCGAACAAAAGAGCTACGAGATGCCACCGCGAGAGGGGATCAGCGTCGCGCATTTTCTCACTGTCGCCGACGTCGAGCGATCGGCCCGCTACTACGAAAAGGTCTTCGGCGCTCGCATTCTGACCATGGGTGACGGCAACGCGCCTCCGTACCTTCAGCTTGCAAATATCTGGATCATTCTGAATGTTGGAGGCGGGCCGACCCCGGACAAGCCGACGGTAACGCTCAGTGTCCCCGACCCAAATCACATCAACAGCTTTATGAATTTCCGCGTTGCGGATATTCAAGCGTGCTACGAATTGTGGAAAAGTCGAGGAGCGGAGTTCATGACCGAGCCGATCCCCAAGTACGGCGAGATGCGCTGCTACATCCGGGATCCTGACGGTTACATTATCGAGGTCGGACAGAGCACCGGGCTCAAGTACGGTTGATGCTCGGCGCGGAAAAGCATCGTCACAGTCCCGGGCGAGTTGTCGCCAAGGCGGAAGTTATCACCAACCCGGAAGGTGTCGGCGGCCCGCTCGGTCAAGCCCTGACAAGTCGGGCGATCTCAACGGGTCGACGCAACACTCAGCTGGAGCCCGCCTGGCAATGAATACAAAGGCCAAAATTGCTCGCCAGGGTTAGACCAGTCGGAACGCTGCCCTCGCTAAGTTTTAACCGAGCACAGCCAAACAGATGGTTCTCCCGCGCAAGCGTTGTCGAGTCAACGCGCTGGATGGTGTTGCGTCGACCGGCTGAGCTGGCAGCGTTCATCATGAGTTCGGGCCATCGAGTAAACGACGAAGATCATGGAAGCGTTAGCTCGTGGCGTACTCGCTCTGAACCAATCCACTCGGGTAGTGGCGTGTGGCTATGTGACGCAACTTTAGGTCCTGGCGTAGAGCGCCCAATAGGGGGATTCCCTCCCCGATGAGTATTGGAACACGAGTGATGATCAGTCGCTGCACTAATCCCGCTCGGAGATACTTCTGAATCGTGATTCCACCGTCGATGTACAGGTGATGTGCGCCGCTCGCAGCGAGTTTCTCCACGACCTGACTTGGCTCGGCATTCATATGCTCTACGACGCCTCCGCGCACTGCGGACAAATCAACAGGTCGGCTACTGAGGACCACGATACGTTTTTGCCCATAAGGCCACTCCGGAAAAGCTAAAACAGTCTCGAAGGTCTTACGGCCTATCACCATTGCATCGACGGTCGCCATGAACTCCCCGTAGCCGTGGGGCTCGCCGCCACCGGGAGGTAAAAAATCGAGATCGCCGTTCGGTCGCGCAATAAATCCGTCGACGCTGGTCCCAACAAAAACAGACACAGTCATCGCAACCGCCGCGTTTCCGCACTAATTCCGATGAGTTGCGGTTGCCCTCGTCCAACCCTCACGGCATTCTCACAATACCGTACCTCTACACGGAAGCGAGCGGTTAACTGGACGGCGGGGCGGACGGTTTACTGGTGGAGTTCATTTGGAGCACCTGGGCCTTGTTTCGTGGTGGCGGCGGACCTAGAATTGGGATAGAAGGGTGCGTTTACAGGAGGTGATGCCCTTGCAACTCGACGACCGCATGAAGCAGTTGCTGCGAGAGCTGGGACACGCCATTAATGATACGGTGTCGGACTCGAACCGGATCGCGGAAGCGATATCGGGAGTGCGATCGGCGGGATTCGACATTGTCCTGAAGCTGGACGCGACGATTGGACTGGCGCGGCGTTCGGCGCAAGACGCGAAGATGACCACGCAGGACCGGCGTTTTCTGGAATCACTGCACATACGCGTAGATGATGAAATCATGGAAGAGGAAGCGATTGAGCCGCGCGTGGAAATCACCGCGCAAGATATAAAGTTTCTGAAGTCGCTGAAGATATCATTCGATGAAGAACTTTAAATTCACTATTAGCGCGCTGTTCTGCGCCGCTGCGTTGCTGGCCGTGGGGGCATCCCCCGCGCGCGCGCAGGTGGTGGCGGAGCCGGCGCGCACGCCGATTTCCACGGACACCAACACGCCGGTGGTGGTGAAGCAGAAGCCGGCGAAGGCGGTGTGGTTGAGGGCGGAAGTGATTCATGCTGACCGGCGGACGTTGATCGTGCGCGAAGAAGGGAACGGGATGGAGGTTCATACCTTCACGTTCTCTGCGAGAGCCAAAGACAAAATGGAGCAAGCGCAGGATGCGGGCGGATTTCAGAGCGGGGATCATGTGAGGGTTTTGTGGATTCCCGGCAGCAGTGAAGCGCTCAACATTAAGGGCAGGCCCTCCAAACCGATTTGATTCCTCGTTTTATTTTTTAAGATTTCAGTACAAGCCATTTCAAAAATATTCGGATACGATCGGCAAGCGCGGCTTCCTTGGCGCGCAGCCACGAGTGACGCTGTGACTGCAACGGGCGGTTCGCGAACCGCCCCTGCGGCGCGTCGCGATGCTGACACCTCGACAAGCTGGGGCGCAGCAAGCAGCGCCCCTACCATCGCCCAGCAGGGCTGCCGATCGATGACCACCCCACCCTTCCGGATGTACCACTGATAAGGTGACGTGTAGAGTCAAACTCGAGAAAATGGTCAGCGGCACAAAATGATTCGCCCTCCTGCAGTTGCTGGACGATTTTACCCATTGGAACCGAAGGAGCTCGCGCGGCAGGTTGCTGAATTTGCGCCGGCGGCGAGCGCGGGGAAAATTGCGGCGCGCGGGTGCGTGGTTCCTCATGCGGGGTACGTGTATTCAGGGCACGTCGCTGGCGCGGTTTATGCTGCGCTGGAAATTCCGGCGCGCTGCATTTTGCTGGGGCCGCGGCATTATCCACGCGGCGAAGCGATGGCAATTTTGTCGCAGGGAAGCTGGCAGACCCCATTGGGGGATGCGGCGATCGATGCGGAGCTAGCCGCGGAACTGATGCGGGCATGCCCGCGATTGCGCGAGGATACAGTGGCGCACGAGCGCGAACATTCGCTGGAGGTGCAGATTCCATTTTTGCAGCGTCTGGCGCCGGCGGATTTCCGGTTTGTTCCGGTGGTGCTGGGGGCGGATCGTTATGCGCTGCTGGAAGAATTGGGGCACGCGCTGGCGAAGGTGGTGGCGGCGGAGAGCGAGCGCGTGTTGGTGATTGCCAGCACGGACATGAATCATTACGAAAGCGATGCGTTCACGCGCGCAAAAGATGAAATGGCGATCGCGCAAATTCTGCGGCTGGAGCCGCGCGGGTTGTACGACACGGTGCGCGCGGAGGGGATTACGATGTGCGGGTACGCGGCGACGACAGCGATGCTGGTGGCGATGCGGGATCTGGGCGCGGAAACGGCGGAGCTGGTGCGTTATGCGACGTCGGGAGATATTACGGGTGAGCGGGATGAGGTAGTGGGGTATGCGGGGTTGATTGTGCGGTGAGTGACGGCTGGACCGCCATTGGTTGTTGCCGGGCCACCAATGGCGCACTAAAGTGCACCGCTACAAATTCATGAGTTAAGTCAAATTCGCCCGCCTAAAAAGAAAAAGCAGGCGGCCGCTACAAATTCAAAAGCAACGGCCAAGTCAAAGGCGCCCAGCTAAGACTGACCGCCGCTTTTCGATCCCGCACTACGGAATCTCAGGATGAATCGCGCTGCAGCGCGGTTCACAAGCCGCCGCACTCCAAATAATTCGAGTTCACGCAGCGCTGCGCGTTGCTAATTGACGTTGAGCGTGAAGGTGAAAGTGTGCGTGATGGAGCCGCTGGTCGCGGTCACGGTGATGACCTGGTTCGTGACGACGGGCGTTCCGCGGTTGGTGGGCCCCGTGCTTCCGCCGCCACCGCCGCCTCCACACGCGGCAATCCCGATCAAGAGCGTGAGCATCAGCACGGCGCTGGCGAGATTCCAGCGGCGTCGGCGCGCTTGAATTGCCAGTGCGAGGAGCGCGGCGCACAGGAGCAGGATGCGGATTGCACCGGCGGTGGTGCGCCATCCGCCGAAGTCGATGTGGCGGCTTAGTGGGGCGAGCGAGCTGGGAGCGGTGGTGGAAATCATTATCGTTGAGGTCCCGCCCGCTGCCACCATCGCTGGACTGAAGCTGCAGGTGCTTTCCGAAGGCAGATTGGTGCAGCCCGTGAGATTGACCGAGGCAATGAAACCGTTCATCGCGTTCACGGTGAGAACTGTGGTTGCTGACGAACCGGGAGCGCTGACGTTCACCGAGGCAGGCGCAAACGAAATGCTGAAGTCTGGACCCGGCGTAACGGTTTGCGCGAGGCTGGCATCGGAAGTCTCGTCACTGCTATCACCCGAATAGAAAGCTGAAATTGTGTCTGTGCCGGTAGGAAGTGAGGTGGTGCTCACTTGCGCTTTTCCACCGCTGAGTGCCGCGGGGGCGCCGATGTTTACGCCGTTTGCGGTGAATTGCACCGTCCCGGTGAGTCCGGGGCCGCCGGATTGATTCTGAGTGACAGTCGCGGTGAAGGTCACGCTTTGGCCCTGCTGGATGGTGGAGGCGGACGTGCTGATTGCAGTGGTGGTGATGATCTCGATATCGATTATGCCCGGCGCAGAAGTGGCGGCAGCGTAGTTGGTATCGCCACTGTACTTCGCCGTAATCGTGTTTGGCCCAAGAGGCAATGTGCCGGTGGTGACTTGCGCCAAGCCGTTGATCTGACAATTGCCGGGGTTGGTGGAGAGTTGGAGAGTCTGTGGCGTTCCGATCTGCGTCGAGCCGACGAAAAAGGTTATTGTGCCGGTGGGGGCGTTTCCGCAATTTGTGCCATTCGGGCCCGCGAAGATGGTGAATGGGACACCAAGGGCTCCGGTTGTGGGGAGATTTAAGGTTATTGGGATTTGAGCTTGGGTGATTGTGAAGGACGCGGCGGGCGAAGTGCTGGAGTTGAAGCTGGGATCGCCGCTGTAGGCACCGGTGATGGGATGAGTTCCGGCGGTGAAAGTGAGAGTGGGATTGGTGGGCAGGACGTTGCCTTGGCTGTTCAGCGTGAGCGCGGGGATTCCGGTGATTGCCGCGCCGTTGTCTTTGAAGGTGACTGTGCCAGTGGGCACGCCTTCGCCGGAATTGCCGCTAACATCGGCGCGGAGATAGACGGTGGAGCCGTACGGTCCCGTGCTGAACGGTGAGATATTGCCTTGAGCATTTTGGGTGATGAATGAAACGGCGACTTTGCTGCCTTCTGGTGTGACCGTCATGGGAACTGGCGTGGAGTCACTGGCGGCGAAGGTGCCGTCACCGGGATAGTGCGCGGTGACGTTGTAAGTGCCGCCGGGAAGGACGTCCGTGGTGGTGTTCACTGAGCCGTTCGCCAGAGCAAAATCGGTGACGCCCGGATCGATGGTGGTGGTTGAAAGCAGCGCAACATCGCCTGTGGCAGTGCCAGTGGCGGGAGCAGTGGGCGTTACATTGATCTGCACGGTCACAGGAGTGCCGTGGGCGATTGGAGTTGGATTGAGCGATAAAGTTGTGGCGCTGGGCTTGAGCGCGGAGGTGATGGTGCTCCATTTGTTGACGAGATTGGCTGTGTTGACGGAACCGAGGCCGGTAGCGAGGTCATAGCCAGCCGTCGAATTGTAGCCGGTCAAAATGCCGATGCCTTCTGCGCCGGCGGTGCCGCAATTGACCGGCACGGGCACGGTGTCGTCGCACGGCATGGCGTTTGTGCCGGTGGTGATGTCGTAAAAGATACAAGTGCTTGCCGGCGTGCCTGCCGAGGCACAGCTCGCGCCGGATTGCGCGGCGAGCTTGTAGAGAATGTAGTTGGCGTTGCCCTGACGCGAGGCGGTTTTCTGATTGACCAGCGCCATGATTCCCGCGAAAGCCGGCGAGGACGCAGAAGTGCCGCCTATGCCCAGGAAGTCGAAGGCCTGAGGATCCACATCGCAGTAAACACCGGATGTTTGGTCGGCTTCGCAAACGATGTAAAAGCTGTTGGTGTAGAAGCCGCTTGAAGCGAACAACGAGACGTCTGGAATATCGCGTTTGCCGTCGCTGGGCACTCCCGTACCGGTCTGCCAAGATGGCTTGGCGTAGCCTCCCGAGCAACTGGTGACATGCTGGCCGTCGTTCGCGGTACAGGCGCTTTTGCCGCCCGACCCACCCACGGTGAAGACATTTACATCGAGCAATTGCTGGTCATTGCAGTTTTCCAGCGCATTGCTGGGGAAGCTAAAAAAGACCAGGGCTTGGCTGGTACAGCTGTCGTTCCAAGGCACCTCAGGGATGTAGCTCTTGGCGGACAACTGCGTGGTGGGATTGGTGGTGCTGCTGAAGTAAGTAGTGGGATTCGAGAGGTCATTGAAATCCGTGCCGCCGACTGCAACGTTGTAGGGCGTGGAGGCGAACCCACTGACTTGCAGGCCGAATTCCGCGGGTGAGGGAGCTGGATTATCGTGTCCATCACAACCTGCGGAGCCGGAATCACCGGCGGAAACCATTGCGGTAATTCCCTGGGCGGCGGCCTGCTGCCAGACGGAGTTATAGAACTGATTGCCGGCGGTGCCTAGGCCCAACTCGCAGATGCCGTAGCTTTCGCTCATTACGGATGCGACGTCATGGTCCACGGCGTATTGCGCGGAGAGATCCACGCCGAGAGTCGTATTGGTGCTGGCGGAAGTTACGAATTTGATAGTGGCGCCTTTGGCGACTGCGCCGGACCATTCCAAATCGAGATCTGATTCCGTCTCATCGCCGGGAGAGACGCCAGGATCCGGGCCATCCAGGACGACGACGGGATCGTTCGCAGGCAGTCCAAAGAGACTGCGAAAGTTTTCAATGTCCTTCATATCCACGTCGGTCTCGCCAATGATCGCGATAGTCTGACCGGTGCCATCAATTACGGGAGCTGGGCTGCCGTTCCAGAGCGGCAGGACGTTATAGATGGTCGCAAAATCGTACGGGCCCAGTCCATTACAGGTGATCGGCTGGTTGGTGGTTTGATTGGTGCCGCAGGTAAAGCTGAATTCGGGATTGATTGGCTTGGTTTCGCCGGTCGTTCTGTTTTTCTTGAAGGCGCCAGAAACAACGTGCATCGGCTTGCGGGGAAAATTGTGAAGGGTGTTGATGCCGGCGACGACGGGGGCGAGGGCGGCGGGGATGGAGGGGTCGGTGGAGTTGGCCCAGTGGTCTTCGATGGTGCCGGCTTTTGCGGGGACTGAGTATTTGTGGATCGTCGTGTGGAAGGCTTCCTGGACTTGGCCGGCGGTGCCGGAAAATTCGATTACGGTGCGGCCGTTGGAGATGGGCGCGACCTGGAATCCGTGGGATTGCAGCCAGGACAACACTTTCTGGATGTCCTGATCGGAGGGGCCGAACTGCTGGCCGAATTGCTGGGGCGTGAGCCATTGGTGGTAGTTCGGCGAGGACTGGTCTTGCTGCTGGTCGAGCAATTGTTCGAGTGCGGATTCCTGCTGCGGGCTGCGCTGCAAAACCAGGAGCATGCGGGCCATCGGGAGGCTGGAAGGAGCGGCGCCGTGGTCGTACTTGGCGCGGGCCAGGTAATACGTGTTGCCCTTTAGGAGAGTGAGATTCGCTTCGTCCACTGCCTGGGTGATGCGCGACGGAGCGGGCGGGGTTTGCGCGGCTACGCTGAAAGGGAGAAACGGCGAAAAGAAAGCAAAAAGCAGGAAAATGCGCAAGAAACGCGCGGGCTGGGGTCGCATGGTTTCGTTCACCTTGGTTCCGATTTGGGACTGCAGGATCGCGACGGAGAATAGACGGAAGTTGTAAGAAGTGTCAAGTTGTACGTACGGACAGATTTCTAGCGGTGGAGGCGCAAAACAGGGGACGGCGGCTGTCGGGGCGCTTTTGCAGGCGGGAGGATTAGTGCGTCGCGCGGATGCGCGTTGCGAGGGCGCGGGCGCGAGAGCGGGCGAGATCTATTAACTTGTCGTCGGCGGCAAGCTGGTCGAGGGCGGGGAGCAGGCGTTCGGGCTCGGGGAGGAGTTTATTGTTGTAGTCGCGCTCGATTTGCAGCAGGACGTCGTTGACGCCGAGGTGGTCGTAGCGCATGGTGCGGACGAGATCGGAGAGATCGGTGGTTTGGCGCGCGAGGCCTTCGAAGATGTTGACGAGTTGGGTGGCGGTGTCGTCGAGCGTGTAGTTGAAATCGGTTTCGTGCTTTTCCGCGCCCTTTTCGTAGAGCAGGGTTTTTGCGCCGAGATTGGCGAGGCGGCGGTGGACTTCCAGATCCACATTTTGAAAATTATTGAGCTTGGCGGCGAGCGCGAAGATGCGTTGCGCGAGCGGCGCGCTGACTTCGAACGGCTGCGGGTTGGCATCTTCGTCGAGCTGGCGAATGTCGTAGCTGCCCGTGCCGGCTTGATTGATTTTGATTTCGACGAATTCGGGATAGCTGGTTTTGAAGACCTTGCGGAAGGTGATTTGGGCGGTGGGTTTTTCCCCGGGGGCGTTTGCAATGCTTGACGCGGGGTCCAATGCAGGCGAACGCCGCACCGAGACCGGCATCGCAGCGGATAATTCCGCAGCGAAAACAGCGAGAACGAAAAGAACCAGCGAGGTGCGGGCGAACGCGGCGGCGCAGCGGCGCTGTGCGCAGCGAAGCATGAGCTGTGGCATCACAACCCAGAGATGCGCGCGGCGCGGGTTTGGTTTCGCAGAGTGGTTTTCGTGGCGCTGGGCGCAGAGCCTGGACGGACTGTTGCAGGGATCGCGGTGATGGAGGCGAGCAGGCGTTCGCGAGCGCGGAAGCTGTGCGCGTGGCAGAGCGCGACGGCGAGAGCATCGGCGGCGTCGGCCGGCTCGGGATATTCGGTCAAGCCCAACGCGGAGGTGACCATTTGCTGCATTTGCTGTTTGGATGCGGCGCCGTAGCCGGCGATGCTGGATTTCACTTCGCGCGGGGAATAACTGTGCGCGGGGATGGAGGCTTGCGCGGCGGCGAGCAACACCACGCCGCGCACTTCGGCGAGTTTCAGCGCGGTGCGCATATTGAGCGCGGTGAAAACGGATTCGACGGCGACGGCGTCTGGCACGAATTCCGCAACCAGTTGGGCGATCAATTCGTGAATTTCACGCAGGCGGGCGGCAAAGGTGGCGCGCGCGGGAAGTTTCAGCGCGCCGAAACGCAGCAAGTGCGGCGCGGAGCCGATGAATTCGACTACACCATAGCCAGTGGCGCCGGCTACGGCTGGATCAACGCCCAGCACGCGGAGGCGGGTGGTCTTCTTTACGGAGTTCATGGACGCGTTGCTGGGAGCCTGGTGGATCATCGGAGTCCGCACAAGTGTAGTGCGCGAGGGATGCGGAGTGTAGTGTTTTTTCAGGGTAAGGCGGCGCGAACGAAACTAGCGGAGTGGAGGAAAGCGCACCAGGCGCAAAGCGGAGTGATCTGTGGCGCGCGGAAACTTGGGACTGCAGATATTGCAACAGCAAACTGGGCATCTCTCGTCAGACGGGGAGTTGCTGATCAATTTTCCTTGGATCGTCGTAGATCACCTTGGGTCACCTTGGATCGCCTTGGACTTCTGAAAATTCGAAGGAGTCTCTGACCCGCACGAACTAGCGCGGACGGGGACCAAAGTGCGTCACATATGGAATGTGTAAAGCAGAAGTCGGGTGAGGAACAAATCCGCGACGAGGATGGCGAGCGAGGACACGACAAACGCCATAATCGTAGCGCGGCCCACTCCTGCGGTACCGCCTTCGACGCGCAAACCCTGATAACAACCCACGGTGGCGAGGATAAACCCGAAAACAAGCGGTTTCGAGAAGCCGATAACGAGGTCGCCCACGGCCAACGCCTTAAGGGCACGCGTCCAGAACTGCTGTGCATCTATGTGCAGCGTGACGGTTGCTACGATGAATCCGCCGAGCAGGCCCGCGCAATCACCGATCGCCACGAGCAAAGGCAGAATTAATACTGCGGCAAGCACGCGCGGAGTCATCAGCTTGCGAATCGGGTCAATTCCGAGTCCCCGGATCGCGTCCACCTGTTCGGTCACGAGCATGGAGCCCAATTGGGAAGCCATCCCCGTGGAGTTCCGCCCCGCGACCAGAAGCGCCGTGAACACCGGCCCAAGCTCGCGGAGTAGCGAGAGCGAAAGAGCGTCGCCGGTCAAAACGGTTTCGCCGAAACGAATAAACTGCGACGCTGCGTTCAGCACGATCACGCCGCCGACGCAAGCAAGCGCCACGATGATAATCGGCACCGATCCCACTCCGATTTGATCCATCTGTTCGACTAAATCGGCCTTGTAACGCGTGGTAGTGAAGATGGCCCGCACGGAGTGAGCAGACAGCAACGCGTAGTCCTGGAGATAGAAAATCGGCGCCTTCACAGAACTTGCGAAACGTGAGGAAATCGAACCTGATTTCACAGTCATACTCCTTGTTGCCATCGTTAGGTCCAGCATGAATTGAAGCGCTTGCCGGGAAGCGAGAACACTACGTTGTTTGGCGAGATTCGTCCATCACTCGATGGGGGCGAGAGATTTGCCAGAACAGTTGCCGGGGGACAGTTGGGCTCGATGGATGTGAGAGGCAAGTCCGAACTGCTTGAGGATGCAAATGGTGTACCAGTTGAAGTCTATTTCATACCACATGAGCCCGTGCCGGGCCGAAACGGGGTGAGCGTGATGATTGTTGTGCCACCCATCTCCGAAACTCACCAGCGCCACCAACCAATTGTTGGTTGAGGTATCACGAGTCTGGAAGCGGCGCGAACCCCAAATGTGCCCGGCCGAGTTGACGATCCAGGTCGCGTGCAGTCCCACAACAGTGCGAAAGAACACGCCCCACAATACCAGCCGGAATCCACCGATAGCGAACAAGATGACTGCGAGGATCGCCGTTGGCGCAAGATGGTATTTCGTGAGCCAGACATGAAAGCGGTCCCCGGCCAGATCGGGGACGTAGCGTTTGAGTGTTGCAACGTCTTGGCGCAACGCATTGCCAGTCAGGATCCAACCCGCGTGCGCCCACCACTTGCCATCGCGCGGAGAGTGCGGATCACCTTCCTTGTCCGCGAACTGGTGATGCTTACGATGGACGGCTACCCAGAGAAGAGGGCCGCCTTCCAAAGCCACCACCGCGCAAAGCGTAAGAAAGTACTCAAACCACTTGGGAGTTGTGTAGGAGCGATGGGTGAGCAACCGGTGATAACACATGCCGAGTCCCAGGCTGCCGGTGACCCAGTATAAAAGGACTGCGACCAAGAACGAATTCCAGGTGAAGAAAAAGAGCGCCGCCACTGCACCGACGTGAAATAAGAACAGGACAGGCGCGATCGACCACTTCAGCAGATTCTTGTCGGGCTGAATATTCGGCACACAAGTCAACTGCGAGGTGGGCATAACGCTCATAATCTGAGCATCCCTTATGGACGTCCAGGCGCAGGAAAACTGTTCAATATTGCACACTTACGATTCTGGCTTGAAACCGAAAGGCAGAACCTTTCAGGCGTAAGAACCGACGTCGCGTCCTTGACATGAGATATCTGGTTTACGCCGCAGCCCACTCCTTCGTCAGTTCTGCGGCGAAGCTGCTGTACGTCCTCGGCTGGTGCCCAAGCAAGGCCGAAAAGCGCGCAGTCTGGTCCTCCGTGTTGCTCAATCCACGCTCGACGTAACCTTGAAACATGACCCGAAGATCGTAGGCTATCCAACCCGGCATTCCTGTTTTCCGCAGTTGGGCTTCGAAGCCATCGAAATCTCCGTGTCCGGCGTAAGTGATTTTTTTGCCCAGCAGCTTGGACCATGTGGCTGCCGCAGCTGGACCAGTCAACAGTTCTGACGAAACCAGGTCGTACGTCTTTCCTGTGTGGCCTTCTGCTGTCAGCGATATCGCAGCCGCCTCCGCAATGTCGCGAACATCCACCGCAGCCAGACCCTGGTTCCCCGCGGGAACCGGATATACGCCGGGTCCGTTTAAAACAGGCCTGAGTCGGCGCTCATTCTGGTGGAAGTACCCTGGCCGCAAAATCGTATAAGGCATCCCGCCTGCGCGAATCGCTTGCTCGACGGCAAACTTCGCAGCGAAATGCGGCACATCGAGAAACTGATCTGCCTTGAAGACTGAGAGGTACGTCACGTGCTTCAGACCAGCCTGCTTCGCCAAGCCATATGCGGTGAGAGCTTGGGTGAGCTCATCTGGGACACTGCCAATCAGCAGGAACAACTTGTCGGCACCCTTGATTGCTTCCGCTGTTGAAACCGGATCAGTCAGGTCGCCGAGAGCGATCTCTACTGGGTCAGGAAACCTACCGGGCTTGGGCTGCTTGCGCGTCAAAGCCCGTACGTCTGCTCCGCGCTGCAGAAGCGCTTTGACTAACTCGTTGCCTACCGTGCCGGTTGCACCTGTAACAAGAACTTTCATCGTATTCTCCCTCCGCGGCCACTTGCCGCTTCTCAATTTGATACGAAGTAAACTCGTCGTTCTCGGATCAACAACCCGTTTTCAAGTGAGCGTCCACAGCTGGGCCTAGCGCGGCAAAATCCAGTTCAGGGTAGCTTGTCGAAAAAAAGATAAATGGCGGCAATCCGGCCGTCCCGGGCAATGATGAAGTCAGTCCCGGCATAAGCTGGCGCCTCACCCTGGCGGCCTGATATCCAGCGGACCAGCCCGCCATTGCCCGATTCCGCAGGGTCCGTAGTTGGCTGATATCGGAATTCGGGTGAGTCGCTTTGATCGCGCCCGCGATGCGGTCGATTTCATCACGGCCACGATAGACTCCCTTGCTGGGGTCGTAGAAAACGCAATCCTCCGTGTAGATCTCGTCGATGGCGGCGCGCCGGCGAGCGGGATTGTTTTCACCGAAAACATCACGAAGATTGCGGATCAGCAAGGTCGATGTGCTGTATGACATGCGCTTGTTTCCTCTCGGCTTCGCGTTATTTCCGCCAGTGTTTCTTAGCGTTTGCGCCCTACAATGCATTTACATCGATATCGTTTCTATCGACATCGATACATATGATGTCGAGTATACTGGCGAGGGATTCATTTTTTTATGGAACGCGGAAAAACGCCGGAAGCCGCTCACACCTTGCTGGTTATGTTGAAGGTTCTACGGGCGATCCGTCACTTTGCTCTTACTCCTATCCTGAAAGAGGGCTTGGGCGAATCGGATTTCCGAGTGCTTGAAGTTCTACTGCACAAAGGGCCGATGCCCGTTAACGCCATTGGCCCGAAGGTGGACCTCAACCCCGGATCTGTGAGCGTAGCAGTCGATCGACTGTACAAGAAGGGATTGGTCAGTCGCGTGGAGAGTGAGAGCGATCGCCGCGTTCGCACGGTTTCGCTTTCGGAGAAGGGGCGTCGAGTATTCGTTCCGATCTTTCGCCAACACGCCGCTCTCATCAAACGCGCATTTGAGCATGTCTCGCCCGCGGAGCACCGCCAGGTGGAAGAAGTGCTCAAGAAAATCGGAAGACGCGCCGAAGAATTGGGCGAACGAGAGGGCCACCGTTAGGATCGTGGCTTCAGCTCGCGGCTAGCTGGCGACGGCGGCTTGCATTTCTTTTTCGTCGATGTCGAAGTTGGCGTAAACGTGCTGGACATCGTCGTGATCTTCGAGGGTTTCGACCATGCGCATCATTTGCTGGGCTTGGGCGCCGCTGAGCTTCACGTAATTTTGCGGGACGAACGCGATTTCCGCGGTCGCTGGGGTGACGCCGGCGGCGAGCAATGCCTCGCGGACTTTTTCAAATGCTTCGGGGGGCGTGGTGACTTCCCAGGCCGAGCCGTCGTCGCGCAGATCTTCCGCGCCGGCGTCCAGCACAATGCCCATCATTTTTTCTTCGTCTGCGGCTTCTTTGGGGACGATGATGTCGCCCTTGCGGTGGAACATCCAGCCGACCGCGCCGTTTTCCGCCATGTTGCCGCCGTTTTTGGAGAACATGTGGCGGACTTCGCTGACGATGCGGTTGCGATTGTTGGTGACGACCTGCACCAGCACGCCGACGCCGCCGGGGCCGTAGCCTTCGAAGGTGACTTCGTCGAGTGTTTCGCCCTCGAGCGTGCCGGTGCCGCGCTGGATGGCGCGCTCGATGTTGTCGTTGGGCATATTTTCGCTCTTCGCCGAGAGTATGGCGGTGCGCAGGCGCGGATTGGTGATGGGGTCGGCGCCGCCGGTGCGCGCAGCGATGGTTAATTCACGAATAATTTTGGTGAAAATTTTGCCACGCTTGGCGTCCGTAGCCGCCTTCTTATGCTTGATCGTGGCCCATTTAGAGTGTCCAGACATGGATAAACCTTCTTAAGGAGTATGGCAGGAGCAGCAGGCTAGCTCTTGCCGCGATAGTGTAGCAGCAGCGTAACATTCAGGCAAGAGAGGCGGGACCGGAGGGAATCGAGCGCGGCGACGGGAGGGTTTGCGATTGCGCGGGGCGATGAATCGGGAGATGGCTTGGCGGCGGTGGGGCAGTCGCGTTCGAAATTAGGTTCCGGGTGGACGGCGAACCACCCGGAACTTATTTTCGGTGATGCGTGGAATATTTGCGTCAGCGGCGCTTAGCGTTTTCCGGGGCTGACGTGACCGCGACCATCGCGCATTTCATTTCCCTTGAAATGGGAAACGTTGTCAACACGCTTGTTCGGTTCCTGCTTGTCGCCCACGTTCGGCCTTGCGCCACGATAGCCGCGCTGCACATCGTAGCGGTTATTTACGTGGCCTTGGAAGTTGTCCGCGCCGTGAAACCACTGGCCAGCGCCGATGAAGGTGCCGCCGGAAAACCACTCCGAGCCGTAGTAGCCGTAGGGAGAGCAATTGTAAGGAGCGTAGTCATAGTAGCCGTAAGGGCAGTCCGGGGCGGCACCGATGCTGACGCCGACGGCGACCTGGGCCTCTGCTTTGGGAACGGCCACTGTGAAGAAGAAACCAGCGACAGCGATTAAAACGAGATACTTTAATTTGCTCATATATTAAGCTCCGTTTTTCTGTGGGATCCACACCATGCACGTCCAGTGTGGACGCGGCGCGCGGCACATACTGTGCACAAGCGCACACTTTAGTGCTGCGTTTCTAGAGCAGAGCTGGCGCAGAGGAGGCCGGAGTCTGCTGGAGGCGCGGAGGCTTGGTTCCCGTGCTAGGAGAGTGCAGCCATCGTGAAAATCTTGCCGTCACCAGGGAGAAATTCCTCGGAGGATGGCGGGTGTTGGAAGTTGGAAATCGGGTTTTTCGTGTATTTGTTACGGTGAAAAATAAGTACTGTGTTTTCTCGACGTTTGCTGATGACGGAAAGAGCACAAATCCACAAGTGAGGCGATTTTGATGTGCGGCTTGGCCGGAGCTATGCTCTGCAGGGTTTTGCGTCATGCAACAGACCACTGGGGACCCTGGGGGAAGCACAATGTCAAACCTCTTTACAACCGCAACGACTGTAACAACCGAACAAGACGCACAGGTGGAAAAGCGACTGTGGCAAGCGGTAATCGTGAGCACCATTCAAGAATGGATTTCCGGGCCACTGCGCTACAAACGAATCGCGGAAGAATATTTGTTTCAGGACCGTTCCGATTTTCCGATGGTGTGCCAGTCGGCTGGGCTGGATGTTGACAAATTACGGCAACAGTTGACGCGCCTGCGCACCCAAGCGAACCCGCTCGGCAAGATTGCGTGGGAGTGATACCGAAAGAATTGATCGAGCACTGAGGGTGGCGCGCTATCTGCAGTGCGTCAGCGACGTTTCATTGTTGTGCGCGGCCGGGTCGGTGGCGATCGGCTGATGTACTTGTGAGACGACTTGGGTTGGGGCTGCTGCTGACGGGAGGAGCCAAACCAAGCGTATTGGACAACTTTGCGGCGATTGCAACAACACAGAACGCAAGCAGAAAATCTCTAACAAAGCTGGTGACAAACAAAATCGCGGGATTCCCCGAGTGGTAAGAATAAATATACTTTAATGCGGTGATCGCGTGGCCCTCGATCGCTGCAGCGATCAAGCAGATGACCACGATGGCAAACCAGAGATAGACTCTCCAGCCTGGTTTCCGCCAAATCCACAGCTGATACCCGGAAGCTTTCAGCCATTTGTTGTACCCATAGAGCAACACGCACAGCCCTAGTACCGAGGAAAGGTACTGCAGGCCTTTGTACGCGGGGATCCCGCTTCCGAAGAGCCGTCTTTGCAGCAGCGGAACGTGCCGCACGATCCAGCCTCGTGAGTGCGTGAACGAATCCCATAGAACATGGCTCCATGCGCCAATCAGAATCGCCAATGCCACGCCCAAGGCCTGCGGAATAGACGCTAAACGGGGCTTGAGCTCGGGCGCGATGGCCTCGCGGTGCGGGCTGGGCAGCAAATATACCGCTGACGGAGCGAGCCAATAAAAAACGAGCCACACAAGAATGCCTAGCGGAAGCGATGTGGAAAATGTTCCGAGCAGCGTATGGGAATGGTTTCGGAAATGCTCGGGCATCGGCAAATAGTATTCAGCGTCCGGGACCAGGCTTCCGATCACCAGAGCGGATAACGGAATCCAATTCTTGAATCTGGAATGAACGGGAAGAACCGCGGCCGGATGTGAGAAGGTGAATGGCATTAATCGAATATCAGACTAGCAAGTTTTCTGTCAGTTCGCTGCATTCACCACTAACAATTCCTAACGGACGAGAGAGCGTTTTTTCGCGGACCGCGTGCTAATAGCGCCAGGACGTGAGGTCGGCTCCGGCGGGCGCGGTTTTCTGGATACGTTCGAGGATTTTCGGAAGGTACATGGTGTTGTAGTGCAGGCGCGAGAGGTAATTGGGCAGGTTGGGATCGCCGTTCCAGCAATGTTCGGCGCGGTCTCCGTATTTCACTTCGCCGCCGTAGGGAGGATTTTTGGTGGCGTTCAAGACATCTTCCAGGTAGTACACGCCATCGTTCAGGAAATAAGTGTCGGCGCTGCCGACGTACACGTGCATCTTTCCCTCGAGCATTGGCCCTAGCGACGACCAATTTTTCTGCAGGATCGCGCTCAGGTCATAATGTTCTTTCCAGTACGCGGCCGTCGTCGGATCAATTTCGCCAGTTTCCTTGTCAAAAATAGTTTGCGGGTAGCCGTCTTTTCCTACTGGGCCGTACACCGCCTGCCAGATATCAAACTGTTCGCCGGAACGGCTGTGCGAGCCGAGCGCTAGTTCGTACTGATTGATCTGTCTGGTGGTGGTGAGCGTGCGGCCCAGATAATCGCGTTCGCCGGGTTGTTCGACGCGCATGTGCGGGCCGTCTATGAAGAACATATTTTTATCGGAGTAGAGATTGACGTTGGTGAAGCCGCGGAAATCCACCGGATCGGGGCAGGCGACGAACGCGCCGTTGTAATGGTCCGGATAGAAAATCTGCACGGCGAGTGATTCCCATCCGCCGGTGGAACCGCCGTAAACGAAGCGGGCCCAGCCCTGGCCGATGCCGCGGAAAGTTTTTTCGATCGCGGGGATCAGTTCGGTTTCGATGGCGTCGCCGTAGGGGCCGAGATTGGCGGAATTCACGGCGTAGGAATCGTCGTAATAAGGATTGGCGTGATTGATCTGCGCGACCAGGTAGCGCGGGAAGTTCGGCGCGATCCATTGCTGATAGAACTTGTAGGCTTCTTCTTGCTGGATTCTGTTGTAGCCGGAAATGTGGAACCGTTCGCTGTAGTCGGGTTTCAGGTCCGGGTCGGGAGGAGTGGTGCGGAAGCCGTGCAAGTCGTCGTTGAAATGATCCTCCTCAATCATCAGCGGAAAATGCGCATTGCGGTGAGAGTCGAATCCCTCGGGCACGAGGACGTTGGCGCTGAGGAACATCGGGCGGCCCCAGAATTTCGTGAGCAGGGTGCTCTGAATTTTGATGTGGCGGATGTAGGGCGTGTCTGGCGGAGCGGGGATTGGGGGGATGATCTGGTCGAGGACTATGGAGACGGGATCGCCGCCGGTGTGTAACGTGATTTTTCGCGGCGTGGAAAAGAGGTTGCCGGGGGCGAGTTGCCAGTGCTGGCCTTCGCCGCGGTCCATGGGAAGCTTTACGGTGCGGCCGTCCGCGCGGTGGAAGGTTTCGTATCTGTGCAGGACGACTTGGACGAAGTAGTCGCCGGCGGGAACGTCGTGGAGGTAGCGGACGGGATAGCCGAAGGCGGCGTCGTCGAGCGTGACGGATTGGCCGGCCTGGAGCGCGTCCACATCGAGGCCGAAGATCATCTGAGTGCGCACGGAGTTGCTGATTTGCAGGCGCGGTTCCGCGGAGGGATCGGTGGAGAGGACCAGGAGCAGGCGACCGTCGAGCGGCGTAGCGCTTTGCGCGCTGGGGAACGAGACCGCGAAGCGATACCTCGGAGCTTGTTGCGCGTGCAGCGCACTGGCGACTAGAGCGAACAGCGACATTCCCAGGAGAACTACGCGGCGTGAGCTTCGCGACACTGACACTGTGATCCCTCCTGCGTTCGGCTGATTCCCCGCGGGGATTCTACATCAAGCCCCGCGCTCAGGTACAACGAGCGGTGCCGAGAGGACGTTTAGTGAGCGTTCGATTTGGCGACGGGGCGTCCCAGAATCGGGCAGCCGCCCGCGGGGATGCGACACTCGCGACACCGCTAAGGGCTTTGGCAGCATGGAGTTTCCCTCGGCGGGAATCGGCACAGGAATTGCAGCGCGGCAGGGGTGTAGGCTATCTACAGCCAGGGTGTAGATCCTCTACATCCGAGGGGAACGATGAAACAACGGTATCAGAACCGGATTGAGCTGCTGCAGGGCACGCTGGATTTGCTGATTTTGCAGACGTTGCGCTGGGGCGCCCAGCACGGCTACGGGATCGCGCTCGCCATTCGCGCGAATTCCGGCGACATTTTGCAGGTCGATACCGGCTCGCTCTATCCGGCGCTGCACCGGCTGGAGCGACAGAAATTGATCGCCGCGGAGTGGAAACTCTCCGAGAACAACCAGCGCGTACGCGTGTACCGGCTGAGCGCGGCGGGGAAGAAGAAGCTGGCGGCGGAGCGTTCGCGTTGGGCGCAGATTTCGCAGGCAATCGCGGGTATTTTAGGTCCTGCCGGCGAGGAGAGCGAGGCATGAAATTTCCTTGGGACGACGACGAGCGGCGCAAGCGTGAGCTGAATGAGGAAATCGCTGGGCATTTGCAGATGGCGGCGCGAGATCGCGAGGAACGCGGAGAATCGCCCGCGCAGGCAAACGTAGCGGCGCAGCGAGAGCTTGGCAACGCAGGAGTGATTCAGGACGTGACGCACGATCAGTGGGCGTGGACGTGGCTGGAAGATCTGCTGCAGGATTTGCGCTATGCCGCGCGCACGCTGCGAAAAAATCCGGGGTTCACGACAATCGCGGCGCTGACACTGGCGCTGGGAATCGGCGCGAATACTGCGATTTTCAGTCTGGTGAATGGAGTGCTGCTGCGGCCGTTGCCGTATGCGCAGCCCGAACGGCTGGTGGGAACAACGACCTACTATCCCAAGGGCCCGCTGGTGGTGATGCGCCAGCAAAGCCGCACGATGCAGCTGGTGGGGGTTTCGGATAACAAGGAATTTAATTTGACCGGCTCGGGCGACCCCGTGCGGCTGATCGGAAATTCGGTGTCGGCGGATTTCTTTTCGATGCTGGGCGCGCAACCCGCGATGGGCAGAACTTTTCACGACGGAGAAGACCAGCCGGACAAGGATCGCATGGTGATTCTGAGCCGAGCGTTGTGGGAGCTGCGGTTTCAGGCGGATCCGAATATTGTCGGCAGGTGGATCACGCTGGAGGGGGAGGACCGCGAGATCGTGGGAGTGATGCCCGCGGATTTTCGTTTTCCATCGCCCAAGACGGAATTGTGGGTTCCGCTGCGTCTGGATCCCAGAAACACAGGCGATTATTGGGGCGACAGTTACATGCAACTGATCGGCCGGTTACGTCCCGGCGCGACGCTGGAGCAGGCGCGCGCCGAATTGAAAACGATGCGGCCGTTGGTGCTGGCGGCCTACGCGTGGCGGATGCCGGCCAATTCGTTTGTGAACACGACGATCGTTTCGCTGGAGGAGGAGATCGTCGGCGATGCACGGGGGAAACTGCTGATCTTGCTCGGCGCGGTGAGTTTGTTGCTGCTGATTGCGTGCGCGAACGTGGCGAACCTGCTGCTGGCGCGCGCGACGACGCGGGAGAGGGAAGTCGCCGTGCGCGTGGCATTGGGAGCGAGTCGCTGGCGGATTCTGCGGCAATTAATTACGGAGAGCGTGCTGCTCGCGCTGCTGGGCGGTACGTTGGGAATCGCCGTCGCGACGGGCGGGCTCTCCGTTCTGAATGCTGCGTTGCCCGCGGATACGCCGCGGCTGGCGGACGTCGCGCTCGACGGGCAGGTATTGGCGTTCACGGCGGTGCTGGCGATTTTGACCGGCGTGATTTTCGGATTGGTTCCGGCGCTGGGCGCTTCGCGCGTGGACATGACGGAGGCCCTCAAGTCCGGCGGACAGCGCAACGCGAGCGGTGGAAATCATCGCGCGAGCAAGCTGCTGGTGGTGGGCGAAGTGGCGGTTTCGATGATTCTGGTGATCGCGGCAGGGCTTTTGGTGAAAAGTTTGTGGATTCTTTCTGGCACCAATCCGGGATTTCGTGCTGAGAGCGTGGTAACCGCGCGGATTACTCCGAATGAAATGTTCTGCGCGGTCCCGGGGCGCTGCTTGGCGTTTTACGACGAATTGCTGAAGCGCACGCGCGCGTTGCCGGGAGTGAAAAATGTCGCTGCCGTGAACGGCTTGCCGCTGGGCGGCGGAGCGGAAATATTTCCGATCGAGGTGGAAGCGCACCCTATTCCGGACGGGGCGAAAGTCCCGATGTGTTGGGAAAAAATTGTCACGCCGGATTATTTGAGCATTATGAACATTCCGCTGCTGCGGGGCCGCGGATTTACCGAGGCGGATGCGGCACCGGAGGCGCAAGCCGTATTGATCGTGAGCAAATCCACCGCGGAACATTTCTGGCCGGGGAAAGATCCGGTGGGACAGCACATCCGGGCGAACTGGGAGCCAAACGTTTGGCGGACGGTGGTGGGAGTGGTGGGCGATGTCCGCGAATACAATATCAGGAGCGATTCCGCGAGTTGGATTGATGGCGTCATGTACGCGCCTTACGGCGCACACGCCATTCGCGGCAGTGGCGCGGACGCGCCGCCCGCGGAGATGACGCTAGTGATCGAGACTTCGGCGGAGCAGGCGCAAATTGCCAGCGAGCTGAAGAACACCGTCGCGAGTCTGAATCACGATGTGCCGGTGAGCCAGATTGGGCCGCTGAAAAATTGGGTGGCGGAGGCGATGGCGGAACCGCGTTCGATTTCCGGGCTGTTTGCGGTGTTTGGAGGCTTGGCGCTCTTGCTCGGGGCGGTGGGGATTTACGGCGTGATTTCGTATTCCGTCGCGCAGCGCTCGCGGGAGATCGGCATTCGCATGGCGTTGGGCGCGCGGCGGCAGGAAGTGCTGCTGCTGGTGGTGGGGCAGGGCGCGAAGCTGGCGCTTGCTGGAGTGGCAATCGGAATCGCGGGGGGGCTGATGTTGACGCGATTGATGAGCGGATTATTGTATGGAGTGCAGGCGACCGATCCGCTGACGTACGGCGCGGTGGCAATTTTGCTGATGTTGGTGGCGCTCGCGGCTTGTTTCCTGCCAGCGCGGCGGGCAATGCGCGTGGATCCGATGGTGGCTTTGCGTTATGAATGATTGCGGCGGCGCAGGTGACGGTGCGCGTCGTGGTGTGGAATAAGGCAAGGGAACTCTGGCATGAATTTCTGGTGGGGCGGTCGCGAGCGGCGCAAGCGTGAGCTGAATGAGGAAATCGCTGGGCATTTGCAGTTGGTGGCGCGAGATCACGAGGAACGCGGCGAATCGCGCGCTGGCGCGGACGCTGCGGCGCGGCGGGAGCTTGGGAACGCGGGAGTGATTCAAGACGTGACGCACGATCAATGGGCGTGGACTTGGCTGGAGAATTTGCTGCAGGACTTGCGTTATGGCGCGCGCACGCTGCGGAAATCTCCGGGCTTCGCTGCCGTGGCGATTTTGACGCTGGCGCTGGGCATCGGCGTGAACACGGCGCTGTTTTCCGTTGTTAACGGCGTGCTTTTGAATCCATTGCCTTATCCGCAGCCCAATCAGCTCGTGGAATTGTGGTGGGATCGCACAGCGGGGCAGCACAGCTCGGTGCCTTATCTGAATTTTCTTGATTGGCAGAAAGAGAGTACTGCTTTTTCCGCGGTCGGCGGGTACTTGCAGGACAACATGATTGTGACCGGGGCGGGCGAGCCGGAACGTGTGGACGGTGTAAGGATTTCCGCTAACTTTTTTGATTTGCTTGGAGTGAAGCCTTCGCTCGGGCGATCGTTCCGCCCGGAGGAAGATCAAGTCGGGGCCGGGCCGGTGGCGTTGATCGGCGATGGATTGTGGCATCGCAAGTTTGGCTCGTCGGCCGACGTGCTGGGCAAGAGCATCACGGTGGATGGCACGAGCTACAGGATTGTCGGCGTCGTACCGGAAAAATCGCCGATCTACACCACGGCGGATGTGTTCACGCCGCTGGGCCAATTCAACGAGGAGCCGTTCCGCGACCGGCGCGCGAGCCTGGGGACGGTGGGAATCGCCAGAATGAAACCTGGCGTGACACTGGCGCAGGCGCGCGCGGACATGGATTCGGTGGCGCGAAATCTTGCGGCGGAATATCCGGAAGCGAACAAAGGCACGAGCATCTTCGTGAATCCGCTGAAGGAGGACATCATCGGCGACATCGCGCCAATGCTGTATATGTTGTTGGGCGCGGTGGGATTCGTGCTGTTGATTGCGTGCGCGAACGTCGCGAATCTGTTGCTGGCGCGTTCGGCGGCGCGGTCGCGGGAATTTGCAATTCGCGTGGCGCTGGGCGCGACTCGGCGGCGCATCGTGCGGCAACTGCTCACGGAAAGCATGCTGCTCTCGGCCGCCGGGGGCGCGCTGGGTCTGTTATTTGCCGCGTGGGCCACGAAGGCGGCGCTTGCGGTGATACCGGAGACTTTGCCGCGCACGAGCGAAATCGGGATTGATGGCCGCGTGCTTTTCTTTGCTTTGGTCATTTCGATTCTGGTGGGTATTGTGTTCGGAGTGGCGCCAGCGCTGAAGACTTCGCAGCCTGATTTGCAGCGGAGCCTGAAAGAGGGCGGGCGCGGTTCGAGCGGAACGCGGGCGCGGACGCAAAATATTTTCGTGGCTGTGGAAATGGCGTTGGCAGTGGTGCTGCTTGCCGGCGCGGGATTGATGGTGCGCAGTCTGGTGGCACTGGCGAATGTGAATCCGGGTTTTGATCCGCAACACGTGATGGAGTTCGGCGTGTCGCCATCGGCTGCGCGCGTCACTACGCCCGGGCACATTCGCGAAACGTATCGCCAGATCACCGCGCAGTTTGAGGCTGTTCCGGGTGTGGCCGCGGTGTCGCCGTTGGTCGGCGCGCTGCCACTGACGGGCGATTCGCTGGTGGGTTTCTGGATCACGGGGCAGCCGAAACCTTCTTCGGCGAAGGACATGACGCGCGCGCAGTGGTACGCGGTTGCGCCGGATTATCTGAAGGCGATGGGGATTCCGCTGCAGCGTGGAAGATTTCTAAGCGCGGAGGATACGGAGACGACGCCATTCGTTGTGGTGGTTGACGATGGTTTCGCGCGTTCATATTTTCCGGTTGAAAATCCGATCGGTAAGCGGCTGAACATTTCGATCATTGACGTCGAGGGCGCGGAGATCGTCGGCGTGGTGGGGCACGTGAAGCACGCGGGGCTGGGCGCGACGGGGATTCTAGACCAGCGTGGGCAAGTTTATTTTGCGATGTCACAGTTGCCGGATCGAGTGCTGCCGCTGGTTGGCCGCGCGTGCACGTTCGTGGTGCGCGCCGCCGGAATGCCGCAGGCTGTAAGTGAATCGCTGCGCGCCGCGTCGCAGAAATTTGATAGCAAGCAGGTGCTGTACGAATTCCAGCCGATGACGAAAGTTGTTTCCGATTCGATTGCGGCGCAACGGTTCACCATGATTTTGCTTGGCGTTTTCGCTGCGCTTGCGCTGGTGCTTTCCGCCGTGGGAATTTTCGGTGTGATTTCCTACGTCACGGGGCAGCGCACGCAGGAGATTGGCATTCGCGTGGCGATGGGCGCGCAGCGCGGCGATGTGCTGCGTCTGGTGCTGGGCCACGGAATGCGCGTGGCGCTGTTGGGCGTCGCGATCGGGATGGCCGCGGCGCTGGGATTGACGCGGCTGATTGCCAGCCAGCTTTACGGCGTGAGCGCGAACGATCCGCTGACGTTTGCGGGTGTGGCGGCGCTGCTTACATGCGTTGCGCTGGCGGCATGCTACATTCCCGCGCGGCGGGCGATGCGCGTGGATCCGATGGTGGCGTTGCGCTACGAATGACCGGCAGCGTCCGCTAGTGCGCGAGCGCTCCAGAGTCAAAAACGATTTTCCCACCCATGATCGTGAGCACCGACTCTGTTTTGGGCAATTCCGCCGCGGGCACCTGGAAAATATTTTGTGAGAGTACGGCCAAGTCGGCGAGCTTGCCTGCCTCGAGGCTGCTTTTGTCCTTCTCCGCAAATTCGGCGTAGGCGGACGTCAACGTGTAGGCAGTGACGGCCTGCTCGCGGGTGATCGCTTCGGTGGTACGGATTTAGCGGCCCGTCCGAGCCCAGTGCCAGCGGAATGCCCGCGGCCAGGAGAGAACGGAACGGCTGGACGTCCTTGTACGTTACCGGCGTGGGACCGAAGAGCAGTCCGACATCGAAATGCGTGGGATTCTGTACCACGATGATGCCGAAATCCTTGACGCGAGGAATTAAATCCGGGAACAGGCCGTCGCCATGCTCGAAGCGCACACGTTTGCCGTCCCACACCTGCTTTCGGCCCGTGGCCTGCATCGCGTTCAGCATCGCTGCCGCCGAGAGATAGCCGCTAACGTGAAACATCATCTGATCGCCATTCGCGAGAGACTCGCGCAGCATCGCCTGCATCTCTTTTTCGGAGAAGGTGAGCGGAAGATGGCGAGCACCGTAGTCGAGTGATTCGCCGGCGGGCACGGACGGGGTCTCGCGCGGAGTGAAAGTGTTTTCGAGCGGCACGCCATCCAGCATCCATTTCGTGCCGCTGACCGTGATCAGCGGGCTCGGGTGGCGCGGCACCGAGAGACCTTCGAGCGTGTCGCGTCCCGCGGGCGTTGTCCCTGGCATGCGCATGATGCGAATGCGGAGGGGCGTTGGCGCGGCTTCGAACGGTTTCACCGCGCGGTCGGGCGGAAGCGCGTCGGACATGTCCTGCAGTGAAGTAACGCCGAATTTTACACACCGCGCGAATAGGTCGCGTAATTGAGTCATGGCTTCCGCGTCGCTAGGCATCAGTGCGAGCTTGCGGCTTAGTTGCAGCACCGCGTATTCGCGGAAAACTCCGGTGAGCTTGCCGTCCGCGGATCGTTCGTACCGCCCGCCGAGGGGATCTGGCTGGTCGTCATCGCGCCTGCCAGCCCGCGCCAGTGCGACGCTGTTCAGAAGCGCGGCGTGGCCGGTGAGCGTGGTGAGGATCACGGGATTCTCGGGTGCGATTTGGTCGAGGGCTTTGCGCGCGACGGCGGTATCGTGAAAAATAATCGGGCCGATATCGCCGAGAATGAACGCTTCCTTCGGCGCCTTGGCGGCAGCGGCGATCGCATCCTTCAATTGGCTCCACGTCGGGTCTGGAGTGTTCAAGTTGAGTTGCACGGCGTGCGGCGGATCGAGATCGATGTGGTCGTGCGCGTCATTGATGCCAGGAATTACCGTGCGGCCGGCAAGATCAATCTGCCGCGTGTGCGGTCCGGCGAGCGCTTTGATTTTCGCGGAGTCGCCGGTGGCGAGGATGCGCTCGCCACTGATCGCCAGAGCTTGGACGTAAGGATGCGCCACGTCACTCGTGAATATTTGTCCATTCAGAAGAATTAGATCCGGCTGCTGTTGCTGAGCGGCCAATCGCGGGGGAAGAAGGTTTGATACGAGGAACAGGAGCGAAATCCCAGCCAGTATATTTGTCCGTGTCACAACGATGACCTCCGGTTGGCGCCATCATACTTGAAAAGGGCGATAACTCTGTGCGCGATGCGATCGGAGCGCTTCGCGGATTTTTCCGCAGCGGGGCGTTGTGCGAGAATGCTATCGTGACTCGGGCGCGATGGTTGCGCGCTGAATTTTATGGCTGACTCGATCAAAGTCGTTCTCGAATTCGCCTTGCTGGCGATTACTTCGGTGTTTTTTCTGGTGGACCCGTTCGCTGTGATTCCTTTGTTTCTGGCGGTTACCGCGGATTCTACGCCATCGGAGCGGCGGGGCGTGGCGCGGCGCTCGGCGTTCACTTGCGCGATCGTGCTGTGCTCGTTTGCGCTGGCGGGCAGCCTGATTTTCAAAATGTTTGGCATCACGCTGCCGGCTTTCAAGATCGCCGGTGGAATTATTCTGATGGGGATCGGGCTAGACATGCTGCAGGCCAAGCAGTCCGGCACGAAAGCGACGGCCGAAGAGCAGCAAGAAGGCGCGGAAAAACAAGACGCGAGCATTATTCCGTTGGGAATGCCGATGCTGGCGGGACCCGGCGCGATTTCCACGGTGATGGTTCTGGTGGGCGAATCACATTCGCTGTGGCAGCACGCCGTAATTTACGCGACGATTCTGCTGACGTCGTTCATTTCGTTCATGATCCTGGCGGGCGCGGACGGCGTGCGGAAATATCTGGGCGAAACCGGGATACGCATCCTGATGCGGTTGATGGGATTGCTGCTGGTGGCGCTGGCGGTGCAGTTCGTAGTGAACGGGCTGACGGATTTCGGATTGTTGAAGCCGCTGACGACGCCGTACTGATCCCGCTATCTGCGGGCGCGCGCTGTAGGGGCGGGTCTGAGACCCGCCCCTACAAATGCAACCGCCCCGACATAGACAAATCCGAGCAACACCTTCCCGTGCGACACCGATGCCACAGGAGGGACGGGCACAGCATGCCCGTGCCCCTACGATAAACTCTTCGGTTAGTATTCTTCGTCTTCGGTTTTCTTCAGGCGGCTCATTTTGAATGCGACGCGAAAATCGCGAGAGCGGGCTTCGACGAGGATGGCGCGGCGCGTTTCGATGGGCAGTTCGGATGGGCCGAAAACGCCGGCCATGTCGCGGGGAAAATGTTTTATGAAGATGGCGGCGAGATGCGCCGTGGCGTAGGCGATGGGCGTCGAGATTAAGCCGCGCTGGCGAATTTGATGGAGCGTGGGGAAGCTGGCGTCATAGCGCAGCAGCAGCGGCTGATCGTCTTTCACGCCGCGCACCAGCACGGCCGCGGCGAAGCGCGCGTTTTCCAGCGCGCCTTTCCGAATCATCCCTGCGACACCTTTGGGCGTTAAAGTTTTCGGGAAGCGTTTGCGCACGATTCCCTGCGAGCGGTTCAGTCGTCCCTGGCGATACCAACGGAACAGGCGGTCGAAATCGTTGCCGCCGATTTTGGCGTCCATGTCACGCATGGGGACCACGTAGGGCAACATGCAGACTTCGTCTTGCGCGGCCAGGTACACGGTGGTTTCGCCGATGGGCGGCGGGAAGCGGAATTTTTCGCGGTCCGCGAAGCGCTTCGCGAGCGAAAAACGCCCGTGACGATAGACGCGCGGGCTGGAAATGGCTTCGTCGTACATCACTTCCGGCGACCAGGTAGAAACCGGGTCTTTGCTTTCCGTGCTTTCGTACAAGCGAATCTGGATGGATTCCACGGTGTCCAGAAGTTCCGAGCCGCGCTTCGCGAGAAGATTGGTGAGGCCAGGGGCCGCCCCGGTGCAGATCAGCGCCGCGCGATTTTTCGCTTCGAAGCGTTTGCGGAAGCGGAATTGCTCCGGTTTGAAGGGATTGCGATTGAGGTGCGAATTCAAATCGAGGTAATGCACGCCCAGACGTAGTGCCGCGCGCAGAATAATTTCGTTGAAGACGGCGGGGGAAGCGTTGACCAGCAGGTTGCAGCCGCGAGCGGCGCGCACGATGGACCACAGATTGCGCGCGTTCGCTTCTTTTACTTCGATCGCGCTCTTCTTGCCGAGAAATTTCCGCGCGCGGTCCGGGTCGCGATCGCCGCACCAGACCGTGTGTCCCTGGCGCGCGAGCAATTGAGCAAGCAAGGAGCCGGCGCCGCCCACTCCCAGTACGAAGATGCGCATCGGTTCGCAACTTTATCATATTCGCTGCGCGGGGAAGCGCGGGCATAGCCGGGGCTTTCCGGATGTGCACCGGGCAGCGCCGCGCGGCTCGCCAGCTTGCAAGGGGCACAGCTTTCCAAACTGAGGACTCACATGACAGGGGAAGTCGTCTTGGAAGCGGCCGCCCAGTTCCGTGGCTGGCCCTGTAGTTGGTCAATCCAATTCACGCAAATCGCGTGCGTTCTCTGGTCGTGTCGATGCGCTGGTCAACGCCCCGGATCCGCTCTTTCGCCCATGCGATCAGAGAAACGTTATCCGACTTGCCGATCTTTTCGCGCATCTCGCGCATCATGAGCAGGTAGACGTCCGGGTGCATGCGGAGCTGGCTACACACCTGACGATCGGTGAGTCCGCCGGCGAGGGCTCGCAGTACGATTGCTTCTTCGCCGGTCAAAATTGCGTCCAGCTGGAAAGCAGAAGCACGCCGGATGCTGATTACTTTGGGTTCATGCTTCATTGGGTCACCTAGTCCGTCCTGCCGCCTGCCACCGCTGTGTTGCGGAGTTCCGCGGCTTTCTTTTGCACGATCGCATCCGCGCCATGCGTTCTGGTTTTCATTGCATACAACGCCGCATCCGCCGCGCCCAGCAGAGAATCCACGTTCTCGCCATCTCCGGGATAAATCGCAACGCCGATGCTGACCGATAGCTTGGGCTCGCGGCCGTCGTTTGCAAGATTGTCGCAAATGCGCTGGGCTACGAGTTTGGCCGGCAAGAATCCCGTTTCGGGCAGCACCAGCGCAAATTCATCTCCACCGAAACGGGCCGGAGTGTCCACCTTCCTGCTGCAGATGCACAAGACATCGGCCAGACGGCAAAGCGCTTGACTGCCAACCAGGTGGCCAAAACGGTCGTTGATCTGTTTCAACCCGTCCAAATCGAGGAACAGCAGAGCGAACTCGCGGGCGGTGCGTTCGGAGCGCATGATTTCGCTGTCCACGGTTTCTACCAGATGGCGGTAGTTGGCCAGGCCCGTCAGGGCATCCTTGGCCGCCTGTTGGCGCAAATGATCCTCGAGCTTGCGCTGTTGCGTGATGTTTTCAACGATGATCTCGTAACTTCCCGCCTCGCGCTCATTCTTGACCTCGCGGCCGCTGAGGCGGACTTTGACTGTTGCGCCGTTCTTCCGTTTCCATTCGGTTTCCAGGGGATCGCCGCCGTTGAGTTGCGCGGGCCGGCCCAGCAACTGTGCTCGTTTGGAGGGATCACCGAGGACGTCGGCTGCCAGGTTCACCGCCAGCAGTTCCTCGCGGGACGCGTAACCCAGCATGGTGGCGAGCGCAGGATTGACGTCGAGGAACTTACCTTTAATGTTGCAGCGGCAGATTCCATAGATCAGGTTTCCCACTAGAGCGCGGTAGCGCGCTTCGGAATGACGCAGCCTTTTTTCGGTGCGATCACGCTCTTCGCGCAGATGGTTCTCATTGAGGGCGCGACGCACGGCTACGGGAAGGTGCCCCAAGTGATCCATGCTGACGCAATCGGCGGCGCCACCGGTGATAAGCTCCGCCACGATTTCCGGCTGCATGGTGCGAATCAGGAAAATACAGGGAATCTGTCTTTCCCGCAGACGCAGCATTTCGAGTTCGCGCCGTCCTTGCCAGTTTGGGCAGGGGTATTCGGCCAGCACTACGTCGTAATATTTCGCCTTCAGACGTGCGGCAAACTCTTCCGGTGTTAGAACCACGTCCGCAGTGACCCTGAAATTGGCCCTCCGGAGCTCCTGCACGCAATGCTCCACGTCCGCTATAACTTTGTTAACAAACAAGATACGCAGGGGTAGCCGCCTGTTCGCCGATCCGTTCAGGACCGTGGCTGGCTCGGGCTGCTTGACGCGATCTCGTGAAGTGGGAGACATCTACACGCCTGCTCGGTTGATGAGAATGAGCTCCTTCGCGGGGGATCCCCGAAAATGGTTCAAAGGCAACCGGAGACAACCATAATGGAACAGGGCGGGCGAACCTGTTCAATACAGTACACCCCGTAGCAGTATGTTTACCGATTGGACATTTTAGAGATAATTTGAAGCCTAGATCAGCCGGACCATGTGCCCGCTCGATGACGCCACTTCCTGGGGTTGCGATTGTTTGCAGCGGTGCGGCCTTAAGCGTATCATCGCGGCAGATATCTCCGACCCCCGCGGCCTAACAGAGAGACAACTCAAGGCGTAGGGGCGAAGCTCTTGAGACTTTCAGGAGATGAGGGATCCGGCGGAAACGCCTGGTCCTCCTGGATCTGGAAAGGAGAGTATCCGGCGGTCGCGATTTTCAGGCGCGCGGCGCGCTGGCGTCCTCGCCCAATTCCTAATTCGAATTGGGCTATTTTATTCTGGGCTGCATCTAAACGAACTATGGCACTGACTGACAAATTTGGGCGCCAGATTACCGACCTGCGGGTTTCGGTGACGGACCGCTGCAATTTTCGCTGCGTCTATTGCCGTTCAGCGGACCCGGAAAATCACATGGCGGAGCACGCGCTGCTGGAATGGGACGAATACGAGCGGCTGGTGCGCATTCTGGTGGGGATGGGAATTCGCAAGGTGCGTGTGACGGGCGGCGAGCCGCTGGTGCGCCCTGGCGTGGAAGATTTCGTGGCGCGGCTGAAAGCTGTCGGTGTGCAGGACCTTTCGATGACCACGAACGGCCACTTGCTCGCCGAACGCTGCGACAAACTGGTGGCCGCGGGCCTGAATCGCATCAATATCAGTCTGGATTCGCTGAATCGCGAAAAATTCGAGAAGGTGACGCGGACGAAGACGTTTGATCAGGTGTTGGCGGGGATCGAGGCGGCGCAGGCTTCGCCGTTGCGTCCTGTGAAAGTGAACGCGGTGCTGGTGCGCGGGTTGAACGACGACGAAGTCGAAGCGTTCGCCGAATTCGCGCGTGAGAAAGAAATCGTGATGCGTTTCATCGAATTTATGCCGCTGGATGCTGACCGCGCCTGGACGCGCGACATGGTGGTGCCGGCGGCGGAAGTGCACCGGCGCATTTCGGCGCGCTGGCCGCTGATTCCGGTGGTGCACGAGCGCAGCGAGACCGCGCGAAAATACCGCTTCGTGGACGGCGGCGGCGAGATTGGATTGATCGCGCCGGTCACACAGCCTTTTTGCGGACACTGCTCGCGCATCCGGCTGACTGCGGACGGAAAATTGCGGACTTGCCTCTTCAGCAAGGAAGACCATGATTTGAAAAGTTTGCTGCGCAGCGGCATGGGCGACCGTGAAATCGGCGACGCGATTGTGGCCGTGGTGCAGACGAAGGAAAAGAGCCACCGTATCAACGAGCCGGATTTCGTGCCGCCGTCGCGGACGATGGTTTATATCGGCGGCTGATCGGACGTCGGGCCTGGGAGCAAAGCAACATGGCGGATGAGGAATCCAAATATTTCTCGCTGACGGAAGCGGAGCGGCTGCGTTCGCAGCTGGAGCCGCTGCTGATTGAAGCGATGGAATCGCGCCGCAAGATGATTGATGTGGACGAGCGGATCAATTCGCTTGCCGAGCGCATCCAGCGCTCCGGCGGCCTGGCTGTGGCCTACGAAAGCGCGGCCAAGACGCGCCTGGAACGCAACCGCCTGGAAGAATCCGTGCAATCGGCGCTGGATCAGATTCAAGAAACCGGATGCGTGGTGAAGGATCTGGACGTGGGCCTGCTGGATTTTCCGGCGCGCATTGACGATGAGGAAGTGTATCTCTGCTGGAAGCTGGGCGAAGATCGCATCCGTTTTTATCACCGCCAGGACGAAGGATTTTCCGGACGCAAACCAATTGATCCCCGCGACGCTGGCTACAATAATCCTGTGCAGTAGTTTTCCTAGGCCGCTGGTTCGTACCGCGAAGTGATCGAATCTACCTTCGGATATCGACCCGCTGAATGCCTCCATCGTGATCGAAAATTCGGACGGCGATGCCTGATCTTATCGGGCCTTTGCGACAGGGCGCATTGTGAAAACACGACGTCGCGTCGAGCGCGTTGTACGAGAAATTGACTCCCCGAACAGAAAAAGACTCTTCTGCAGCGCCCAGCTCCGGCGCGACATGAAAATTCTCGACTACTCCTTCACGATTGAGCTGTTGCCGCTCTTGTAGCTGTGGCGAAGCTCGATGAACTTGGGTATCAGATTTATTGCTGCGATCAAGAGGAAGCTCGCTGCGAGCGGCGCCATGATTCTGCCCACGACTTGATTAATTTGCTTACGCTTCCCGAATCTGAACAGAGCCGTTCCAAGAAGGACAAAGAGAACTGGCTGAAGCAGTTGGAGCCAGGGAAACGAACGAAATCCAATTTCGAAGATGGTGTCGTAACCCACGATGAAAGGAATCTATCGCGATAGAGGCTGCGGACTCTTGATTTGCGGCGTCGCCGGAAACTGACTCACCACTTTGAGTTCCAGATAGGTGTACCAGTACGGGGCGTGTGGTAGGGTGGAAAGTGCAGAGAGTGAACTGTGACTGACACAAGTGAAAACCGATTGAAGGACTCCGCTAGCCCTTATCTGCGTTCTGCCGCGCATCAGCCGGTGGATTGGCATGAATGGGGCGAGGAAGCTTTTGCGCACGCGCGCGCGGAAGGCAAGCCGATTTTGCTGGATATCGGCGCGGTGTGGTGCCACTGGTGCCACGTGATTGACCGCGAGAGTTACGAAAATACCGAGATCGCGGCGATGATCAATAAATTCTACGTGCCGGTGAAAGTGGACCGCGATGAGCGGCCGGACGTTGACTCGCGCTATCAATCGGCGATCAGCGCAATTTCCGGGCAGGGCGGCTGGCCGCTGACGGCGTTCCTCACGCCTGACGGCAAACCATTTTTCGGCGGCACATATTTTCCGCCGGAAGACGCCATGGGCCGGCCGGGATTCAAACGCATCCTGCTGGGAATCGCCGACGCATTCAAGACGCGGCGCGCGGAAGTGGATAGCTCCGCGAAAGCGCTGGAAGAGGCTGTGGCGAAGGCTGAGGTGTTTCACACGGCGCATGGCGAATTCGATGCGGGAGTGGTGGATTCCGTCGTGGAGTCGGCGCTGCATCTGTTCGACGAGGCGCACGGCGGATTCGGCGGGGCGCCGAAATTTCCGCATTCGAGCGCGATTGACCTGTTGCTGGAGCGTTATCAATCGTCGCGCGATCCGCGATTGCTGCACGTCGTCGAGCGCACGCTAACCGGAATGGCCGAAGGTGGCGTTTACGACCAACTCGCCGGCGGTTTCCACCGCTATTCGGTGGACGAGCGCTGGTGCGTGCCGCACTTCGAGAAAATGACGTACGACAATTCCGAGCTGCTGAAGAATTTTCTGCACGGCTATCAGGTGACGCGCAAACCGCTGTTCCGCGAAACCGCCGAAGGAATTATCGAGTGGGTCGGCGAAGTTTTGTCTGATCGCGTGCGCGGCGGGTTTTACGGCAGCCAGGACGCGGACCAAACTCTGGACGACGACGGCGATTATTTTACGTGGACGCTGGCGGAAGTGCGTGCGGTGCTGTCGGCGCAAGAATCGCGCGCGATCGAAATGTGTTACGACGTGGGCTCGCGCGGTGAAATGCACCACAACCCGGAGAAAAATGTGCTGTGGGTCGCGGCGGACGTGCAGGAAATTGCGCAAGCACTGAAAACGACGCCGGAAGATGTCACGCTGCTTCTCGCGCGCGCAAAGGGAAAGTTGCTGGCCGCGCGTCTGCAACGACATCCGACGCCGGCGATTGATACGACGATTTATGTAGCGTGGAACGCGATGTTCGTCTCGGCCTATCTGGAAGCGGCGCGCGTGCTGGGCCGCGACGATTGCCGCGCATTCGCACTGAAGACGCTGGAGCGCATTCTGGCCGAGGCTTGGGACGAAGCGAAAGGTTTTCGCCACCGCGTTGGCGGGCCGCGGCTGGAAGGCTCGCTCGACGATCAGATTTTGGCGGCTGCCGCGCTGCTGGATGCGTACGAAACGACGCTCGACCGCCGCTATTTCGATATCGCCGAGCGCGCGGTGCGATTGGCGGTGGAACGTTACGGCGATTCCGATGGAGGCGGATTTTTCGATCGCGCGAAAGATGCCGCGCCCATGGGCGGCCTGGACGTGCGGCGCAAACCGCTGCAGGATTCGCCTACGCCCGGCGCAAATTCCGTCGCGGTGATTGTGCTCGACCGCCTTTACGCATTCACCGGCGAAAAACTTTATCGCGAGTGGGCGGAAAAGACGCTGGAGGCTTTCGTCGGGCTCGTGCCGCAATATGGTTTGTATGCCGCGACGTACGGCCTTGCGGCGCTGCTGCACGCGCGCCATCCGTTGCAAGTGGCAGTGCTCGGCGCAGCAGGCGATCCGCAAGCCGCCACGCTCGAAAAAACTGCGAACGAAATTTATCGTTTTGGCAAAGCGGTTCTGCGCGTAACGCCCGAAACACTCGCTACAGCCTCGCTCGCGCCCGCGTTGCGTGAAACTCTGCCGCATCTGGATGCCGCCAAAGCGCAGGCGCTGGTCTGCGTCGAAACAACCTGCCACCCGCCGGTAGCCGATCCCGCGAAGCTCGAAGCGATGCTCGGCGCTGTCGCCGCTTCCGCAGCCACGCCCTGATCCGGGCGGCTTCGCGCGCCACCTTCGCAAGTTGCTGTGCATCAAACGCGGTGTAATAATGCTGCGTTCGGCGGAAATGTCGTTTCAGGATTGGGGTACACGGGGGCTTTATGGCGATGAGGGATGCATGGATCGAAAAGCGCGCTGCGGCGATGAATGGCGGCGTACGCAATTTCTCGCAGATGCATTACGCGCGCTTGGGCGTGATCACCGAAGAGATGGAGTATGTCGCCAAGCGCGAAAAACTTACGCCGGAGCTGGTGCGCGACGAAGTGGCGCGCGGCCGCGCGATCATTCCCGCCAATATTAATCACCGCAATCTGGAGCCGATGGGCATCGGCGTCGCGTTCTTTTGCAAGATCAACGCGAACATCGGCAACTCCGCCACCACATCGAATGTGGATGAAGAACTTGAGAAGCTGCACCGCTCCGTGCATTACGGCTCGGACACGGTGATGGACCTTTCCACCGGCGGCGACATTCCCATGATTCGCAAAGCGATCATCAACGCGTCGCCAGTGCCGATAGGAACCGTGCCAATCTACGAAGCGCTCTCGCGCGTGCGGCGACCCGAGGATTTGTCGATCGAACTGCTGCTGGAAGTGATCGAAGAACAAGCCGAGCAGGGCGTGGATTACATGACGATTCACGCGGGCGTGCTGCGCGAATTTCTGCCGCTGGTGCGCAACCGGATTACGGGGATCGTCAGCCGCGGCGGCGCGTTGCTCGGTCAGTGGATGAGTTACAACAAGAAGCAAAACTTCCTGTATGAGAATTTCGACGCCATTTGCAAGATTTTCCAGAAGCACGATGTGAGTTTTTCGCTCGGCGATGGTTTGCGGCCTGGATGCCTGGCGGATGCGAGCGACGAAGCGCAATTCGCGGAATTGAAAGTTCTGGGCGAGCTGACCAAGAAGGCATGGGAATACGATGTGCAGGTGATGATCGAAGGTCCGGGGCACATTCCGATGGACCAGATCGAGCTGCAAGTGAAAAAAGAAAACGAAATGTGTTACGAGGCGCCGTTTTACACGCTGGGGCCGCTCGTAACCGATATCGCGCCGGGTTACGACCACATCACCAGCGCGATTGGCGCGGCGATGATCGGCTGGCACGGCGCTTCGATGCTGTGCTACGTGACGCCGAAGGAACATCTGGGGCTGCCGAATGCGGATGACGTTCGCCAGGGCGTGATTGCTTACAAAATCGCGGCGCATGCGGCGGACGTGGCGCGGCATCGTCCGGGCGCGCGGGATCGCGACGATGCGCTCAGCTACGCGCGTTTTCTTTTTGACTGGAACAAGCAGTTTGAGCTTTCGCTCGATCCGGAAACCGCGCGCAAGATGCACGACGAAACTTTGCCCGACGATTTCTACAAGGAAGCGAAGTTCTGTTCGATGTGCGGCCCGAAATTCTGCTCGATGAACACCACGCAGATCGCCGAAGCGTACCAGGGACTCGACCAAAAAGAGCGCGAGCAGAAATTTACGCAGCTGCTGGCAAAGGTCGGACAGGACCGGAACTTGCCCAGCACCAACGGCGATTAACAGCGGCAGTGATACGACTAAGAGCCGGTAGTGACAGAGTTGCTTCTGACGTCGGATGACGTCTTCGTGAGATGCAATGAGGAATCTCCTTAGGGATCTCGGCAATCTCCCAGATAAAGCCCGCACTGGAATAAATCTGATAGTCGGAGGGCTAGCAATCCTCGCCGTACGATATGTCGGGCCTCTTGTGGGGTGGGCGTCTTTTCAGCGTACAAGCGCGGTTGTTTACCATGCAGATGCAGTTCTTCATCGCTATTCTCTCGCTCGTCGAGCGGTCCCGGAGGATCTGAGCGACCATTTGGTAGGAGCGGCACTTTTGTGCGTGGTGAGCGGCGCTTTCTTTTTTTGTTCGGAGAGGTTTCTGGTGGTGGGCGGAGCGGCGCCATGACCAGGAAATTGTCCAAACGAAGCTCAAGTAAGACCGGAACAAACTTCCGGTTCGAATCGTATCTTCATGTAGGGCCGAGACCGAAACCTTCCGGCTCGACGAAATTGAACGATTCAGAGGTGCGGACATGACATTTTTTCTCGTCGCGACTTTGCTCTATTTTCTGCCGGCGATCATCGGCCATAACAAGCGCGATTCCACGGGGATTTTCGTTCTGAATCTGCTGGCGGGTTGGACCGTGATCGGATGGTTTGTTGCGCTGCTATGGGCGTGCGCTTCTGATCCGCGCGTGCATACCGTGCTGGTGCCCGCAGGCGCGGCGTTTCGCTACAGCTGCCGCTGCGGCGCGCTGGAGCCCGTGGGAGCGCAATATTGCTGGGCCTGCGGCAGGCATTTGTAATCTTCATCCCCCGAGTGACTGAGTGACGAACTCCCCAAGAGACGAAAATCTTCGCGAAGAATTTAATCGCTGGGCCGATGCGGGCAAGGGCGAGACGATGGAGCACGATCACTGGCCCATCACTAAGCCTGCGCTCGGCCTGATGCGGATCGAGCCGGACCACAACGTTCTCGACGCCGGGTGCGGCGCGGGATGGCTTTCGCGGATTCTGGCGCAGCGCGTGCCGCAAGGGCGCGTGGTGGGCATGGATATTTCCGACGAGATGATCCATCACGCGCGCGAGGCGAGCGTGAACCACGAGAATCTGGTTTTTGTCGTGGGCGCGGTGGATGAAATTCCCTGGGAAGCGAATTTTTTCACGCGGGTGATTTCGGTGGAGTCGTCATATTACTGGCCTGATCCCGTCAAAGGCCTGCGTGAAATTCACCGCGTACTGGCCGAAGGAGGCTCCGCGTGGATTCTGATCAATTATTACCGCGACAATCCCTACTGCCACCAGTGGGGCGAAAAATTAGCGGTGCCGACGAAGCTGCTTTCCGCCGCTGAGTGGGAATCGCTGTTTCGCGACGCCGGATTCATGGAAGTCACGCATCGCCTGATCCCCGATCCCACGCCCAATCCTGCCGAGTACACCGGACGCTGGTTCCGCGACGCTAAGGAGCTGGCCAACTTTCGCGCGATCGGCGCGTTGCTGGTTTACGGAACCAAATGACCCTGTACCTCTAGGCGTTTGACTCGCGCGACGCCCATCGCTATACTCGCCGAGTTTGTGGGGTCCGGGAGATGTGATGGGGGTTCTCGACAATCGCTTTGAACGCAGTTACGTTCTTTCCACCGTTGATTACGTTTTTAATTGGGCTCGCAAGAGCGCCATCTGGCCGCTGACCTTCGGACTTGCCTGTTGCGCCATCGAAATGATCGCTTCCACCACTTCGCGCTTTGATATTGCGCGATTCGGCGCCGAAGTGTTTCGTCCTTCGCCGCGCCAGGCGGACCTGATGATCGTCGCCGGCACGGTGACGCTGAAGATGTCTCCCGTGCTGAAGCGCGTGTGGGACCAGATGCCGGATCCGAAGTGGTGTATCTCGATGGGCGCATGCTCGAGCGTCGGCGGGCCGTTCAACGTGTATTCCGTGCTCCAGGGCGTGGACCGCATCGTGCCGGTGGACGTGTACGTGATCGGATGTCCGCCGCGGCCGGAAGGTCTGTTCTACGCGCTGCTGAAGTTGCAGGACAAGATCGACCAGATGTCCCTGGCGAAGCGGCCCACAGCGGTGCGTTTGAAGCCGGAAATGGCGGAAGGATTCAAAGAGGGCGTGATGGTGGCCCAGTCGCCCGCACCTCGGTAGGGAATTAAGAACCGCGAGCGGCGGCGGCCTTTATTGGCGAAAATCGCCGCGCAACAGCGAATTTGGAGAAGATCACGCGATGCCCTTTCTGCGGACTGCGAAGAAGGACGAGATACCCCCAGGAACGATCCGCGAGTTCGATATAGATGGCAAGAACATTGCGCTGGCCAACGTTGAAGGTAAATTATTTGCAATCAATAACATATGTTTGCATCGAGGCGGCCCGCTGGGTGAAGGCGAGCTGGAGGGGAAAGTGGTCGTATGTCCGTGGCACGGTTGGAAATACGATGTGACGACCGGTAAACTGACCACCAATCCGACAGTAGGGGTGCAGTGCTACGGGGTTGAGGTCCGCGGCGACGACATCTACGTAGATATCGGCTAACAATAGACTTAGCCGCCGATTTACGTGTGCGTTTTTGGCCTACCGACCCTGCCTAATGGCGTCCGTAAATTTTCCACCACAAAGTTCGCAATTTTTAGCGTCTTCCGTGTATAGTTCGCGCGACACTTTTTGACGGATGACGCAACCTCCCCACAAACCAAGACGCTGGCTGCTGGCCGTGGACCCGCGCGTCTACCACTGGGATACCCTTTTCGTGAAAGGCAAGGAAATGTGGCGGCACGCGGGACATCGTCCAGACGCGATTCGCCAGCTGAAGCAGATTCACAAAGGCGACCGTGCGCTGGCGTACCATGGCAAGCCCGAGCACGCGTTGTACGCACTGGCGGAAGTGAGCCGCGATCCGTATCCTGACCCGCACGAAAACGACCCGAAGAAAATGGTGATGGATTTGCGGGCTATCGAGCGGCTGCCGCGCCAAGTGACGCTCGCCGAGCTGCGCGAAAATAAATTGCTGCGCAAAATCAAGTTCCTCAAGAACACCCGACTGACGGTGTGCCCGTTGACCGACGAAGAATATTCCGAAATTCTGCGCATGGCGGGCATCGTCGCTTCCCCTGGCATCCCGTTACCCTGAGTCTGCGGCTGCGGACGATGGACCGACCTCAGAAATCGCAACGCGAAGAAAGTCGAAAAAATAAAACTCAAGTATTCTGGCGGTTGCCCGCGGAGGGATTTTTCATGCAGAAGCGATTCGTGACTCTTTCATGCGCGGCGCTGGCCTGCGCGGTTTTGATTTTTGGTTTAGTGCGTTTGCATGCCGCGTCTGGTCAGGTGCCGCAGAATAAAAGGGCGATATCACCGCAGGCCTGGTTGCGTGGAGTTTCCGACGGCAGCACGCGCGTGGTGGACATGACTTACGCGATCAACGCCAAGCTGCCGGCGTGGCCCGGAGACGGCCGCACCTTCGAAGCCAAAGTAGAGGCGACGCCGGAGAAGGACGGTTACTTCGCCCGCAGCTTCTGGACGTTGGAACATTACGGCACGCACATGGATGCGCCCGCGCACTTTCCTCCGGGGACGGAATATCTCGATCAAATTCCCGTCGCGCATTTTTTTGCGCCGGCCGTGGTGATTGATGTGCGCGACGAGGCTGCGAAGGATCCGGACTATCGTCTGCGTGTAATGCGGCTGGAAAAATGGGAAGCGTTGCATGGGCGCATTCCCGGCGGAGCAGTGGTGCTGCTGCGTACCGGCTGGGCTTCGCGTTGGCCGGATCAGGAGCGCTACCGGAACATGGATGGGGCCCAGGTGATGCACTTTCCAGGATTTTCGGTGGAAGCGGCGAGGCTACTTATCGAACGCGGCGCGGTCGGGCTGGGAATTGACACGCTGAGCATTGACTACGGCCCGTCGAAGGATTTTGAAGTGCATCGCGTGACGCTGCCCGCCGGGCTGTACCAGCTGGAGAACCTTGCGAACCTGGACCAATTGCCCGACGCCGGCGCGTTCCTGATTTCCGCGCCCATCAAGTTGGAGGGCGGTTCCGGTGGCCCGGTACGTGTGTTCGCTTTGCTGCCGGCGCAGTAGAATATAGGTATGCCAGAGCTTCCAGAAGTCGAAACTGTAGCGCGCGGATTGCGGGAAGTTTTGCCCGGGCGGCGGGTATTGAGCGTGCGCTTGAGCAAGACCGATTTCATTGATGATCCCGCGGCGCTGGAACAGGATTTGCCGGGCGGGACATTTGCGCGCATCCGGCGCCTGGGAAAATATCTGCTGCTGGACCTGGAGCCGCGAAAAACTTCCGCGGAACAAAGTTCGCTGCTGATTCATCTGGGCATGACGGGCAAGATCAGCGTCTGTCCGCCAGAGACGCCGGTGGAGTTGCACACTCACGTATTCCTCGCTCTCGATGACGGTCGCGAACTTCGCTACAACGATGTGCGCAGGTTCGGGCGCATGGCGCTGCTGGCGAACGGGGCGCACGAGCAAGTCCTGGGCGGATTGGGCGTGGAACCGCTGGAAGTGAGCGAGGCAGAATTTCGCACGCGGATACAAGCGCGCAAGTCGCGCATCAAGGCGGTGCTGCTGAACCAGAGCGTGCTGCGCGGCATTGGCAACATCTACGCCGATGAAAGTTTGTGGCGCGCGAAGATTCATCCGGAAAAAATTGGTGCGCGGCTGGCGGACGACGAGCTGCGCCGGCTGCATCGCGCGGTGCAGCACATTTTGCGCGAGGCGATTCGCTTGCGCGGCTCCTCTATCTCGGATTATGTGGATTTGGACGGCGGCCGCGGCGAGTTTCAGCAAAAGCATCGCGCCTACCAGCACGACGGCAAGAAATGTTTTCGCTGCGGCACGATCATCCGCCGCATCATCGTGGCAGGACGCAGTACCCATTTCTGTCCGCGATGCCAGCCCGCGCCACCGAAACAAAGAAAGCCGCGCGAGCTCGCGAAGCAACGCAGTCGCACCCGGACGCTGCGTGCCCGCCGCAAAGCCAAGCGCTAACGCCCCGTGTAAAAATAAATCAGAATTGCGCCCAGCAGCGTGAATGTGCCGGCGTAAATAAATCCGGCGTTCGGGCTTACGTTGGACCACAGCGCGCCTACTGCGACGCTGGAAATGAGATCGCCGATTCCATTGACCGTAGCAAGCACGCCGAAGCCTGAACCGCGATTCGCGGCAGGTAGCAGTTCCGCGGCGAGCGATTTTTCCACGGATTGCTGCACCGCGCCGTGAATTCCCGCCAGGCCAAACAAAATCGCGAGCATTGGAATTGTCGGCGGCTCGAAAATGAATCCCGCGAACGCCACTACCGCGAAAAGATAGCCGACGGCCAGCAAGCCGCGTTTGCCAATGCGGTCGGCGAGCACCCCAGCCGGATACGATGCCGCTGCATCCACGAAATTGTAAAAAGTGTAGAGCGCTACCGCGATGGCCGAAGCGCGCGCGAAACCGTAATGGGGAGTCAGGATTTGCCCCGCGCGCAGGATCAGCAACGTGGGCGCAAAATCGCCGATGCCGTGCGCGAAAACTCCGGCGAGGTAATGCCAATATGCCTTCGGAAGCTGCGCGAAGCTGGAGGCAAAGCTCGGAGCGCGGTGGCCTTCGTCGGGAATTCCCTTGGGCGCGAGAAACGCGAACGCCAGCCCGGCGGCGAGGCCGGGAAGCAACGTCCAGCGCAAAACTCCGCGCGCGCCGAGCGTGCCCAGCAACGCCGTGGCGCACAACGGGCCGAGCACCGCGCCAATCGTGTCCATCCCGCGTTCAAAGCCGAACGCGCGGCCTTGCTGATCCGGCGCTACGCAGTCGGCCAGCAGCGTGTCGCGCGATGGCCCGCGGCTGCCGCGTCCTACCCAGCCGAGCGCGCGCATCACCAGAATTGCCGGCCAGGATTGAGCGAAGGCGTAAGCGAACGTTGAAAACCCAGTGGCGAAATATCCGATGATGCCGGTTGGCTTGCGAAGCTTCGGCCGATCCGCGATCCATCCGCCCGCCAATTTCGCGAAGCTGGAAAGTCCGTCTGAAACTCCTTCGATCACGCCGAGCGCGAACGCCGGCGCGCCCAGGCTCGCAAGAAACGCAGGCAGAATCGCAGTGGCCGCTTCGTGACCCCAATCGGAGAACAGGCTCGCGAGGCCGATGCCCAGCACACCGCGCGCGAGCCAGCGTTGTGGCGGCGGATGGGTCGCAGGATCGCTCATTTTTTTGTGTTTGCGGCAGAGGCACCGTCTGCACTGCCTCTTTCGAGCTGCGTCAACAATTCACCCACGGTCCTGGGTGACCTGCCAGTCTCTTCGACCGTCATAACAAGTTCGACGAGGTCCAGCGAGTCGCATTTAAAAATCTGACTCAATTGATCGGTCACATCGTCCAACTTGTCGTCCGGTTTCAGTTCCCCTGCGTCGAGGGCGCGCTTCAGGTTCCAACGAAGAGTGCGTGGAAAAAGGTCCATAAGGTCACCCCGGTTTCTCAGCGAGGCGCGGCAGCCGAGGGTGCGAGAAAAGGCGCGGCAGCTGTGAAAATACATTCGGCCCAGCCGCTTCGCTCGGCAGGACCCAGCCACACGATCGGCGCCCGCAAATGATTGAAAGGTGCAGCAGCCAGCTGCTCAACGAGCAGATCGTGAATGCGCCGTTGAAACGCGCGATCCTCTGAGCGAAATCCGTCCGCGGGAATATCCGCTGCTACGGGCGGGACGCCAATCAGAATCGAATACGTATCCATCCACCAGGAGAGCCAGGACTCCAGCTGCGGCTGCCTGCCGAATTTATTTACGAGGTAACAATAATTATCGAGCACCGCGCGATCGGTAATCACGTGGGGCGCGCGCCGCGCGGCGTCCAGTTCCGCTGCGATTTGCGCGTGCAGAATCCATAGCTGGCCCTCGATGGTGGTCGCGGCGTTCACCGGAAATGGCGATTGCCGCGCCACCTCGGTCACCAGCTCGACGTTGTGATGGGCCTTCTTCAGCAGCGAGCAAATCTCATACGCCAGAGTGGTTTTGCCCACGCCGTGCGTTCCGATCAATGCGAGTTTCAATGTTTTGCCGTTTGCCGTTTGCCTTTTGCCGGCAGCGCTTCTGTTTCTAACACATTTTCGTGGCGCTAAGAAAGGCGGCGACGAAACGCTCTTTGCCCCTAGCGCGTCTAGTATTCGCCATTTCTCGCGCATTGTGTTCGGGCGATGCGGCGCATAGAATCACTCGTTTCTGGGTGCGCGATACCGCGACGATCAAAAGGGAGAATCAGATGAAAGCTCGGGGCGTTTCTTTTTTTTCAGCGCTAGCGATTTGTGCGATGGCGAGCAGCTGGGCCGTGATCCGTGCGCAGCAGCCAGCGGCCGCGGCGAAAGACCCGAATGCCGAAGCCGACGACAAGATTCTCGCCGAGGTGCATGACCACAACCAGATCATGTTCAACCTCGAATACGTTTCAGACATGATCGGCGCGCGGCTCACCGGTTCGGAAAATCTGAAGAAGGCTAACGACTGGACGCGGCAGAAATTTGCCGACTACGGCGTCGCGAATCCGCATCTGGAATCGTGGACCATTGCGCACACTTGGGGACGCGCCGCGGCGAGCGGCCGAATCATCAGCCCGTCGCTGCATCCGCTGGCGATTGCGTCGTACGCGTGGGCGCCTTCCACGAATGGCGCGGTGCGCGGGCCGGTGGTATATGTGAAAGCGCAGTCGGTGGACGACTTCGCGCAATATAAAGGAAAGCTGAAGGGCGCAATTGTGATTTCCGCGGAGCCGGCGCTGCTGCCGCCAGCGGACCAACCCGCGCCCAATCCTGTGAACATTCCCTACGGTGATTCGATGGTGCTGGTGGCGCCGCACCGGCCTGGCGCGCAAATCACGCCCGGTCCGGGATACCGGGAATTCATACAAGCACGCAGCGAATTTTTTAAGAGCGAAGGCGTGCTGGCAACTCTCACGGATTCCGGCAAGCCTGATGGGCTACTCAACATGACGGGACTCGGCGGACGCAAGTACGACATTGCGCCGATTCCGGCGGCATTCGTCTCGTCGGCAAGCTACGGGATGATCTGGCGGCTGCTGCAGCGCGGACCAGTGGAAGTAGAACTCAACCTCACAAATTCAATCGGCGATAAGCCGGTGGAAGTGTACAACACCGTCGCGGAAATTCGCGGCAGCGAGAAACCCGACGAAGTCGTGCTGCTCGGCGCGCATCTGGATTCCTGGGATCTCGGCACAGGGACCACGGACAACGGCACCGGCTCGATGATCGTGCTGGAAGCTGCGCGCGCGTTGCAGAAGACCGGCCTGCAGCCCAAGCGCAGCATTCGATTCGTTCTATTTTCCGGCGAAGAACAGGGTTTGAACGGCTCGCGCGCCTACGTCACGGCGCATAAAGACGAATTGCCGAAATTTTCCGCAGCGCTTATTCACGACGTCGGCACCGGCCGCGTAATCAGCATCAGCCTGATGCGCAATTATCAGGACCGCGAAGTGATGGATAAAGTGGTGGAGCCTTTGCGCTCGCTGGGATTTCTGGAGCTCAGCGAGCGATGGATGACGGGCAGCGACCACGCTTCGTTCGATGAGGCCGGCGTGCCGGGATTTTTCTGCGTGCAGGATCCGGCGCAGTATTTCGAAACGCATCATTCTCAAGCCGACACCTTTGACCAAGCGCATGAAGCGGATCTTGTGGAAGGCGCGCAAGTGATGGCCGTGTGGGCCTACAACGTTGCGCAGTTGCCGGAGCTGTTGCCACGCAAACCTGCAACACCGGCTGCGGTGGGCGGGAATTAGCCGAATGAATCGGCGACTGTGTGAAAGGAAACTATGCGCGCCGTGCTGCAGCGCGTAACGCGCGCACGAGTCTTGGTGGATGGCGACGTCGCGGGCGAAATTGGTCCGGGACTCGTGGTGCTGATCGCCGTCGGACTCGAAGACACCGCAGCCACCTCTTCTTCTATGGCTGAGAAAATTGTGAACCTGCGGATTTTCGGCGATGAGCAGGGGAAAATGAATCGTTCGCTGCTGGACACGGGCGGCGCGATCCTCGCGGTCTCGCAATTCACGCTGTACGGCGACGCGCGCGGCCAGCGCCGGCCGAGTTTCATTCACGCTGCGCCGCCCGAGCAAGGCAACGCGCTGTACGAAGAATTTGTGCGCGCTTTGCAGGCACTGGGAGTGCGCGTCGCGACCGGAGTTTTTCAGACGCACATGTCCGTTGAGATCGTCAACGACGGCCCGGTCACGATCCTGCTCGATTCCGACAAGCTTTTCTAAACCGCCGCCGAGCCGCGCTTGCCGTTCATGAACTTCCGCATCCAGCGCCGCTCCCGCTGGCTGTAGCGGAACTTGCGCGGCGCGTTGCACTGTCTTACGCTTTTCCAGGGGATATATTTATGACCGAAATCAATCGCATCCTGGATCAAATGGACCGCGCGTTCGCAGGCGACGCCTGGCACGGCCCTTCGCTCGAATCTCTCCTGGACGGAATTTCCGCGGAAGACGCGTCGAAGCATCCCGTGCGCGGCGCACATTCGATATGGGAATTGGTGAACCACATCGCGGCTTGGAATTCGATTGTGCGGCGACGCGCCGAGGGCACGACAGTCGAAGTGAGCACCGAAATGGATTGGCCGCCGGTGTGGGAAGCCACGGAAGTAACCTGGCAGCGCTCTCTCGAGCATTTGCGGGACTGCCGCGCGCGTTTTCGTGTGGTGGTGAAAAATCTGCCCCCGGTCAAGTTGGATGAAATAGCACCGGGCAAGGATCATTCGCTGTACGTAATGCTGCACGGCGCGATTCAGCACGATCTGTACCATGCCGGGCAGATTGCCGTACTGAAGAAGGCGTTGCAATGACCGCGCGGCGCCGCGAATGAAGCCCGCGCCCATTGCTTTCGCCGGAAAAATTCGCGCGGCGCAGGCGCCCGACCACCCGCGGATAGCCGAGCTGGCCGGGCAGCTGAGCTATCCATCCACGCCCGAAGAAATCGCGCATCGCTTACAAGGACTACAGCGGACGGCGGACGCAGCGGTATTCGTGGCAGAACTCGAAAGCGGCGAGATCGCCGGCTGGATCGCGGTGTTCGTGTATCGCACGGTGGAAGCGGACGCACGCGCCGAGGTCAGCGGACTAGTTGTGGAGGAACGATTCCGTTCGCAACGGGTGGGTGAACACTTGCTGGCGCGCGCGGAAGACTGGGCGCGCGAAAACGACTGCCAGGCCATTGGGCTGCGCTCGAACGTAATTCGCGGGCGGGCGCACGCGTTCTACGAGCGTCACGGTTACACGCACGTGAAAACGCAGAAAGCCTTCCGCAAGCAGCTCTAACGATTGTCCCGCGATTGCGCACACCATCGTGATTGGCCGTTTGCGCATAAGTATCGTAATACGATATAATGGCGTTGCATGAAGAACTCAACGCCACGAGCCGTTGATTACCAGGCACTGGCGGATTTCCGCTACGAAATTCGCCGCTTCCTGAATTTCAGTGAGCGGCTGGCGCATGCCGCCGGCGTCGAGCCGCAGCAGCACCAGGCGCTGCTGGCGATCAAAGGCCTGCCCGCGCATCGCGTCGCGACCATCGGAGTGCTGGCCGAGCGGCTGCTGATTCAGCATCACAGCGCGGTGGAACTGGTGAATCGCCTGGAAGCGAAGGGCTTGCTGCGGCGCACGCGCGGTGTGGCGGATCGCCGCGAAGTGGTGCTGACTCTTTCGCGCCGCGGCGAAGCGCTGCTCAAACGACTAACTCGACCGCACCACGCCGAATTGCAATCCGCGCGGCCAAAGCTGCTCGAGGCCCTGGCGGCTGCCATTGATCCGGAGTCAGCAACCGTCCGCACGCGTGCCAGCGCACAGCGCACGCGGCTCAGCAAGAAACGCCGCGCGAAGCAGAAACATCAAAGACGACACACGCATCCGACAAACGGTCGCCGTAGCACGCATCTCGATCGGAGCAAAAGTTAGTGAAGTCACCCGCCCAGAACGCACCGCGCCAGGCCCCGCCGCAACTGGCCGGCTATCGGCTGCCGTTAGTATGTCTGCTCGCGGCTGGGATTGGTGTTCTCACGGCGTTCATCGCCTACGCCCTATACAGCCTGATCGGGCTTTTCACCAATCTCGCGTTCTACCACGTATGGTCGTTCCAATTCCGCAGCCCGCGCAATTCGCCGTTAGGCTGGTGGATGATTCTGATTCCAGTTGTCGGCGGGGTGCTGATCGGGCTGATGGCCAAATTCGGTTCGGAAAAAATTCGCGGCCACGGCATTCCAGAGGCGATGGAGGCGGTGCTCACTACGCGCAGCCGAATCGAAGCCAAAGTAGCGTTTCTGAAGCCGCTATCGGCGGCCATCGGCATCGGATCAGGAGGCCCGTTCGGCGCCGAAGGTCCCATCATCCAGACCGGCGGCGCGTTCGGCTCTCTCATCGGGCAATTTATTTCCACCACCGCGGCCGAGCGCAAAGTGATGCTGGCGTGCGGCGGCGGTGCGGGCTTAGCGGCCACGTTCAATGCGCCGATCACCGGCGTGCTGCTGGCGCTCGAGTTGCTGCTCTTCGAATTTCGCACGCGCTCGTTTATTCCGGTGGTGATCTCCTGCACGATGGCGGTGGCGATCCGGCGGCTGCTTTTCGGGGGCGGCGCGATGTTTGCGATCGGCGCGGTGGATTACAATTTTCTGCCAGGCCTCCCGTATTACATCGCGCTGGGTTTGCTGTGCGGCTTCGCGGCCGTTGCGTTCACGCGCATCCTGGAAAAACTGGAAGAATTTTTCGACCATCTGAAGATCGTTCCAAATTTCCTGCATCCCGCGGTGGGAGCGCTGGGCCTGGGCATCGTGGGATTCTGTTTTCCGCGCGTTCTGGGATCTGGCTACGACACGATTGAAGGTATTCTGAACAATCATCTGGCATTGGGCATGGTGCTGCTCGTGCTGTTCCTGAAAGCGTTCGTGGTGCTGCAGTCGCTCGGCTCGGGAACTTCGGGCGGCACGCTCGCGCCGATGTTCATGATCAGCGCGGCGATCGGCAGCTCGTTTGCCATCGTTGTGGATCGCGTGGTCCCGGGTGCGCATCTTTCGCCCGAAGCGTTTGCGGTGGCGGCGATGGGCGCGTTGTTGGGCGCATCCTCCCGTGCGACGTTTACCTTCATGTTCTGCGCGTTTGAGACCACGCGCGATTTCCACGCCGTGCTGCCGGTGCTGTTGGTGTGCGTGCTGGCGGACGCGGTGGCTTTCACGCTGCTGCCGAATTCGATCATGACGCAGAAGTTCGCGAAGCGCGGCATGCCGGTGCCTGGCGAAAGCGAAACCGAGGTGCTGAAAGCCGTGCGCGTAAGCGAACTGATGCGCAAGGACGTGAATCCGGTCACGCAGGAAATGACCGTTGCGGAGTTGGCCCAACGCATGAGTCGCGGCGAGAGTGCCTACAACCTGACGCAAGGATTGCCGATCGTCTCGCCAGAAGGCCAACTCGTCGGCGTCGTAACACAGGGAGATTTGTTGCGCGCCTTGGAGCAGAATCCCCAAGGATCGATGACGGTGCTTGAGGCGGGATCGCGCCCGCCCATTATTGGATATGCGGATGAACTCGCGCACGACGCGATGGTCCGGATGCTGCAGCACGATATTGGCCGGCTGCCCATCGTCAGCCGCGAAAATCCGCAGCAAATGGTTGGCTATTTCAATCGAGCGAGCCTGCTGGGTGCATGGACGCGTCAGATGGAAGAAGAGGGAATTCGCGAGCACGGCTGGATCCGAAAATGGAGAAGCTCACGCCGCCCCGCAAAGCAGGGCCAGCAAGCCACGCAGAAATAATTTTAGAAGCCGCCACCACCGCCTCCGCCAAATCCACCGCCAGAGCCGCCTCCGCCGCCGAAACCCGAGCCGCCGGAGCTGCGCGGCGCCGAAGTCATCACGCTGCCGGCCTGCACGGACATCATATTCAGGTCGTTCACCAGATAAAAAGCCGTGAAGCCGCCGCCGTAAGAGCCCTGATACCACTGCGGCGGCTGCAAGGCGATTCCGGAAAATGCCTGCACCCATTTCTTCTCCACCTGCAGAGCCATGGCGTAGGGCAGAAATTTTTCAAAGAGCTCCGGCGTTTTTTCCAGGCGCTCGATTTGATCTTTTTCCACGCGGCCCAGAAATTCCTCGAAGCCCAGCACTTTTTCCAGCGCGCGCGCACCGGCTACGGTTCGCGCGGACATGAACCAACCGAAAATGGAGATCACCAAGCCCGTCGCGATGCCCGCCAGAATCCAGCTGCCCACCGCAATCCCCGTAGTGTTCGCGAGATATCCCGAACCGGCGAACACCACCACACCGCCGATCACCCATCCCGCGCCGATGTAGCCTTGCTTCACGGTGTCCGGACGGTGCAGATAGTAGCCGTCGCTGATCAGCGCGCTGAAAATGCGGTCGCGAATCGTCGGCAGGTGCGTGTAGAAATGATTTTGCAAATCGGAAAGTGACACATCGGCGCTCGCGCCATCATCGAAAAGCGCCGATAACATTTCCTGTTCGTGTGAACGCGCCGCGGCCCATTCCACCGGCGGTTTTTTCATGTGAAAAATGTAATCCTTGCTGTGCGTCAGGCCCAGCAAGTGGCTTTCCTCTTTTTGCTCGATGGTCAGGTAGCCCTTCACGGCCAAATCCACCAGCGTCGCGGTGATGTCGCGCATCGCGGCTTCGTTATCCACCAGCGTGCCGCATTCTCCGGGCGTCAGTTTGTCCGGCGGGTCGTACTGCACGGAGATTGCCAAGCGCTGCGGATCGCGGCCGCGCGTCCACCACAGCCAGAACATCACGAAAAACGCAATCAGCGGAATCAGCAGAGGCGAGTTACTTTTCAGGAAGCGCGCGAATTTCATGGAAGCGGACGGCGGGTGCACGAAACCCGTGTCGAAGCCCACCACCGCCGTCAGCCCCTGGCGATATCCCAGCCTGCGCGTGCTGGTGATATCCACCACATTGCCGTTGATCTCGACGCGTGCATCTTCCGTGCGCGAACCGGTGACGCCGGTATAGGCGATGGCGTGCAGTCCGGTGACGCCCGCGGGAAGCTCGATGTGCGCCGTGACCAGTTCGATCGGGTTTTCCCAATCGTTGCCGGTCACGCTCCAAAACAGCTCGTCATGATCCTGAAAAAAGCGCAGCGCATCGAGCACGCGATAGTGCAGCACAATCGTACGCGTCGCATCTTCAGCGGCCGGCACGTAAATTTTGAATTTGATGTTACGCCCTTCGCGATTTTGTTCCAGCTTGAGGGTTTGCCCTTCGCTATCCGTCGCGCTGATCTGGTCGAGCAGCAGCGTGTAGTTCAATCCCGCGTCATTGGTGTATTCGACGGGAATGGTGCGGTAGATGCCGTGCCACGCACCGGTGAACTGAGCTTCGATTACTTCGGTCACGTCAATCGAGCCGTCGGGATGCACCTGAATCTGCGCATCGAAATGTTTGAATACCAGCGTGCGCGCAATCGCCGGCAGCGCGGCGAAAAACGCCAGCAGAAAGATTGCAACGACGCGGCGGAGGCGCAAGCGGTGGCGCAGTCTGGACATTTCGCGGCGCGCGCGGTTAGGTGGTGGCGCCGAAACTGACTTTCGGCACATCGCGCTCGGCCGGCGCGCTGATCTCGAAAAATTGCCGCGGCGTGATGTTGAACATTCCCGCGATGATGTTGGAAGGGAACTGCACGATTTTGGTGTTCAGGTCGCGCACCACGGCGTTGTAATAGCGCCGCGCATTCTGCACGCTGTCTTCGATCTGGCTCAGCGTTTGTTGCAGCTGAGTGAAACTTTCCACCGCCTTCAATTGCGGATACGCTTCCGCCAGCGCAAACACCTGGCGCAGCGCGCTGGTCAGCACGCCTTCCGCTTCGGCCTTGGCAGCAGGGCCTTGCGTGTTCATCGCCTGATTGCGCGCGGCGACCACGCCTTCCAGCGTGCCCTTTTCATGCGCGGCATATCCCTGCACGGTTTGCACCAGGTTGGGTATCAGATCGTAGCGGCGCTTCAGCTGCACATCAATGTCAGACCACGCGTTGTCGCACTGCACCTTCAGCCGCACCAGCCCGTTGTACATTCCAATGACGAACACCACCAGCAGCACAAAAATGGCCACCAATGCCAGAATCATCACAGCCCTCCGGAACGCAAACGAACGCGCGCAAATTCCAGCGATACCTACGCCTGCGGCACAGCATACGGTGTGCTGCGATGGGTGTAAAGAGGAGGGTGGCGTCAACAGTCGGGTTTCAGTTTTCGCCAAGCGTGTTAATCAAGCACGACGTCGAAGTACGAAGATTTGCTCCCGGCCGTGCGCCGTGCGCGAATTGAACGCAAACGGCCCCCTACTGCGCGGCATTCACGACAAGCGTGAGTCGGGTATTGTGGCTGGCGCTTCCGGACGCTGCCGTCACGGTAAGCGTATAAGTCCCGGCAGGCGTGCCCGCTGACGGCGGAGGAGGAGCAGTCGAGTTGTTCGACCCACCGCCCCCGCAGCTGATTAGGGAGATCGCGAGCAGTAGGAAGCCAATCGTGGACGCAAAGGCGTGAGCACGTCGCGACCGACCTGCGGCGCCGCGGAAGTGAGCAACGGAAGCCAGCAGCGCTAACCCAAGTGCGAGCATCAGAGCCATCGCCAAGATGCGCAAACCGTCGAATGGACGCCTCTGCCGATCGACGCCCGGCGGAACACTGGACGGAGCCGTCGTGGTCACTTTTACTGAAAAAGGCGCAACAGTATTTCCACTCAGGCTAGCCGAAACTTGTGAAGGAAAGCAGGTCGAATCGGCCGGCGCGCCGCTGCAGGTCAGCGTGACCGTTCCGTTGAATCCGCTGATCGGTGTCACCAGTAATTCATACGTGGCCGGACTTCCCGCCGGCACTGTGGCCGTAGCCGAACCACCGGGTGCGAGACCGATAGAGAAATCCGTGCCCGTTCCATTGAGCACAACAGTTTGCGGGTTACCTGGCGCGTTATCCGCGAATTTCAACGATGCCGTTTCGCTACCGGTAGCGCTAGGCGTGAACGTAACGTTCACTTCGCAGGTGGCACTAACCGCTACAGCTGTGCCACTGCAAGTCTGGCCACTGATTGCAAAATCGCCGGCATTGGTGCCGCTGATCGCTATGGCGCTAATCGTCAGACTGGAATTGCCATTGTTCGTCACGGTCACGCCCATGGCTGTACTCTTTACGGATACCTGCTGATTTCCGAACGAAATTGTCGGAACGGATGGCGAGAACCCTGGCGGGGTCAACCCGGTGCCAGTCAAGCTGACGCTTTGCGGTCCAGCAGAGTCGGTGACGGTGAGCACGGCGCTTTCCAGACCGACCAGTGAAGGCGTGAATTTCACGTTGTTCACGCACGAGCCACCACTTCCCGCCAGTGAAGTGCCGGCGCAATTGTTGGTCTGGGAGAAGTCGGAGGCATTCGGGCCGGAGATGGCCACGGTGGACACGCTGGTTGGCAAGGAGCCGCGGTTGCTCAGTATCACGGCAAGCGTGTTGGAGGTCCCCAGCGCTTCACTGGGGAATACCAGCGGGTTGGGAATAAGAACGCCGGCTGCCGCGGGCGCTTGCACCAGATTCGCTACGCTGCGAACCCGCGTATTGTCCAGCACCACCAGGCCTCCGGAAGAGTCTGCCGCGGCGGCGGATGGACTATCAAAGACGGCGCTCAACGCAGGCCCGCCATCGCCAGAAATTCCGCAAAAATAATCGCCAGTGGGATTCCGAATTCCGGCCACGGTCGAAATGACACCTGTCGTCCCGGATACCTCGCGAATCACGCACTCGTATGTGTCGGGGATGAAGAGATTGCCAGCAGGGTCGACGAACAACCCGAAGATGTCGCCAATTTCACCAGCGCCAGCCGGGCCGCCGTCACCTGAAAGGCCTCGTCCTGAGGACATGTTGCCGGCGACGGTATAAATGTTGCCGTTGATTGCCATTACCTCGCGAATTGCGTAATCAAACGTGTCCGCGATATAGATGTTCCCGGAGTTATCGGCGGCCACAGCGAAGGGAGCATTCAGCGTGGCGCTAGTGGCGGGGCCGCCATCACCGGTGCCGACGTCGAGGCTCAGTGGGATTCCGGCAACTGTGTTGATGATCCCCGTCGCGGCGGTAACCTTGCGAATCACGTTATTTCCGGTGTCGGCGATGACGATATTCCCGGAGCTATCAACCGCGACGCCCCCTGCCGGTGTCAAAAGGAAGATGGGAAATAGCTCGGCGCTCGTGGCAGGCCCGCCATCGCCTGAGAAATCGCAATAATAATTGCCGGAACTGTCCGGCGGTATCCCCACCACGGTGGAAATGATCCCGGTGGAGGCGGTAACCTTGCGAATCAGACAATTGCCACTATCCATGATGTAGATGTTTCCGGAGTCATCCACAGCCACATCCCTGGGTAAAAAAAGCATCGCACTTGTGGCCGGGCCGCCGTCGCCGGAGTAGCCGGGTACGCCGATTCCGGCCACCGTGGTCATGATTCCCGTGGCGGCGGATACTTCGCGGATAGCGCTATTCTCGGTATCTGTAATAAATATGTTACCAGAGCGGTCCGTAACAAGAGTTGCGCCGTAAGGAGTAGTGTTCAGAAACCCGAGCTCGCCATCCGTGGCAAGGAAACTATCTCCGCTGTAACCCGTAAAGCCGACCAATTGGCCGCTCTGATATGGATTGGGCACGGACACACCGGCGAAAGTGGCGATGTCGCCGCTGGAGGCAGAAACCTTGCGGATCACCGCGTTGTCGAAATCCGCGATTAAGATGTCACCCGAGCTTTCCACTGCTACGCCGTAAGGCAGATTCAGCTGCGCGCTCGTCGCGGTGCTTCCATCACCGGAATATCCACATCCGAGGGTAACGTTTCCTGCGACCGTGGAAATGTCGCCGGTGGAGGCTGTGACTTTGCGGGTCACGCAGTTCCCAGTGTCCGCGATGAAGATGTTCCCCGACCCATCCACAGCCAGCCCCAAAGCTTCGCTGAGCTGGGCGCCGGTAGCAGCCGCGCCATCGCCGGAATATCCACAACTCGAGGTGCCGGCCACGGTCGAGATCATGCCGGTGGAGGCGGAGATTTTGCGCACCGCGCAGTTGTTGGTGTCCGCAACGAGGATGTTACCAGTGCCGTCCACGGCCAAGCCGTTAGGAAATCTCAGCTTGGCGCTGGTCGCCAAACCGCCGTCCCCCGAATACCCACACTGGAACTCCCCGTTAAACAGGTCTGGTGGCGTTCCGGCCACGCTGGATATGAAGCCGGTGGCGGCAGAAATCTCACGGATCAAACAGTTGCCGGTATCCGCTATGAAGATGTTCCCAAACTTATCCAGGGCCACGCCGGAGGGGTCATTCAGGTCGGCGCTTGTGGCCGGTCCGCCATCACCGCTGTAAAAACAATTATCCGTGCCCGCAATGGTGGTAATGATTCCAGTCTGGGCGGAGATCTCGCGAATCCTGCAAAAGGTTCCATCAGCTACGAAAATGTCGCCGACGCTATCTACGGCTATGCCGCTGGGCTCTGCAAGCGACGCGGCGACGGCTGGACCGCCATCTCCGCGAATCCCTCCCGGCTCGCCAATGCCTGCGACGACGGTAACGTTGCCATTGGTAGCCACTTTGAATATCCGACCGAGGTTAAAAGCTGCGACGTAAACGTTCCCCGCGCGATCCAGGGCGACAGTAGCGGGAGAATCCATGCTCGACTTCAAGGCGGGCAGGTTGTTCGGTCCTCCGCCGGCAATTGTTGTCACCGTGTTTTGAGCACAAAGAGCCGGGGCAATTACACCAAGCAACAGAGTAGCAAGTGCTGGGAAGCGAATTTTGTGTTTGTGCAAGGCTCTAGTCCCTTCGGCCGCGCCGCCACGGCGTCCCGACTCCCCTTCGAAATTGCACGGGACATCGCGAAAGCGATCTATTTGAACCCGCTTCCCACGGCCCAGCTAAAGGCGAGCATTCTTGCTCAGAACACTTTCAATTGGGAGTTTATTTTAACGAGCTGTTACGTGCCCGATAAGCTAAAAGTACTGAAGATGTGCCCTAGATCCTCCCGCTGCTACCGCCCGTCATGCCGCGCGAAGAGCGGGTACACCGGGCCATCGGGCTCGTCCCCGGGGTAGGGCCCAGTTGTTCATGGTTGGCCCGGCGTTCGGGCACGATGGGAAGCGCATGACTGCCTGGGAACCGTGCCGGCCCATGCCTCAGTCAGCGCTCAGTTTACGGGCGCTCTCGGGCGCTCTCTTCGTTGACTTGCCTTCGGTCGCATCCTAACATGTGCGCGACTCGTGACTGAATCTCAGTCCCTGATCGGCCGCACGATGGTTGAATTCAAGCATCGCTTCATCGAAACGAACGGAATTCGCATGCACATCGCCGAATGCGGCTCCGGCCCGCTCGTGCTCTTGTGCCACGGATTTCCCGAGTCATGGTATTCCTGGCGGCACCAACTTCAGGCGCTCGCGGAAGCTGGCTTTCGCGCGGTCGCGCCAGACATGCGCGGCTACGGCCAGACCGATCGCCCCGAGGCCGTCGAGCAGTACACGCTGCTTCACTTGGTGGGCGATATGGTCGGTCTGTTGGACCCTCTCGGCGCCGATACCGCTGTGATCGCCGGTCACGACTGGGGCGCGCCCGTCGCGTGGCATTCCGCGCTGCTGCGCCCCGATCGTTTCTCGGCGGTGATCGGATTAAGCGTGCCATTCTGGCCGCGATCACCCGTGCGTCCTACCAGCCTGATGCCGCAAACGGACGGGGCACTTTTCTACCAGCTCTACTTTCAGACTCCCGGTGTTGCAGAGGCGGAACTGGAGCGTGACGTTGCGCGCAGCATCCGGACTTTGCTCTATTCCGCCTCCGGCGATTCCCCGCGTCGGGAAAACGCGGCCGCGTCCAGTCACCAGGTGGGCATGGTGCCGCGCGACGGCGGTTTTCTTTCGCGCTTGGCGGAGCCTGTGTCACTTCCACCGTGGCTCACCCAAGCGGACGTAGCGTATTACGTGGAAGAATTCACGCGCACCGGTTTCCGCGGCGCATTGAACTGGTATCGCAACATGGACCGCGGCTGGGAACTATTGGCCGCGTTCGCGGACGCTCGCGTCAGCGTGCCAGCGCTCTATATCGCCGGTGACCGCGATCTGGTGGTGGGATTCCGCGGCATGAACCAGATAATTTCGAGCCTCGCGTACTTCGTGCCACGACTCCGCGGCACCCTGATGCTCCCCGGTTGCGGCCACTGGACGCAGCAAGAACGCCCCGCTGAGGTCAATACAGCGATGCTCGACTTTCTCCGCGGGTTATAAGCCCAGCAAGACCCAGCCGCTTGAAATTGCTCAGAGCAGTCAGATGAATTGGAATAGCGTATCTTAGTCGCGGTACGATTACTCCACTCTGCATCTTGGCTGAGGCACCGGAGGTGGCATGCGCACACTGATTCAGGACCTGCGCTATGGGATGCGCACACTGCGCAAGAATCCTGGCTTCACTGCAATCGCAGTGCTCACGCTGGCGCTGGGGATCGGCGCGAACACCGCCATTTTCAGCGTTGTGAATGGCGTCCTCCTTCGCCCGCTTCCTTTTCGCTACCCATCCCGGCTGGTTCTGATCGCTGAGAAAAGTTCCTTTCCCGTAATTTCCACGTCCCGTGAAAATTACCTGGATTGGCGCGACCAGAGCCACAGCTTTGAAGCGATGGAAGCGACGCGCAGCGGCTCCATCACGCTGACGGGCGCCGGAGAACCCGAGCGCCTCAATGTTCGCATGGCCACAGCGGGCCTTTTTTCCATGCTCGGAGTTAACGCGCAGGTCGGGCGAACTTTTCTCGCAGAGGAGGATCGCGCCGGCGGCACGCCGGTTGCGTTGCTGAGCTACGGCCTGTGGCAACGTCGCTTCGGCGGCTCTCCAGACATCATCGGCAAAACCATCAACTTGGACTTGCAACCCTACACCGTCGTTGGAATTTTGCCGAACGGATTCCAGATTCTTCAGCCCGCCGATTTGTACTTGCCGTTTATGCCTTGGGCGAAAACGCTCCCTGACGATCGCAATTGGCATCCCGGCATCATTCCGCTCGCGCGGCTCAGGCAGGGCGTGTCCCGAGAACAAGCGCGCGTTGAAATGGTGGGAATTGCGAAGCGGCTCGAGCAGCAATATCCGGATTACAACACGGGAACCAGTGCGGATGTTGTGGGACTGCAGGACCAGATTGTGCAAAACTCCCGTCCCGCGCTCCTACTCCTTCTTGGCGCGGTGAGTTTTGTGCTTTTGATCGCCTGTGCCAACGTGGCCAACCTCTTGCTGGCCCGCGCAGCCTCTCGCGGCAGGGAAGTCGCCATTCGCACGGCGATGGGAGCGAGCCGTGCCCGCGTGATCCGGCAACTGCTCACTGAGAGCGTGCTTCTCTCCCTGGCGGCCGGCCTGGTTGGCGTGATCGTTGCCTGGGCTGCGATTGGACTGCTGCCAAAGATCGCGGGAGACAGCATCCCGCCCGGCGCGCCGATCGGATTGGATCCGTGGGTCCTGGCTTTTACTGCGGCGGTTTCGCTGTGTACCGGATTGCTCTTCGGCATTGTGCCGGCACTGCGCACGGCAAAACTGGATTTGCGCGAGGCGCTCAATGAGGGTTCGCGTGGCTCGACGGCCGGGCCCGGCCAGCACGTGCTTCGCGGTGCGCTGGTCGCCATGGAAATTGCCCTGGCGCTCCTGCTGCTCGTTGGCTCTGGGCTGCTCTTGCGAAGCTTTTCCCGATTGCAAGAAGTTCCGCCGGGTTTTCAACCCGATCATCTTCTGGTCGCTGACATTCCTTTGTCGCCAACCGCCTACGCCAAGCCGCAGGATCGCTACCAGTTTTTCGATCGTCTGGTCGAACGCGCCAAGACGCTCCCTGGTGTTCGCTCTGCCGCTGCGGCTTCTTTCCTTCCCGTCAGCGGAGGCGGTTCCATCATCCACTTCAACATCACGGGACGTCCCCCGAAATCGCCGCATGAGTTTGTGGCAGCAGGGTACCGCACCATCACTCCGAATTATCTCGAGACAATAGGTGTGCCGCTCCTGCAAGGCAGGTTTTTTACGCGCGCGGACAATGAAAAATCGCCTGCGGTCGTGCTGATTAACTCGACGATGGCCCGCACTTTTTTCCACAACGAGAATCCGCTCGGGAAGCGGCTGCAGCTCGGCGCGCTGCCCGACCAGGAAGTGCCGACCATGGAAATCGTCGGCGTGGTCGGCGACGTGCGCTTCGGCCTGGGCACGGATCCGCAGGCGGAAATGTACTTGCCCTACCGGCAGGCGGATTTGCTGTTGCCGGTGTTCCAGCTTTCGGTAGTGATGCGCACAGCAGGCGATCCGTCGTTGCAGACGGCGGCACTGCGCAGCGCGCTCGCGGAGATAGATGCCAATCAGCCGCTCGTGAAAGTTCGCACCATGGAAGAAAACATGGCCACTACCGTGGCGCAGCCCCGTTTTCGTACGTGGCTGATCGGAATCCTTGCGATGCTCGCTCTGGTGCTCGCGGCGGTCGGCGTTTACGGCGTGATGTCTTACACCGTAACGCAGCGCACCAGTGAGATTGGCGTTCGTGTGGCGCTGGGCGCGCAGCCCCAGGATGTATTCCGCATCATCGTTGGTGAAGGGTTGCGGCTCGCGTTGTTTGGTGTGGGCGTTGGCCTGGTTGCAGCTTTGGTACTAACGCGCCTGCTGCAAAGCTTTCTCTTCGGCATCAGCGCATACGATCCCGTTACGTTTGTTGCGGTTTCGCTGCTCCTGACGCTCGTTGCGGTCGCGGCGTCCTATTTCCCGGCCCGCCGCGCCACCCGCGTTGATCCCATGATCGCCCTGCGCTACGAATAGCACCAAACGCAAAGCGGCTGGGACATCGTTTCACTTCAACGCGCGCAGCGAAAACCAGCCTGCGCGCGTTAGCGGATTCATTAGCCTCATGCCGCGCTTCGTGTTGCGGCGAGGTCAAAGCGATCGAGGTTCATCACTTTCGTCCAGGCCGCAACGAAGTCTTGGACGAACTTTTTGTGCGCGTCGGAGCTGCCATAGACTTCCGACAGCGCCCGAAGTTGAGCGTTCGAGCCGAAGATGAGATCGGCTCTGGTTGCCGTCCAGCGGACTTCGCCCGTCTTGCGATCCCGTCCTTCAAACGTATCGTTCGCATCCGAGGTCGCCTTCCACGCCGTGCGCATGTCGAGAAGGTTGATGAAGAAATCGTTGGTTAACGCCTCTGGCTTCTTGGTGAAGACGCCGAACTTGGCTTGACCGTGGTTGGTGTTCAGCACCCGCATTCCACCGATTAGCACGGTGAGTTCCGGCGCGGTTAGCGTCAGGAGCTGCGCTTTATCGAGCAGTTCCACTTCGGCTGTCGCGTCAGCGTTTCCGTTGCGGTAAGACCGAAAGCCATCGGCGGCTGGTTCCAGCACCGCGAAAGATTGCACGTCGGTCTGCTCCTGCGAAGCGTCCGTGCGCCCTGGCGCGAAGGGAACGGTCGCGGTGACGCCCGCATTTTCCGCCGCCTGCTCGACGCCTGCGCCACCCGCCAGGACGATCAAGTCGGCCAGCGAGATTTTCTTGCCGCCGGACTGCGAGGCGTTGAACTCGCTCTGAATCTTTTCCAGTGCCTGCAGGACTTTCTGCAGCTGCGCGGGCTGATTGACCTTCCAATCTTTCTGAGGCGCCAAGCGGATGCGCGCGCCGTTCGCACCACCACGCTTGTCGGACCCACGGTAGGTGGACGCCGACGCCCAAGCGGTCGAGACCAGTTGCGAAACCGTGAGCCCTGCGGCCAGAATTTTCGCCTTCAGAGCAGCGACGTCTTTGTCATCCACCAATGCATGATTCACCGCCGGGACGGGATCCTGCCACAGCAGTTCTTCCTTTGGAACTTCCGGACCAAGGTAGCGTGCGCGCGGTCCCATGTCGCGATGCGTCAGCTTGAACCACGCCCGCGCGAATGCGTCGGCCAACAACGCCGGATTCTCGTAGAAGCGCCGCGAGATTTTTTCGTACACGGGATCGACTCGCAAAGAAATATCGGTGGTCAGCATCGCCGGTTCGTGACGCTTCGATGGATTATGCGCGTCCGGAACCAAACCCGCACCCGCATTGCCTTTCGGCTTCCACTGATGCGCGCCGCCCGGGCTCTTGGTAAGTTCCCACTCGTACTTGAACAAGTGTTCGAAGAAACTGTTACTCCATTTCGTCGGCGTGCTGCTCCACGTCACTTCCAGCCCGCTGGTAATTGCGTCACCTGCGATACCGGTGGCGTAGGCGCTCGACCAGCCCAGTCCCTGCTCCTCGATCGCCGAGCCTTCCGGTTCTTTGCCCAAGTGCGCGCCGGGTCCGGCTCCGTGGGTTTTCCCGAAGCTGTGGCCGCCTGCGATCAAAGCGACGGTTTCTTCGTCGTTCATTGCCATCCGCGCGAAAGTCTCGCGGATATCCTTCGCGGCCGCCAGCGGATCCGGCTTGCCTTCCGGTCCCTCGGGGTTCACATAAATCAGGCCCATCGTCGTAGCGCCCAAGGGATTTGCGAGATTGCGATCACTCGAATAACGTTTCTCCGTTCCCATCCAAGTCGTTTCCAGTCCCCAGTTAACGTCCAGGTCCGGTTCCCACACGTCCGGTCGTCCGCCGGCAAACCCGAAAGTCTTGAAGCCCATCGTTTCCAGCGCGACGTTGCCCGCCAGAATCATCAGATCGGCCCAGGAAATTTTCTTGCCATATTTTTGTTTGATGGGCCACAGCAGGCGGCGCGCTCGATCCAGGTTCACGTTGTCCGGCCAGCTGTTGAGTGGCGCGAATCGCTGCTGACCTCGCCCGCCGCCTCCACGACCGTCACCGATGCGGTACGTTCCGGCGCTGTGCCAAGCCATGCGAATAAATAGCGGTCCGTAGTGGCCGAAGTCCGCAGGCCACCAGTCCTGCGAATCGGTCATCAACGCCGACAGATCCTTCTTCAGCGCGTTGTAGTCGAGAGTCTTGAACTCTTCCGTGTAATTGAAATTCTTGCCCATCGGATCAGACAGCGATGAGTGCTGTGCGAGCAGATTCAGATTCAACTGGTTCGGCCACCAGTCACGGTTTGTCGGGTTCGCGGCGCTGCTATGATGGAACGGGCACTTCGCTTCGGAAGCCATGCGTATTCTCCTTCACACTTTAAAATTCAGCCGGGTAAGTCCATCGAAATCCATGCTGCGATCTCGACCAAATTAAATTAACATCGAAATGGGAGATAGTTCCAATACCTTACTCCCATTTTAGGTATAGGCATACCCTATGGAATTTCATCAGCTCCGATACGTTTGCGCCATCGCGGACACGGGCAACTTCAGCCGCGCCGCGGAGCGCTGCCAGATTTCGCAGCCCTCGCTCTCACAGCAGGTGCTGAAGCTCGAAGCAGAGCTGGGTACCAAGCTCTTCGACCGCCTCGGCCGCAGCATTCGCCTCACCGAAGCAGGTCGTGCTTTCATTCCTCGCGCCCGCACGATTTTGGAGCAAATGGAGGCGGCGCGCTCCACTGCCGCCGATCAGAATACAGACCTTCGCGGCAGCGTCGCCGCCGGCGTCATTCCGACCGTGGCGCCCTATCTGATGCCGAGTTATGCGGCCCGTTTCGCCAAAAAATACCCCGACGCGAAACTGCGCATCGTTGAAGAAACCACTGCAGTCCTGATAGAAGGCTTGCGCGACCTCTCGATTGACGTGGCAATTCTCGCCCTCCCTCTGCGCCACAAGGAACTGGAGTTATTCCCCATCCGAACCGAGCCGCTCTTTGCGGCATTGAGCGCACACCATCCGCGCGCCTCCGCAAAATCGCTCGCTCTCAAAGATCTCCGCGGGGAATCGTTCGTCATGTTGCGCGACGGCCACTGTTTCCGCGATCTCAGTATTGACACCTGCACGCGCGCCCGCATCACGCCCCACATTGCGTTTGAAAGCGGACAATTCAGCAGTCTTCTGGGAATGGTTGCGGCGGGTGTCGGCGTCTCGCTCGTCCCTGAAATGGCCATTGATCGCAGCGTCGCTTGCCGCTATGTGCGCCTCAGCGATCCTCAGGCGACTCGAACGATTGTCACCGCTGTGCTGCGTGGACGCAGTTTCAACCGCGTCCAGCAAGCCTTCGTATCTGGTATCAGAGACAAAACCACGCTAGCAGCCAACGGAAAATCGTCTTCCGCCAGTAGTCCCACGCGAGGTTAGCTTAGCGGGACTTAGAACCAACGCTTGGCGTCTGTTTATCGCTTATCAATGGGTAGTCCCGATTTGGTAGTTCAACGCCGAAATTGCGGCTTCGTAGTCATATTTGGCGCTGGCTTGCGCGAGTTCAGCCTGCGTCATATTCAGCTGCGCCTGGCTCAACTCGATGATGGAACTCAGGCCGAGCTTATAGCGCTGCTGTGCCAGATCGAGGGCCTGGGACGCCTGACTGAAGAGTTGCTGCGTCACGGAAAGACGCTGGAACTCCGCGTTGGCCTCCAGCCACGCCTTGTGAACCTCGCGGACAATCCCGTTCTGCATGTCCCGAAGATACTGCTCCTGGGCCTGCGCTTGCGCGTTCGCCTCGGCGCGCAGGGCGCCAAACTGGTGCCCGTTGAACAGCGGAATGTTCACGTTAAAGCCACCCGCGGCATACCGGCTTCCCAATTGGTCTTCATGAACAGGCGCCAATCCCGCGACGCCCACTGCGGAGATCGTGGGAAACCACAAATCTCGTTCAGCGGTTGCGTAGCTTTGCGCTGAACGAACATCGAGGCGCCGGCTGATCAGCTCCGGCCGATTTTGCAATGCTTGCGAAATTAGTCCGGAAACATTTGGCGTGGGCGCGGGCGGCAGCGCTTCTTCCGACAACGTGAACGTTTTTTCGCCTGCGTAGCCCAGCGCCGCGGAAAGGTCCGCGTACGACGCCTCCACTCCGTTTTGCGCCTGAATGAGCAGCAGTTGCGCCTGAGCCAGATCCACGTTGGCAAAACTCACGTCCAATCCCGACTTCAGCTTGTTTTTCTCCAAAGCAGTGATTTGATCGGATACCAGCTGACGATTTTTGACAGTTTCTTCCGCCACTCTCAGGACCGCCTGTGCTCGCAACACCGAGTAATATGACCGGTCAACACTCAGCAACACGTCCGCACGCGAAGTGGTCACATTCTCCGTCTGAGCCTGCGCGTGCAGACTGGAGCTCTTTACCAATTCATGAGTCCGGCCGAAGTCGGTGACCAACTGCCCGACGCTGACGCCGTTTGCGTAGCGGTCGAAAATAATCGGGTTATTCAAGGCGCCGGCGGAAACACGACTATTGTTTTCCGCCTCCGCGCCAGTAAGACTGCCGACTGCCTGCGGGTAATAAGCGGAACGCGCTTGGGTCACCTGCGCTTGCGCGGCAGCTGCCAGGTAGCCTGCCGCTTGGATCTGCGGATGATTCTGTATCGCTATATTCTCGGCATCGGCGAGAGACAACTTCTGAGTTCCTTGCGCTGAACACGCGACGGCCATCAGCGCGAACGCGAAAAAATACCCAATAAAATGACGCGGGGACATCAATGCGCCTCCTCTGGCGATACCTGCAAATTCGTAGCCGGTCGCCGCTGATAAATCAAAAGGTATGCTGCGGGCACGACGAAGATAGTGAGAATGATGGACGAAATTAATCCCCCGATGATCACGCGCGCCAGCGGCGCATACGCTTCGCTGCCAGTTTCCAGTTTGAAGGCCATGGGCAGCAGTCCGACGACAGTGGCGAGCGAAGTCATGAGGATGGGGCGAAGCCGAATGCGACAGGATTGCGCCACCGCTTCGATCAACGTGCGGCCTTGACCACGCAGCACATTTGCAAAATCCACGATAAGGATGCTATTGGAAACGACCATTCCCTGCAGCATCACAATGCCCATCAGCGATTGAATGTTCAGAGTAGTTCCGGTGAAGGCCAGGGTGAAGATCACGCCGACGAGGCCCGTAGGAACGGCGAGCACGATCAAGAACGGATCGGTAAACGAAGCGAATTGGGCGACAAGAATCAAATATACGAGCAAAATCGCCAGCAGCAGCCCCAGCGCGAAACTGCGAAACGAGGATTCCATGGTGACGACCAGCCCGCGCACATTGATGCGGATGTTCGGTGGAATTTGAGTGTTGGCGATGATTTTGGAAATTGCTTTCGCTGGATCGCCGATGTCTTCGCCTGTGGGCGCCACGTATATATCGAACGTGCGCTGCAATTGATAGTGGTCCACTTCGGTGGGAGTTTGAATCCGGGTGACGTCGGCGACCTGGCTGAGGAAAGTCGGCATTTTCAGATTCGGAGAGTGCAGCGGCATGGCCTTCAAATCCTCAATGGACTTCACCTGATTTTCCGGATACTGCACGCTGACGAAATAATTGTTGCCAGTCTTGGGATCGACCCAATAGCTGGGCGCGATCATGACGTCGGAGGTGAGCGAGGTAATCACATTGTCCACGATTTCCTGGGGGCTCAGGCCGAGTTGGCTGGCGCGTTCCCGATTGACGGTGAGTTGCAACGCTGGATAGTCCATATCTTGCGGAATGTACACGTCCGACACGCCTGGCACTTTCTGAATTTCGCGCGCCAGATTCTGGGCCAAAGCGTCGCTGGCTTTCAAATCCATTCCGCTCACCTGGACGTCAATCGGAGCGGGCATGCCTTGGTTTAGAACGGCGTCTACCAGGCCTCCGGATTGAAAATATGTGCGCAGCTGCGGGAGTTGTCTGGCCAATTGCTCGCGCACCCGTTGCATGTAAACAAAACTGCTGACGCCGTGATCTTCGGTGAGGCCCACATTCACGGTGGCAGTATGCATTCCGGAGTTAGGGGTGAACAGAGCGGAGAGGTCGGGGAAAACGCCGATGTTGGAAACGATGGTGTTGAGGTCCGAAGGTTTGACGGTATTGCGGATGATGTCTTCGACCTGTTTGATGTAATCGTTGGTGACTTCGATGCGCGTGCCGGTGGGCGCTTTGACGTTGATGACGAACTGGCCGGCATCGCTGCGCGGAAAGAAGGCGACGCCGATCAAAGGTGTGAGCGCAAAGCACAGAACAAAGAAAATCACGAAACCCCACACAACTTCGCGAGGACGCTCCAGCGCTTTGCGCACCCAGCGTTCGTAAACACTCAACATTCGTTCGAAGTGGCCATTAAAGCCTTCGTGGAACCGCTGGCTCCACGATTTACGCGCACTCGCCGATTCTTCCCCGACGCCGTGGACCACCTTCAGAAAATACGCGCAGAAAAGCGGCACGACGGTGACGGCGTCGAAATAGGAAGCGAATAGTGCAATGACCACGGCGAGTGCGAGCGCGGAAAACAGATATTTGCTTACGCCGAAAAGGAAAGTGACCGGGAAAAACACCACCACCGCAACAAGCATGATGGCCAACACCGGCAACGCCACTTCATTCGCGCCATTGATAGCCGCCGTCTTGGGATCTTCGCCCTGTTCCAGATGGCGGTAAATGTTTTCCAGGACGACGACGGAATCGTCAATCAGGCGCGAAAAAGCCAGAGCCAGGCCGCTGAGGACCATGCTGTTAATGGTCCTGTCGGCCGAATGCAGAACAAAAAAAGTGATCATCACGGAAAGTGGAATAGAGAGGAACACCGCAGCCGTCGCGCGAAAGCTGCCCAGGAAAACCCAGATCATAATGGCCGTAAGAAACACGCCAATTCCGCCTTCGCGCAGCACCGTGCCGATGGCGCCTTTCACGAAAACTGATTGGTCGAAAACGACGTGCGTTTTCAGCTGTGCCGGAATGTCGCGAAGGGTTTTGATCGCATCGCGGATACCCTCCACCACGGCGATGGTGTTGGTATCGCCGCCCTGCTTCAGAATTGGAACGTACACTGATTTCTGCCCGTTCACGCGAACGATGTTGTATTGCAAAAACGAGCTATCCACGGCTTTTCCGATGTCGGAAACGAATACGGACTTCTCGCCCTCCGTTTTCAAGGGGATACCGTTGATGGCTTCCGCATTCGCTACCTGCGCGTTGGTATAAATGTTGTAGTCCATTGGACCGATCCGTACGTCGCCCGCGGGCAGGATCAGGTTTGATTGATCGATGGCACGCACCACGTCCATGGGGCTCAGTTCGTGCGCCTGCAGCTTCAGCGGGTCCACATCCACCATAATCTGCCGGTAACGTCCGCCGTAGGGCGGCGGGATCGTAGCGCCAGGAACGCCTGCAATCTGATTGCGAATGCTGAACTGCAAATAATCATGCAGCTGTGTTTCGCTCAGGCCCTGGCCTTCTACGGTCAACAAGCACACGGGAAGGCTGGACGCGTCCACTTTCAACACCACGGGCGGCAGCGTGCCCTGCGGAAGGCGCCGCAAATCCGCCATCGCTAGATTGGAAATTTGGGTAACGTCCGCATTGGCATCGGAGCCAGGCTGAAAATAAATTTTGATCAAACTTACGCCTGCCATGGAACGGGATTCCATATGATCGATCCCGCTGCCCAGCGTGAAAAATCGTTCGAAGGTGTCGGTGATGTCGGCTTCAATCTGCTCGGGCGGCATTCCGTTATAAAACGTGGCCACCAGCACCACGGGAATATTGATGGGAGGAAACATATCGACGGGCATTTGCACTAAGGCCGTCAAACCGAGCACGCAGACCAACAGGCAAAGTACGATGATGAAGTAAGGATGTCGTATGGAAAATGTAGGCATTTAGGTTTTACTCCATTCCCGGAGCAGCAACCGTCCGAGGGGAGACAAGTTCGCCTACCTTGAATTGGTTCTGTTCCCCGAAGATGACGCTGTCGTTTTCTCGCAAACCGGACAGCACTTCCGCTGCTGTCGCGGTCTGAATTCCCAGTTTCACTTCCCGCTGTTCCACGCGATTCGCGGCGTTTACCAAAAGCACCGTGCCGGCACCGCTGCCCGTGGATTCCACGGCCTGCACCGGGACACTTAGAACGTTGGAAGCGGAGTGCAGCGGAATTTTCACGGAGGCATACATCCCAGGGACAAGCAGATATTTTGCGTTGGGGACCTGGACTTCCGTGTGCATCGTGCGCGTTTGCGTTTCGATCTGATCGGAAAAGCGCACGATTTGCCCGGTAAATGAATTGTTCGCCCCAGACACCTCGATATCCACGTTGTCTCCCACGTGAATGTCGGGGACGGCTCTTTCCGGCACGGGAATTACCAGGCGTAAAACATTGTTCTGTGAAAGCTGGCACAAAGCCAGGTCGCCCTTGTTCGAAGATGTTCCCGCGGGAAGCAACGCGCCGGTGTAGGCATAGATTTGCGTTACCACGCCGTCGAAGGGCGAGGTAATGCGCGAATATCCGAACAACGCCTGGTCTTTGCCGAGCGCGGCTTGCGCCGCGAGTAATCCCTGCTCGGCGGCCGATACTGCATCCTTCGCGGAAGAAACGCCCGCGTCGGCTTCGAGGTCCTTGCCCTGTGCGGCGTCAACTTCCTCCTGCGCCACCAGTTCGGGCCGGACCTTTTGCACGCCCGCCAGGCGGGAGTAAGTGAGGTGCGCGACGGTGTAGGTGGACTGCGCGCGGTTGAGTTCTTCGCGGGCGCGCGAAAGATCCTGATCGCTGCGGCGAGCGCTCGCTTCATCTTGCTGTAATTGCTGCTGCAACTCGGGGATTTCCAGTTCGGCAAGGAGTTGCCCCTGTTTGACGTGTGTTCCCCAATCCACGTATAGCTTCTTGATGTAGCCGGAAACCTTTGCGTACACCTCGATTTCCTGCAGCGGCTGGAATTCCGAAGCGATTTCCAGCGTATTCGAAAGATCGCGCCGGGCCACCTTTACCACGGGAGCAGTCGGCGCATGCGCGGCGTCTTCGGCTTCGGCCTTGCGGCCGTTTCCGCAACCTAGAAGCAGCAGAGCCAGCACGGCGCTGGATATGAGCAATGCGATGTACGGGCTTATATTTTGCTTGTGCATCCCTTCACCTCGTCATCCGTATAAAAAATCTCATTAAAAATTGCAGCGGACACTTATGGCAAAGGCCGCCCGGCTCGGGCAGCGAAAGCTCCGAATTCACGGCAGCCCTGTTTCGGCGAGGACCGGATGAAACTTGAAGACAGCCAGGGCCCGGTGAACCAAATGGTCAAGCTAAGGATTATTTGGAAACGAAATACTGTTAGGATCGCGATGGCGGGGGAGAGCGATGCTGAATCGAAACCGTGACTCCAATCGAGGGCGAGGGAAGCGAAATCTCCTCGACGCCCTGATTCACCGGAGCGCATGGTTGTGGTGGAACAACCTTCGCGATCGGATAGAGCGGCGCTCGCTCCAAGAGCGCCGGAGCCGGAGCACCTTTCATCTTGTTTGAAATGTTGAGGTAATGCGCAGGATTGGAGTTTGAAAAATACTGGCTGTTTTTCGCGAGCGTTGACAATCCCGTCACCGCGAACAGCAGCAGCACGATCGTTGCGATTTGAAGGCTAGGTCTGGTTAACAAGTTTTTCATCAACTGGCCGACCGTTACTTTAAGTACCCCTCAATTATCGCTGTCCGACGCGGCGAACGCAAGAATACGCGAAACAAACTACCGGCCTCCGCTCTAGTTGTCAAACAAGCAGGCTTGCGTCCTTCGCCGCAGGCCGCGGTTACCGATCAATCGCGTTCATGGCCGGTGTTGCATAACGTTCACCCGCGATTTCAGTGTGCGGCACGGCGGCTTCCAGTTCAGCCACTTCTGCCGGAGTCAGCTTGATGTCTGCCGCCGCTGCGTTCTCTTCCAGATATTTGCGGCGCTTGGTTCCGGGGATCGGCACCAGATCCTCGCCCTTCGCCAGCACCCATGCTAACGCGAGTTGCCCAGGTTTCACGCCTTTGCGCTCGGCAATGGCGCGCACACGCTCGACCAGCACCAGATTCTTATCGAGGTTTTCGCCCGCGAACCGCGGCATGCGCGTGGCGCGCGAATCCGTCTCAACCAAGTCGCTCTTCTTCGTGATTGCACCGGTGAGGAATCCGCGTCCCAGCGGGCTGTACGGCACGAAGCCAATTCCCAGTTCGCGCACTGTCGGCAAAATGTGCGCCTCCACGTGCCGCTCCCACTGCGAATATTCCGTCTGCAGCGCCGTGATCGGATGCACTTTGTGCGCGCGTCGAATTGTCGCGGGCGACGCCTCGGAAAGCCCCAGATACTTCACCTTCCCTGCCTTCACCAGCTCCGCCATTGCGCCCACTGTTTCTTCGATCGGGGTTTGCGGGTCCACGCGATGCTGGTAGTACAAATCAATATAGTCCACGCCCAGCCGCTGGAGCGAAGCATCGCAAGCCTGGCGCACATATTCCGGCTTGCCGCTGAGGGACCAGCGATTCGGCTCCGCCTTGGTGCGGATGTTGGCAAACTTCGTCGCGAGAAATACTTCATCGCGGCGTCCGCGAATCGTCTTGCCGATCAGCTCCTCGTTGTCGCCGATTCCGTAGGTGTCCGCCGTATCCAGAAACGTCACCCCCAGATCGAGCGCGCGCACAATCGTCGCGGCGGACTCTTCGTCATTCCGCTCGCCGTAGAAATCGCTCATACCCATGCAGCCGAGCCCCATGCGGGAGACGACCGCGCCTTGCGAACCAAGTTTCACTTTTTTCATAGTCATAGATCCTCAGATGATTTTTCCGCTCCCCTGGTTTCGTTTTTCTTCTGGAGATTATGCTCGCCCATCCAATTTGCCTCTCAAAACATTGTGCGACATCACAGACGCGGGCGACGATCGTCAACTGCGCTGCTATATTATGCGTTACGGGCACCTTTTTTGGATGGATGGGAGGAAATCTTTCACCGTGATAGATCTTCAATTCAACTACCCGTTGCTCGGCACAGAGGCTGCGCTGATTGCAGCGGCGCTGCGGAAACACAGCGCGTGCGCGATTGCACAGCAGTCCGAAACATCCTTTGCCGGGACCGCCAAACATCGCGACGTCGCAGCGTCATACTTGTCGCGGCAAGATTTCACCGTTCTCGCCAGCCGCGTCTTCCTATGCGCGGGCGGTCATGCTGGAATCGCTATCGCGCTCGCAAGCACTTCGCTCGAAGGCGCTGCGGTCGCGGTGGACGAACTCACCTATCCGCATTTTCGCGCGATGGCCGCCGAATGCCACATCAAACTAATCTCCTGCGCCGGTGACGACGACGGCATGCTGCCTGACGCACTCGCCGAAGCCGCCCGCATGCATGGCGTCAAGGCGGTGTATCTGATGCCCACCGTTCATAATCCTCTCGGCACGGTCATGTCGCCGGGCAGACGGCTCGCTCTCGCCAATATCATTCGCCTGCACGCTCTGTTTCTCATCGAAGATGATGCCTATCGTTTTTTGGAACCGGACGGACCAGCTCCGGTCTCTTTCCTCGTCCCGGAATTCAGCTTTTATATCTTCAGTTTCTCGAAGCCAATATCTCCGGAGCTGAGGGTTGCCTATCTGCTGATTCCAGAGCGCCTGTCCGCAGATGCCGAAAATTTGATTGCCCAGCTGAACAGCGGCACGTCGCTGCTGTTCGGCGAAGCCCTCACGTCGTTGATTCTCGATGGCACGGTGTCGCGGCTCATCGCTGAAAAACAAGCGCTCGGGTATGAACGGCAAGCGCTAATCTCCAGCAACCTCGCCGGCTTTAAGATCCGCGCGCATCGCAACGGGTTTCATTGCTGGATTGAGCTCCCGCAGCGCACGGACGCAAACACTTTCTGTGCAGCATGCGAATCCAAAGGCGTCCTGATTGGTTCCGGCGCGCGTTATGGAAACGGTGGGCCCGCAGCGCTTCGCTACGTCCGATTGGCCGTCGGCAACGAGCGCAATCTCGATCGCATCATCGAGGGCTTGGCCGCGGTAAAACTAGTGGCATCGTCCGTGTAAAGAGCTGAGGGCCGGCCTCCGCGATCATTCGTAGCGCAACGCGGCCGTCGGCTCGACGCGCATCGCACGTCGCGCAGGCAAGTAACTCGCCGCGAGCGAGACGAGCATCAGCAGCACCGCGACCGTAACAAAAGTAATCGGATCGGTCGGCCGTACTCGGTATAACTGGCTGGCCATCAATCGCGAAAGCGATAGCGCCCCGGCGATGCCGATCGCCGAACCGATCAGCGCCAGCAACATCGCCTGCCGCACCACCAACAGCAGCACGTCGCCGCGGCTCGCCCCCAGCGCGATGCGAATTCCAATCTCATTCGTGCGCCGCGAAACCGAATAACTCATCACGCTGTAAATTCCCACCACCGCAAGCAACAATGCCAGGCCGGCGAACGCGCCCAGCAGCAGCATCGCAAATCGTTCCGGCGACAACGACGCGGAGACCGAATCATCCATAGTGCGAATATTCAGCAGCGGCACATCCCCATCGGTTTCGCGGATGGCGCCAGTGATTGCCGGAAGCACGCTGAGCGGCGCCGAGCCAGTGCGCACCGCAAGGCTCATCGGAATTGACCGCCAGGCTGCGCCTCTCACCGGCGACAGTTGCGCCAACGGGAAGTACAGGGTGGGCGCGGGCTGCGTTTCGTTCATGGCGGTCATCTTCACGTCGGCCACCACGCCCACCACCACGCGCGGCACATCTGGAAAGAAATAAAGCGTGAGATGCTTGCCGACGGCATCCTCATTTGGCCAGAAGGATTTGGCCATGGATTCGCTGATCAGCAACGCGCCGGGCCGTCCGGCAACGTCGGAGTCATCCACGTCACGTCCATTCAAGAGCGGGATATGCATCGCGCCCATATATCCGGGGCTGATGAGACGCACATCCACTTCGGGCAGGTCGGCCATAGGCGCCGGCGGCCGGCCTTCCACGGAAATCGGCTGATGTGAGCCGTCACCGCTCAGCGGCAGACTGTCAATCAGGCCAGCGGATTGCACACCAGGCAAGCTGCGAACGCGCTCAAGCACCCGGCCGAAGTAACCAATCTGCTGCTGCGGTTCCGCGAACTTGCCCGGCGGAACCGAGACCGCCATCGTGACAACGCGGCTCGGATCGAAGCCAGGATTTACATGCTGCAGCACCCACAAGCTGCGAATCAGCAGACCCGCTCCGATCAGCAGCATCAGCGAAAGCGCCACTTCGGATACCACCAACACGTTGCGCGTGCGGCTGCCGCCGGAATCCACGGCGGTGCGGCCCAGGCCTTGTTTCAGCGCCTCATTCAAATCGGCTTTGGCCATGCGCAGAGCCGGCAACAAACCGGCGGCGAATCCGGTCAGCAGTGAAATGCCCAGCGTGAACGCCAGGACCCAACCATCCAGCGCGATCTCGTTGGACCGCGGCAGCCGCTGCGCTAGGAATTTCACTATCAAGATCACGCCGTAGTGCGCGAACGCCAAGCCCAACGTGCCTCCCGCGACCGCCAGGAGCAGCGTCTCCGAAAGCGCTTGCTGCAACAAACGGCGGCGAGTGGCGCCCAGCGCCGTACGGACTGCCACTTCCTTGCGCCGCGAAAGCGCCCGGGCCAGCATGAGGTTTGCGACGTTCGCGCAGGCAATGAGCAATACCAGCGCAACGGCGCCCAGCAAAATTAGCAACGCCGGCCGCACGTCGCTCACCAAGTCATCGCGCATAGGGACGGCAATCGCGCCCCAGCCCTTGTCGTCATTGGGATAATCCTGCGCCAGCCGGTTGGAAATGGCATCCAACTCGGCCTGCGCCTGCTTCCAAGTCACGCCGTCCTTCAGGCGAGCGATCACCCCGTAGTTGCGATTGTCGCGAACCGCGCGCTCGTGATCGGTCCAGGCCATAGGCTTCCACATTTGAGCGCGAGCGTCCGGATCACCGGAGACGGGGAAGTCGAACTCCGCCCCCATCACGCCCACCACCGTGAATGTTTGCCCGTTAAGCTGAATGTTTTTACCGACGATGTCGGGATTCCCCGCGAAATAGCTGCGCCACAGTCCGTAGCTCAGCAGAACTTCATGTTCGTGTCCGGACTCATATTCGCCGTCAAGAAATCCGCGGCCCAGCAGTGGCTGTGCGTGCAGGATGGCCAACAAGCCGTTCGTCGCGGCAACCATGCGAAGTGTTTCCGGGTGGCCGCTGCCGGTAATCGTGTAGCGGCCGAATCCGTAGGCCGCCATGCCTTCGAAAGAATGATTTTGCGTGCGCCAGTCGAGGAAATTGGCAGGCGAGACGGTGAAAATCGGCATGCCGGGAAAACTTTTTTGCGGCGGAGTGTGCCAGACCTGCATCAGGCGATCTGGCCGATCATACGGCAATGGCCGCAGCAACACGGCATTCACCACGCTGAAGATCGCGGTGTTCGCTCCAATACCGAGCGCCAGTGCGAGCACCGCGGTCAGCGTGAATCCCGGCGCGCGTCGCATCGTGCGCACGCCATAACGCACATCGTGCAGCAAAGTATCGGCGAAGTGCACGCCAAGCGCTTCGCGGCATTCTTCCTTGGTGTTCTCGATCCCGCCAAATTCCAGGCGCGCGCGACGCAGCGCTTCTTCCCGCGGCACACCGCCGCGGACCAAGTCCTCGGCGTACGCCTCCATGTGGAAGCGCAGTTCCGCATCCATTTCACTTTCCACGCGCGAGCGTCGCACGGTGGCGCGCAGCCAGGAACTCACGCGGCTCCAAAGCGTCATACTTCCTCCGGCGTAGCGCTTAGAATTCCGGCGATCAAGTCCGCCATGCGATTCCACTTTTCGGTTTCCGCTTGGAACCGGCGTTTGCCCGCCGCCGTGAGCCGGTAGTATTTCGCTTTGCGCTTGTTTTCCGATTCACCCCATTCGCTCGCGATCCAGCCCTGATGTTCCAGCCGGTACAGCGCGGGATAGAGCGAACCCTGTTGGATTTCCAACCGCCCTTTTGAAATTTGCTGGATGCGCAGCAGAATGCCGTAGCCGTGCAAAGGGCCCAGCGAGACGGCCTTGAGGATCAGCATGTCCAGCGTGCCTTGCAGCAGATCAATCGGTTTCGCCACCGTCTCTCCTTTTGCGTCTAGGAGAGAAAATAGCACCACTCTCCTCGACTGTCAAGGAGAGCATGATCCGGCTCTGGAAATTTTCGGAGCTCAGAAATCCAAGCGCAGCGCGAGCTGTCCCGTTCGCGGACCGGCGTTGGCCGAAGTTTGATTGGATTGCAGCGCGCCAAATGTCTGCGGGCTGCTGACGTCCACCGCAGGCGGCGCGTAGTTGGTGTGGTTCAGCACGTTGGTGAAAGTGGATTCAAACCGCAGCTTGGCTTTTTCGCCCAGCAGAAATGTTTTCCCCAATCCAGCGGAAACCCCGATCGTTCCTGGGCCTCCCAAAATCCCCACGCCGCAGTTTCCGATTCGGCCTGCACCTACTGGTGTCGGAGCAAACGCGCTCAAGTTGAAATATTGCGCGGCGGTGCGATTCGCAGGGGTCGGGTTTCCCACGCAGTCGGGCCGCAGCAACGTGGCGCGGTTGGCGATATCCGTATTCGATTGGTCCAGTGTCGGGCTGATGATGGGAGTAAGCCACGGCCCCGTCTGCAGCAGTGTTACGGTGCTGGCTTCCCAGCCGCCGAGCAGCAGATTCTGCCAGCCGGAATTATTGAGCCACTTGCGTCCCTTGCCCAACGGAAGCTGGTAAATACCGTTCGTCTGAAACCGCTGCCGAGGGGTTCCCGCCACGCTGCCGCGGTTCGCTCGCAGATCGAAGCGGTTCGAAACCGCCAGCCCGTACGCCACTTCGCTCGTGAATCCGCTCGGCGCATCGCCCTGCGCGTCACTGAGATTTTTCGCCAGCGTGTAATTCGTCTGGAGGAACAACCCGTTCGACATTCTATGGCTGGCATCTACTTGCACCGCCTGATAATTCGCGAAGCCCGCGTTTTCCGTGGAAAGCAGCGTAAACCAATTCGGATAGGGCGTGTTCGCAGGCGAATAAGGCGTCGTGCCCGGATGGACCTGGTTCAAATCCTCCGTGACCGGCAGCCGGTACGAATTCATCCCCACGTAACTCGCGCGCAGCAGCGTGCTCGCGGTGATCTGCCGCTCGACCGTGAAATTCCATTGAGTTGCCTGCGGATCGCGGAACAGCGGATCGTTGGCTTGATCCAGCGAACCTCCGCCAAACACGATTACGTTGGTCGGCGGCGCCGTCGCCGGAAATTGAAATTGCGGCTGGCCTGCGACGTTGTTCGCGTAGGTATGCAGCACGGAGAGCGGGTTGCCGGCATTATTGAAAGACATCGGTCCGAGCGTCGAGATCGTAAAGACGCCGAACCCCGCGCGGATCACCGTCTTGTTGTCGCGAAATGGGCGGAACGCCACGCTGATGCGCGGGTCGAAATCGCGTAAATAAAGCTGCCGCAAACCCTGCGGCAGATGGTCCTGGCTGGCGTTCAGCACGTTCGTGCAAGCGCCGCCCTGTCCCAGCGAGCAGGCATTGAACGATTGCAAAAATCCGGTGTACACCTGCTGCAGCGCCGGAGCATTCGCCCGGGTCTTCTGCAGCGCGTCCGGAACTAGAATGCTGTTGTTACGCGGATCGAAGCTTCCTAGATCGCCAATCGCTTCCGTAAAAGGCGGCAGCAATTCCCAGCGCAGCCCAAAATTCACCGTGAGCCGGTCGTTCACCTGCCACTCGTCCTGCCCGTAAACGCCGTATTGAATCGCGCGCGCATTCACCTGCGGTGACGTGACTGCGAAAAACGAAGTATTCGGCAGGCCCAGAAGCGCGTCGCCGAAAGAACTGCCGGTGAACACGCCCTGATTGAACGTAAACAGCCCATAGTCGTCCGACGGTTCGAAGAACATCAGGTCCTGGTAATTCACCCTGCGAATATCCACGCCGAATCGCAAGGTGTGCTTGCCCATCTGCCGCGTCAGATTGTCCGTAAACTCCAGCGTCTTGGATTGCGTAATGCCCGCGCGATCCCGGCCGATCGACGTGAACCCGCTGCCGTCGCTGAAATTGAAAGTCGGGAAGGCTTCGCCATCGGGATGCTGGCTGATGTCAATTCCTTGCAAACCGAGCTGCGAAATAGCCGTGCTGCCCAGAATCGGAAAGTTCACGCTGGTGAGCGCAGCTGTGAATCCAAAGCGGAATTCGTTAATCCATTTGGGGCTGATCGCATAATTGTAAGAAACTAGCAAACTGCGGTTGTGCTCGGTGTCTGCATCATTTGGCAAAAGAGGATTCGCGGTATCGGTAAGTAGGTTCTTCCAACTGAAACGCGCGAACACTTGCTGCTTTGAAGTGATGGTGCGATCAAGCCGCAAGTCCAAGCCATTGGTATCCGCCGGAGTGGGCACCAGGGTTTCGTAATTGAACGACGGATTCGCCACATTCAAGTTCGCGTTCGGCAGCGGATAGAAATTCAGCAAATTCTGCGCCACGCTGCTGATGCGATTGCCCGCCCCCGAATTGCAAATCACGTTCGGCTGCCCGCCGCCGCAGCCCATGAACTGCTGATGCGTGACGGGATCGATCAAAATAGCGCTAGGCTGCCCCGTCGCCGGATTCGTAAACGGCGTGGGATTGCTCGCCATAATGAACCCGTTCAGATCGCCATTTCTTTCAGCCTGAGTCGGCACCAGATATTGCTCGGTCGTCGAGATGCTGCGTCGATTCCCTTCGTAATCGAAAAAGAAAAATGTCTTGTCGCTGCCGTGGAACAGTTTCGGAATCGAGAACGGCCCGCCCAGGCTGCCGCCAAAAGTATTGAAACGCTTGGGCGCCTTCTCGCTGAAGTTCAGCGGCTTGGCATCGAAAGCATCGTTCTGCAAATATTCAAACAAGCTTCCATGAAACTGATTGGTCCCGCTCTTGGTGGTGAAAGTCACATCACCCACCTGCGCGAATTCGGCATTATTGTTGAACGCCGTCACCTTCAGCTCCTCAATTCCCTCCGACGAAGGATAAGCATCCTGTAGCGCGCCATTCTGCCGCACGTTGGCCGTGGAAATGCCATCCACGGAGTAGCCCACCATCGCGGACGTCGCTCCCCCCACGGAAATATTTCCTTGCGCGTCGTACTGCACCTCTGGAGAAAGCTGCAGCGCCGCCAGCGGACTCGTCGAAACCGCGCGCGAGTTCAGCGGCAGCTGCGTCAGCTGCTGATTTTGCAGGCTGCCGGCAATCGTGCCGTTCTCGGTGTTGATCTGTTCGGCGACGGCGCTCACTTCCACCGTCTGGCTTTGGCTGGCCACGGCGAAAGTCAGTGTCACGCGAAGTTCCTGCCGCGCTTCAAGCGCCAACTGCGGCACCAGCGCGTCGGCAAATCCCTGTTTGTGTCCGGTCACGCGATAGTGCCCGGGCTTCAGATTCTCAACCTCGAAGACGCCATCGTCGCCGCTCGTCGCTTGATGGTCGCTATTGTCATCCAGTCCGTGTACCGTAATTTCCGCCTGCGGCACCGCCGAGCCGGTAGCATCCACCGTCAAACCTCGCAGACTTCCGAAAGTGGATTGTGCCCCAGTGCGCAAGGCCGATGGCAGCAAGGTCACAAACATAAGAAGCAGAAAGACCAGGGCGGGAAAAACCACGTTTGGAACACGGCCGAATCGCTTCATCGCAGCACCCCCAAACTAACTGGGGACGACGCTAGCGAAGCGGGCGTAAGGGAGTCATAAAGCGGCCATAAGGAGTTCGTTAACTCCCATTCAAAATTTCTATCGTTCCAATATGGAATTCAGCGAACGCAATCGTCAAACCGTCACCACAATCTTGCCAATCTGCTGGTTCGATTCCATGTAACGATGCGCTTCCACAATTTGCGCCAGCGGAAACACGCGATCAATGCGCGGCTTGAAATCGCCGGCGGAGACGTGGTCGAACACGTACTTCAGCGCCGCGGCCTTCAGCTGCGGCACAGAAAGTATTTCGCGCACCGTGTATCCGCGCAAGGTCAGCCCTTTGCCTAGCGCGGTGTACAAAGGAAACGGTGTCGGCTCCGGCGCCAGCGCTCCATATTCAAAAATGATTCCTTCGTACGCCGCGGCTTGCGCCAGCGCTTCCACGCCCTTGCCGCCGATAGGATCGAAGATCACGCGCGCGCCTTTGCCGCCGGTGATTTCTTTTATGCGCGCAAGAAAATCTTCTTCGTCTGTGGCAATCACCTGCGTCGCTCCCACTTCCACCAGCACGTCTTTCTTCTTGGGCGTTCGCGTGGTCGCGATGCTGCTCGCGCCCTCGGCCTTCACCATTTCGATCGCGGCAATTCCCACGCTGCTGCTTGCCGCCGTGATGATTACGAAATCACCTTTGCCGATCCGCGCATTCGTGATCAACGCTCCATAAGCCGTCAGATACTGCATCCAGATTGACGTTCCCTCTTCCGGCGTCAGCTTTTCCGGATACGTCGCCAGCGCGCTCGCCGGCACCAGCGCTACTTCTCCATACACGCCGTAGTTCGTCATCAGGAACCCTGGCACGGTGCTGGCTTTTTTGCCGATCCAGCCTTTATCCACGTCAGGCCCCACGGCCTCCACCACTCCCGCCGCCTCATAGCCCAGCTTCGATGGCAGGGTAGGGGACTCCAGATATTTCCCCTCGCGGAACATCACTTCCGCGCGATTCAGTCCGATGGCCTTCACCTTCAGCAGCGCCTCGCCCTTGCCCGGCTCCGGGATCGCTTCTTCCTCAATCTTCAAAACTTCCGGTCCGCCAATGGAATGAAAGCGCACAATCTTAGCCGTCTTATTAGCCATGTTGATCTCCTCCCGTGCTTTGATCTCTTCGGGTGCAGTAAAGGATACAGCAGGATTCAAGGATGCGGGGCGGCGACGGGGGGCGGAATTTTGCGCTTGCCTCCGCTTGGGCAACATGCGAATATGAATTCCGGTTCATATTATGCACATGCGCCTCCTTCGCTCCGGCTTGATCGTTTGGTTCGCCGCCACCATCGCCTTGCGCCTGGCCGGTCAACATCTGCTCCGTCCCGCGGATCCAGTCGGCACGTTCATTCTGTTCGCCGTAAGCTTCCCGCTGATGGCCTGGCTCGTACGCCGTCTCTGCGCCGGCGCGCATCTGCCCCCCCAGCAATTTATTGCCGGTGCCGTCTCCGTAGCGCTGCCGACTTTGCTGCTCGATCCTTTCTCCTGCGTATTTTTCCCCGTCCTGTTTCCAAACATGGCTCCGCAAGTGGCCGGCGTGTTCGGCGGATGGCTGCTGTGGTGCTGCGCCGGAGCGATCGTAGGAGCGCTCATCCCGCCATGGCGAAAATCGTAAGCGCGCGTCCCAACTTGCTGGCCGGAGAAAATCTCCCCGCCGCGCCGCTGCAAGAACGCAGCCTGGACAAAAGAGCGCGCCTGAAAGCAGCGGGCCTCGCGCTGTTCGGTGAGAAGGGCTACGAAAACACTTCTATTGACGAGATCGCGCGCCGCTCGAAACTCGCGGTCGGAAGCTTCTACCAGCACTTCCGCTCCAAGCGCCAGTTGCTGCTCGCGTTGATGGACGAGCTGCTCGAAAAATTAAGCCAGCTGAATTTGCAGCCGCAGGCCGCGACCGACGTTCGTACACGGCTGCGTGGATTGCTTTCGCACGCGTTCTCGCACGATCTGCGCTACCTGGGCGCATATCGTGCCTGGCAGGAAGCGGCGCTATCCGATCCGGAGTTGGTGAAAAAAGAGCGGCAAATTCACAAGTGGACCACGGCCCGCGTGCTGCGCGTGTTTCAATTCCTGCAATCGCTGCCCGGCGCGCGCCAAGAAGTGAACATTCCCGGCCTCGCGCGCGCGATGGACACTTTTTTCTGGAGCCTGCTCGCGCAAGCCGGGCAATTGCGCAGGGCAGAACTCGACCAGTGGATTGACTCAGCGACGCACCTAATCTACCACGCCATGTTTACCGATTCGCCTTCCACGAGGTGATGGGATTATTTCGGCGGGATGAGCTTCGGATCCAATCGTGTCGCTTCTTTAAATTCCACCTGCGCCGCTTCGGGATCTTTCAATCGAAGCAACGCCATTCCCAGATTGTAATGCGCGTGCGCCAGAGTCGGATTCAAGCGATTGGCCTCGCGGTAGCAGTCCGCGGCGGCTTGATATTGTCCTTTGTTGAAGAGCACGTTGCCCAGATTGAAGCGCGCATCGGCATTTTCAGGATAGGCCGCGATCACTTTCACAAACGCGGTTTGCGCCGCGTCCAGATCGCCGAGCTGCATTTTCGCCGCCCCCAGGCCAATTTCCGCCCCGGGAAAATTCTCCTGCTGGTCCAGAGCCTTCTGAAAATATTCCGCCGCCTTTGCTGCATCGTTCGCTTGCAGGTATGCGTTGCCCAGATTGTAGAGCGCGTGTGCTTCCTGCGGCTTCAGCGCCAGACCTTTTTGATACGTGGCGATGGCCATCTCGAGTTTCCCCTGGCCCTGATACGCAAGCGCGAGATTGAAATCCGCGTCGGCCTGATCGGGTTTCAACGCCAGCGTTTTTTCCAGGCTCGAAACGGCCTCATCGAGCTGGCCCCGCTTGTAGAGCAGGTGCCCCAGCGCGAACCAGCCGTGCGCGTCGTCCGGATTTTCCGCTACGATCTTCCGGTATTGCGCAATGGCTTCCTCAGCCCGCCCCGCATTTCCCAGCGCCGCCGCGTAATTCGTTTGCAGGTCCAGCGAACTCGGCTCCAGCGCGATCGCTTGCTGATAGATCTGAATCGCTTCGTTCCACTGTTGCGTGGAATCGAGCGCCGCTGCCAAATTGTTCAGCGCATCCACGTAACGCGGCGTCAATTCCAGCGCCCGCCGGTACGCTGCGATCGCATCCGCCGCGTTTCCAGAAGCAAACAGCGCGGCGCCCATGCCGTTGTACGCCTGCGCAAATTTGGGATTCAGCGCGAGCGCCTTGCGGTAGGCGGAAAGGGAATCGTAATATTTTTTCTCGTGATATAGCGCCAGCCCCAGATTGCCTTCCGTCACCGCGTCGCTAGGCTTTATCGCCAACGCTTTATCGAAATCCGAAATAGCCTCGTCGTCTTTCCCTTTCCTGTCCAGTGCCAGCCCCAGATTGCTCAGCGCCTCCGGAAAATCCGGTTTCAGCGCCAACGCCTGGCGAAATAGGTCGATAGCCTCGTCCACTTTTCCGTTCTTGTAACGCTCTAGGCCCTGGTTGTTCAACTTCACGGCGTCGCCAGCGCTACCCGCCTTGCTCTGCGCCCATTCCGCACGCGCGCCTACAAGGACGCTCATGAAAATCATAATAATTATGATCCGCCGCCCGTCACATCGCGACATCGCCCTCAAACCCTCCCGCTCCTTCCGCGATCCTAACACAACAGAAAACCTCGCCGCCAAGCTGGACGCGGTCATCTTGGAGTGCGGCGGCTTGCTTGTCCTTCGGTCCCGATTGCATCGGGACCGAAGGGCCGGCGCTTTGCGAGGTGCAAACGCCACTTCAAAGTCAGCAGGCGAAGCTTACTTCGCCCCAGGCGGTGCAGCGGTCCCGGGCCCAAGCATCACCGCGCAGTATTCCCAGCATTACGGTACGTTTTAGGATACGCTGCTTACAATTACACCGTAGAGGACCCCTTCCTCTGGAATTTCGTTCCCTAAGGCATCTTGGGATGCTTTTCAAGACATTCAGCGCAGCCGTGTTCGGCATCGACGCGTACCTCGTCGAAACCGAGGTGGACGTCGTGCCCGCGTACGAAGGCCATTTCACGGTCGTCGGCCTGCCGGACGTCGCCGTGAAAGAAAGCCGCGAACGCATCCGCGCCGCTCTGCGCAATTGCGGTTTCGATTTTCCGTCGGGCCACGCCGTCACCATCAATCTCGCGCCCGCCGATATCCGCAAGGAGGGTTCCGCGTTCGACCTGCCCATGGCGCTGGGCCTCGCAGGCTGCCAGGGAAGCTTCTTCGGCAAAATTCTCGATACGCACGTTTTCCTTGGCGAACTTTCACTCGATGGCGGCGTGCGCTCCGTCCGAGGCGCGCTTTCCGCCGCCCTGGCAGCGCGCGAACGCGGCATCAAGAATGTCGTCGTGCCCGAAGCCAACACGCGCGAAGCTGCCGTCGTCGAAGGCATCAAAGTCTTCGGCGTGAAATCCCTGCCGCAAGCCGTGGATCTGATCAACGCGCCGGAACCCTTCTAGCCTGTCACCGTGGACACTTCGCAAATGCTGACGGAAGCCAGCCAGTATTCCGTGGACCTGCGCGACGTGCGCGGCCAACTTTCCGCCAAGCGCGCGCTCGAAATCGCCTGCGCCGGAAGCCACAATATTTTGCTGATCGGTCCGCCCGGCGCCGGAAAGACCATGCTCGCCAAACGCATTCCCACCATTCTGCCGCCCATGTCTCTAGAAGAAGCCATCGAGACCACGCACATTCACAGCGTCGCCGGAGTGCTGGAAGATTCGCGTGGGTTGGTCGGCACGCGTCCGTACCGCTCTCCGCACCACACCATCAGCGACGCAGGCCTCATCGGCGGCGGCGCCCTCCCGTGCCCCGGTGAAGTTTCGCTCGGCCACAACGGCGTGGTATTTCTCGACGAGCTGCCGGAATTTCAGCGCAACGTGCTGGAAGTGATACGCCAACCACTGGAAGACGGCAACGTCACCATCGCGCGTGCTTCGCTTTCCGTGAATTTTCCGTCGCGCTTTGTGCTGGCAGCCGCCATGACTCCCTGCCCCTGCGGATTTTTCGGCGATGCCAAGCGCGAATGTCACTACTCGCCCGTGCAGATTCAGCGTTACGTCTCGAAAATTTCCGGGCCGCTGCTGGATCGCATTGATATCCACATCGAAGTCCCCGCCGTGCAGTACAAGGAACTGCGTGGCGACGTGGAGATCGAAAGTTCCGCCTGCGTGCGGAGCCGCGTAGTCCGCGCCCGCGAAATCCAGGTGGAGCGCTACCGCAGCGAAAAAACAACTTACGCCAATTCGCAAATGCCTCCCAAGCTCATTCGCAAACACTGCGCCATAACCCCAGAAGGCGAAAAAATCCTCGAGACTGCCATCCAGCGCCTCGGCCTCTCTGCCCGCGCCCACGACCGCATCCTGAAAGTCTCGCGCACCACCGCCGACCTCGAAGGCGCCCCGTCGCTCGCCCCCAAACACCTCAGCGAAGCCATCCAGTACCGCACGCTCGACCGCACTTACTGGGCGTGACGCCGCCGAAACGCACCCGCGGAATTTGCCAGTCCGGCTGGTAGTTACGTTGCGCGGATTCGTGGATCACACGCGATTGGCGTGCGAGTGATTTGGCTAGCAAGGATTTTTCGTGGGTTTCGGGTACTTCTCGCAGGCATGCGTCGCGAACTCCTTGTCGCGCTGCTGCGTGAATTGTGTTTTCATCTCGTCAATTGATGTGCCGCCGAGCGGCCCTGAAGGTTTGAACACCCATGCACATTCGCTGCAAACCCACCCCTGAAAATTCTTAGTTTCGACCGATACCAGCTTGCGACGTCTCGCTTCCATGGCCCCTCGGGAATTGGTGTCGTAATGCTTCCGCCGAATCCAACTCGCTTTGCGCACGCGGCAAAGCCGAACGGAATGTTCGAGGCCCGAACATTAACGAGAGAGCGAGGTTGCTGTCTGTGGGGTATCCAACACTGCTGCGGGCTGCTATTGCAATCCGAGTTCGTCCTCGAACCGCCGAATCACGTCGTAACACTCACAAGCGGATTTTTCCAGTTTCCTGCGGTTTACAATCTTCACTGCGCCGCGCACGTATTCCAGGATTCCCTTGTTCTGCAGCACGGACGCCGCCAGGCTCACCGTGGACCGATCGGTACCCATCATCGTCGCTATGAAATCGTGGGTGATCGGAAGCAGTCCAGAACCCACTCGATCCTGCGTCATCAGCAGCCACCGCGAGAGACGCTGCTGTATATCGTGCAGCCGGTTGCACGCCGCAGTCTGCGCCACTTGCATCCCTTGCAGCCCTGTAAGCCTGTTCAACGTGACCTGAAGCTGCGGCGCCGACCGCAGAATGCGTTGCAGCGCGTTCCCCAATACTCGTGAGCCGTCGCCGGCGATTTGGACTATTTCGCGCACGGAACTTCGGCTCAAACCGGCCGCCAATCCCGCTCCTACGTAGCCCTCATTGCCCACTACGCCCACTTCCACGGTGCGGCCGTCTTTGGTCACCACCACTTGCGAAACCATTCCACGGTTCGGAAAATAAACGAATTCGATATTTTGTGTCGGTTCATGAAGACTTAGGTGACTCGGCAGGTCGATATATGTCAAGTCCGCACGCATCAGCTCGTATTCATTGTCGGCCATGGCCAGCAGCACTTTGTTCCTCACCGGTTTTCCGTCAACGCTGGTCCGCTCATCCGCCGGTGCCACGCGAAAATTTTTCCCGCTCATTTTCATCCTGAAAGGCGCGAAGCGCCTTGCACTAATTGCGTCGAAGTTCACTTCCCTCGAAGGCAGTGTCAATTCAACCAGAAGAGGCGACTCACAATCTGTGCGAAACGGAACATCGCTCAACTTGAGTGGGAGCAAATCGCGTGGCTAAGCGATGCGCATCGCCCGGGGCTGCGATGCCGTCAACGCACCTGAGCGCGCATGAATTTTGAGCCGGAACGAAATCTGTACTAAACTCCACCCGCGCGCCGCGCCTACATGGCTACGATCCCCAAAATTACTCCCGAACCTCGCTGGCCCGCGTTCGTCGCGATGCTCGCGGCGGGCGGCGTGTACTTCTCGCTGCCGGAGCGGCTCTCGGTGGGCCCTGGCTGGGGGTTGCTCGCCGTGATTGTGGTTTTGATGGTTCCCATCGCGGTGTCCAACCGTCGCGGCGACTTCCACATCACCAGGCCTCTGGTGGTGATCGCCAATGGCGCCATCACCGTGGGCATGATTACTTCGCTGGTCTGGCTGATCAAAGACATCCCGCAACATCGCGATCCGCCCATGGCTTTGCTGCGTGCCGCCATTGCCCTTTGGATTACCAATATCGTCGTCTTCGCGCTCTGGTACTGGAAATTCGACGCCGGCGGGCCTTCGCGACGCGACGTCCGAACGGAGCGTTTGAAAAGTTCCTTCCTTTTTCCGCAAATGTTGAACGAGGAAGGCCGCGATCCCAACTGGTCGCCGCAATTCATGGACTATCTGTTTCTGGCGTTCAATACCAGCACAGCCTTTTCACCCACGGACACGGCCGTTCTTTCGCGTTGGGCCAAAGCAGGCACCATGTTGCAGTCGTTGATCTCCCTCGCGATCGTGGTGCTGCTGGCCGCGCGCGCTGTGAATATTTTCTAAATTCCACTCAGCTCGCACCCCGTCGGCTCCTTTCGCGCCAGCCGCGCCAGGGAAAGTTTCACTGCGCAAAGTAACGTCGCGGTGTCTGTCCCAATTGCCGCCGAAACATTGCGATAAACGCGCTGGGGCCGCTGTATCCCGCGTCCATAGCCGCTCCTGTCACTTTTTCTCCGGATGCCAGCAGTTGCATTGCGTGCAGCAGTCGCAGTTGCTGGCGCCATTGGCTGAAAGTCATTCTCGTTTCCGCCAGGAACAGTCGCTCGATCGTCCGCTTGCTCGCTCCGCAATCTTCGCAAAGCGCCGCCAGCGTCCTTTGCCTGCCAGGCTCGGAAAGCAACGCATGGGCGACGCGCATCGCCCGGCGATCGGTCGGTTGCGGCAACTGCAGCGGGATGGAATGCACGGCTTCCAATTGGTCGGCGATCATTTCGATGATGCGCCGCTGCACGGGTTCCTCCCGCCTCAATTTCGGGAACTTGCACGCGTGCAGAATCAGCTCCCGCAGCAGCGCTGATACGTTCATCACAAAACATTTCTCGGCCTCGGCATGCACCAGCTTGGGAGCGAAGTACAGCGTTCTCATGGAAACCGGCCCCAGGATCGCCACCGAGTGCGGCGTCTTCGCCGGAATCCACACGGCGCGCAGCGGCGGCACCACCCAAATACCCTGCTTCGTACGCACAGTCATTACGCCGCTGGAAGCAAAAATCAATTGATCCTCAGGATGAAAATGCTCGGGGATTAGATGCGCGCGCTGAAAATCGTACGCCAACGTGGCGAGCTGCGCCGTTTGGCGGCCCCGGCGATCCAACAAAAGGCTGTGGCACTTCTGCGACATTTGTTGTCAACATAGCGGGAGACAACACGAACTGCAAGTGCTACCTTCCACTCGCGCAGGAGCTTGAGGGAGGACGGAAATGTTGGCTTCCAGCAAAATCGTTGGCATTGTTCCCACACTAGATTCCAAGCGAGCCAGGGAATTTTACGAAGGCAAATTGGGATTTGAGTTTATCAGTGACGACCCGTTCGCGCTGGTGGTCCGCGCAGGCGACACCAAAATCCGCGTCTCCAAGGTTCCCAAGGATTTCACTCCCCTCCCGTTCACGATTCTGGGATGGGAAGTGCAAAATATCGAAGCAGTCGCCGCATGGCTCAAAGGCCGTGGCGTGACCTGCCAAAAATACCCGTTCGTGCAGGATCAGGAACTCGGCATCTGGACAGCCCCCGGCGGCGACAAAGTCGCCTGGTTCAAAGATCCCGACGGCAACGTGCTCTCGGTCGCCCAGCACGTCTTGAACACCTAGGCGAGGGTTTTGAATTTGTAACCGCCATCCCGTCCCGCAGTTGCGGGACGGGATGGGCGTCTTCGCCGTTGCATTTGAATTTGTAGCGGCCGCCTGCTTTTGCATTTCAGGCGGGCGTCGTTGACTCTGCCTTCGAATTTGCAGCGACGCACGTTAACGCACCAATGCTACCGCCCGCAACATGCAAGGAGGAGCCATGACCAAATCGCTGATCCTCGGAACGATCCTCGGTGGCCTGGCAGCCTTCGTATGGAGTTCCATTTCGTGGGAGCTCATCGGCTGGCACGAGAAGACCATGGTCGCGTTTCACAATGAGGACGAAGTTTCCGCGGTGATCGCCTCGCACGCCGGTCAGGACGGCACCTACCTCTTACCAAGCATGCCATCGACCGCGGGCATGACACCGGAACAGAAGAAAGCCACTCTTGATGCCGCGATGCAGAAAATTCAGGCCGGCCCCATCCTGGTCGCAGCCGTCCGCCTCGGCGGCTTCGGTTCGTACACCCGCGGCCTGATCGTTCAACTGCTCAGCCTGATGGCCGCGGCATTTCTGCTCACGTGGTTGCTGCTGCAGACTTCAGGGCTGAGTTATGCGCGCAGGGTCGCGTTTCTCGCGGTAGTCGGCCTCGCTGCCAGCGTGATCGTTGACCTTCCCAACTGGAATTGGTGGGGCTTCTCCGGCGCCTACACCGCGGTAAATTTGGCCGATTCCATGCTCACCTGGCTAGTCGCAGGCCTGGTCATCGCCAAAGTCGCTAAGCCCTCCCAAGCCGCACCGGCGGCGACGACCTAATCGGCGCTGGTCGTCCAACCATATCTCGCGTCGCGGACATCGAACCTGCCGCAGCGCCAGCCAATCGACTCTAGACAAAGTCTCGCCGCGGCCCATCGCGGTCCCCGGAGTTCATTGACTTGCACTCCGGCGCTGTGATAACCATACTCGCGTTCTTTTAAAGGACTCTCCCCCGACCTCGGATGGCGGCCAAAACCCAGCGGATCGAAGTCATGCTTGAGACGCTTCTCGAGAGCGTGGACCTCGCGGAAAGCATTTCCATGCGCGTGGCCGAAGCCGCCGGCTTTCCCGAGGAGGAAGTCCACAAAATCGGCATGGCCGTCCGCGAAGGCGTGATCAACGCCTACAACTACGGCAACCAGCAGGATCGCCAGAAGAAGATCATGATGACCGTCGAGCTGCAGCCGGACAACATGATCGTCCGCGTGCTCGATCAGGGCAAAGGGTTCGAGCTGACCGAAATTCCCGATCCGCTGGCAGAAGAGAACCTGTTGCGCACTTCAGGGCGCGGCTTGTTCCTGATGCGCGCTTTCATGGACGATTTCAGGGTGGAACGCGGGCCCGAGGGCGGCGCCCACCTGATAATGGTCAAGAAACTGCCCCAGCCAGTTTCTGATAACGGCAAGCACAAACCAGAGTAGAATCAACAGACGAGGTACCCGTGGCTCTCCAAGGAACACGCCGCCAATTGGGCGACGTAACGATTGTGGATTTCAGCGGCAAGATTACGCTGGGCGAAGGCAGCGCCATGCTGCGCAATACAGTGCGCGAGCTGATCAATTCCGGCAATAAGAAAATCCTGCTCAGTCTGTACGACGTCGATTACATCGATAGCTCCGGCATCGGCGAGCTCGTCAGCGCCTACACCACGGTAAAAAACGCCAGCGGTGAGCTGAAGCTCCTGCATCTCACCAAACGCGTTCACGACATTCTGCAAATCACACGCCTCTTCACCGTATTCGATGTGCAGTCCGAAGAAGGCGCCGCGATCCGCAGCTTCAAGGCGTAGCGTCCCAGCTATCGCGCGGGCCGTTCCTCCGATTGCCGCATGGCGTCTTCGCCTTTATGCTAATATTTACGTTTACGAATTCGCTTGGGGTGCATACTTGGCGCAGCATCTTTCCCGCAGGGAACTGAAAAAGGACGAAGTTCGCGACACACTGGCGCAGGGCGCCGACGCCGTCCTATCCCACAAGCAGCTGACCCTCTATATCCTGCTGGCTGCAGTGGTCGTGGCTCTGGGCGTTTTCGGCTGGCAGACCTACACCGAACGCCAGACCGTAAAAGCCACCGCTGCCTACGATGATGCCATGAAGATCTTCCAGGCGCGCATTCGCACCGCCAGCGAGCCGGCGCAGCCGGGTGAAACCACCTACATTGACGAGAAGAATAAATATTCCGACGCTGCGCAGAAATTCGCCGCCGTCAACGCGAAATATGGCCACACCCGTCCCGGCCAGCTCGCCGCCTATTACGCCGCGTTGAGCGATGAGAAGCTCAACAAGAATGATGAAGCAAAAAAATGGCTGCAGGGCTTGTCCGAAAGCGGCGTCGAGGATTTTGCCGCGATGGCGCGCTTCGAGCTGGCGCAGTTGAACGACCGCATGGGCCAAGGCGATGAAGCCGTCAAACTTTATCAGCAATTAATTGCCAAGCCCGTCGTGCTCGTTCCGAAGCCGGTGGCGATGATGGCGCTCGCCGAACATTACGGCGCGAAAAATCCTGCGGAAGCCACTAAGCTTTACACCCAAATCAAGTCCGACTATCCCGATACGCCGATCGCCGAACAAGCTACCCAGGAAATGAATCTCCTGCCCGGCAAATCCTAATTCTCTGCCGCTTTAGTCTTTTGATTTTTTCTTCGCGCGCGATCGCACTCCGTTCCGCACACCGCACTCAAACGTGTCTCTAGGGGCGGGCCTCAGACCCGCCCCTAGGTAACGGCAAATCCCGGACCCTGTTTTGCTCCAGGCGCGAAACTTCAAGAGTCTTTGTGGGTCGTGGCTTTAGCCACGACCTGGTCCGTGCAAGATCCATGCAGCTTTAGCCGCTGGAGCTCCCTCTTTCAATCCCCGCTGAATATTCGCCTGATAGCAGCTAGAATGGGCTGAAAGCATGCTCGCATCCTACGCCATGGACGTGCGCCGCACTCGCGGCCGCCGCTTCCCGGAGCCGCAGCATCCCTATCGCAACGATTACGCCCGCGACCGCGACCGCGTCATCCACTCCCGCGCTTTCCGCCGCCTCGAAGCCAAGACGCAGGTCTTCACCACGCGCTACTCCGATCATTTCCGTAATCGCCTCACGCACACCCTCGAAGTCGCGCAAGTGGCCCGCACCGTTGCCGACGCTCTGCATTTAAACACCGACCTCGCCGAATCGCTCGCCCTGGCACACGATATCGGCCATCCGCCCTTCGGCCACGCCGGCGAAAAACAACTCGATCTGCGCATGCGCGCCTACGGCGAGCATTTTAATCACAATCTCCACGCGCTCTATATCCTCGAACACTTCGAGCAGAGTTATCTCGATTTCACCGGCCTGAATCTCACCTTCGAGGTTCGCGAAGGGATCATCAAGCACTCGCGTGATTATTCCCCGGCCGAATTTCCGCAGCTCACCGAATATCTGCTGGACCAGCGCCCGCCGCTCGAATCCCAGCTGATTGATTTCGTGGACGAGATCGCCTACAACACCGCCGACCTCGACGACGGTTTCGAGGCTCACCTGATTGATTTCGAGCTGTTGCGCGCCGAAGTTTCCATTTTCAATTCAGCTTACGAAGACGTGGACCGCCACTACCCGCAGGGAAAGCAGAAGTTGAAATTCAACGAAACGCTGAAGCAAGTGCTCGATCTTCTCGCCACCGACCTGATCGAAACCACGCGAAGTCGCGCTGAAGATTCCGGAGTGCAGACTGTCGAAGACATCCGCCAGCATCCGCACCGTCTGGCCGGCTTCTCACCAGCCGTGGCCAAGCTGAACGGCGACTTGAAACGCTTCCTCTTCGCCCGGCTCTATTCGCAACCAACGATCATCGAAGACCGCGACCGCTCCGTAGCCGCGCTCGACGCCCTTTTCTCCTTTTATCTCGAGCATCCCGAGCATATGCCTCCGCAGCACGCTGAGCTCGCCTTGCGCCAGCCGCGCCACCGCGTCGTCTGCGATTACATCGCCGGCATGACCGACCATTTCCTGCTCCGTCAGTTCCATGATCTCCTCGGCATCCCCGCCTGAATCGCCCCCGCTCTATGGGGGCGATTCACCCTTCGATCCGGCTGCGCGGGATCGAAGGGGCGCATCCGTTCGCATCATTCCGCATCCAAAGCTCGTAAGTTCAGGCGCTCACTCCAGCGTAAATTGGTCATTGTCCAATACGTGTCAGCTGGGCCATCTGCGTTTGCCGCTTCCTTGACAACCGAGTCACTGGACTTATAATTGAAATTGCTCTATAACCACGGGGAAAGCCAATGTTTCTGGATGTCCACGAACTCGCGCTGCGCAAGATACGCATCCGGAAGAGCTATACCCCCGGCACGCTCGATTTCCATTCCGGTGAATTCCGCCAGGTCGAGCCGCTGGAGATTCGCGCCACCGCCGAGCTGGTCGAAGGCCAAATCCGCATCTACGGCAACCTGCACACTCGCGTCGAACTGATCTGCGCGCGCTGCCTGGATACCGTGGTCGAAGAAATCAGCCGCGATTTCGATCTCTTCTACCGCCCCATGACTTCCATGGCCGTGGACGAGGAATTTCACCTGAATTTGGACGATACCGAAGTCGCCTTCTTTGAAGGTGACGGCCTGTTCCTCGCCGATATTCTGGCGGAGCAGGTAAATTTAGCGCTCCCCATGAAGGTCATTTGCCGCAGCGATTGCCGCGGCCTTTGCCCGCATTGCGGCGCCAATCTGAATAACGAAGAATGCCGCTGCGAAAAGCATGCCTCCGACCCTCGGCTTGCCCCGCTGGCCCGTCTCAAGCAGGACTGGTTCAAAAAGCAATAAGACGCTACAATACCTTTTCCATTTCGGCCGCTCTTGTAGCGGCCTGTCAATTGAGGAGCTGGAATGCCCAATCCAAAACGTCGTCACTCGCATGCGCGCAAAAATAAGCGGCGTGCCCACGATTTCCTTACACCCTTATCTTTGGCCGAATGCCCCAACTGCCACGAGAAAAAGCTGCCCCACAATGCGTGTCCCCATTGCGGCTTCTATAAGGGCCGGGAAGTGATTGACACCGCTGCCAAGACAGCCTAAGTTTTCATCGCCTACCTTTCGATTTGGTGCTCTCTGGGTGCCCATGGGTGTATAGATGACCACCATCGCCGTTGACGCTATGGGAGGCGACCATGCGCCGCGCGCCGAAGTCGAAGGCGCGATACTCGCCGCCCGTGAGCTAGGCGTCCGTATTCTACTGGTGGGCATTGAAGCCACCGTGCGCCAGGAACTCAGCCGCCACGGCCATCGCGGTCTGCCCATCGAGATCGTCAACGCGACCGACGTGATCACCATGAGCGATTCGCCTTCGCAGGCGTTTCGCCGCAAGAAAGAAAGCTCGGTGCACGTTGCCGCGCGCCTGGTTCGCGACAGCAAGGCCGAGGCTTTCGTCAGTGCCGGAAATACTGGCGCGGTCATGACCGTCGCCCGCTTCGTGCTGGGCTCGCTCGCTGCCGTGGATCGTCCTGCGCTCGCTGCCGCCTTCCCAAACATGAAGGAAAAAGTCACTGTCATCCTCGACGTCGGCGCGAACGTTGATTCCAAGGCTGAGCAGATCGAGCAATTCGCAGTGATGGGCGAGATTTATTACCGCACGATCTGGGGAACCAAGCGGCCGCGCGTGGCTCTGCTTTCCATCGGCGAAGAAGAAATGAAAGGCAACGAGCTGACCCGCGAAGCCGCGGCGCGCTTGAAGCAGCTTTCGCTCAACTTCGTCGGCAACGTCGAAGGCCGCGACGTATTCCGCGGCGATGTGGACGTGATCGTCTGCGACGGCTTCATCGGCAACATCGCGCTGAAAATCAGCGAAGGATTGGTCGAGCACATTGGCGCCATGTTGAAAAAAGCCATCAAGAGCAGCCTCAAATCGCAAGTCGGCTACGTGCTCTCCAAAGACGCTTTCGACAGTTTCCGCAAGCGCACCGATTCCTCCGAATACGGCGGCGCGCCTCTGCTCGGCGTCCGCGGCATCACCATCATCGGCCACGGCCGTTCCAATGCTGTCGCTATCAAGAACGCCATTCGCGTCGCCAGCGAACTCTGCCGCTCGCGCTTCAACGAAAAAATCGAACAGGAGCTTTCCGCTGCCGCCGTTGCTGCTCGCGGCTGACCTTCGCGGAACCCCCAACCCTTCATGAGCAAACTCGCATTCCTTTTTCCCGGCCAGGCCTCGCAGTATTGCGGCATGGGCCGCGACCTCGCTGCAAATTTTCCGGAATCGAAAGCCGTGTTCGATGAGGCTGATGCCGCGCTCGCATTTTCCATCACCCAAACCTGTTTCGAGGGCACCGAAGAAGCGCTGAAGCTTACTGAAAACACCCAGCCGGGAATCCTCACGGTTTCCATTGCCGCGTATCGCGTGTTGGAAAAGCAGGGAATCGTTCCCGATTTCGTCGCCGGCCACAGCCTCGGTGAATACTCCGCGCTGGTGGCGGCCGGCGGTCTCGATTTTTCTGCGGCCGTGAAATTAGTGCGCGGGCGCGGAAAGTATATGCAGGAAGCCGTGCCTGCAGGCCAAGGCGCGATGGCCGCGATCCTGGGCCTTTCGCCGACGGAAGTTGCGGATATCTGCAAGAAAGCTGCGGAAAATGAAGTCGTCTCGCCCGCCAATTTGAATTCGCCGGAACAAACCGTCATTTCCGGCTCAGCCGCAGCCGTGAAGCGCGCCGTAGAAATCGCTACGCAGAGCGGCGCCAAGCGCGCCGTCATCCTCCCGGTTTCCGCGCCCTTTCACTGCGCGTTGATGATGCCCGCGCAGCAGCGCCTGGAGCGGGACCTGCGCGCCGCGAAATTCTGCGCGCTGAAAATTCCGCTCATCACCAACGTGGACGCCCAAGCGATCACCACCGGCGACGAAGCACGCGACGCGCTCATCCGCCAGGTCACCGCCCCCGTCCGTTGGCTAGATTCGGTGCGCGAGATGATCGAATCCGGCGTCACTGTATTCGTCGAAGTCGGCCCCGGGAAAGTCCTGACCGGCCTGCTGCGCCAAATCGATCGCTCCGTCCGCGTCTTCAACGTAGAAGACTCCGCCAGCCTGCAATCCACAATGGAAAAACTAGCCCAAGCCCGCGCCGAAGTCCGCGAACCATAATTCGCTGTTTCGCCGTTCGTAGCGCCGGCGTCCCGCTGGCTGATTGCAGTTGATTTTGTAGCGGCCGCCTGCTTTTGGTTTTCAGGCGGGCGTCTTTGAATTTCGTGGCTGAACCGTAGGCTTCGCCCTGCACCCAGTTGCCAGACCCATTCCTCATAAGGTAGTTTCAATTCCTATGTTCTCACTCCAAGACAAAGTCGCTCTAATCACCGGCGCCTCACAAGGCATCGGCCGCTCCACCGCACTCGCGCTCGCAGTCGCCGGCGCAAAAGTAGCCGTCGCCGCGCGCAACGCCGAAAAACTCGCAACACTCGTAACTGAAATCGAAGCTGCAGGCGGCACAGCCCTAGCCGTCCCCTTAGACGTAGCCGACCCCGCCCAGGTGAAAACCGCCGTCCAGCAAATTCTCGCGAAGTTCGGCAAGCTAGACATCCTGGTGAACAACGCCGCCATCACCCGTGACACTCTCGCCCTGCGCATGAAGCTCGAAGATTGGGACGCCGTACTGCGCACCAACCTCACCGGCGCGCATCTCTGTATCCAGCAAGCCCTCGGAGCAATGCTAAAGCAGCGCTCCGGCCGCATCATCAATATCACTTCGGTCGTCGCGCAAACCGGTAACGCCGGGCAATCCAACTACGTCGCCTCCAAAGCCGGCCTCATCGGTCTCACCCGCGCCATCGCCGTTGAAGTCGCCTCGCGCAGCATCACCGTCAACGCCGTCGCTCCTGGCTTCATTGACACGCCGATGACCGCGCCGCTCCCGCAGGAACTAAAGGACAAAATGAAATCCATGATCCCGCTAGGCCGCTTCGGCACAGAAGCCGACGTCGCCGCTGCGATCGTCTTCCTCGCCAGCGACGAAGCCGCCTACATCACCGGCCAAGTCCTCGACGTCAACGGCGGCCTCTACATGGGCTAGCGCCGTTTACATTTCGACCGGTGAATCATCACTGCGGCGCACATCCATGAGTCACCACTTTAATCCGCCACTCCCGCCGTCCACTAGAAGGCTGATATTCCTGTTTCCATTTCGCTCTCGTGTCGCGTGCCAGCTCTTCTTCACTCACCTGCGTGCAGCGGGAGCTCAACGACGCGCGAATCTCCTCCATCGAAGGGCCCGGCACCCAGTAATTCAGCCCGTCCACCACAACAACAGTTTGCTTCACAGGAGCGCGCGCCGAAATCCACTGCTGCGGCGTATCGATATTGGGCGCACGCAAGGAACCAGGCAGCAGCCCCGCGTAATACTTGTTCGTCATGGGGTTTGTGGACGGCAATAAATAGGTCAGTTAGAAAAAGAACGAAGGATTATTGCCGATCACGATCCCGCCGTTGCCGGTAAGTTCGGCGGCGTCTCGCGCCACCTGCTCCCACGGTTCAATCCAACGCGGCGCCGCGTAAAGTTTGCGCGAGAAAATCCCAAACCAGCCAATTGCGCCCGCCAGCAACAGCGCGCCCGCAAGCAAACGGCGAGCGGATGGCAGCGTCGCGGTCGCAAGTGTGGTCCCGATAGCAAGTATCAGCCACGGACTGATCATCATCAGCCGCTTGGTGGATCCAATCTGCAACAGAGTCATCGCCGCCAGCAGTGCCGCGAAGTAGAGCAAGAATCGCCGCGCCGGCGCCTCGCCGTAAACCAACACAATAAGCAACGCGCCCGCGATCGCCACTCCCGCCGCGATTGCCGGCACCCAGAACCACGGCGCCACCGACTCACTCACAAATAAACAGTAGAGATTGTGAACGCCCGTCGCGATCGCCGACCCAACCGGCACGTGATCCGCGCCGACGCGAACTTCCGTCACCAGCGCCCGCATGATTGGTGCAGTCGCCAGCATCAGGAACGCGCCGGTTGCCAGCAATAACGGCCACGTCCGAACGCTCCACTTGAATCGCAATAAGACATCTACCCCCAGACAACCCAGCACAGCCCACCCGTAATAATTCGTATACACCAGCGCCAACGCGCACAGCACTACCGGCATCCAATTTCTTGGCGACGGATGTTCGACATATCTCAAATACGCGAGGGTCAGCAACGCCACCAGCATAAGCGTGAAGGAATACCAGCCCGCCAGGCGCGCGAAGTGAAATCCATAGGGCCAGAGCAATAGCAAGATCAAAGTGTAAATTCTAGCGCGCTCCCCAGCCACTCAGCGCGCTGCCTGGCCCAGGAACCACGCGCCCAGCAGATAGAAAACAATCGAGGGGAGGCGCAGCAAATGGATGTTTCCGTCCGTCAGCCAGAGCCACTCGTGCAGCATCAGGTCAGAGAGTGGCGGATGCGCGTGCTGCCTGCCGCCACTCAGAAACAATTTCATGGTTGCGAGCGCGGGAGTGGCCGCCACATCAATAATGGCAACCTCGTCGTCCACTGGCGTAAACCACCGGTTGCTGGCCATCAGAGTCGCGCCAAATGCCAGCAGCACGATGGCTATCCGGGTTTCAATTCCAAGGTACCGCAGAAACGAAAGCTTCGGTGCGAAGGGCTCAGTTTGGGTCGGAGCAGCGATCAAGTGGATGCGAATGCTACTGAGGATAAATTGGTCGGTCAAGTGTGGGAGTTACTTACGCGATTTTGATTCGTTGCGGCTTCCACGCATTCCGGCGCGCTACTGGTATCATGTTAGTGGAACTATCTTTGACGTTTGGTTGAACAAAAAAGGAAAGAAAGCTAGCGGCTTAATAAACGTGCATCCGGCGAAAATGCATTCATATCAGGCAGCTTCGGGCGCAAACCCGCGGGCCTCGCTTTACGGCCGCGCGCGCCTGCTATGGCTCGCGTTAAGTCTTCTGCTTAGTGGCGTTCCGGCCCTGGCCCAGGCTCAGCATGGCCCTGCCATCCCGCCACCACCGAGTGGATCTCCGGCCGCGCCAGAATCTGCGGCATCATCCCCCGAGCAGTGGAATCAGCAACCCACTCAACAGGCGATCCAACTTCCCAATCAGCAGTCCGACCCGCAATTGCCGGGCAACATCAGCGGCACAGTCGTTGATCCCTCCGGAGCGGCCGTCACCGGAGCACACGTAGTTCTCACGCGTGACGATAAGACCCCCAAACAAGAAGTCCTCTCCGGCGAGGACGGTCAATTCTCCTTCGTGAACGTTCCGCCCGGCCCGTTTCAGATCAGCGTCAACTCCGAACTCTTCACCACGCAGAAAATCGCGGCAACACTCCATCCCGGCGAAATTCTCGTTCTCCCGCAAATCGTCTTCGCTCTCGCTACAGAGGTCACCCAGGTTCAAGTGAACGTCCCGCGCATCGAAGTGGCCGAAGAGGAACTCAAAGTCGAGGAAAAGCAGCGCATCTTCGGCGTGATTCCCAATTTCTATGTCAGCTACAATCCCAACGCCGCGCCTCTCGCCTCAAAACAAAAGTTCGAGCTGGCCTGGCGCAGTACCATCGATCCAGTCAACTTTGCAATTACCGGAGTCGTCGCAGGAGTTCAGCAGGCTACCAACACCCCCAGCGGATACGGCCAAGGCGCGCAAGGCTACGGAAAACGCTACGGCGCTTCTTACGCCGACCTAGTCACCGGCACGTTCATCGGCGGCGCCATCCTTCCCTCGCTCCTGAAGCAAGACCCGCGCTATTTCTACAAAGGCACCGGCAGCGTCCGCTCGCGGGTTCTCTATGCCGTCGCCAATTCGGTGATCTGCAAAGGCGACAACGGCCACTGGCAGCCGAACTATTCAAGCATCCTCGGCAGCCTCGCCTCCGGCGGCATTTCCAACCTCTACTATCCCGCGCAGAATCGCAATGGCGCGGGTTTAACCTTCGAAAACGCCCTGATCGGCATCGGCGAAACCGCTGCCACCAACCTCCTCCAGGAATTCGTAGTTCGCAAACTCACCCCCAACCTCTCGCATCAACAACTCGCCACGCCGTAGCGCCTCGGCAGCATCGTATCGGCAAGTAACTTTGCCGTTGAATTTGTAGCGGCCACCTTTAGGCCGGCGCCTTTTCCTGAGATTTTCTCTGCGCTCTCTGCGTTCCGGCCTCTGCGTCCTCTGCGTTAAGTCTTTGGGTTGTGCTCAACAACGCCGCAACCGACGCCGCCCCACCGCGTGTCAAAGGTTGACCCAGCATTAAGCCCCGCATAGAATGGCAAGGTTGTGTTGCAGGCGCTACCCCAGCCTGTCGTGGACCGGGGATTTCCAGACAGCCGATACCGGAGGAACAATCAGAATGGCCAGCGTCGAAGAACGCGTGAAAACAATTATCGTCGAGCAGCTCGGTGTGGATGAAGGCGAAGTTACTCCCACCGCCTCGTTTGTGGACGACTTGGGCGCCGATTCGCTCGATACCGTCGAGCTGGTAATGGCTTTTGAAGAAAATTTCGGCATTGAAATTCCAGATGAAGACGCCGAAAAAATCGCTACGGTTAAAGACGCCGTGGATTATATCGAGAAACACGCCAAGGGCAAGTAACGCGCTCGCCCGTCGTCCCATTCCGTACAGGAGAAGTTCCCTTTGAATCGTCGAGTTGTGGTTACGGGCGTTGGACTGGTTTGCGGCTGCGGCATTGGCACCGAGGAAGTCTGGCGCAATCTGCTGGCTGGCAAGAGCGGCATTCGCCCCATCACTCATTTTGACGCCACGGCTTTCGATTGCCGCATCGCCGGAGAAGTCCGCGATTTCGATCCTCTGAACTGGCTCGAGAAAAAAGAGCTGAAGAAAACCGGGCGCTTTATCCAGCTCGCCCTCGCCGCCGCCGATTTCGCCATGCAAATGTCCGGCCTGCAAGTCACGCCGGAAATCGCCGATTCCACCGGCGTCTATATCGGCTCCGGCATCGGCGGATTCGACGTCATCGAGCGCGAACATTCCAAATTTCTCGCGGGCGGCCCTGGCAAAATCTCACCATTCTTCATTCCCGCCACCATCGTCAACCTCGCCGCCGGCCACGTTTCCATTCGTCACGGCGCGAAAGGCCCCAACTCCGCCACCGCCACTGCCTGCTCTGCATCAGCGCACGCCATCGGCGATGCCTTCAAAATTATTCAGCGCGGCGCAGCCGATGTGATGATCACCGGCGGCACCGAAGCCGCCATCACGCCCATGAGTGTCGGGGGATTCGCCGCCATGCGCGCCCTCTCCACGCGGAACGACGATCCCGAACACGCCAGCCGTCCGTTCGACGCCGACCGCGACGGCTTCATCGTCGGCGAAGGTTCCGGCATGGTGATTCTGGAAACTCTGGAATACGCGCAGCGCCGCGGCGCGAAAATTCTAGCCGAAATCGTCGGCTACGGAATGTCGGGCGACGCCTATCACATCACCCAGCCCGCCGAGCACGGCGACGGCGGGTATCGAGTCTCGATGGCCGCGCTGAAAGATGCCAACATTTCTCCCGACGACGTCAGCTACGTAAATGCGCATGGAACTTCCACGCCCATCGGTGACGCCATCGAAACCGAAGCGCTGAAGCGCGTTTTCGGCGCGCGCGCCAAAAAAGTTCCCATCAGCTCCACCAAATCCATGACCGGCCATCTGCTCGGCGGCGCCGGCGGCCTCGAAGCCGGAATCAGCGTGCTCGCATTGCGCGACCAGATCATGCCGCCCACCGTGAATTACGAAAAGCCTGACCCGGAGTGCGACCTGGATTACATTCCGAATCACGCGCGCAAAGCCGAAGTCACCTACGCGCTCTCGAATTCCTTCGGCTTCGGCGGTACCAACGCCTCTCTCCTCTTCAAGCGCTGGGTCGAGTGATGGATTTGGTGGCACAACTTTCAGGCTGTGCTCTCCGAATTTCGTAGCGCCGACGTTCTCGGTTTTGCCGGTAGGGGCGCTGCTTGCTGCGCCCGCTTTTGACTTGTGTTTGTCGTTGCGTTTGCATTAGTAGCGGCCGCCTGCTTTTTCGTAGGCGGGCGTCTTTGAAGTTGCTATTGAGGTAGTAGCGCCCATCCCGCGCTGCGGGACGGGCGCAGTTGCCTTTACACAAGTGCATCGCGCCGCCCCGCGCGATTTGTCCCGTTGCTCCAAATACCAAATTCTGATAGAAACTATCAGATTATTCGCACCGCCATTTTTCGGAGGCATTCTTGAAGATCGCAGTCTGCGTCAAACAAGTCCCCGCGAAAGACGCTCCTCTCGCCATCCTCGAAGGCAGCTCCTGGATTCGCGAATCGGACATCGGCTTCGAAACCAACGAGCCTGACACCTTCGCGCTCGAAGAAGCCCTGCGCCTGAAAGAAAAACACGGCGGCGAAGTCGTAGCCATCTCCATGGGCCCCGAGCGCGCCAAGCAAACCATCAAGGAAGCGCTAGCCAAAGGCGCCGACCGCGGCATCCACGTCTCCGACGCCAATTTCTTCAAACTCGATCCACTGGCGTCCGCGCGTTCTCTCGCCGCCGCAATCCAAGCCGAGAATTTCGATCTGATCCTCACCGGCCTGCAAAGTGACGATCAAGGTTTCGGCCAGACCGGCGTGCTGCTCGCCGAACTTCTCGGCCGCCCGCACGCCACCATCATCATGGCCATCGAAGTCGTAGAAAATCACATGAGGCTCAAGCGCGAACTCGAAGCCGGCTGGTTCCAGCATGTCGAATTACCGCTCCCCGCCGTGCTCTCCATTCAGTCTGGCATCAATAAGCCGCGCTACGCCACCCTGAAAGGCATCATGGCCGCCAAGAAAAAAGAAATCGTCACCGTGGATCGCGCAACGCTCGGCGTGTCCGACGCGCCCACGCAAAAAGTCGAGCGCATCTACATGCCGCAAAAAACCAAGAAAACCGAATTCATCACCGGCCAGCCCAAGGAAATCGCGGCCAAACTGGTAGAAAAACTGCGCCACGAAGCGCGCGTCCTTTGATGTTGGTAGCATAGGCCTGCCCGCCGAAGGAGGGCAATCGTGCCTGTGGGCTTTGTTTTTTTAGCGTCGGCGTCTCGCCGGCTGTGTCGGTTTTCCGGATAGGGGCGCTGCTTGCTGCGCCCGCTTTTGACTTGCCGTTGTAGCGGCCGCCTGCTTTTTCTTTTTAGGCGGGCGTCTTTGACGTCGCCTTTAACTTTCGGGCTTTGCTTTTAGTTGTCATCCCGAACCCGCGGAAGCGGGTGAGGGATCTGCTTTTTCTTTGCATTTCTCAAACACGGATGAAAAATGAAAATTCTTCTAATCACCGAACAACGCGAAGCCACCTGGAACAAAGTCAGTTTCGAAACTCTAGCCGCCGCCCAGCAAATCGTGCAGCACACGAAGGGCACTCTAACCGGCGTGGTAATCGGCAAAGGCGTCTCCGCTCTAGCCAACGATCTTGCCGCCTACCAACTCGACGAGGTCCTCGCCGTCGAACATGACCTCCTCGAAAAATACACTCCCGACGGCTTCGCGCTAGCTCTCCGCCGGGTAATCGAATCCACGAAGCCCGACCTGGTCCTGTTCCCCCACACCTATCAAGTCCGCGACTTCGCGCCCAAACTAGCCGCCTCGCTCCACAAAGGCATGATCGGCGACTGCATCGCCTACCGCTACGAAAACAACAAACTCATTTTCGTGCGCCAAATGTTTCAAGGCCGCACCTCCGCGGACGTCGTCTTCGTGGGTGAAGGCCCCTGGATCGCCTCCTTCCAAGCCAGCGCCTTTCGCGCCGACCTTGCCACCAAACATTCCAGCGGCACAGCGCCAGTGAAATCCGTAAGCGTGGACCTAAAACCAGAACAAATCCGCACCAAGCCACTCGATCTCTTCCGCGAAGCCAAGCAAGCCGTGGATCTCACGCAAGCTCCCATCCTCGTCTCCGTCGGCCGTGGCATCAAAGCTCCGGAAAATATTTCCATCGCGGAAAAACTCGCGAAGCTCATAGGCGGCGAAATCTGCGCCTCGCGCCCCATTTGCGACGAAGGCTGGCTCCCCATGGACCGCCAGATCGGCAGCTCCGGCCAGACCGTCGCGCCCAAACTTTATCTCGCGCTCGGCATTAGCGGCGCCATCCAGCACGTAGTCGGCATGAAAGGCGCCCGCACCATCGCCGCCATCAATAAAGATCAGAACGCGCCAATCTTCGAAGTAGCCGACTACGGCATCGTAGGCGACCTCTTCGAAATCGTCCCCGCGCTCATCGAAGAACTGGAAAAGCCGCACTAAGTCGGTAGCATAGGCCTGCCCGCCGCAGGCAGGCAATCTTGCCGGTGCACCTTTGGCTTTGCTTTTGACTTTGTGAATCGCGCTGCAGTGCGATTCATCCTGAGATCCCGCGGTGCGGGATCGAAGGGTCGCGGCCGCCTGCTTTTTCTTAGGCGGGCGTCTTTGACGTTGCCTTTGAATTTGTGGTAGCCATCCTGCTTTGCGGGGTGTGCGCGCTTGCTTTTGTTTTTCTTCGCCGATTTCATCTCGCAACCTCATCCAAACCGTCGAACGCGCGAAACCTCACCAAGTTGAAGCTCGTCGCACAGAAATCCGGCTGTCCAATTTCGCGACATCGCTTCCCGCGAACGGGCATTACGCCGCGCGAACCGCTCAGCAGTTTCCCGTAAATGACTGAATCCGATTCCCTTATCTTGCGCTCACGTTGGCATCGCACCTGCCAATACTGTTCGGGCTTTATGTGCCAGGGAGGCTGCTGATGATCACACTAATGCAAGACCTCAAATTCGCCGTGCGCATGCTCGCAAAATCCCCGGCCTTCGCCGCCGTCGCCGTCCTCACGCTCGCCCTCGCCATCGGCGCGAACACCGCGCTGTTCTCCATCGTCAATGGCGTGCTGCTCAATCCACTACCATACCCGCAGCCCGATCAGCTCATCACGCTCCACGAGAGCAAGCCGAATTTCAACACCGGCTCGATTTCTTATCCCAATTTCCTCGATTGGCAAGAAGACAATCGCACGCTCTCGGCGATGGCCGTCTCGCGCAGTTATTCTTTCAGCCTCACCGGTTTCGGCCCTGCCGAGCAAGCGCAAGCACAACTCGTCACTCCCGATTTCTTTCCGATTCTCGGCGTGAAACCAGTAACCGGCCGCACCTTCGTCAGGCCCGACGACCAGATCGGCGCCGCCCCCGTCGCGCTCATCAGCGCGGGCTTCTGGAAACGCAAATTTGGCTCGGCGCCCGATGTCGTCGGCAAGAGCCTCACGCTCGACGGCATGCACTACACCATCATCGGCGTGATCCCCGCGGATTTCGATCTCATGGTCGATTCGTTCAGCGCCAGTGAGATTTACGTTCCGGTCGTGCAGTGGAACAACAATCTGCTCTTCAATCGCGGTGCCGGCCTGGGTTTCCACGGCATCGGCCGCCTCAAACCCGGCGTCACCGTCGGCCAGGCCCGCGCCGATTTTGCGGCAATCACGCAGAATCTCGCCGACACGTACCCCGAAGTGAATCGGGGCATCGGCGCCGCCCTGATTCCTTTCAGGCAACGCATGTTGGGCGATGTGCAACCAATCCTGCTCGTGCTTTTCTGCGCCGTGGCGTTCGTGCTCCTGATCGCCTGCGCCAATATTGCAAATCTCCTGCTCGCGCGCTCCACCGCCCGCATGCGCGAATTCGCCGTCCGCGCCGCGCTGGGCGCCGGAAAATCGCGCCTGATCCGCCAGTTGCTCACCGAAAGCATTTTGCTTGGCGTAGTGGGCGGCGCGCTCGGTCTGCTCCTCGCTAGTTGGGGTATGCGCGCAGCGTTGAACGCGCTGCCGGCCACTCTGCCGCGCGCCGGAGAAATCCATATTGATTTGCGCGTGCTGCTGTTCACCACCGCAGCCACGCTACTCGCCGGAATTCTTTTCGGTCTCGTTCCCGCGCTGAAAATCTCGCGCACCAATCTGCAAGACAGCCTGAAGGAAGGCGGACGCGGCTCCAGCGGCTCACGCCAGCGCGCTCACGGCATCTTAGTAATAGTGGAGATGTCGCTCGCGCTGGTTCTGCTGATTGGCGCAGGCCTCGCGCTCCGCACTCTAGTCCAACTCTGGAATGTGGATCCCGGCTTCAATCCCCGCAACGTCCTGACCTTCGGCTTTTCTCTCTCGCCTGCAGCTTTGCAGTCCAGCCCCGCCGCGATTCGCGCTTCGTTCCGCGCGGCCGAGGCCGCCGTCGCTTCCACGCCCGGTGTGCAGTCTGTCTCCATGAGCTGGGGCGCGTTCCCAATGAGCGGTGATGATGAATGGCTCTTCTGGTGCGACGGCCAACCCAAACCAACGACGCGCAACGAAATGAACTGGGTCATTGATTACGTCGTTGACCCCGACTACCTCAACATAATGCAAACTCCCCTCCGCACCGGCCGCTTCTTCACCGCGCGCGACGACGAGATGTCTCCGCCGGTAGTCGTGATTGACGATGTCTTCGCCCGGCAATATTTCGCGCATGAAGATCCCGTCGGCAAGCGCCTCTTCCTCGAAATCGGCCAAGGCAATAGTCAAGCGGAAATCATCGGTGTCGTCGCCCACGTAAATCAGTGGGGACTCGATACCGACGGCACGGAGCGCCTTCGCGCCCAGCTATACTTTCCATTCATGCAGCTGCCCGATCCCATCGTCGCGCTCGCGCCCATCGGCATGCGCATGGTCGCGCGCACCCGCGGCCCCGATGCAGGCGCCTTCGATTCCATTCGCCATTCCGTGCAGCAAGTAAACGGCGAACAAGTTGTTTACGGCGCGCAGACCATGTCGGAAGTCATCAGCGATTCCACCGCCAACCGCCGGTTTTCCGCGATTCTTCTGGGCGCCTTCGCCGCCGTAGCGCTCCTGCTTTCCGCCGTCGGTATCTACGGCGTAATCTCCTACCTCATCGGCCAGCGCACCCACGAGATCGGCATCCGCATGGCTCTGGGCGCGCAACAGGGTAAAGTACTGTTCCAGGTTCTACGTGAAGGCCTGAAGCTTGCCGTCACAGGCGCCGCAATCGGCCTCGCAGCCGCATTCGCCCTCACGCGCCTGATGACCAGCTTGCTCTACGGTGTCAGCCCCACTGACCCGCTCACCTTCGCCGCCGTCGCGGTGTTGCTAGTCGCTGTAGCCCTGGCCTCATGCTACATTCCAGCCCGTCGCGCCGCCGCGGTGGATCCCATGGTCGCCCTCCGCCATGAGTAAGCTGCTGTTCTGTCAGGCGCGGCTGCCTGGTATCGCCGACTGGCTTGCTTTTGAGTCTGTAGGGGCGGGTCCCGCAGCATCGCGCGGGACCCGCCCGCTGTAACGCGCACATCAACTTTCTGGTTCCAAGCGGGGACAACCAATGAACTCAATCCTGCACGACCTGAAATACGCCGTCCGCATGCTCGTGAAGTCCCCGGGCTTCACCGCGGTCGCCATCCTCACTCTCGCCCTCGGCATCGGCGCCGACACCGCAACCTTCAGCGTCGTCAACGCCGTCCTGCTCCGTCCCCTGCCATTCAAGAATCCCGCCCGCCTGGTGTGGTCCTGGGGCAGTTGCGCCCTCTGTGACCACGCTGCCGTTTCACCGGCCGATTTTCTAGACTATCGCGCTCAGAACCACTCCTTCGAGCATTACGGTGCGATGGCCGTCGGCGATTCGCTTTTCAATCTGACGGGCAGCGACAAACCTATCCAGATTAAAGGCGCAATGATCACCGCCGGGTTTTTTGAGGCTCTCGACGTTCAACCCCGCTACGGCCGCGTGTTCAACGAATCCGATGAAAAACCCACAGATCCCGAAACCGTAATTCTCAGCCGCCACTTGTGGCTAGACCGCTTCGGCGGTGATCCTCAAGTGATCGGTAAATCCATTTCACTCGACGGCAAATCGCGCACGGTCGTCGGCGTCCTCTCTACAGACATTCCGATTCTCACGCAAGCCGATCTGTGGTTTCCCGCTCCCTTCCTGAATAAAGCCATGCAGAGTCGCCGCTCCCATTTCCTCCGTCCCATCGGACTGCTCAAACCCGGCGTCACAATTTCTCAAGCGCAATCCGAACTCGACTCCATTGCCGCTCACCTCGCCACCCAATTTCCAGAAACGAACGCTGGCTTCGGCGTGAAGCTCGAACCTCTGCAGAACGTTCTCATCGGCAATGTGCGTCCCGCGTTCATCGTGCTTATCGGCGCCGTCGCTCTGGTCCTTCTGATTGCCTGCGCAAACATCGCCAGTCTTCTTTTCGCGCGCAACACCGCCCGCCAGCGTGAAATCGCCATTCGCACCGCGCTCGGTGCCGGGCGCGGCCGCCTGCTCCGCCAGCTCCTAACGGAAAGTCTGGTCCTCGCGCTCGCTGGAGCCGCCGCCGGAATTTTTCTCGCCAGCGCCGGTGTGGAACTTTTGCAGCGCCTTGGTCCGCAGAGCCTTCCGCGTCTCGATGAAGTAAAGGTCAACGGCGCGGTGCTGGCGTTCACCTTCGTAACCGCGATTTTCACCGCGATTCTTTTCGGTTTCGGCCCTGCGTTCAAAGCCAGCCGTCGCGATCTCACCCAGAGTCTGAAAGAAGGCGGTGCTTCCGGCGATTCACGCTCCAAGCATCGCGCGCACAATGCGCTGGTCGTCGCCGAAGTCGCGCTTTCCGTCGTGGTACTGATTGCTTCCGGCCTGCTGCTCAATAGCTTCTGGCGCCTCATGCGCGTTCATCTCGGGTTCGATCCCTCGCACGTCCTCACCACCGAAATCTCCCTCGTCTCGCCGCGCTATGACGACGAACAGAAGCGCGAATCATTCTTCCACGCGCTTCAGGACCGCCTGCAATCCGCCCCCGGGGTAAAAAGCGCAGGATTCGTTTCCGAACTGCCTCTCAGCGGCGAAGCCTTCGACACGTTCTTCACCATTGCCGAACATCCCCCCGCGAACCCCGACGACAATAATGACGCGGATGTCCAAGTCATAGACGGCGACTATCTCGGCGCGATGCGCATCCCGCTTCTCGCCGGACGCGTATTCGACCGCCAGGATTCCACCGAATCCCGCAAAGTCGTCATCGTCAACGAACCGTTCGTGGCGAAGTATTTCCCCAACGAGAACCCCATTGGAAAGCACCTCAAGATGTTTGAAGGCAAACCCGAATTCGTAGCGCGCGAGATAGTCGGCATCGTCGGCGGCAACAAGCACTTCGCGTTGCAGGAATCCCTTCGTCCTGAAATGTTCACGCCCGGATCGTTCATGAGAATGAACGTCGTTCTCCGCAGCGCTGGCGATCCCGCGATGCTCACACCCGTTGTGCGCGAGGCCCTCCGCGCCATAGACTCCGACGAGGCCACCTCTACTTTCCGCACCATGGACGACGTCATTTCCAGTTCCGCCTCGGGCGAACGTTTCAATACGCTTCTGCTTGGCTCTTTCGCCTCGATCGCCCTGCTGCTTACCGCCGCCGGAATTTTTGGGGTCCTCTCCTATCTGGTCACGCAGCGCACCCGCGAAATCGGTCTGCGCATGGCGCTCGGCGCGCAACCTGAAGAGGTTCTCCAGGTAATCGTGGGTCACGGCCTGCGGCTCGTTCTGCTCGGCTTGTGTATCGGCGTCGCTGCAGCGCTCGTCGTGACCCGCTGGATGTCCAGCGTCCTATTCGACGTGAAGCCCACCGACCCGCTTACGTTCGCAGCCGTGGCCGCACTGCTAATGGCAGTCGCGTTCCTTGCGTCGTACATCCCGGCCCGCCGTGCCATGCGCGTGGATCCCATGGTCGCGCTGCGTTACGAATGAACGTCACGAATGATCATTGCGCATAAAAATGAAAGGAATCTAAAATGTCCGCGATGCTGCAAGATCTGAAATTTGCCGTCCGCATGCTCGTGAAATCCCCGGGCTTTACTGCCGTCGCCATCCTCACTCTGGGCCTTGGCATCGGTGCCAACACCGCAATCTTCAGCGTCGTCAACGCCGTCCTGCTTCGCCCCCTGCCCTTCAAAAATTACTCGCAACTCGTCGTCCTCCGCGAAACCTACAAACTCGTCGGCAACGTTTCCGTTTCCTATCCCGATTTTCTCGACTGGCGCCAGCAGGCCCACTCCTTCTCTGCAATGGCCGCGATCCAAAATAGAGGTTTCAATCTTTCCGGCGTCGCCCAACCAGAAAATATCGGCGGCTGCGCCGTGTCGCCAAACTTGCTCGCGCTCCTCGGCGTCCACCCCGTTCTGGGCCGCGATTTTCTTCCTTCCGAAGAAAATCAGGGAACCGCCCCCGTCATCCTCCTCAGCTATCAGCTCTGGCAATCGCACCTTGGCGGCGATCCCGCCGTTCTCGGCCGCTCCATCAACCTCGACGGCCGCAGCTTCTCGATCGTCGGCATTCTCCCTCCCACATTCCGCTACCTCGATCGCACCGACGTCCTCATCCCCTTCGGCGTCTTCGCCGAGGGACTAGCCGAACGCGGCGAGCGTGGTGACATGGACGTAGTCGGCCGCCTCGCCCCTGGCGTCCCGCTTTCCCAAGCCGCCGTGGAAATGAATACGATTGCCGCCCGCCTCGCCCAACAATATCCGCAATCCAATTACGGCTTCGGCGCTCACCTCGCTTCCTTCCGCGAAGAGTTCTCGGGAGACACCCGCCTCGCCGTGCTCGTGCTCTTCGGTGCGGTGGTCTTCGTCCTGCTGATCGCCTGCGTCAACGTTGCCAATCTGTTCCTCGTCCGCGGTGCGGCGCGCGCCAGGGAAATCGCGCTGCGCTTGGCATTCGGCGCCAGCCGCGGTCGCGTCGTTCGCCAGATGTTGACGGAAAGCCTGCTGCTCGCGTTCTGCGGCGGCATCCTCGGCGTCCTTCTCGGAGCTTGGGGAATCTCTGCCCTCGGATATTTGCTGCCCGCCGATTCGCTCCAGACGATGGGCGTGCGCATGGACCTCAGTGTCTTCCTCTTCGCGGGCGCCATCATCGTGTTGGTCGCTTTCGCCTTCGGACTCATCCCCGCGCTCCAAGCCACCCGCCCGGACTTGCACGAAACTCTTAAAGAAGGTGGCCGCAGCGCCACGTCCACCTCCGCCCAGCATCGCCTGCGCGCCGCGCTCGCCATCGCCGAAACAGCCCTGGCCCTCGTCCTCCTCGTCGGCGCCGGTCTGATGCTCAAGAGCCTCTACCATCTGATTCAAGTCAGCCCCGGCTTTCAGCCCGCCCGCGTCCTTACCATGGAAATGGATTTGCGCTCCGACCAATATTCCAAAGATCCGGCCATTCTGAATTTCTGGCAACAGCTCCTCGACCGTGTCCGCACAATTCCCGGTGTCGAATCCGCCGCCGTCGGCACTGTCGTCCCTCTTACCGGCAATCACAACCGCTCAGACGTCACCATCGAAGGCCTACCGCTTCCCGGCCCAGGAGAATTCCCGCATCCCGATTACCACGTCATCAGCTCTGCTTACACCACCGCCATGGGCATTCCTCTCCTCCGCGGGCGCGCCTTCACCGATTCCGACAACGAAACCGCTCCGCTGGTCGGCCTCGTCAATGCCACCATGGCCCGCCGTTTCTGGACTGACGGTGATCCCATCGGCAAACGCATCCTCCGCGGGCATCCCGGCGACGATGAAAAATGGGTCACCATCGTCGGCGTTGTCGCAGACACCAAACTCTACGGCCTCGACAATCCCGCGCGCCTCGAAGTTTATTATCCGTACCGCCAGCAACCGAACAGCGACATGAATCTTGTAGTCCGCTCCGCCGTTGATCCCTCCAGCCTCAGTACCTCCATCCGCGCTGCCGTCGCTGCAATTGATAAAGACCAGCCCATCTTCGCCATCCACAGGATGCAGCAGCTCGTGAACGATTCCATTTCCACCCGCCGCCTCACCCTCGTGCTCCTCGGAATCTTCAGCGCACTCGCACTGCTGCTCGCCGCCATCGGAATTTACGGCGTCATGGCCTACACCGTAGCCCTCCGCACCCAAGAAATCGGCATTCGCATGGCGCTCGGCGCACAGCAAAAGGACGTCCTGCGCCTCATCCTCGGCCAAGGAGCCCGCATCGCATTTTTCGGCGTAATCATCGGCCTCGCAGCCGCTGCCGCGCTGGCCCGCGCACTCTCGAGCCTGTTGTTCTCCGTGAGCTCGAACGATCCCTTAACCTTCGCAGCAGTAGCGGTCCTTCTCGTAGCCGTCGCCCTCCTAGCCTGCTACATCCCAGCCCGCCGCGCCCTCCGCGTTGACCCCATCATCGCCCTCCGCTACGAGCAGAGCACCACGCGCTTGTGATTGGTATATACTTATGGTATATATCATTGCAGAGGATATCCGATGGCCAAGAGAGGTATCGCCAAACTCTTCCGTAACGGTCGCAGCCAGGCAGTGCGCCTTCCTCGAGAGTTCCGTTTCAAGGGTCGCGAGGTCCGCATCCGCGTGGTTCCGGAAGGGATTTTGCTGGAGCCGATTATTTCCGATACGCGAGAATGGTTCGCCGAACTAGACCGCTTGAACACCGAACCGTTTATGAGTCCGCCCAAGAAGGCCCGGAATCAACCGGCCACCCCGCGTCGCAAAATATTCTAGTGGACTACCTACTCGATACGAACGTCTGCATCGCGCTGATCGAAGGCGATTTGCCTGTCGTTCGCACGCGTTTTGACAAGGCAATTGTTCGAGGCGCCCGCGTACACGTGCCAACGATTGTCGCCTTTGAGCTTTGGTACGGCGTTGCCAGGAGTGGTCATCCCGAATGGAACGCAAAGCGAGTCGAGAAACTGTTCGCTGGCCCCATCAGCTTGCTGCCTTTTGAGGAGGAAGACGCACGGGCCGCTGGACGCGTTCGCGCGGCGTTGGAAATGTCGGGAAAGCGGATCGGCCCTTACGATCTCCTGATTGCCGGACAGGCGTTGCGTCGCGACTTAACCCTAATCACCGCAAACGTAAGGGAATTCCGTCGCGTGAAAGCTCTCCGTTGGGAAGATTGGGCCGCGTAAAAAAGAAAGAGGGCTTTTTTCCGCGATGTCGTCTCATCAAAACTCAGCATGTACACACACAACCGTTCGCAATTTCGCGCGCCTCGTGCTAGCGTAATTCGTGAATATTTTTGACAATCCGCCCTCCGTGGCCAATCTCACCTCGAATTTTCCCCGTCTGTACCGTAATCTCAACGTCTCGCCGAGGTCCCCGGCCACCGAAGTCCGAATTTCTATGCAATACTTTTGGAGTCTTTTCGCGATCCCCGAAAAACTCAAACCCCGCATAATCAGCAACTTAGAAATTTCTATGCAATACTTTTGGACGCCTTCCGCTCGCAAGCGCCTCGCCGCAAATGACCACCCGAAGTCCCCAAATTCAACGATTTCCGGCAACGTCGCTCCCGCCGCACGGCAATTTTCCATTTTCTCTTTTCCATTTTCCTCCTCTGATAATATGGCGCCATGACCGACTCCTCCAACATCCAGCGCGAACAACTCGAAGCCGACGTCCTGATCATCGGCGCAGGCCCGGGCGGCCTCTCCTGCGCCCTGCATCTCGCCAGTCTGATCGAAAAGCACAACCAGGCGAAGAAATCTCCGTCACTCTCCGCCGAAAATATTTACGTCCTCGAAAAAGGCCGCGAAATCGGTGCCCACCAGCTTTCCGGAGCCATCATGGACCCGCGCGGATTGCGCGAGCTAGTCCCCGACTTCGAAAAAACCGCCCCGCTCGACACGCCCGTAACCGGCGACGCCGCCTATTACTTCACCGAATCCAGCAGTTACAAGCTCCCGATCACTCCGCCGCCGCTGCAAAATCACGGCAACTACGTCGTCTCGCTCAACAAGCTGGTGAAATGGCTCGGCGGCCTCGTCGAAAAAAAAGGCGTCAATCTTTTCACGCAATTTGCCGGCTGGGAACTGCTCTACGAAAAAAATGGCATCGCCGGCGTCCTCACCGAAGACAAGGGCGTGGACAAAAACGGCAAACCGAAAGACAACTTCACGCCGGGGTATGAACTTCGCGCGAAAGTCACCGTGCTCGCCGAAGGCCCGCGCGGTTCGCTCACTAAGGAACTGGTCAGCAAGCTGAAGCTCGACGGCCTGAACCCGCAAGTCTATGGCCTCGGCATCAAGGAACTGTGGGACGTGCTGCCGGGAAAAATCGACACGGGATATGTCGCCCACACGCTGGGCTGGCCGCTCCGTTCAGACCTCTACGGTGGCGGCTGGGTTTACGGCCTGCAGAATAATCGCGTCTCGCTCGGCATGGTCGTCGCGCTGGAATATCACGACCCGCTGTTCGATCCGCACGAAGCGTTCCAGAAATATAAAACGCATCCCTTCGTCAAAAATATTCTCGAAGGCGGCAAGCTCATCCGCTACGGCGCGAAAACTGTCCCTTACGGCGGCTGGTATTCCATGCCGCGCAGTTATGTGGACGGCGGCCTGATCATCGGCGATTCCGCCAGCCTGTTGAATTCGCAGCGCCTGAAGGGAATTCACACCGCGATCAAAAGCGGCATGCTCGCCGCCGAAACAATTTACGAAGCACTCTGCGCCGGCGACACCTCCGCAAAAACTCTCGCCGCTTACCCGCAAAAAATCGAAGGCAGCTGGATCAAGAAAGAACTCTGGGAAGTCCGCAATTTCCACCAGGCTTTTCACGGCGGCTTGTACTCAGGTCTGGTGCAGGCAGGATTGCAATTTGTCACCGGCGGCCGCGGCCTCAGCGATCCTATGCGCAGCGAGCCGGGCTACGAGGAATACACAAAGCTGAATCGCTCACGCACGCTGGTGGACCAATCCACGCGCTTCAAAGGCGACGGCAAGCTCACTTTCGATCGCCTCACCGACGTCTATCACTCCGGCACGCGCCATGAAGAAGACCAGCCTTGCCATCTCGTCGTCCTCGAACCGAATATTTGCGGCGATCGCTGCGTGCGCGAATACGGCAATCCCTGCCAGTATTTTTGTCCCGCCGCGGTCTACGAGATGGTCACGGAAAAAGGCGAGCCCAAGCTAAAAATCAACGCGTCCAACTGCGTCCACTGCAAAACCTGCGACATCGCCGACCCCTACCAGATCATCAACTGGGTCCCCCCAGAAGGTGGCGGCGGCCCAAACTACGAAGGCATGTGAATCGCCCGCCGCGCGATTCGAGAGTTGTTGATTTTGCGGTTGCCTTTGATTTTGTAGCGGCCGCCTGCTTTTCTTTTTCGGCGGGCGCCTTTGACTTGGTTCTGCGCTGTTGGTGTTCCCTTCGCGGTTCCGGCGGATTTTTTCAATTCCGGCAAAATGTCAGAAAAAAAAACCAAATCCTAACTACTTCCGCCAAACGCTCTCTTCAACCGCGCCCAAAATCCTTCCTTCTTACCGCCGGACGAATTCCCCTCGCCCGCGCCCTGTCTGCCCGGCGACGAACTACCCGACGAGCTACTCTTCCGTGCCACCGTTTCCAAATGCGGCGCTTCCACGTGCCCCGTGAATTGATAATCCGGCTCCACGTGTACTGTGCGCACCAGCAAAACGGCTTCGATCGCCGGATCTTCCGGCGGCGAAGGCAAAGAGGAAGCCGAGTACACCAGCGGCGGCAGAATAATCTTGTACTCCGGCACCGAAACAACCGGCGGAGGCGGCGCCGCTTCTTTAGGCGCCGGCAAGGTCGGATGCGTCTCGTTCGCGCCAGCCAAAATCCTCAACTGCACATTCGGCTCTGGCGCAGGTTCTTTCGCAGCGGTCTCGACCGGCGGCGCGGGCGTCGCTGCGGACGTCGGCGCCGCTTCCGATGGATACTGCTGCACATTCAACTGCTCCCGCGACGTAACTCCCATCACCGGAATCTGCGGCGGCGGCAACGACTGCACATGCATCGGCGTGCACTCGCAACTTCCGGGAGTTCCTGCTACCGGCACGAGATTTCCCGCTGACAGAAAGAATTCGCCGCTCTGTGGCACGATCAATCCTGCGCCGGTGAATTGCTGCTCCAATCGAATCGCGCCGCTCGTCGCTACCACGCACATCGAATCGTTCATATCCAGTCCGGCGATGATGTCGCGGCTCGCCCCGCCAATATCCAGCGGCGTCGCAATCATCGTCGGCGTGAAAATCCGCAGCGGCGTGCTGGCAGGAAGCTGCAAATGAACGCGCCCGAAGTTCAGCGCCAAAGTAATCGAAGGCCCGGATTGCAGTAGCGTGAATTTCGCCGGGCCGCATATATCCACTTGCCCGCCCGCAACCAACGTCAACCGCGCTTTTCCGTCGTGCACCGTCAGCACGCTGCCATTGAATACGAAACTCGGCGCTCCCGGCGTTGCCGCCGCAGGCGAGCTGTCCCCGGTTGTGCCGTTGTCCACGGAAACATCATTCCCCTCGACGCGCCCAATCGCGCCAGGAGGCGCTTGCTGCCCGCGCGAAACCTGCGCAGCTGCCAGCGAAGCCACAAAAGCCAGAAACAGCACAGCGACAATTCTGGGCCGCAAACAAAAGGCGTGGTACGCAGCGAATTGTGGTCGGGAGCACATCGGGACCAGCGCGAGGTTCCGTCCTATACTATACCGCAGTGGATACCGACGCGAAATCAGCTGCTCCCACAAGCGCTCCAACCGCAAAATCGGAGTTCGATCTGCGTGGCCCGCAACTTTCGCTCTGGCGACGCATGCAAATCCCCGTAATTGCTTGGCTGGTGTACGGAGCAATTCGCCTGATTGGCCCGACGCTACGCCTCGATGTCGTTGGTGCGCATAACGCAGTGCTCATCGAACATGGCAGCGAAGTTGGCATCGGAGCTTTCTGGCATCGCTGCATCTTTTCCGCCGCGTGGGTATGGCGCAAGCGCGGCATGGTGGTGATGAACACGGTGAACTTCGACGGCCAGTGGACGCGTCGCGTGATCGAGCGTCTGGGTTTCGGCACCGCGCAAGGCAGCTCCAGCCGCGGCGCAATCGAAGGTCTCAGCGTGATGGCGCAGCGCATCAGGGAAGGGAAGCACGTGGCATTTACGATTGACGGTCCGCGCGGCCCACGCTACGTCGCCAAGCCCGGCCCGATAATTCTGGCGCGCCGCACCGGCAGCCCGATCACGGCCTTCCACATTGGCCTGCAGCGCGCCTACACCTTCAAGAAATCCTGGGACCTGTTTCAGGTCCCCATTCCTTTTACGCGCGCCGTGATGTTCCTCGCGCCCGCGGTTCGCGTTCCCACCGATGCCGGCAGCGAAGTGATGCACCGGAAGCAAGCCGAAATGCAGGCCGCGCTCGAAAAAGTGCGCGACGCCGCGGAATCCTGGTTTCAACTGAGTGATCAGAAAAGGAAGGAAGTGCGCGCTACGTGGAATCGCCGCGACTAGTTAGCTGCGAGCGAAAAAGTCGCCGGAAGCTCTTATCCCTCACCCAACTTGACCGGAATATTTATCTGCTTGCCGTCGCGCACGATCGTCAACGTAACGGAGTTACCAGGTTGCGAGCGGTTCAGCATCAGATTCAGATCCATCTGGTTGGTGATTGCCTTGCCGTCCACCGCGATCAGCACATCACCGCCGATGCGCAGCTCCTGCAAGCCCGCCGCCATGGATTTGTTGCCGCCGCGAATTCCCGCCGCCGCCGCCGCGCCGCCCGGCTCCACGCGCTCGATCAATATTCCCTGTTGCACGTTCAGCTTCAGCGCTTCCGCAAGTCCCGGCCACAATGCGCGCCCCTCGGCTCCCAGCGTCGCGCGACGTACACGTCCGTACTTGATTAGATCCTCCGCCACGCGGCGCGCCGTGTTGATCGGAATCGCGAATCCGATTCCCGCGGTCGTTCCGTTCGGCGCATAAATCGCGCTATTGATTCCGATCACTTGCCCGTGCGAATCCAGCAGCGGCCCTCCGGAATTTCCACGATTGATCGAAGCATCTGTCTGGATAGCCTCGTCAATGAAAGTGTTCTCACTGGTCTGCACCGTGCGGCCCAGCGCGCTCACAATCCCGGTCGTCAGCGTGCTCGAAAATCCAAAGGGGTTGCCGATCGCCAGTGCGCGCTGCCCCACCAGGAGGTTGCGCGAATCGCCCAGCGTCAAAGGCGTCAGCTTGTGCCCCTGCGTATCAATCTGAATCAGAGCGATATCGTTACGCGTGTCTTCGCCGATCAGCTTCGCTTTGTAACGCGTCAGGTCGCCGAGCGTCACTTCAATCGTCTGCGCGCCCTGCACTACGTGATAATTCGTCAGAATGTGGCCGTCCACATCAATCAGAAATCCGGAGCCCGCACCTTCCACCGGCACGGGATTGTAGAAAAAATCATATTCCACCGTACGCGTCACGATATTCGCCACCGCCGGCGATGTGAGGCGATAGATGCGCACATTTTCCGCTTCGGTGGGATCCAGCGTGGGCGGGCTGCTCGAATCTGGCGCGCGCAGCGCATTCACCGCCGTGGGATTTCTCTCGCCGTAGCGCGAACCGGCCCAATACGCGCCGAGCCCAATGATCAGCCCGATGGCCAGCAGTCGCACTGCGCGCCCTTCGCTTCCGCTTGTTTTCGTCAAACTCATGAAGAAAACTCTTGCTCCCCGCTGCCACGGCATTTTCGCACGAATTCGCTCTGCCAGTTAATACGTCGCAAGCTCAGGAAATGTTTCCGCCGGCGGGAGCCGTCGGCTGCGACAATCGTTTCACCACTTCCATCACCTGGCGCTCCGTTTCTTCCAGCGATCCCGAACAGTCAATCGTTTCGTCGCCCAGGCGGAGCTTTTCTTCCATCGGCATTTGCGCCGCGATGCGCAGTTTAGCTTGTTCCGCCGTCAACCCGCGCTCCACCAGCCGCTGCAACTGCTGTTCCGGCGGGCACCAGCAGACGATCACCCTGTCGAGTTCCTTGTTGTATCCCGCCTCGATAATCAACGCTGCTTCAACCACGGCCAGCTCCGGACCACCCGCGTGGCCCTGCGCGGTAAACCACTTCCGCACCACGTCCAGAATCCGCGGGTGCAAAATCTGATTCAGCCGAGCGCGCTTCGCCGCATCCGCGAAAATAATATGTCCCAACTTTCCGCGATCCACGTTGCCGTAGCCGTCCAGAATTTCCCGGCCGAACTCGCGGACCACTTCGTTGTAAGTCTCTTGCCCCTGCTCGAGCAATTCGTGCCCCAGCGTGTCCGCATCCAGCACCGGACAATCCAGTTCGCGCAGCATGGCTGCCACTGTGGATTTTCCAGATGCGATGCCGCCAGTCAGCCCGACGCGCAACATCAGCGTGGCACGGCTGCGGCTGCCGGAGCGCTCGCCGCGACACGTGATCCGCGACGCACCCGCGCGGCCTTGATCGTGTTGCTCATCAGCATGGCGATGGTGAGCGGCCCTACTCCGCCGGGAACCGGAGTGATCGCTCCGGCAACGCTCGCAACGTCCGGATGCACGTCGCCAACGAGCGCAGTGCCTTTCTCGCGGAAGGCTGCCAGCCGCTCGGGAAAATGCGCGAAGAAATTCTCCGCTTGGGCGAATTCGCTGATGCGGTTGATGCCCACGTCAATCACCGTAGCGCCCGGGCGCACAAAATCTGGCGTCACCATTCCCGCGCGGCCCAGCGCGGCCACCACAATGTCTGCGCGGCGAACTACTTCCGGCAAATTGCGGGTCTTCGAATGGCAAATCGTGACCGTAGCGTTCGCGTGCATCAGCAGCAGCGCCATCGGTTTGCCCACGATATCGCTGCGGCCGAGCACGGCGGCGTTCGCACCTTCGAGCGGGATTCCACTGCGCCGGAAGATTTCCATCACGCCAGAAGGCGTGCAAGCTACCAAGGTAGGGCGTCCGGCGACCAGGTGGCCCACGTTGATCGGATGAAAACCGTCCACATCTTTCGCAGGATTCACCGCGTCGAGAATTTTCTTCGCGTCCACTTGCGGCGGCAGCGGCAGCTGCACCAGGATGCCGTCCACGTCATCGCGGCGATTCAAATCTTCCACAATCGCCAGCAACTCCGCCGTCGAAATCGTGGCGGGCGGCGTCACCTGAATACTCGCAAGCCCCAACTTCTCGCACGCCGCGATTTTGCTCTTCACGTAAACTTTCGACGCGGGATTGTCTCCTACCAGCACCGCCGCAAGCCCCGGGCGGATTCCCGCAGCCGCTAGCGCCGCGATTTCACCAGTCAGCTCGCCATAAATCTGATCGCGAATTGCATTGCCATCCAGGATGCGTGCGGCCAAGAAAACTCCTCGATGCAGAGCGGAATTGTTGTCGAATCGCCATGATAGCACAGCGAAATCGGCTACGAGCGAACGCGGACAGGTCGGCACTAGTCCGTTTCTGGTTCATCGAGCAGGACTCCCCCGGATTCTGGTAGCAGAACGGCTACAATATGTATGGCGACCCGTTCAAGGAGTAGCGCTACAGTGTCTAAACGATTCATGACTCGCGCTTCAGGCATCAGAAAATCCCAGCAGGCGAAGCAGTTTTTCAAACTTGCTAGTGAGCTTCGCCACTCGGAAGAGCCCACGGAACGGCAGCGCCTCAAGAAGAAACTCGCCCGACTCACCTTCGGCGAGTAATTTCACGTCCCACGCAATCATTGTCGCTTCGAACTTTCGGAGAGTGAGAATCGCACGGTTGGCGCATCCGACTTCGTAGCGTTCTTGCGCTCGCTCATTTTGCCGCACGCTTGCGTTCGAGTGACCTGCTGCAAGACGAGCACGTACTCTCTCTTCTGTGAAGACGGCTGGAAATCGAAGTACCCCGTAGTCTCCGCCCCCGGCATCAGCACCTCGATTTTGGGGTTGTATGCAGAATCGGTTTTGATCTTCTGCGTGTACTGCCATTCCGCGCCTTTGTATTCTTCAAGGAAGGGCACAAGCGAAGTGCACACGGGAGAATCGCCTACATTCTTAAAGTGCAGATAAATGCGGCCTGCAAGATGAGAGGAAGTTGTACGCCCGTCGAACGTATCGGCAGTCACCGAAAATTGCTCGACTTTTGAAACGGTGATTTCGAGTTGGCCTAGCTTTTCAGTCGAAGCTGGCGCGGTCTGCGGGTACGCACTGACGAATCCGTCGAGAATCAGTGCCAATGTGACGACAAGCAGCCTACGACACACGAAAGCGCTCGTCAAACAAAGTCAGACCCCAATTTAATCCAAAATGTTTCCCAAGTTGACGCCGTACGATCGCAATTCGGTGGAGGTGGAGTGTAGGGGCGGGTCTAAGACCCGCCCCTACGAAGGAAAACTATGCGGCGGCGTTAGTAGATGTCGTACTGCTCCCAATGCAGGGTGGGATCCGCCTGGATGATGATGCTTTTCTTCGTCCAGCGCTCGAGTTCCTCGATCAGCGAAGCTTCCCGCGTTTTCAGCGCCTTCGAAATCTCGGGATGGACGCGAAGCGTGATGCTGCCCGAACCCATCTCCGGCGCCATCTTGCGCGCCTCGGTCTGAATTTCGTAGCACAGCGTCGGGATGGATTTCACCATGCCGGAGCCGGTGCAATACGGGCAGGGCTGGCAGAGGGTGCGTTCCAAGGCCTGCTTGGTGCGTTTGCGCGTGATCGCCACCAGACCAAATTCATTGAAGCGCAGCACTTTCGACGGCGCGCGGTCGGCGCGCAACGCATCTTCCAGCACCGCCATCACTTTCTCGCGGTTGCGGCGCTCTTCCATGTCAATGAAATCGATAATGATGATCCCGCCCAGATCGCGCAGGCGCATCTGGCGCACGATTTCCTTGCAGGCTTCCAGGTTCGTGCGCACGATGGTGTCTTCCAGCCGGTTCGAGCCCTTGCCGACGAATTTCCCTGTGTTCACGTCAATCGCCACCAGCGCTTCGGTGTGATTGATGACGATATAGCCGCCGGATTTCAGCCAGACTTTCGGCCGCAGGCCCTTGTCAATTTCCTGCTGGATGCCGAACTCTTCGAAGACCGGAGTTTCCTTGGTGTACAGCTTCACGCGCCCCACCAGCTGCGGCTGGAAGCGGCTCATGAAGTCCACTACTTTGGTGTACTCCTCTTCGGTGTCCACCCAGATCGCGCCGAAATCAGGCGTGATGTAATCCCGCAGAATGCGCTCCACCAGATTCAGGTCGCGATGCAGCAGGGAAGGCGCCTTGCGCGTTTCGGAACGCGCCTTGATTTCAGCCCACGTGCGCGTCAAAAATTCCACGTCCGCGCGAACTTCCTCCGGCGCCGCACTGGCTGCCGCAGTGCGCACGATGAAGCCGCCGCCCGAAGATCCCTTCGCTTCCGTCACCAGATGGCGCAAACGCGCGCGTTCTTCCGCAGATGCGATCTTGCGCGATACACCGGTATGATCCAGCGTCGGCATGTAAACCAAAAAGCGCCCGGGCAGTGCGACGTGGCTGGTAATGCGCGCGCCTTTTTTGCCCAGCGGTTCCTTGGCGATTTGTACGATGATTTCCTGGCCCTGCTTCAGCATGTCCGCGATCAGCTGCGTGCGTCGCGGCTGTTGCGGGCGGCCATGGCTGTGTCCGCCGCTGTGCCCGTGCTGCGGACGCCGACCTCTGTCATCGCGCCGGCCACCACGATCGCGGCCGCCACGACGCGCAGGATTCTGCATGCGCGAGCGGAAATCGCCGCGTACGCGAGCCTGGAAGGGCTGTTGCGCCGGCGCGGGCGAACCTTCCGCGGAAATCGCACCGCCGTTTTCAGCCTGTGCCGCGATGGACTCCGCGCTGTCTGCGTGCTCGTGCTCGGATTCGGAATCCGGAGGAGCGATCATGCCTTCTTCTTCGGCTGCCGCTTCTTCCTGTTCGAGCTCTGTCCCCTCGGAATCTTCCGCGTGTTCTTCGCTTTCGTGTTCCTCAGCGTCGTGGTCGCTGTGATCGCCGTGCTCTTCGTGTTCCTCGTGCAAGCCGGACTCAGCGGCTTCCGCGCTCGCGTCGGCAGCAGCAAACACGCGATTCTGCGCATCGCGCGCCGCGTCGTCATCCTGAGCGTCGGCAATATGCTCCGCTAGCGCGGCCGCTTCCTCTTCCGTCAAATCCACGTGAGGATGTTCTTCGTGGTGCGCGGCTTCGTGATGCTCGCGAACTTCCGGAGCGTCGCTCAACTCGAAATTCGGGCTCAGCGCTTCCACCTGATTCCAGTCGCGCGAATTCTGCGAGCCGTGTGCTTCGCGTGCCTCGGGCTCTTCCAGGTGCGCGTCCGGTGTTGGCAAGGAATCCACTTCCGGCCCCGCCGGCATCAGCGGGGAAAGTGGCGCGAAACGAACTGCGTCGGGAACCGGCGCATTGTCCTGTTGTTGCGATGCTTGCGTTTCGGACGCCTGCGGTTCGGGCGTCTCGGGCTCAGGAGGAAGATGCGTATGCGCTTTCCACTTTGAGAGCGTCTCGCCCGGCAGCGGTTCCAATCCGCCGCTCGACGACGGCGCGCGGAATCCTTCATTACGCCGCGGAAAACTCTCCCGCGCCGGGAAAGATCCCCGGCCCGACGATTCGCGCGCCGCAGGACGGTGCTCCACGCGCTCCTCCGTGAAATGCGGCGGCGGTGCGGACTCATGCAGTTCTTCCTGTGCGTTTTCGTGTACCTGTTCCCGCACATTCCCATGCGTTTCCGATTCGTGCGCAGGTGATTCATGCTCATCAAATGCCGGGGTGTAGCTCGGCGCCGCATCGACTTCAGGCGAGTGCGTATGCGTCTGCGCAGCCGATGCCGAAATATCTGAAGGGCCTTTCTCCCGGAACTTCGCCAGCGACTCTCCAGGCAGCAGCGTCGAAATGTGTCCTTCCGGCGCTCCCGGTTCGCTGGAATGCTCCTCAGACGGCCGCGACGATGCATACTTCGAAGAAGGAAGTTCGCGCCCAAAACGCCCACCGCGATCTCCGCCTGGCCTGCCCCCGTCGCTGCTACGGCCGCGTCCGCCACCACCACCACTACCACCGCGCCGGCCAAAGCGCCCACCGCGATCTCCGCCAGGCCTGCCACCGCGCGACCGATTCTCAAATCGCCCGCGATCTCCACCCGGCCTTCCGCCGCTCGATGGACGAGAAACTGCCGGCGAAAACGTCCCCGGAGCCGACGAGCCGCGTACCGCTGAAATGGATTCACCCGGCAACGGTTCGAGCCCAGTGCCAGCAATTGAACCCGCGAACGCACCAGGAGCCGCGCTCGCCTGAGTGGACGAATGCGGCGATTCCACATCAATCGGCTCGATTATCGGCGCAGTCCCGGTATTCGCAGGGAAAACTTGCCCGCCCTGCTCTTCCATCTTCTGGGTCTTGTCCTCGACAGTGGTGACGACGTGGTCCAGCTCTTCAATCTCTTCCATGAAGTCGCTGACGTACAGGAAGGCGTCGCTATCGAGGCCAATCTCCACAAAGGCAGATTGCATGCCTGGCAGCACGCGTGTAACTTTGCCTTTGTAGATACTTCCGACTAACGCAAACTCTTTTTCCCTCTCGACGTAATACTCACAAAGCTGTCCTTCTTCCAAAATGGCGACCCGCGTCTCGTGGGGGTTCGCCGATATAACCATTTCCTTCGACATTGAAGCTCCTCATGGAGCACCGGATCGTGGCGGCGCGCGCGACCTCGCGCGCTCGACCGGAGTGGGGCAAGGGCTTGCCTTGCGCTGGCCACCTCGGGCCGCTCAGGAAAGACTGCTGGCGTTGCATGTTTGCTTTCCTCACCCGATGCTTACCTTGCTCAAAATTTAAATTACCGGCCGGCGGATGTTCCGCGGCTCGGGTACACACATAACTAATTTCTTTGCACTTCTAGCTGGCCAAGGCTCAGTTGACGAAGCGCCGCATGCGGACGTTCATCACCAGACCCAATGCCAAAAAAACAAACGCGGTGGAAGAACCGCCGTAACTCATCAACGGCAATGGTATGCCGGTTACCGGCATGTAGCCTATCACCATTGAGGCGTTTACCAGAACGTGGAAACCCAGAATTGCCGTGACTCCCATCACCACGTACATGCCCGCCCGATCTTTGGCCTTCTGCGCGTTATCCACCAGCCGCAGAATCAGACCGAGATACAGCAGCAAAACGACGCAAACTCCGATGAAGCCTTGTTCTTCGGCCAGCGCCGCCAGAATAAAATCAGAATAGCGGACCGGCACAAAACCCAGTTGGTTCTGGCTGCCTTTGCCGAATCCTTTGCCCCAGAACCCACCCGAACCCACGGCAATTTCCGACTGCAATATCTGATACCCGGCGCCGCGCTGATCTTCTTCCGGATGCAAAAATGTTTCAATGCGCTGCTGCTGGTACGGCTTCAAATGATGCCGCATGTTCCAGGCCACCGGAATCAACAGCGCCACCAGAACCACTCCGATGGCCAGATGTTTCCACTCGATTCCGGCGATGAAAGCTCCCACAATCGCCACGGGAACCAGCACCATCGCGGTTCCCAGGTCCGGCTGCTTTAAAATCAGAGCCGCCGGAACGATGGTTAAGGCTCCGACTTTCACGAGATCCGCCAGCGTCAGCCGATCGGTGCGCACTTCGCTGAAGAAGCGAGCCAGCACAATGATTATAATCAACTTCATCAACTCTGACACTTGCAAATTGAAAATACCGCCCATGGAGATCCAGCGCTTGGCTCCCAGGTGCGTCGAGCCGATCACCATCACCACCAACAGGCCCGCCACTCCGCAAATGTAAAGGATGGGCGCCTGGTCCAGCAAGGTGTGGTAATCAATCCGCGAAATCAGGAACATCCCCACAACGCCAATCCCCAGCCAGGTGAGTTGTTTCCACTGCATGCCCGCCATCGCGCTGGCGTGCGTGGAAGAATAAATTTCCATCACCCCCAAGCCGCAGATCGCCGCGACGATCGCCAGCAAGGTCCAATCGAAATCCTGGACGCGGGGCCGGTCCTTCATGGGTGCTGGCCTCCTACGGTCGCCACTAGCGGCCGATTCGCGCCGGGTTGCGCGGGAGCTTCGCCACCAGCCTGCTGCTGGTTGTGCGCCGCTTTTTTGTCGTAATACATCTTCACAATGTCCCGCACCACCGGTCCCGCCGCCTCGCCGCCGTGCTCCATGGTGTCCTGTACGATCGCGGCGACCACAATTTCCGGATTACGTCGCGGCGCGAAGCCCACAAACCAGCCGTCCATCTTCTTCGTGCCCAGGCGATTCGCCGCGTCGTAGCTCATCAGCTGCGCCGTGCCGGACTTTCCGCACAGGTCAATGTTCGCCAGGCGCAGGTGATAAGCCGTCCCGCCGCCTTCGTTCACCACGCCAAACAGGCCTTGCGTAACCTTTTCAACGGCATCATCGGACAAAGGAAAATGTTCGATCTTCGCGTTGGCGTAGCCCTTCAGGAAGTGCGGTTGTACCAAGGTGCCCCCGCTCGCCACGGCTGCAGCCATCCGCGCCAGTTGAATCGGCGTAACGGTGACAGCGCCTTGACCAATAGCGACGGAGATAGTTTCACCGGCGTACCATTTATGGTGATAGACGCGCTCGACCCATTCTTCCGAAGGCATCAAGCCCGGCTCTTCGCTCGGCAGATCAACTCCCGTGCGCCTGCCCAGGCCGAGGCCGGAGCCGTAGTAAGCGATCTTGTCGATGCCCAGCATCTTGCCAACGTTATAGAAAAAGATGTCGCAGGAATCCACGATGGCTCTGTGCAGTTCCACCTCGCCATGACCCTGCGGCCGCCAGCAATGAAATTCGCGGCCGTAGAAGTTGGCGTGTCCCGGACAGTAGACGCTGTAGGATTCGGGAATGAGTTTCGAATCCACCATCGCCGCAGCCATCACGATCTTGAAAACCGATCCCGGAGCAAGCTGCGCCTGAATCGCGCGATTCAGCAAGGGTGTGTGCTTGTCGGTGTTGAGCTTCTGCCATTCGTCTTGAGGAATGCGCACCGCAAAATCGTTGGGATCAAAAGTGGGTTTGCTGACCATCGCCAGGATTTCGCCGGTGCGCGCGTCCATAGCCACCACCGCGCCTTCCTTATCGGCCATGTCCGTCTCGGCGATCGCTTGCAAATCGTAATCAACAGTCAGCTGAATGGGTTTGCCGGGAATGGATTCCACGTCGTCCAGCGTGCGCACCACTTTGCCAACGCTGTTCACCACCACACGCCGCATGCCGTCGGTGCCTTCAAGTTGATCGTTGTACTCGCGCTCCAGGCCGGCTTTTCCGACGATGTCACCCGGACGGTAATGCCCGTCGCTATCCTCTAATTGTTGCGCGGAAACTTCGCCGACGTAGCCGACGGCGTTCGCGAGCATTTCACCGTGCTGGTAACGCCGCCGCTGTACCATCATCAGTTCCAGCAGGGGCAAATCCGCGCGGTGCGATTCCACGAACGCGATGTCCGCCTGCGTGGCCGCCGGCTTGATCACCACGGGCTGGAATTTCGGCTCGTTTTTCGCGGTGTCCAGCGCCTGCTGCAAATCGTCGTGGCTGATCCCCAGCCCTTCTTCGATCTGTGGCAGGCTTTTCCCGAGCGACTTCGGATCATCGCGCAGCAGCAAAATGCTGAAGGATGGATAGCTATCCACCAGCACGCGGCCTTCGCGATCCAGCATCTCTCCGCGCGGCGCGATGATGGGAATCGAACGCGTGCGGTTGCGATCCGCCAGGTCAGCAAAATGTCCCGACTGAACCACCTGCAGCTTCCAGAATCCGATCATCAGGAGGACCACAAAAATTACAGACAGATAGGAGACGAGCGCAAGCCGGGCTTGGGGGATTTTCTGGTCGTTAACGTTCCATGATGGCAAGGAAATTCCTGCTCCCGCGCGGGGTCCAGCTCGGCCCAGATGCGCTTACGTGCTCCGAATGCGGCTACGATTCGAAGTGCTAACTACGCTACCACCCGCGCCGCAGCCCCCGCAAGTTGCGCATGTCCATTCGGTCAACTGGCCATGCGCCCAGCTTTCGCCTTAGCGCTGCTCTCGCCTACGTAGCGGCGCGCTTCCATCGACCGTAAGGAACACTAAAAGCCACTTAGCTCCGTGGTGCGCGGCACACCGTCGGTTGAATCGAAAGCTAAATTAACGGTGTATAACCTTGCGATGGCTAAGCATGTCATTCACATCTCCGAGGCTGAAGCGGCCAGCGACTTTGCCTCGCTGTTGGCTCGCGTCCCGTAGCAGTGCTTCACGCCGCCGATCCAGTGCGCCGCAGCATCTCCGAGTGCATCGCATTGGCCAAAGCCCACGAAGAGGAAACCGGCAGAGTCCCCGTCCTCGATCCTGATTTCGCCGAAGACGTAGAACAGATTCTTAGCCATCGCAAACCGTGGAACCCGCCAGCGTGGGAATAGTCCTCGACTCCAGCGTCATTATCGCCGCCGAGCGCAGCGGCCGTACCGTCCGAGAAATCCTGGAACAAGTGAATGCCGCGCGCGGCGAAGTCGAAATCGGCCTATCCGTGGTGACCATCGCCGAGTTGACTCCTGGAGCCTGTCGCACCAAGACCCAGGCCCAGCAGTAGAGACGGCTGGAATTTATCGAGCGGCTGTCGAGTGATGTGCCTGTGCATCCTGTAACGCTCGACATTGCGCGCCTAGCCGGGCGCATCAAAGGTCAGCAGGAAGCGATGGGGATCCGGTTCGCGATCGAGGACTTGCTGATCGGCGCTACTGCGTTGCACCTCGGATTTCACCTTGCGACGCTGAACGTTCGCGATTTCCAGAAAATCCCCGGTCTCTCCGTTGTCCAGTTTTGAACGATGGATGCGAGAACCAACCGTGCAGATGCCCGCGAGAATTGTGAAGCTTATTGATTCCTGCCGCAGTTTCAAGAATGCCTCAATCGCTCGAAGCGAACTTCTTTCGGCCAGAAATCCGGGTTGTGAAAGAAGCCAGATCCGTTCCGGCGGAATAAATCAGGAAGTTCTGCGCAAGCGGTCCAGCAGAGCAAAGAGCGGCACGGCAAATGCAGCAGTGACCAGCGAATCCAGCAGCAGACGCAGGGTAAACATCGGAGCCGAATGATTCAACAGCACGCGCTGCGTGATCGCCAGAATCACCTGGTGAAAATGAAAGAAGAAGAAAACCAGCGCGAAGCGGCTCAGCGGATGCTCGGTGTCAATGCGTCCGCCAATCGAAGACGCCAGATACCCAATGATGGTTTTCGCGATTCCGTACATCCCTATGGGATTGTCGTGGCTCAATGCGTCCTGCAAAATTCCGATCGTGCCTCCCAGAAATAATCCCGTCACCGGATTTCTGCGGCTCACACCAAAATAAATCGTGACCAGCAGCGGCAGGTCAATCAGCTCGGACCAGCGCCCGTACTTGTGCAGAAACGCCTGGAACACCAGCGCCAGCAGACAGACGGCCAGAACCGCGCCACTGTAAAATTTGTGTACCTCGACGTTCGGGTCCGAGCGCTCGCCGACATTTAGCATGTAGCCCATCTCACTGAGGACCAGCAGCAGATTTCGCAGCAGCAGCTTTCGCGGGCGTGGTGCCAGGCGCAGGCGTCGCAGCAGCCGCACCGTCACTCGCAGGCGCGCTGGCCGCCGCTTCCGGCTTCTTGATCACTACTTCCTGCTGCGTCAGCAGCACCAGCACTTCTTCCAGCCGGTCCAGCCGCGCGCTGGGCTGCACGCGAATCACCTGGAACGGATTTGCCGGCTTGGCGCTCTCCACCGTCCCGATTGGAAAGTCCTTCGGGAAAATGCGATCTTCGCCGGACGTGACGATCGTGTCCCCTGCCTGCACTTTTTCGTCGTTCACCACGTATTCCATGCGCGGCTCGGGATCTCCGCTGCCTCGCACCACTCCGTGCGTGCGCGTCGCGCTGAAGAGTGCGCCCACTCCGCTGTCCTTATCGTTAATCAGAAGCACCTGCGCCGTGTTGGGCAGCACTTCCACTATTTTTCCTACGATTCCATCCGGCGTCACCACGCCCATATTCATTCGCAGACGATCGTGCTCCCCGCGATTGATGAACAGCGTGTGCGAAGTAGGATCCGCGCTGGACCCGATCACCTGCGCCGCCAGCATCTGCGCCTCGGGATGCGCGCTGCGGAAATTCAGCACCGTGGCCAAGCGCTGCGCCTCCGCAGCCTGGCTCTCCAGCTCGCGATTACGCAGGCGCAATTGATCCAGCTCGACGCGCATACGATCGTTTTCAGCGCGCGCGTTGCGCAACCCCACGTAGGCGCCCCACGCCCCGCCCACTTTTGAAAAACTCCAAGTTCCGGCGCGCTCCAACGGCGTCACCAGTGCCACCGCCCAGTAGCGGATCAGCCGCACGTCGTGCTCACCCTTGATCTGAAACGCCAGCAACATCAGCTGCGCCACCACCACGATGGCCAGCAATGCAAGCGGGCGATGCCGGGAATAAGTGTCGATCATGTTCTCTGCGCCAATTAAGTCAGCGGCTACACGCGGCGTGGAAAAATACTTCAAGCTGCGCTGACTCTGCCTTTGACTTTGTAGCGGCCGCCTGCTTTTTAGGCGGGCGTCTTTGAAGTTGCTCTAAAGCCGCGCTCCGCTTCAATCAATCGAAACCAACCGCAACAACCGGAAATCGCTCAGCATCTTTCCAGTTCCCAATACCACGGACGCCAGCGGATCGTCCGCGATCGAAACCGGCAACCCAGTTTCCTCGCGTATGCGCTTGTCCAGATTCTTGATCAGCGCGCCGCCCCCGGTCAGCACAATCCCGCGGTCGCTGATGTCCGCCGAAAGTTCGGGCGGAGTGCGTTCCAGCGCCACGCGAATCGCGTTCAAAATCGTGGAGATGCACTCCGAAAGCGCCTCGCGGATTTCGCTGTCGTCAATCGTCACCGTGCGCGGCACGCCTTCGATTAGGTTGCGCCCCTTCACTTCCAGCGTCAGCGGCTTCTCCAGCGGATAGGCCGAGCCAATCTCAATCTTGATCTGTTCCGCGGTGCGCTCGCCCACCAGCAAATTGTATTTCCGCTTGAGGTAATGCATCACCGCTTCATCCATTTCATTTCCGGCCACGCGCACCGACCGCGAATAGACGATCCCGCTCATCGAAATCACCGCGATGTCTGTGGTGCCGCCGCCGATATCCACCACCATGTTGCCCGACGGCTCTTCGATCGGCAGCCCCGCGCCAATCGCCGCCGCCATCGCCTGCTCCACCAGATAAACTTCACTGGCCCGCGCGCGATAAGCCGAATCCTGCACGGCGCGCTTTTCCACCGGGGTGATCTCGCTCGGCACGCCGATCACGATGCGCGGATGCACCAGCACGCGGCGGTTGTGCGCCTTCTGTATAAAATACGTGAGCATCTTCTCCGTGACTTTGAAGTCCGCGATCACGCCGTCCTTCATCGGTTTGATGGCTACCACGTTGCCCGGCGTGCGCCCCAGCATTTCCTTCGCTTCGCGCCCCACCGCCACCACTTCACCGCTGTTCTTGTTAATCGCTACGATGGAAGGCTCGTTCACCACGATGCCTTTGCCGCGCGCGAATACCAGCGTATTCGCCGTCCCTAGATCAATCGCCAGGTCGGATGAGAACAGGCTGAACACCGACCGCATGTTGTAAGTGCTTTTCGTCACGTCTTGCTTCCCCCAGGATCCACTTGAGCGCCGTTGCGGCGACGAGTTAATTTGCCATACTTCCATTGTTGCCGGCAGGCAGTGCCTTCGGCCCAATCAGGCTGTTTCGTTTAAGGGATCACTACTTCGACGCGCTTCGTGGCGGTTCCGCCGCGCCGGTTCTGCCCCGTCAGAATGATTTCATGGCTGCCTTTGACCATCGCGGGCAAGAAATGACGGAAATGCCCGTCCGACTGAATGCTCGCCACCTGCTCGCCATTGATAATCAGCGCCGCGCCCGGTTCGGTTCTGCCGATTACCTCCACTACATTCCCGTGCAGCTCGGTGGAATCTACTTCCAGCAGCATCTCCTGCTCTTTGCCATGCACCACCAGAATGAACTTGAAAGGGTCGCTCGCATCGCTGATCTTGTTGTCCACGTCGATGGCCCGCACCCGCCAGAAATAATCGCCGGGATCGAGTCCGGTGATATCCACGTTTTCGTTCGGAACTTTCTTGTCCATCACCACGTGATTGAACGCCGCCGTGGTGCTGATCTGAAATTCGTACATCTTGGCCGTCGCTACCGCATTCCACGCGAAGTGCACTGAATCGCGCTTCGGATCCGTCACTGTGATCGGCTGCAAATTCAGCGGCTGGACCAATTCCGGCGGCGCCAGCACTTGCGATTTCGTCATCTGGCCGCCGGTGGGGAAGGTCACTTTCTCAAACTGTCCGATGTCCATGTGCTCGCTGCCGCGGTTCAATTCCGCGCTACCAGACGACACCGTGATTTCCTGATGCTTGGTATCCGGATCGCTGCGCACCGCCGCGCGCGTATTTGCCTGCAAAGACGCCACCGCATTCTCAAAGGATACTTCGGCCTTCGAGCCCGGAACTTCCCACGTCCCGGTCGCCAGGTCCACTTGACCAGAAGAAATATGCACGCCTACCGAAGACGCGCGATCGTGCTCCACCAAATTTTCTTCCACCGTCACCAGGGTGTCGCCCTTCACCGTGTACTGCGTTCCGTCAGCAAACGCGATGCGCGCCACTCCCTCCGGCCCGGTTTGCACGAGGTCGCCTTTGTCCAACGTCAATTGATAGTCTGCGCTCGTCCAGGTTACGGAGTTTACTTTCTTTACCTGCACCTTCCCGTCCAGGTTCACGAACCGCGCTTGCCGCGCGCTGATCGTCGCCACTCCGTTGTCCTTCGGGGTAATCGAATCCGAGATATGCCGCACCATGCTCGCCGTCATTTCTGGAAAAACCAAGTAGGTCGCCGAGCCGATGATCGCCGCAATCACGATCACGTACAGCCCCACGGTCTTATACGTGACGGTATGCCAATACACCTCTACGCGCGAGATTTTTGGTTTACCCTGCGCCGTTAGTTTGCTGTCACTCATGTTATTTTGGGGCTAATTTAGAAATCTAGCACACGGGTATAGGCCATACAACTCGACGCGAAAACAGTTGCGAAACTGCTACCCCCTAATGATTCCAATCGGTTAACGGCACCTTGCTCCTCCGCGGCACCCGCCAGTCCTGGTACCAGCTCCGCGCCATTTTGGTGGTTGACCCCGGCCCCGCTATTTAGGGAGACTAAGACGTTCGGGGCGGCTTCTTCCTGCTGCGTCCACCCCGCTACGAACAGGTTTCATGGCGCCCTCTCTATCACCCGGAACGCTTTTGCCATGCGAGGATTCGAAATATGAATGAAATCATCGGCGAGCTTCTGCCACCCCCGCGCGTGATGCTCACGCCCGGTCCTTCGAATATGGACGCGCGTGTCTATCGCGCCCTCAGCACTCCTCTTGTCGGCCACATGGATCCCTGGTTCATCGACATGATGGGCGACGTGCAGGTCATGTTGCGGCGTGTTTTCAAAACGCAGAATCGCATCACTTTTCCCATTTCCGCGTCCGGCTCAGGCGGCATTGAAGCAGCGGTTTTAAACCCACTCGAAGAAGGCGACGAGTGCATCGTCTGCAGCAACGGCTGGTTTTCCGAGCGCATGGCCGTCATTGCCGAACGCAGCCCGGGTGTGAAAGTGATTCGCGTCGAGGCACCCTACGGCAGCACTGTGGATCCTGAAGATGTGCGTCGCGCCGGCAAGGGCAAAAAAATCAAATTCGTCGGTCTCGCACACGGTGAAACTTCCAGCGGCGTGGTGCAGCGCCTCGCCGATTTTCGCAAGGTTGCGGATGAGCTTGGCGCTCTGCTCGTCGTAGACGCGGTAGCCACGCTGGCAGGCATGCCACTCGACGTTGACCGCGAAAAAATAGACATCTGCTTCAGCGGTTCACAAAAAGCGATCAGCGCGCCACCGGGAATGTCGCCCATCACTGTGAACCCGCGCGTGGAAGAATTAATGCGCGCGCGCAAGACTCCCGTCGCCAGCTGGTATTTCGATTTCACTCCGATCATGACCATGTGGGGCGGGGAACGCACTTATCACCACACGCCACCGATCTCCTTGATCTACGGCATGCGCGAAGCCTTGCGCCTGGTGCTCGAAGAGGGCCTGGAGGCGCGCTGGGAACGCCATCGCAATAATCAGCAGGCGCTGGTGGCCGGCCTGGAAGCCATGAGCCTGGAAATGTTCGTTGCGGATCCCGCCGATCGCTTGATCACCGTGACCGCCGTGAAAATCCCGGCGTCCATTGACGATCGCAAAGTCCGCCTGCAACTACTGGACGAATTCAACGTCGAAATTGCCGGCGGTTTTGGTCCGGTGAAAGGAAAAATATGGCGCGTTGGATTGATGGGCTACTCCAGCCAGAATACCAACGTGCTGCTGTTCCTGGCCGCGTTTGAAAAAGTTCTTCTCGATCAGGGATTGCGCGTTCCGGCCGGCGCAGGCGTCGCCGCGGCGATTCGTAGCTATCAACAAGCGGGGCGCGGCGCCGTGGTAGGCGCGCGGAAGTAACCACAGCGCGGAAATCTCAGCGCGCGTAAAAGAAGACCGGGGAGTGTATGGCCAAGTCTGAAGTAGCGTGGATTCCAAATCTCGGCGCCATGAGCGATTTCATCGGCGCCTTCGACGTCCCATCGAAAGTTACGGACTATGTCTATCGCTGCCGCTTCTCGCACTGCTGGAATGGCATCGCCACCCGCCACGCCGATACCATGGATTGCAAATTCTTCGTGGATGGCCGCGGCGTGGTGCTGGGCCTCGCGCATCCCGGCTTCGTGGAATTTCAAGGCCGCACCGGCCGCGACCTCAGCGATCGCGAAGCGAGCTACGTTGGCGCGGAATATCTTCGCGAGCGCCTGGAACAGGAAGACGAGCACGCCCTCTACGATGTTGCCACCGCTGACGTCGGGCGCATCATCCAGAAACTCGGCATCCGCTGAGCCCGCTGGCTCGCCGCGCTTACTGCTTCGCAGGCGTCGGCGCCGTGAAATTCTTTTGCGCGAGCGACCGAACGTAGATCACCAGATCCCAGATTTCGTCCGGCTTGCTGCGATCGCCCTCGCCGGTCATGTCGCCTTTGCCATTCTTGATGATGTAGAACAGATCTCCGTCCGTCATTTCCTTGAGCGACGCCGGATCGCGGTAATCCAACAGCTTCAATTTCATGTCCTCCGCGAGCTCGCCTTTGCCGTCGCCATCCTTCCCGTGGCACATCGCGCAGTCAAAGCCATACGACTTCTTGCCCGCCGCCAGCGCTGCAGGCGTGGCCTTCACGGGATTGGTTAGTTTCGACGCCTCCGGTGGGATCTTGTATTCAGCAGCGGCTCCAGGCGCCGGCGCTTTCTGCTCTTGTCGAGCGGAAACCGCGCAACACAACAGAACGAGGAGCGAGACAACGCGAACGGCAATCCGCATAGGGCCTCCACAATGCACACGCATTAAATTGGGTGAAGGCGCATTCTACTCCCGCGGCGGGAATCCGGCGCAAAGTTTCTTCACGCGCTTCCATTTTTGTGCCGCACGGCGCATTGCAGGCTTACGCGTCCGAGAGCGACTCCCCAAAATCCGGCTCGCCGTTCTTCAACTCGCCCGCTTCCAGAATTTCTCCGCAGTCCAGGCATTCCACGTACTGCGCATCTTCATCCTTCGCAATCAATTGCGTTCGTTTGTGTTGGCAGGCAGGGTCGGGTGTTAACATGATCGTTCCGCGAATCTCCGCGCATTATATCACTTGCGACTTACGCAAGCGGACGCCCCGCGCCGGTTGACAAACGCGCCGATTGACATTATCAGTCTTCTGGCAGTCTCCTGGGGCGGGCCGCTAATAAGAGAGAAACATTGAGCGCAGAACAGAGCACGCAGAAACGCCTGGGCACCGTGCTTTTTTACGGCATCGTCGCCGTTCTCGCGTATTTCGTGTTCCTGGTCTTCCAACCCTTTCTGCCCGCGCTCTGCTGGGCCATCATTATCGTCGTCGTTTCCTATCCAGCCTATGTGCGGCTCACGCGCCGCTTCCGGCCCACGCTGGCGGCCTTGATATGCACGGTCGGAGTGACCGTGATCCTCATCGTGCCGGCGCTTCTGGGAATGGCGGCGTTCGTGCATCAGGGTGTGCAGGCCGTGCAGACCTTGCAGCTGCAAATTCAGAACGGGCATTTCGAGTGGATCAATCGCTTGTGGCTCGATGTGCAAGCGCGCTTTCCGGAGAACGACACCACCAGCCTCGCCACACTCTTGAGCCGCTACGCCGATAATGCCGCCGCCTTCATAGCCGCGCGCCTCGGCACGCTTTTGAGAAATACCGCGCTATTTCTCTTTCATCTCAGCGTCACCATGCTAGCGATGTTTTATCTCTACCGCGATGGCCCCGCGTTCATGACCCGGATGCGCCAAGTCTTGCCGTTCGATTCGCCGCATAGCGAACGCATGATAAAGGAAGCCAACGATCTCATATTTGCGAGCGTGGTCTCCAGCCTGGTCGCGGCCGCGGCGCACGGCATTCTTGGCGGACTGGCTTTCGGCCTCGCGGGAATCACCGCTCCGGTGTTTTGGGGCGTGATGATGGGATTTTTCTCGCTGGTGCCTGTCGTCGGCTCCGCGCTCATTTGGGCGCCGGCGGCCATCAGCCTGATCGCGGAAGGCCACATCACTGCCGGCATTATGGTTGCGGTCTTCTGCAGCGTGGTCGTCGGATTGGTGGACAATCTCCTGCGTCCATGGGTAATCAGCGGTCGCGCGGAAATGGGCGGCTTGGTCGTTTTTATCAGCGTGCTGGGCGGCATCAGCGTCTTCGGATTGCTCGGAGTCGTTGTCGGGCCCATCGTAGTGGCCACCGGAGCCAGTCTGCTGGATCTCTACGCGCCCAGCTCACCTGCTGGAAACATCGGAGCGCGAACGCATGGGAAGAAAAAGCGCGCCATGCTAGAGTAGCGCCCTTCGGACACACGGATGAGCAAGAATTCCAAACCAAAAGTCGCGGCAGCAAAGAGTGCGGCGGCAAAATACGCCGCGCCAAAACATGTCGCGCCGAAACACGCAACCTTGCCGCCAGAAAAACTCTGCTGGCGCTGCGATCCCGCCACCATTCCGTTCGAGACCACTGCTGAAGTACCACCCTCGTCCGGTGATCCCGGGCAGGATCGCGCCCTCCGAGCCTTGCGCATGGGAGTCGAATTGACCGCCCCCGGCTATAACCTCTTCGTCTGCGGACTTTCCGGCACCAGCCGCGGCGGCATGATCGTCCGCATGATCGAAGGCCTGCACCCGCAGAGCGAGCCTGCTCCCGATCGCGCCTATGTAAATAATTTTAAAAATGCCGACCGCCCGCGCCTGCTCACATTGCCGCGCGGCCAGGCCAACGCATTCAAGAAAGAAGTCGAGTCCGGCATAGACTTTCTCCGTCGCCGCATTCCGCAAGTCTTCGAAGGCGAGCCGTTTCAGCGCCAGAAGACGCGCATCGTCGAGCGCTTCACCGTACGCGAAAAAGAATTGATGGACGATTTCACGCGTCGCATCGCCCGCGAACAATTCGCGCTCGGTCGCATGCAGGTCGGCGCCGTGGCCCTGCCGGAGATTTTTCCAGTGCTCGACGGCGCAATGGTCCCCATCGAAGAAATTCCCAAGATGGTGCAGGAAGGCAAACTCGAAAGCGTCGCAGCCGAAGAGCTCGAACGCAAATACGATCAGTTCCGCCAGGAATTTACAGTCGTGTACCGCAAGACACTTTCGCTTTCCCGCGAGCTTGCCAGCGAAATGAGCTACCTCGAGCAGGAAGCCGCCTCGGTCCTGGTGGACGGCGTCATCGAAGAGCTGAAAGAAAAATATCCCAGCACGCAGATCGCGGAATACCTCGAAGAAGTCCGCCACCACATTCTCGATAATCTCGAACCCTTCAAGGAACGCGAAGGCGAAGAAGACCAGCCGCCCTCCGAAGGTGGCGGCGGCCCGCGCGTCGAGCGGCAGGAGCGCGATCCTTTCCGCGTGTACGGGGTGAACGTGATTCTCGCTCACGGCGAGCGCGAACAATGTCCGGTGGTCTTCGAAACCATTCCGACCTACGCGAATTTGTTCGGCACGATTCATCGCAGCTATGACACGCGCGGCGGGTGGAGTTCCGATTTCATGGATCTGCGCGGCGGCTCGCTGCTGCGCGCCGATGGCGGCTTCCTGGTGATGTACGCGCTCGACACGCTGACGGAAACAGGGGTCTGGCGCACGCTTAAGCGCACTCTCAACCACGGCAAGCTCGAAATTCAACCCGTGGACGTCTTCTTCCCATTCAGCCCCGCGGCCCTGAAACCCGAGCCGATTGATGTGCACGTGAAAATCATCCTCATCGGCGACCGCGACATGTACGAGCTGCTCTACGACTTCGAGGAAGACTTCAAAAAGATTTTCAAAGTGCGCGTGGAATTCGACGAAGAAATGAAGTGGAGCGACGAAGTCATCCGCCAGTACGCCGGCAGGCTGCGCAAAATCTCCGATGACGAGCGCCTCTACCCCTTCGATCGCACCGCGTTCGCCGCGATTCTAGAGCACGGTGTGCGCCTCGCCGGCCGCCGCGGAAAAATCACCACGCGTTTTTTCGATCTTGCCGACCTCGCGCGGGAATCATCCTACGTCGCGCGCAACGAGAATCAATCGGTGGTCACTGCCGCGCACGTGCGCCGTGCCCTCGATTCCAAAATCGAGCGCCACAACCTCACCGAATCGAAAATCCGCGAAATGATCGAGCAGAATTTGCTTTTTATTGACACCACCGGAACCCGCGTTGGCCAGGTGAACGGCCTCAGCGTGATGGAAATCGGCGGCTACGCTTTCGGCAAGCCCGTGCGCATCACTGCATCCGCTTCGCCGGGAAAAGTCGGCATCATCAATATCGAAAGGGAATCAAACCTCAGCGGCCGCTTCCACGATAAAGGCGTGCACATCATTTCCGGCTATATGCGCCGCACCTTCGCGCAGGATAAGCCCCTCGCGCTTTCCGCCAGCCTCTGCTTCGAACAGTCCTATTCTGGCGTGGACGGCGATAGCGCCAGTTCCACCGAAATTTATGCGCTGCTCTCCGCTCTTTCTGGCTACCCCATCCGCCAGGAACTCGCCGTCACTGGCTCGGTGAATCAACAGGGAGATATCCAACCCATCGGCGGTGTAAACCAAAAAATCGAGGGGTTCTACGACATCTGCAAAATGAAAGGCCTCACCGGAAATCAAGGCGTGCTGATTCCTTCGGAAAATGTAGACGACCTGATGTTGCGTGAAGAAGTGATCGAAGCCGTGGCCACGGGCCAGTTCCACCTCTATCCCGTTGCCACGGTAGAGCAGGGCATCGAAATCCTCACCGGCCGCCACGCCGGCAAGCGCCTCGCCACCGGAAAACACGAGCCCGACACGGTTTTCTGCAAAGTAGATGCTCGCCTCCACGAAATGGCCCTGACCCTCCGCAAGTTCGACTAGGTCTCTTTTCGGTTCCTGTGCGGTCTTGACCCCTGCCAGAAACGATCCCCGCTCACGACGAATCTGCATGCAAGTCCCCACATCACTCTGGGAAATAAGTTTATCTTTATTATCTTAAGCAACTTACCGTATTCCAGATTTCAGTTGACAGATGGAATCAATATGATATCATTTAGATATTGAATTAAGGAGGATCCTATGCGAGAAAAACCAGCCTTTTCGCTGCCCGGCGGCCCGATGTTCTTGTTGCTGATCGTGGCAGTCGCCGCCACCGTTTTTGTACTGATCAGCTCGTCGCAAATGCAAGCCACCGTCGGCGTAGCGGTCGCGATGTTCGCGCTCGCCGCGGAAGTGATCTGCTTCAAAGGCCTGCTAATTGTGAACCCGAACGAAGGCCAGGTCCTGCAGCTATTCGGGACTTACGTAGGCACGCTCCGCGATCAAGGGCTGCGCTGGGTGAATCCCTTCACCACCAAGCGCCGCATTTCGCTGCGCGTGCGAAATTTCGAAACCTCGAAACTAAAAGTGAACGACCTTGATGGCAATCCCATCGAAATCGCGGCAGTAGTTGTGTGGCAGGTGGTGGATACGGCGGAAGCGGTCTTCCAAGTGGACAGCTACGAGAACTTCGTGGCGGTGCAAAGCGAATCGGCGCTGCGCACCATGGCCACGTCCTACGCTTACGATTCGCACGTTGCAGGACAAATGAGCCTGCGTAGCCACATCGCGGAAACCGCCGCAGAATTGCAGAAAGAAATCCAGGACCGCCTGGCGAAAGCCGGCGTGCAAGTGGTCGAAGCTCGCATCAGCCACCTGGCCTACGCCGCGGAAATTGCCGGAGCGATGCTGCAACGCCAGCAAGCCTCAGCGATCATCTCCGCGCGGCAGACCATCGTTGAAGGAGCAGTGAGCATCGTGCAAATGGCGCTCGATCAGCTTTCGGAAAGAAAAGTTGTGGAGCTCGATCCCGAGCGTCGCGCCGCGATGGTCAGCAACCTGCTGGTTGTGCTTTGCGGTGAACGCAGCCCACAACCCGTGGTGAACGCGGGCTCGCTGTACAGTTAGAGGCGAGATGACGGAGCGCAAACCATTTCTTCTGCGGCTCGATCCGGCGACGCACGTCGCTCTGGAGCGCTGGTCCGCCGATGAATTGCGCAGCCTGAACTCGCAGATCGAATATCTGTTGCGTCGCGCGCTGCAGGAGGCTGGCCGGTCACCGCGTCCAGCCTCTGACGACGCGGCCGCCCAATCCGCCGCGCAGCCTGCAACCGAGACTTCGAACACCTGAACGAAACTCGCTGCGATAAAATCCCGTGCCAGCCGCTAAAACTCAAATTCGTCGCCGCATTTGCAATGACGTCGTAATCGTCTGGCCCTTGCGGTCAATCAGCACCTTATATTGATAGCCAACCTGCCGAAACAGATTGCGCACCGCCGCTAGCGTCAGATCCGCCGCCGCGTCATCGCCAATTCCCGCAATCACGTCACCCGGCACGATTCCTGCCTTGGCCCCGGGAGTTCCCGACTGCACCGCTGTCACTTCGAACATCTTCAGATTCGGTCCCTTCGCGATGATCGAAAGTCCGCTCATGTCTTCGTCCGTGTCGTGATTCATCTGAATATTCGGTTCCAAAATCATGCGCTGATGCGGAAAATCATAAATCACCGTGAAGCGGCGCAGGAAATTGGCGCCGATGGCCCCCGCAATATTTTTGTCCGCTCCGGCCTTTGTTTTTTCCTGAGTGAAGTCGCCGACAATGTCCTCCACTCCGTACGGCCCAATCTGAAAAGTCTTCAGCCGGCCCAGAAATATCTTCGCGCCACCATCCACTTCGGGATAAGACGCCGGCTCGCTCTTGAAATGCGCTGCGGAAATGCGTTGCGAATCCATGAATCCCCGGTAGAAAATAACTCCGGAATCCAGCGCCGTGTCCACCGCGAAGTCCGCGCTCATCGAATGGTGCCCGGGAACGTCAAATTTCGCGCGAATCAGCGGCACCGGTCCGGAAAAAGTCAGCGGGAAACTTTTTCCCTGTCCGGTGTAAGTAAAAGCGCTCGGATCGTACAGCTGCACCGTCTGCCGGTGGTAGTTCACCTCCACTACGACGCGATCGAAAAAATCTCTGCCCAGCGTCCCTTGATAAGGCTGCCCCACCTGTTGCGCAAAATCGTCCCGCGAAACCACGGGCAATGTGGCGAACGGAAGCTGCACCCCGGCCAGCGTCAATACGGCATAGTGCATCTCGTTGCCTGCCGGGTCTCCGGCTATCTTGCGATCGACCGCACATTTTTCAGCAGCCGAATCCAGCGCAAAAAGACCAGGCCTGCCTCCATTAAGCCGCACCGGCAAAAAAATCAAGTTCCCCAGAAACACTGCCGGAATTTGCGAGGCATCGCCTCCATATGCAAAGCGCGGCGAAGTGACGTCCTGCGGCCCAGGCTTCGGCGCAGTTGCGGGCGCTCCGGCCTTTGGCGGCGCAGCGTTCTGCTGTTGTTGCGGCAGCGCAGGCCGCGCGGCCCAACCGCCCAACAAAATGCAGCTAGCAACCAGAAATTTTGCGCGGCGCCGATTCATCATCCCTCCCGTTCCGTCTGCAAATATCTCGAAACCATCCCATCTCAGCCCATCACACCTGAAACTCGCGCGCCGATTATACGAGCTATGGCCCCGGCGCGAGGTAACCTTCGCGCGAAAATATCCGGTGCGTGGCTTTTTTCCCCTCGGTGGCAAAAGGCTGGCCGCTCGCGTCCAGCGCCTCTACCGTCAGGGGATGGAATTGGCCATCGTGCTGCGGCGCGATTCCCAGCAGATATTGATGCCGCAGCGCCGCGGCGATCTGCTGATACATCGGCGCGAAATCCTTCGCCGACTGCGGAAAAAACGCTCTGCCGCCCGTAATCGCCGCTAGCGAAAGCAGCGCCTGGTCCGCCGCGGCAAACACCTGAGAATCCTCCTGCGGCGCCGCGGTTGCCTTCTTCTTTTTGTCCGGCTTATCCGGCGCGTGCCGCAGCCACCCTCCCAGCGCCACCGGAAAAATCACCACATCGCGCGCGCGCAATTTTTGCGCCAGCGCATCCCAACGCGCCGCCGAAGACGAATCCAGGCCAGTCGTCAGCAGCACCAGCGCTTTCTTGCCGCTCACCGGAGCAATCCAATCCAACGCTGTGGATACCGAGTCGTAAAAATTCAACTGGCCCATTCCGACGGAAAATTGGATTTGGCCTAGCGCGTTCAGCAGCGCATTTTTGTCCGGCGTAAAGGCTAGCACTGCCCGCGGCGCCTGATCGTAGGTTACCAGCGCCACCTGATCGTCCGGAGCCAGCCCTTCCAGCAGCGCGTAGGCCGCTGCGATATGTTGGCTCTGGATCAGGTACACCGCCGGGCTCGTCTCCACCATCACCAGAATTTGTGCCGGCGCATCCGTGGGTGCAAAAAACTCCAGCGGCCGCTCACTTCCTCCATCGAGCACGCGAAAATTCTTGCGTTGCAACCCGCTTACGAAATCGCCGCCGGCTGCCAGCACGCTGACGCCGATTTGTACCATTTCGGTGGTCACCTGCAACGGCTGTTGCACGCCGCCCGCGGCCTGTTGCGCCGCAACTCCGCCCGGAATCAGCAGCGCACAAAATAAAATGATGGAGGACGGAGCGCGCGGGAACAATGAAAGCGGTAAACGTGGTTTTCCAAAGTTGTGATTCAAATTGAACGCCGTGGAGTTCCGCTCACGACCGCGACCGGAGCGCGCAACGCTGTTAGGCGCAAGCCCACACGCACAGGTCGCAGTCGAAATTCCGAGCGAGTGCCCGAACTAATTCCCCGAAGGCGGTTTCGCCGCCGCAGGCGGTGCCGCATTCGCCGATTTCGGCGTGCTCAAATAACCCTTCGCGCTGTCCTTGGTCAGATCAAACACCACGATCTCGTAAGGCGCCCGCGCCCCGCGCACGTAAAACTGAATTGGCTCACCGACGGTCTTATCTTTCTTCTCGATGCTCTTGTCGTCAGCCACCACATTCAACGTGTACTTATAACGTTTGGTGTCAATCTTCCGCAGCGCGACCTGGATCGGCCCAACATGCTCCGGCGCCTTGGACGATTTGTTCAGGGTGAACTCAAAAATGTCACGCTCGCCCAGCCGCTTCAGTTCTTCCACTTCATCGTGATTGCGCGCGATCAATCCGCTCTGCACGCCCAAATCACCGATGGTGCTCGACAGCTTGCCCTTGGTTGCATCCAAATCCGCCTTGGTCGCGTCGGCTTCGCTCTTCGTTCCGGAAAGGTCCGTCGTCACTTGTCCAAATTTCGTGGCCGTATCCGCCTGCACCGCACCAATCTGCTCGCGCAGTTGCTGGTCGCTCTTCTGCTGATCTTTCTTGATGGATTGCGCCAGCCCGCGCGCGCGCGCCAATTCATCCTGCGTCAACCCCAGCTTCTGCGAGGTCACGTCCAACTGGCCTTTCAAATCCGCGATTCGCGAATTCGTTTTGTCCAGAGCCGCGGCCAGCGCCTGCGTCTTCTTATCCGCATCGTCCAGGCCCTTGCGCGCCGCCTCCCGCTGCTCATAACCGGCGTACAGCAGATAGGCCACGAGCGCGAACGCGACTGCAAAAAGCAACGTAACCCAGCGCGGCAAAGCGGACGATTCCACGATCGTAGTCTGTTCACCGGGCGTATTCGGGGTCGAACTCATTGAGCCTCCTTAGGCGCGGCGCGTGCCGCATAGTCTGGGCGAAATTATCGCCGAGTAGCCTCGGGTTGTCCATCCCCGATGGTTCGCAGCGCGCACCGCCGCGTCCGCCGGGAACGCCGCTTCCGCACGAAATCGGCGAAATGGCGGCTTCCCGCGCACTCCGTATTTTCCCCGTCTGTTCGTAGCAAGTTAAAAGGTCCGGTTTTTGTTGTAAGTGAGTTGATTGCATAACAATGTCGCCCCCCTCAACTCGAGTGGGCTTTTGTTGATAGGCTCGGGAAGATGGAGCCGGAATTCGGTTCGCACGCGGGACAGCTCGGTACCGGACATGGCGTGAACTAGAACGCCGTGCAGTTGATTGGGCATCCCGCTCCCTAAGAAAGGGAGTTTGAACTAGTAATCATGGTCAAAGTACGGATCGAAGAGATGTATGGGTCGGACTGAAACCGACCGCTAGATTACGAACGAGCCGTGGTCGTCG